>Ga0126307_10000002_pt1 | contig 163565 bp, 145 predicted proteins | sample Plot28_FD_89955 | JGI IMG/M metagenome (GOLD analysis project Ga0126307, IMG submission 89955) | Serpentine soil microbial communities from UC McLaughlin Reserve, CA, USA - Plot28 | ecosystem: Environmental > Terrestrial > Soil > Grasslands | place: USA: UC McLaughlin Reserve, Lake County... | reverse complement strand
GCCGGCCCGAGGCGCTGATCGACGAGGTCACCCGCACCCACGGCCGCATCGTCGAGGCGATCGTCTCGGGCGACCGGGACCTCGCCCGGCACCGGATGCGTCGTCACCTCGACGCGCTACGACCGTTCCTCGCGTGACGAGGGCGCTGCGGCGCCGGTGATTCGGCGATCTCGCCGTTCCGCCGGACCGGCCACGGGCACCGCTCGCTACCGTGAATCGCGGGCCGGTGGCCGCACGAGGGGACGAGGCGACACGATGGCATCCGTGGACGACACGCTCGAGGTGGACGACTACGACGAGTTCGGTCTGCTGCACGAGAACGCCGCGGAGTGGGACCTGCCCTTCGACGCCCCACCGCTCCTCGCCCGCGCCTCGTTCGACCTCGGGGACGGTCAGCGCCTGTCGTACATCCGTTGGGGCACGGAGGCGCCCGAGCTGGTGTTCCTGCACGGCGGCGGGCAGAACGCCCACACGTGGGACACCGTCGCGCTGGCGCTGGGTCGCCCGGCGCTCGCCGTCGACCTCCCCGGCCACGGCCGGTCCTCGCGGCGGGACGACCGGGACTACGGCCCGTGGCGCAACGCCGAGGCGCTCGCCGTCGCGCTCCCGGCGCTGGCGCCGGACGCCGCGGCCGTCGTGGGCATGTCGCTCGGCGGCGCCACGCTGATCCGGCTGGCGGCGACGCGGCCCGACCTCTGCCGTCGGGCGGCCATCGTCGACGTCACGCCTCAGGTCAACGATCCCGATCGGGCGATGACGACGATGGAGCGCGGGTCCGTCGCCCTGATCGCCGGGCCGCCGACGTACGCATCGTTCGACGAGATGGCCGACGCCGCCGTCGCGCTCAGCCCGAACCGGGCGCCCTCCGGGGTGCGCCGGGGTGTGCGTCACAACGCGTACCGCCGCCCGGACGGCCTCTGGACGTGGCGCTACGACCTGTTCGGGCCCCGGCCGGAAGCGGCGGAGGGTTGGCACGACTTCAGCTCGCTGTGGGACGACGTGAGCGCCATCGCCGTCCCGACGATGCTCGTGCGCGGGGCCCTGTCGCCCTTCGTCCACGACGAGGACGAGGCGGAGATGCGCCGTCGGCTGCCGGGCCTGCGGGTCGAGATGGTCGACGGGGCCGGCCACGCCGTGCAGAGCGACCGCCCCCTCGAGCTGGTCCGGCTCATCGACGACTTCCTGGCCTAGCGCCCACCGGGCGAGCCGGGCGCCGTGGTGTCGCGGGTGCCGTCCGCGCCGGCGATCTCGTCGACCAGGCCCCAGTCCCGGGCGGTGGTGGCGTCGAGGGCGTGGCCGGTGATCGCGAGCCAGGCGGTGTGCTGGCGGCCGATGCGCCGGGGGAGGCTCACGGTCCCGCCCGCACCCGGGACGAGTCCCATCGCGACCTCGGGCAGCGTGAAGGTGGTCCCCGGCCGGGCGATCACCCGGCGGGCGAACGCCGGCAGTTCGACGCCGGCGCCGTAGCAGGGGCCGTGGACGACGGCCGTCGTGCGGCCCGCCACGCGGGCGAGAGCGCGGGCGGGGCTGCGGCCGAGCCGGACCAGGTGGGCGGAGACCGGATCGGCGAGGGAGCCGAACTCGGCGAGGTCGCCCCCGGTCGAAAACGATGGACCGTCGCCGGCGAGGACGACCTCGGTGATGTCGGGCTCGGCGGCCGCGAGCAGCGCGTCGGCGAGCGCCTGCTGCATGGCGGCGTCGACGGCGTTCCGCACGGAGGGACGCGCCAGCGTGACGGTCAGGCGGTGGCCGCTGCGCTCGGCGCGGACGCGCTCGCCGTCGCCTGGCCGGGGGGGGTGCGGGGGACGGGCCGCCAGCCAGCGCAGGTGCTCGGGCCCGGCCTGGAGGAGGGAGTAGGTCGCGGACTCCGCGACCAGCCCGGCCTCCACGTCGAGCGTCGCGCTGGCGCGCAGGTGGACCGCGAGCGTGGTGGCGGCGAGGGGGTTGGCGTAGACGGCGGCCACGACGGCCTCCGCCGCGTCCTCGTCGGCGACGACGACGTCCGCCGCCCGGGCAGTGTGGCCCTCGCCAGGATCGTTGGCGCGGGCGTCGGCGCCCGGCCCGGCGCGGGCGGCGGCGTCGGGCAGCCCGGTGCGTTCCCCGGCGGCAGTCCGGGCGGCGGCGTCAGCGATCGCCACGACGACGGCAGGCAGCTGCGCGAGGGGAGCCAGGTCGAGGCCCGCCGGGGCCGTGCGGAGATCGACGACCAGCGCCCCGCCCGCGGGACCGGGGGCGAGGGCGGCGAGGGCCGCCGGGCTCGCGAGAACATCGGCGAGGGCGGCGGCGTCGACCACGTCCACGGCGGCCGACCGTACAGTCGTCGGCGCATGGTGCACCGTGACCCCCGAGCGCGATGGGCGGCGAGCGGGGCGATGGCGCTGACCGGCGATGCCAGGAGCCACGGGCTGGTGGCGCCCGCCGGCATCGTCCGCCGGATCGCCGCGATCGGCGAGGCCCTTGGTGTCGACGGCCTGGCCCTCCTCGCCGAGCGGGCGGCCATCGCCGGATTCGGCCGCCGGGGAGCGGTGAGCTGCGGCGGCGCCACACGTCTGGTGCCTGCGGCGGACGGGTGGGTGGCGGTCTCGCTCGCCCGCCCGGACGACGTCGAGCTGTTGGCCGCCTGGTTCGAGCGCGACCGGCCCGTCGGTCCCGATGCGTGGTCGGCGGTGCACGACGAGCTGGCGCAGCGGCCGGCTCGCGAGGCCGTCGCCCGAGGCCGGATGCTCGGCCTCCCGGTGGCCCGGCTGAGCGAGGCGGCCGGCGCCCACCGCGGCGCCGTGATGGCCCGCCGCCTCGGAGGCGCGCCGCCGAGGCCGGTGGACGACGGTCCGCTCGTGGTGGACCTGTCCTCGCTCTGGGCCGGGCCGCTGTGCGCCCACCTGCTCGGTCGGCGGGGCGCCCGAGTGGTGAAGGTGGAGTCGGTGCAGCGGCCGGACGGCGCCCGCCGCGGCCCGCCGGCGTTCTACGACCTCCTGCACGCCGGTCACCGCTCGGTGGCGCTGGATCTCACGACGGCGGCCGGGCGTTCGTCGCTGCGCCTGCTGGTGGCCGCGGCCGACGTCGTCGTCGAGGCGTCCCGGCCCCGGGCGCTCGCCCAGCTTGGCGTCGACGCCTTGGACGCCGTCGCCGCGGGCCCGCAGCTGTGGGTGTCGATCACTGGCCACGGCCGTGAGGGCGAGGCGGGGGACGCGGTGGCGTTCGGCGACGACGCGGCCGTCGCCGGCGGGCTTGTCGCCTGGGCCGCCGACGGAGCGCCCCGCTTCGTGGCCGATGCCGTCGCGGACCCGCTGACCGGCATGGCGGCGGCGGCTGCGGCGGTCGAGACCTTGGGGACGGGAGGCCGGTGGCTGCTCGACGTGTCGATGGTGCACGTGGCCGCCGACGTGGCGGTCCAGGGCGCCGACCCAGCGCCCGGTGGCCCGGCGGGCTGCTCGGCGGCGGTGGCGGCGTCCGGCACCCTCCAGGGCTCGGCTGCCGCGGCGGGAGCTTCGCCTCGGGCCGAGCCGTGGGCCGAGGGCCGGGCCGGCGAGGCGGCCGCCCCCCGGGCCCGACGCGCCACCGGACGAGCGCCCGCGCTGGGGGCCGACACGGCCGCCCTGCTAGCCGAGCTGGCCGAGCGGGGTTCGACGTGACGTTGCCGGTGACATCGCCGCCCCCGCTGCTCCTACGCTCGGTCGAGGTCGACGGACGCCGGGTCGACGTGCGCCTGAGGGACGGCCGGGTCGAGGCCGTCGGTCCGGACCTCGACGTCGCCGGGGCCCGGGTGGTCGACGGCCGCGGCGGCGCCGTGCTGCCGGGCCTGCACGACCACCACGTCCACCTGTTGGCGACCGCGGCCGCCCGGGCGTCCATCGCGGTCGGTCCGACCGACGTCGCGGGGGCGGCCGGCCTGGCCGCCGCCCTGCGCCGGGCGGCGGCCGCCGCCGCCCCGGGCGCCTGGGTGCGGGGGGTCGGCTACCACGAGTCGGTGGCCGGCGACCTCGACCGCTGCGCGCTCGACCAGGCCGTCGACGACCGGCCGGTGCGGGTGCAACACCGGTCCGGCGCGCTGTGGGTGCTCAACGGCGCGGCGCTCGCAGCGGTCGGTCCGCTGCCCGACGTCGCGGGCGTGGAGCGGAGCGCCGACGGGGAGCCGACCGGGCGGTTCTTCCGAGCCGAGGACTGGCTGGCGTCCCGGTGGCCGCCGGTCCCGGTGGACCTGGCGGCGCTCGGCCGTCGCCTGCTGGCCTTCGGGGTCACGGGCGTCACCGACGCCACACCGTTCGGTACGACGGACGGCATCGACCGCCTGGCCGCCGCCGTGGCGGCCGGCGATCTGCCTCAGCGGGTGGTCGTCATGGGGGGCCCGTCCCTCACCGCCGCCGAGCCCGACCCGCACCTGGATCGCGGCCCGGTGAAGCTCGTCCTGGCCGACTCGGACCTCCCCGACCTCGCCGACGTGGTGGGCCACGTGCGGGCCGCACACGCGCACGACCGGCCGGTGGCGGTCCATTGCGTGACCGCCGAGGCGCTGGTCGTGGCGCTCGCGGCGCTGCGTGAGGCGGGGCCGTTCCCAGGCGACCGCCTCGAGCACGCCGCCGTCGTACCCGCCGCCCTGCTGGCGGACGTGGCGGCCGCGGGCGTGTGCGTCGTGACCCAGCCGGCGTTCGTGGCGACCCGGGGCGACGATTACCGCCGCGACGTCGAGCCGGCGGAGCGCGACGACCTGTGGCGCTGCCGTTCCCTGCGGGACGCCGGCGTCCCGGTCGGGGCGGGGACGGACGCTCCGTACGGCGACCTCGACCCCTGGCGCGCCGTGGTCGCGGCCATAGGACGGCGCACGCCGTCCGGTGCGGTGCTCGGCGCCACCGAGACCCTCACGCCCGCGGCGGCGCTCGCCCTGTTCCTCGGCCCGCCGTCCGCCCCCGGCGGCCCGCCCCGCCGGGTGGAGCCCGGTGCCGTCGCCGATCTGTGCCTGCTCCACGCCCCGCTCGTCACCGCGCTCGCCGACCCGACGTCGGAACTCGTCCGCTCGGTGTTCATCGGTGGCGCCACCGCGGTCGCCGACCGGTGACGAGCGGCGGCTGGGTCAGTCGGCTGTGAAGGCCTGGAAGAACGTGGGGAATGTGCCGAGCACCCCGAGGGCGATGAGCACCATGGCGATCGTGAAAGCTCGCCGTGTCTCGCAGGGCCGGTTGCGGTACAGGACGTGCAGTCACCGGGTCACTCCAGAGCCGGCCCACCGCCGTTTGTCGCCGCGTGGCCCCAGACAGGGAAATCAACGCGAAAGGTACGAGGTGCTGGGGCCGCCGCGATAGGGACCAACGTCCCGACCGGGACGTCCAAAGGTGCGGCCGCGAGCCTCAACAGGCAATCTGTGGTGGTACCGACAGTCGAGAGCGGCCACGCGGCCGGGCGAGCGGAGGTGTCATGACCGAGGGCTGGCCGCCCGTGATGCTGCTGGTGACCGTCGACGACGACTCGCGGGTCGTCCTCGACGGGGAGCTACGGCGCCGCTACGGCATCGACTACGAGGTGATCACGTGCCGTGGCTACGACCACGCGCGCGCGGTCCTCGAGGGCTTGCGCCGGTGGGGGCGCGACGTCGCCATGGTCTTCTCGTGCTACAACCCGGCCGACCGGGACGGGCTGGCCTTCCTGCGCCGCACCCGGTCGGTGCACCCGTCGGCCAAGCGCGTCGTCGTGGTGAAGTGGGGCGACTTCGAGAGCTCGGCCCCGGTCTTCCGGGCCATCGCCGAGGGGCACGCCGAGTCGCAGCTCGTCCGGCCCGAGCGGAGCCGCGACGAGGAGTTCCACGGCTCGATCACCGACCTCTTGGACGACTGGGACCTGGCACAGGGTCGCGGCTTCGAGGCGGTGCGCCTAATCGGCCGGCACGATGAGCGGACCCACACGCTGCGCGACGCCTTCGCCCGCAACCACATCCCCGTCGGGTTCTACCCCGCCGAGTCCGAGGCGGCGCGTCGCCTCCTCGTCGGCATGGGCCTGGAGGATCCGGAGTTCCCCGTCGTCGTGCTGCAGTTCACGTCGCCGCCGACGACGCTGGTGAACCCGACCGACATCGAGCTGGCGGACGCCTTCGGCCTGATGAGCCCGCCGTCCTCCGACGCGGTCTACGACCTCGTCGTCATCGGCGCCGGCCCGGCGGGGCTGGCGACGGCCGTGTACGCCGCCTCCGAGGGGATCTCGACGCTGGTGATCGAGCGGGAGGCGGTGGGCGGTCAGGCGGGGACCAGCTCGCTGATCAGGAACTATCCCGGCTTCGCCCGCGGCGTGAGCGGCACCCACCTCGCGTTCCGCTCGTTCCAACAGGCGTGGGCGTTCGGCGCCGAGTTCCTGTTCTTCCGCGACGTCGTCGGGCTGCGCGCCGAGAACGGCGAGCACGTCCTGACGCTGTCGGACGGCACGAGCGTCCGGTCGCGGGCGACGGTCGTGGCCACCGGGGTCGCCTACCGGCGGCTCGGCATCCCCGCCCTCGAAGAGCTGGTCGGCCGCGGCGTCTACTACGGGGCGGCCGTCACCGAGGCGCCCGCCATGGCGGGCCGGCCGGCCTTCGTCGTCGGCGGTGGCAACTCCGCCGGCCAGGCCGCGCTGCACATCGCCAAGTACGCGCGGCGCGTCACGCTGCTCGTCCGTGGGACGAGCCTGGCCGCCAGCATGTCGGAGTATCTGATCGAGCAGATGGCCAGCACGCGCAACATCGACATCGTCCACCGGGCGGCCGTCGTGGGCGGCACCGCTGTCGACGAGTCGCTCGCCGAGATCGAGGTCTCGCGCCTCGACGACGGCACGAGCGAGGTCGTGCCCTGTGCCGGCCTGTTCCTCCTCATCGGCTCGACTCCCCACACCGGCTGGCTCGAGGGCGCGGTGCAACGAGACCAGGCGGGATACGTCCTGGTCGGCGCCGACGTCGACCGGGCCGAGGTGGCGGACCCCACCCGGGCGCCGCTGCCGCTCGAGACGAGCGTGCCGGGCGTCTTCGCCATCGGCGACGCTCGTCGGGGATCGGTCAAGCGGGTGGCCACGGCGGTCGGCGACGGGGCGGCCGTCGTCCAGCTCGTCCACGGCTACCTCGCCGAGGCGCCGGCCCCGCTCAGGACGACCCGGTAGCCGTGCCCGCCGCCTCGGAGCCAGTGCCGGCACCGGCGTCGGCCGTGTCGGACGCGCCGGACGCGCCGGTCGCCCCGGCGATCCGCGGCCTGCTGTACGGCGCCGGGGTGCTCGTGTTCCTCGCCGGCGTGCAGCTGTTCGTGTTCCCGCTCCGGACCGAGCGCTACTTCGCCTGGACGATCGACTCGCACATGACGGCGGTGTTCCTCGGGGCCTCGTACTGGTCGGCTCTGGGGCTCGAGATCGGAGCCGCCCGGGCGGCGCGATGGTCCGGTGCCCGCATCGCCATACCTGCGGTGTTCGTGTTCACGACGGTCACGCTGATCGTGACGCTCGTGCACATCGACACGTTCCACCTCGACGGCTACCTCGCGCTCAGCACCCGGGCCGTGACGTGGGCCTGGTTGGCGGTCTACACGCTCGTCCCGATCCTCATGATCGCGGCGTGGGTCGCCCAGCGACGGCGGTCGACGGCGGTGCCACCGCCCCGCGGGCTGCCCCGCTCCGTGCGGGCCGTCCTCGTGGCCCTGGCCGGCGTGCTGCTCGGCGTCGGCGTGGCGTTGCTCGTGGCCCCGGACTGGGCCGACGGCGCCTGGCCCTGGCCGCTCAGGCCCCTCACCGCCCGCGCCATCGGCGCCTGGCTGTTGGGCCTCGGCACCGCGGCCGCCCACGCCCGGCTGCTCGACGACCGGGCGTCGCTGCGACCGTTGGGCATCACCGGTGTCGTGTTCGGTGTGCTGCAGGCGATCGCGCTCGCCCGCCACGGCGACGAGCTCGACTGGGGCGGTGTTCCCGCCGCCGGCTACGTGACCGTCGTCGCGGTCCTGGCCGCCGTCAGCGTCTGGTCACTGCTCCCGCCCCCGCCGGCGGGGAGCCGACCTTAGAGCCACGGCTCGCACGGCCCAGCGGTGCCGTGGGGGAGCCGGCGCGGCGTCACCCGTTGGCGACGACGCGGCGGGGGATGAGCGTAACCACGACGCGACCGTCACGATCGGCCGGGAACACGACGGTCCTGGCGGACGCCCCGGGGGCCCGGCGGCGACGGAGATCGCCGGCCGCGGCGTGGGCAAGTCTCCGTGATGGCTGCGCCGGGCGATCACACCGGTGACCGGACGCCCGCCCGCCCCCTGGCGATGTCGGGCCGCCGTACGCTTGCGCCGAGGAGGGCGCGATGGCCGTGATCGACGTGGTCGGGCTTCGCAAGGAGTACCGGCACGGTCGTGGTCACCGGATCGTCGCTGTGGACGACCTGGACCTCTCCGTGTCGGCCGGTGGCGTGTACGGGTTCCTGGGCCCGAACGGGTCGGGGAAGACGACGACGATCCGTTGCCTGCTCGGGTTGGCGCGCCCGACCGCAGGCACCTGTCACGTCCTGGGGGCCGAAGTCGCGAGCGACTACGCCGCAGTGCAGGACCGGGTGGGCTCGATGATCGAGACCCAGGCCCTGTTCCCCGGGTTCACGGGCCGCGAGAACCTGGTGCTGCTCGCGGAGATGGCGGGACTGTCCGGCGCGGTCGTGGACGTCGCCCTGGACCGGGTCGATCTGGCCGCCCGTGCGGGGGATCTGGTCAGGACGTACTCGCTGGGGATGCGCCAGCGGTTGGGCTTGGCGGCCGCGTTGGTGAAGGACCCGGAGGTCTTGATCCTGGACGAGCCGGCCAACGGGCTCGATCCGGCCGGCATCCGCCATGTCCGGGGCCTGTTGCGCCGGCTGGGGGACGAGGGGCGCACGGTGTTCGTGTCCAGCCACCTGCTGTCCGAGGTTCAGCAGATGTGTGATCACGTGGCGGTGCTCAGCCGGGGCCGCTGCGTGGCGGCTGGGTCGGTCGACGAGGTGATGGCGTCGGTGGGCTCCAGCGGCGTGGTGGTCCGCCTCGACGACGTCGCTGCCGGCCTCGCCGCCCTCGAGGCGGCGGGTCTGCGGGCCTGGATGGACGGCGAGCTTGTCCACGTCGACGTCCCGGTGCGCGACTCGCCGGCCGTGGCCGAGGCGCTGGCTCGCCAGGGGGTGTGGCACCGCGAGCTCCGCCCCGGTGGGGTCACCCTGGAGGACGCGTTCATCGCGTTGACCGACGAGGCCACGCCGCCGTGAGGCGCCTGGTCCGGGTCGAGCTGCGGCGGCTGTGGACCCGCCGGTCCGTGCGCTGGTCGCTGCTCGGGGTGTTCCTCGCGATCGTGGCGGCACCGGCCCTGGTGCCGTGGGCCTTCGGCGAGCAGGCCCGCATCAACCACGACGCCGACATCGAGCGGTGCGTGCAGGACCGGCCGCCCAAGACCCGCGACGGCGTCACGATGCCGACGATCCCGGCCGACGTGGCCGCGCCCGCCCAGCGCGAGCGCCTCTGCGACGAGGTCACGCCGACCCTCGACCCGGACTTCCACCTGCGTGAGCTGGACGAGGTCTACCGCACCACCGCGCCGCTCCTGATCATCGGCGGGTTCCTCATCGGGGCCTCCTCCATCGGCGCCGACTGGCAGGCGGGCGTGATCCCGACCGTGCTCACCTGGGAGGGACGCCGGCTCCGGGTGTTCACCGCCCGGCTGGTCGCACTCGTGGCGGCCGTCTTCGCGGCCGTCGTGGCCTGGCAGGCCTTCCTCGCCGGCAGCCTGGCGCCCTACACGCTCGTCGAGGACACGACCGGCGGGACGGGAGGGGACTGGCCACGCACGATCGGCGGGCTCGGCTTGCGGGTCGCGGCGATCGGCGCCGCAGCCGCCGCCTTCGGGTTCGCGCTCGCCCTGATCGGGCGGGGGACCGCCGCCGCCCTCGGCGCGGGCTTCGCCTACCTCTTCGTGTTCGAGAACGTCATCGGCACCCAGTTCGAACCGCTGCGACGCTGGCTCGTCTTCTGGAACGCCCTCGTCTTCGTGAAGGGCATGTTCGAGGCGGGCGGCGACGTCCCCGACCGCACCGTCGCCGCCGCCGCCGTGATCCTCGCCGTCTGGGCGACCGTCATCCTCGCCGGCGCAGCCCTCGTGTTCCGGCGCCGTGACGTGGTCTGATCCCGCGGGCGTCACAGGTGGCGAGCAGGGCAGGCCGCGCTGCTCCCGCTACGACTGGACCGCCGGTGTGGCGCGCAGGTCGTGGGTGTCGCTCGTCGGCGGAGGATCTCGGCCTCGACGTCTTCCTGCTCGACGACGCGGCAGGATCCGCGTCGCCTACCGGTTCATCGAGCGCTGACCCGGTGGACGGCGAGGCGTCGGCGCGCGGCGGTCAGGACGCGAAGTCCGGCCGTGCCGCCCGGGCGGAGTCGGCTCGGCCCTTGGGCTCCTCCCAGTCCTCCTGGCGACCGAGGGCGGTGAGGTCGAGGAAGTAGTACGAGCCGCCGGTGGACTCGAGGCCCCGGGCGTACTGGGAGTAGGTATGGAAGACCCGTCCGTCGACCTGCAGGAAGCAGCTGCGGCCGGGCAGCTCGAAGGGCTGGTCGGCGTCGAAGAAGTCCGACCCCATGGCCTCGTACTCGCTCCGGGTGCGGAAGTTGTACTCGTTGGGCGCGACCGTCTCGTCGATGGTGACGCCGAAGTCGTAGTTGAAGTCGGTGCCGAACGACGAGTACCAGGGCAGGTCCCAGCCCCGCTTGGCCTTCCACCGCTCGAGCTTCTCCAGGGGGGCGCGCGACACCAAGGCGTAGCTGGTGTCGCGGATGTGGAGGTGCTCGAGGAAGCCGGGGGACAGCTCGTCGGTACCGGCGGTGCAGCTCGGGCAGCCGTCCTCCCACGTCGGGTCGAACATGAAGTGGTAGATGATCAGCTGCCGACGACCCTCGAACAGGTCGATCAGGCGGGCCGGGCCGTCCGGCCCGTCGAGCACGTAGTCCTTCTCGACCTCGACCATCGGCAGGTTGCGTCGATCGGCGTTGAGCGCGTCGCGCTGCCTGGTCAGCTGCTTCTCCTTGGCGAGCAGCTCCGTGCGGGCGGCGAGCCACTCGTCGCGGGTGGCGATCTTCGGAAGGCTCATCGGCTGCCTCCTGGGCCGTTCGCGTCTGGGCCGGTGCTCAGGCTCATGCAGTGTGGACCGAACGGGACGCCCGGACTCATCGGTGCCGCCGCCGAAGCCGGCCACGGGAGCCGCCGCCGATCAGCAAGGGGCGCCGCCCTCGGCGGTCGCCGGCGGCGCGCTCGTCGAGGCGCCGGGCCCGGGGGCCGTCGGGGCGGCGCGGGCCAGCAGCGAGACGACCTCGTCCTCGGGCGTCGGTGAGAAGTCGTCGTACCACTGGCCGATCGCGACGAAGCTCGATGGTCGTTCGAGGCAGACGACGTCGTCGGCTGCGGTCCGAAGCGCGGCCACGGATCCCGGCGGCCCGACCGGGACGGCGACCACGACCTGAGCCGCGCCTGCGGCGCGAGCGACCTGACCCGCCACGCGGGCTGTGGAGCCGGTGGCGAGACCGTCGTCGACGATGATCGCCGTGCGGCCGGCCAACGGGATGCGGGGCCGGTCGCCGCGGAGCCGTTCGGCACGCCGTTCGAGCTCGGCGCGCTCGCGGGCCTCGACCGCGGCGAACTCGTCGTCGGTGACCCTCGCCGCTCGGACGACGTCGGCGTCGACGACCCGGGTCGGCCCCTCACCGATGGCGCCCATGGCCAGCTCGGGTTGGAACGGGACACCCAGCTTGCGGACGATGATCACGTCCAGCGGGGCCTGGAGTGCCTGCGCCACCTCGAAGGCGACGGGCACGCCTCCTCGCGGCAGCCCGAGGACGACGACGTCGTGGCGACGCCACGGCAGCAGGCGCCGGGCCAGCTGCCGGCCGGCGTCGGCCCGATTGGCGAAAGGCATGGCCCAACTCCTCGTCGAGTGCATCCAGCGTGCGTCGCACCGCACGGAGGGGCCAGGGCCGAAAGGCCCCTCTATCGGGCTCGACGCCGCGCCCGCAGCGAGAGCAACAGCCGCTGGGGTCGACGTCGCGGTACTCGATGGGGAGGAGGTGGGGGGATCGGGGTCTCGAGGTCGGCCACGCCGGGTCTCGGCTCGGGCCTCAGGAGCGAGGATCCTTGCCTTCTGGGCGGCGAACTCGTCCTCGGTCAGGACGCCCTGGTCCCTGAGGGCGGCCAGCTGGGTGAGCTGGGCGACGGGGTCCGGAGCCGGGGCGGCCGGTGGGGCCGGCGCCGGCCGCGGTGCCGGAACTCGCGTGGGGCTGCGGTGCGGGCATCTGCTGCAGCCTCCTTGGGTCCTTGGGGTGCCCGAACCCAAGCCGCTCGCTGCGTGACGCGCCATCACACGGACACGGGGTGATCAGGTCAGGCCGAGTCCGCGTCCGCGACCGACGGCATCGCGTCGCGAGTTGACGCCCAGCTTGCGGTAGACGGCCTTGACGTGTGACCGCACCGTGTTCACCGACAGGTAGAGCTCCTGCGAGATCTCGGTGCAGGTCAGCCGGCTGGCGAGGTAGCGGAGCACGGTGACCTCGCGGTCGCTGAGCGGGTCGACGAGCCCGTCCTGGTTGGCGGGCGCGGGCGAGGGCACGACCCGGTTGGAGGCGTCGAGGAGGTCGGCGATGTACTCGGCGATGCGGCCGTGGGCCGGGAGGGATTCGAGGAGCTTCCAGAGCGTCGGCCCTTCGGCGATGAAGGTCCGGTGGAAGCCGACCGGCTGGGCCAGCGTCACCGCCCCGTGCAGGGCCTCCCGGGCTCGGCGCACGTCGGTGTCCGTTAGGGCCAGGGCGCTGAGCAGGCCGTGCTCGACCTGGAGACGCCTTGTCCCGCTCGGGGCGGCCGTCGACTCGAGGATGTCGAGGGCGGCGCGGCGGTCGTCGGCCGCGAGGCGTGCGCGCGCGGCGAGCAGGTCCGCCCCCGGCGACGGTGGGACGTGCGCCCGGAGCGTCTCCGCGGTGGCGTGATCCCCTCGATCGACGGCGAGGCGGAGGTCCACCTGGTCGATCTGGGCAATCACCGCGCTCGCGGCGTGGGGGAACACCGCTCGAGCCTGGTCGATGGCATCGGCGGCCGCACGCTGGTCGCCCCGGGCGCCGGCGACCACGGCGAGCTGCAGGTGGGCGAGCACCTCGACCGAGGGGCGCCGTCCGCCTTCGACGATGCGCATGACGTCTTCGAGGTGGGTCTCGGCGAGGTCGAGCTCGTTCCGCTCGATCGCCACGATCGCAAGGCTGAGGTGGGGCTCGGCCCGGCCGAAGTTGCCGTGGTGCAGCTCGAGTTCGTCGGCGGCGGTGAGCGCAGCCGCGGCCAGTCGCTCGGCCTCGGTCAGCTCGCCGCGGCGCGCCTGGATGTGGGAGCCGAACCCGGGCACGCGGACCCGGCAGAGGACGGGAGGCCGGACGGGGTCGGCGCGGACGGCGTCCAGGGCGGCCTCCGCGGCGTCGAGGTCGTCGAGCCACAGGTGTCCCTGGACCACCAGGTTCGGCAGAGCCTCGACCCACTCGCTGTCCACCGGACCGTCCTGCAGGAGGGCCTCGGCACGCCGGGCCCGGTCCAGCGCCGCAGCGGGGTCGCCACGCTGGAGGCAGTCGAAGCTCCAGGCGGCGTGCAGCAACAGGTGGCTCTCGCGATCGAGATCGCGCTCTCGGGCCTCGACCTGCTGCAGCCATGGCTCGGCGGCATCGCCGTGGCCGATGGCGTTGAGCACGATCGTGCAGGCGAGGATGCTCTGGGGCGAGCGCTCGAGCTGGGACGCCCCGTGCTCCTGGAGCCACGCACGCGCCGTGGCGCCGCCGGTCATCTGGTCCTCGAGCGACCAGGTCCCTGTCGCGTAGTTCCTGAGCTGGGTCAGGGATCCGTCCGTGTCACCCGCCTTCATGCTGTGGTGCACGGCGCTCATCAGATCGCCGCGCTTGGCGTACGCATCGGCCGCGGCGAGGTGGATGGACGGAGCACGCTCGGGGGCGACGGCGCGCAGCCGGCCCCGCAGGAACTGCGCGAAGAGGTGGTGGTACCGGTACCAGCCGGCGGCACGGTCCAGCTCCACGAGGAAGAGGCTGGCGGCATCGGCGCGCCTCAGCATGTCGTTGCTGTCGTGCCCGGCGCACACGGCGTCGCAGAGTCCAGCGTCGAACATCTCGAGCTCCGCGGTGACGGTCAGGAACTCGACCATCTCGGGCGGCTGGAGCGCGATCACCTCGTTCATCAGGAAGTCGACGAGGCTCCGGTCGGTCTCCGCCAGGCCACGGAGGAGACCGGCGGGATCTCCATGACCCCGGAGCCAGAGGCCGGCCAGGTGCACGGCCGCCGTCCACCCCTCGGTGATCGCGATGATCTGCTCGAGCTCACGGTCGGAGACCTCGACGCCGAGCGCGGCGAGGAGCTCACGGGCCTCCGCGCTGGTGAACCGCAGCTCGGCCTGGCGGAGCTCCAGCATCCTGCCCTGCAGCCGCAGCTTGCCGACGGGGAAGGGCGGATCGCTGCGGCTGCCGAGCACGACGCGCACGTGTGGCGGCAGGGCGCCGATGAACGCCCTCATCACCCCCGGGTCCGGCCTGGCCAGGTGGAAGTCGTCGATGACGATCACACCCGGCTGGGTGACCGCCCCGAGCTCATTGGCCAGGCCGATGGCGAGCTCCGCGCTCCTGTTGCCGTCGGCGAGCTCGGCCGCCGTCGTCCCGACATCGGGCCATGCCATGCCGACGGTCGTCGCGAGGTTGTTCCAGAAGCAGTTCCCGTCGGCGTCGGTGAGGTCGCACGACATCCAGCCGACGGGGCCGTCCAACTGATCGACCCATTGCGCGAGCAACGCGGTCTTGCCCGACCCGGGCGCCCCGACGACGAGGGACAGCGGGCGGTCCGCGGCGGCGCCGAGCCTGCCCACCAGTGCCTCACGCCGGACCGTGGCATTGGGGACGCGGGGGACCCTGAACTTCGCCCTTGCCACGATGGTCTCACCGCTGGCCATCGAACCCCACCCTTCGCCGGTCGGTGACTGCGGATGCCGAACGCACTACCGAGCGTAACCGCCATCCTTTGTATTGTCAGCCGGGCTCACCCAGGATCGGGGAAGCGCCTTCACCCGATCGGACGGCATCGTGGCGCGGTGGCGCCTTCGCTCGAGGACCTGCAGGCGAGGTTGGCCGATGTGCGCGGGCGCCGGCCGCGGCCGGGCGGCGCACGCTCCGAACGAGGATCGGATGACCGGTGACAACGTCACCGGCCTGCGGACCGGTACCGGCCGCCCCGATGAGTGGGCGACGCGTTCAGGTGAGATGACCTCACCCACGGTCGGGTGATTCACGCCCCCGGTCACCACGAGCGCGGCCGGCGGCGTTCACCTACCGCTGGGTGGTGATCGCTCACCCGGGTGCCCGCCACCATGCACGTCGTCACCCAACCGATTCGGGGCAGCACATGGCCGAGCTGGTCTACGAACTGTCGTTCAAGGGCGCTGCCAGCGAGACGTTGGCCAGCGCCTTCGAGGAATGCGACGTCACCACCGTTCGAGGCGTGACGATCCTGCGCAGCGGGGTCCCGGATCAAGCCGCGCTCCAGGGGCTCATCTCCCGGATCAACGCCCTGGGTCTTGAGCTCCTCGATGTCCATCTCGTCGCCGAGACCGACGGCGGGAGCTCCTGGGCGAGTGAGACCTGATCGCCACGAGGAGGGAGAACGACGATGGTGTGGATCGTGTTGGCGGCACTGGGCGTGCCCGTGTGGCTCCTCGTCGGCGCGCTGGCCGGCGGCCTGTGGTCCCGCCCGGCCTTCACCCGGCCACGGGGTGGGCCCCTACGCGGCGGCGCTCCTGTGACGGCGGAGGCGCCGAGCGCTGCCCCTCCCGGTGCCGCGGTCCGCTTCGCGGCCGTTCGTTGAGGACGGGGCGGCGTGGAACACGGCCTGGATACCGAGGTGATGGCCGTCTTCACGGCCGCCGTCGTCGTGTGGAGCCTGATGTCGGCGAGGCTGGACCGGCTCAGCGTCACGCCCGCCCTCGCGTTCGTGGTGATCGGCCTCGCGCTCGCCAACCCGCCGCTGTCGGTGATCGACGTCGACGTCGGCAGCGAGACGGTGCGATCGCTGGCGGAGGTCACCCTGGCGCTCGTCCTGTTCAGCGACGCGGCGCGGGTGGACGTCCGTCGACTTCGGGCCGACGCGGGCGTCCCGGTGCGCCTGCTGCTGATCGGGTTGCCGCTCACCGTCGCCGCCGGCGTCGGGCTGAGCCTCGTCCTGTTCAGCGACCTCGACCCCTGGGTGTGCGCAGTCATCGCGGCGGCCGTCGCCCCGACCGATGCGGCGCTGGGCGCGCCGATCCTGGCCGACCGGCGCATCCCGGCCCGGGTCCGCCGGGAGCTGAACGTCGAGAGCGGCCTCAACGACGGGCTGGTCACGCCCGTCGTCACCTTCGTCATCGCGGGCGCCGTCGCGGAGGCCGGCAGCCAGCCCGATCTCTCGCCAGGCTCGGCGCTCGTCGACCTGGCGCTGGGCGTGCTCGTCGGGGTCGGTGTCGGCCTCGCCGGCGGAGTGGCGATGCGCCTGGCTCGCCGCCGGTCCTGGTCGACGGCCGCCGCCGAGACCGTGGGCGTCCTGGCGCTCGCGTTGGTGGCCTATGCCGCGGCGGTGGAGCTCGGCGGCAACGGCTTCGTCGCCGCCTTCGTCGGAGGCCTGGCCTTCGGCACCATCCGGGAGGCCGGCGAGGACCTGGTCGGCTTCGCGTCGGAGGCGGGCGAGCTGCTGGCCATCGTCGTCTGGTTCGTCGTCGGCGCCGTCGCCGTCCCCGTGCTCGACGGCGCCCCGTGGTCGGTGGTGGCCTTCGCCGTGCTGGCGCTCACCGTCGGTCGCATGCTGCCCGTCGCCGTCGCGCTGGTCGGTACCGGCCTGAGCCGGCCCACGGTGGCGTTCCTGGGCTGGTTCGGTCCCCGGGGACTCGCCTCGGTCGTGTTCGTCCTCATCGCCTACGACGAGCTTGCCCCGGGCGAGACCAGGACGACGATGTTGGCGGCCGTCGTCGCCACCGTCCTGCTCAGCGTGGCGGCCCACGCCCTGACCGCCAGGCCGCTCGCGGGGCGGTACGCGGCGTGCGTGCAGAACAGGGGTCGGCCCGCGGACCGCCGGCCGACCCCGGAGCTCCCCTCACAGCCCGGGCTGGGACACCCACGCCCGGCTTCGGGCGACGGAGAGGGGGACCGCGGGGGCGACACGGGCGCACCCGTTCACCCGGAACAGGGTGATGCGCGCTCACCCACGCGAGGGCTTCGCTGAGGCTCCGTGGACCTCAGCATCCTTCCGTTGGCCATCACCATGATGGCGGGCCGCAGATCATGACGGCGTTCGTGTTCGTGACCGCCAAGAGGCCGGTCCGGCTGTCGCTCGCCTTCCTGTGCGGTGTCACCGTGGCAGTGACCCCCGGGGTCACGTTGACGCGAGCGCCCGCCGGGCTCCTGGCTGACAACGTGTCGCTCGGGAACTCCTGCGACAAGAGCTCCACCGGGACGATCGTGCAGCTCGCCTTCGTCGGTCTCCTCGCAGCCCTGGCGGTGAACACGCACAGCTGGCTGGTGGACATCATCGTCTGCGCCATATTCGCAGTCCTCATCCTCGGTGGTTGACATGGATTCGTCGACGGAGAGCAGCGGGACGACCGCCGGCGAGATCGCCCGGCTGGAGGAGGAGCGGGTCAGGCTCGAAGCCGAGGTCGGCGACCTGCACGCCCGGCTCACGCAGGCCACCACCCGGCGCCCCGGGCGGCCCAGGCGCCTCGCCACGACCCTGTTGGTGGTCCTGACCTCGATCATCGTGACGGTGGCCGTCGCCGGGGTGTGGACGCGTCGCAACGCGTTGGACACAGACCGGTGGGTGCAGACGGTGGGGCCGGTGGCCGAGGACCCGGCCGTGAAGGCGGCGCTCGGGAACTGGATGACCACCGAGGTGATGGGCGTCATCGACGCGGAGGCGTTCTTCGAGAGCGTGCTCCCCGAGCGCGGGCAGGTCCTCGCCGCGCCCCTCACCGGCGCCCTGCGCGGCTTCGTCGACAGCAAGGTCGACGACTTCCTCGCGTCGGACACGTTCGAGCGGCTGTGGCGCGAGGTCAACCGGCGCGCCCACCAGCGGGCCGTCGCTGTCCTCGAAGGCGACACCGGCAACCTCCGGATCGAGGGCGACAAGGTCGAGGTCAACCTCATACCGGTGCTCAACCAGGTCCTGGCGGAGATCGGCGAGGCGTCACCGGAGGTCCTCGGCCGCACGGTCGACCTGCCCACCGTCACGGTCGACGAGGTGCCCCAGGAGGCGATCGCCAAGATCGAGGACGCCCTGGGTCGGGACCTGCCCGACGACTTCGGTCAGTTCACGGCGTTCGAGGCTCAGCGCCTCCAACAGGTGCAGGACGCCGTGAGCCTGTTCGACCGCCTCGTCGTAGCCGCCGTCGTGCTGGCCGTCCTGCTCCTCGCGCTCAGCCTGTTGCTGTCGCCGTACCGACGGCGCACGCTGCTCCAGCTCATGGTGGGCATCGCGCTGGGCGTCGTGCTGGTCCGGCGGCTGGGCATCCGCGTCGAGGACGACGTCGTCGACCTCGTGAAGCCCGAGAACCGGGACGCGGTGCAGGTGGTCATCGGGGCGTTCGTCTCCAGCCTGCTGGATGCCACCGCGTGGATCCTCGCCATCGCCCTCGCCGTCTTCGCGGTAGCGCTCCTCACCGGGCCCTACGGCTGGGCCCGCGCGCTCCGGCGCCGGACCGGATCCGTCGGCGGCACGGTCGTCGGCGCCGTCCGGGCCGCGGTGACCCGGACGCAGGACGAACGCAGCGCCGAATGGGTGGGCGCCCACCGGGAGGCACTCCAGCTCGGCGGGGTCGTCGTCGCCATCCTCGTGCTGCTCCTGGTCGACGCCTCGTGGCTCGGGTTGGCCGTGCTGGCCCTCCTCGTCGGCGCCTTCGAGCTCGTGCTGTGGCGCATCGCCGACGAACCGGCCGAAGCCCGTTCACCCTGACCGGGGTGATGTCCGCTCACCCGAGGATGGCGTTGCATGGGAGGTGCCGGACGTCGGCGACCGCACCACAGGCGGCATGACGAGGAGGCTCCCAGCGATGAGGACCAACGGCGATGACCTCGGGCGGGAGATCCTTCCGGTACCGGACCGTCCCAACGTGGGTCTGGTGACCTACGACGCCAAGGACCCCGACACGTCCTTCGCGGACATCGAGCCGCTGCGACCGCCTGACGGCGCTCCGAACGTGCTGATCATCCTGCTCGACGACGTGGGCTTCGGCGCCTCTTCGGCGTTCGGCGGGCCGGTGCACACGCCGACCGCCGAGCGGCTGGCCGCCAACGGCCTCCGCTACAACCGGTTCCACACGACGGCTCTGTGCTCTCCCACCCGCCAGGCGCTCCTCACCGGCCGCAACCACCACTCCGTGGGCATGGGGGGAATCACCGAGATCGCCACCTCCGCGCCCGGGTACAGCTCGGTGCGGCCCAACACGGCGGCTCCGCTCGCCGAGACCCTCAAGCTGAACGGCTACTCGACCGCCCAGTTCGGCAAGTGCCACGAGGTACCGGTGTGGGAGACGAGTCCCATGGGCCCGTTCAACCAGTGGCCCACCGGGTCGGGGTTCGAGCACTTCTACGGCTTCATCGGTGGCGAGACGAACCAGTGGGCGCCCGCCGTCTACTGCGACACCGTCCCGGTCGAGCCCGATCGCACGCCGGAGGAGGGCTACCACTTCACCGAGGACATGACAGACCGGGCCATCGACTGGGTCCGCCAGCAGAAGGCGCTGATGGCCGACAAGCCGTTCTTCGTCTACTTCGCGCCCGGCGCGACGCACGCCCCCCACCACGTCCCGAAGGAGTGGATCGACAAGTACGAGGGCCGCTTCGACGAGGGCTGGGACCGGACCCGCGAGGAGACGTTCGCCCGTCAGAGGGCACAGGGGATCGTCCCGCCCGAGGCGGAGCTGACCCGCCGCCCGGACGAGATCCCAGGCTGGGACGACATGCCCGACGGCCTCAAGGGTGTGCTGTCACGCCAGATGGAGGTCTACGCCGGCTTCCTCGAGCACGTCGACCACCACACGGGCCGGCTCGTCGACACCCTCGCCGAGCTCGAGATCCTCGACGACACGCTGATCTACTACATCATCGGCGACAACGGCGCCTCGGCCGAGGGCACGATCCACGGCACGTTCAACGAGGTCATGACCCTCAACGGCGTGACCGACATCGAGACCGTGGACTTCATGGCCTCCCGGATCGACCAGTTCGGCACGCCCCAGGCCTACAACCACTACGCGGTGGGCTGGGCCCACGCCATGGACACGCCCTTCCAGTGGACCAAGCAGGTCGCCTCCCACTGGGGTGGGACCCGCAACGGCGCGATCGTGCACTGGCCCGGCGGCTTCACGGCCCGTGACGAGATCCGTTCGCAGTTCCACCACGTCATCGACGTGGCCCGGACGGTGCTCGAAGGGGCCGGGTTGCCCGAGCCCATCAGCGTGCACGGCGTCCAGCAGATGCCGTTGCACGGCGTCAGCATGGCCTACTCGTTCGACGACCACGCGGCGCCCGACCGGCGGGAGACCCAGTACTTCGAGATGTTCGTGAACCGGGGCATCTACCACAAGGGGTGGAGCGCGGTGACCCGACACAGCACGCCGTGGGACATGCAGGCCAAGCTGCCCGCGTTGGATGACGACGTCTGGGAGCTCTACGGCCCCGACGACTGGACCCAGGCCCACGACCTGGCGAGCGAGAGGCCCGACAGGCTGCACGATCTGCAGCGCCTATTCCTGATCGAGGCGGTCAAGTACAACGTGCTGCCCCTCGACGACCGCCGGGCCGAGCGCTTCAACGCCGACCTGGCCGGCCGACCCCAGCTCATCCGCGGCAACTCGCAGTTGCTCTTCGGCGGGATGACACGCCTGAGCGAGAACTCCGTGCTCGTGATCAAGAACAAGTCCCACTCGGTCACGGCCCAGCTCGTGGCTCCCGAGGCCGGCGCCCGAGGCGTCATCGTCGCCCAGGGCGGGGCATTCGGCGGGTGGGCCCTCTACGCCAAGGACGGCAAGCCGGCCTACTGCTACAACCTCTTCGGGCTCCAGCGATTCAAGGTCGAGGGAGACACCCCTATCCCGCCGGGCGAGCACCAGCTGCGCATGGAGTTCGACTACGACGGCGGCGGCCTCGCCAAGGGAGGCACGGTGTCCCTCCACCTCGACGGCGACAAGGTCGGCGAGGGACGCGTCGAGGCCACCCAGCCGATGGTGTTCTCGGCGGACGAGACGACCGACGTCGGCAGCGACAGCGCCACGCCCGTCAGCGACGACTACGGCGTCCAGGACGGCCGCTTCACCGGCAGGGTGCGCTGGATCCAGATCGACATCGACGACGCCGCCGAGGACCTCGACCATCTGATCACGCCCGAGGAGCGCCTGCGCGTCGCCATGGCGCGCCAGTAGACATGAGGTGACCATGACCGGATCACACATGCTCGACCTCCGGCGGCGCCGACCGCCGGTGACGAGGAAGGGACTGCGACGAGCGGTCACCCTCACCGAGATCGCGGGCGTCGTCCTGATCGAGGTCGTCCTCGGGCTCGCGTATCGCCGACGGCAGCTCCGGTGGCGGGTCCAGGGGGCGGTCGGGAGGTGGGAGAACGACTTCCTGAATCGTCGGCCCCGGCGGGCCGGCGGCAGGCAGGTCGGGAACCGCGCGTAGCCCTCGTCGAGCGCGTGTGGCGACGCGGGTGAGAGGCCTCTGTGCCCCTCACCCGCGCTCCCGCGCCCCATAGGCGAACGGGTTGCTCCACGTGCCACGCGGCGCGATCCGCCGGTAGCCCTGCCGGCGCAGAACGGACGCGGCATCGACCGACCGGCGCTCCCATGACCGCTGGACCACTCGACGGGGCCCCGTCGGCGGAAGGTCGTCGACTAGCGTCGCCGTCCGTTTCGAGTCATCCTGGCAGCTGGCCGAGCGGCGATGGCCCACGGCGACGTCGGCCTACCTCGGATCGGGGGACCTATGGTTGGGCAGTCGGCCCTATCGGTGCCCACGCAGGCCAAGCCGAGCCGACCATCCGGCTCCAGTGGTCCCGGCATCGCATTTCGCCTGTACCTGCTGGCGGTCTTCCTGATGCCGGTGCAGCTCGAACTGGAGCAGTTCCGTGGTGTCGTCGAGAGCCGACTTCCGCCCGGTGACTTGGTGCTTGCCGCCTCGATCCTCCTCGCCCCGAGGACCCTGAGGCTGATACGGCATCCGCTCTTCCTGTTGCCCGTATTCCTTCCCGTCGTCCTCGCATTTGGGGTGTTGCTCGCCATCGTGGAGCGGGGTGAGGTAACCCCTCATGCGCTACGCGTGAAGTTCCTTGGCGCGTGGATACTCGTCGCATGGTGCATCGTCACGGCCGCATATGCCCGAGCCGGCCACACCAGAACGATCCTGCGGGTATGGGTGCTCGGCATGGCAGTATGGGCCGTGGTCGCCTACATCGACTGGCGGCTCGTCGACGTCATCTCCTTTCTCGAGTTCGATGAGCCGACACGTTTTGGTGGGATGCAGTACGATCCGAATAACGCAGGAGCGGCCTACGGCGTCGCAGTCATTGTGCTGTGGCGCATGAGTGGAGAGCTCTTCCGATCGACCCTGGCTCGGAGCATGGCGCTCGCCACCTGTGTCGCCGCCCTGGCGCTCACGCTCTCGCGGGGTTCTTACGTCGCAACCGCGGCGGCGGTGATTGTCGTGCTGGCAGTGACCAGGAGCACCCCCAAGAACTTGGCGAGGTACGCAGGCTTCGTTCTGGTGATGCTGGTGGCCGGGCTCGCCACGGGTTTCCTCGGCTCCGCGTTGCAGGACCTCGCCAATCGGCCGGACACCGTGTCGACCCGTGAAGGTCTGACCTCGCAGGCGCTGGACTCGTTCGTCAAGTCGGGTGGCCTCGGGATCGGACTCGGATCGCAGTTGGCCGAGTCCGGACAGATCGTTCACAACACTGCGATCTGGCTCCTGGTCGAGATGTCTGTGGTCGGTATCGTGTATTGGGCCGCAATGGCCGTACTGCCCATTCAGGTGACGCTGAGGATGAGAGCCTTCGACCGCCAGCTGGCATTGGCTCTTCTGGGATCGCATATCGTGATGCTGGTTGCGTCCATCGGCATCGAAGCGCTGTATCAGCGCCAGTGGTGGATGGTCATCGGCCTGGCGATGGTGCAGCCGGCCGAGTCCAGGGCAATAGGTGCTCCACGCGCGCGCCCTCGCTTACCGGAGCCCCTCATGGGGAGACCTCGGCTGTAAACCCGGCCGGGTGGCGGCCGGTGCGGTGGCCAAGCGCGAGCGAGCCGCGGCGCTCGCCGGGCCCGCGGGGAAGGCGGGGGACGCCACCGCCGTGGCGCGTCCTCATGGGAGGGACTCGGATGGAAGAGCGGAACAGCAGCGCAAGATTCGGCACCGCCTAGCGGTGCTTCGCCATGCGGAGGCGGTGTCGGGGAAGCGCGCGGTAACGCCGCCACGTCACCCACGCCCCGAACCAGGTCGCCACCCCCAAACCGAAGGCGCCGCCGTCGAGGCCGGTCAACTGCAGGCCGACGACTGCTGCCAGCCAGATCGCAAGGGTCCCGACGATCCGAGTCTCCAGCGTCTCGGCCGACGCATCCGCGATCATCAGGCCCACCGCGGGACCGCGCCAGAAGGCGAGCCCCAGAAAACGGAGGAGGGTCGCGGTGAACAACGCCGCGGTGATGCCGTTGGCCGAGAGTGCGAACGGGCCGGAGGGCAACCCTGACGCATCGAGGGCGAGCAGGCACCCTGCCCAGCCCAGGGTGATCGCCGACACCGCAGCGATCACCTGCAGCGGGACGCGCTTGTCCACCACGTGCACGCCCGACGCTCGGATCTGGCTCGGTACGACAATCGACACCGCTGTCGTGTTGACGACGCTCATCGGAGAGAAGACGAGTACCGCCGCGGCGAGCGCACCGCTCGCCTCGGTGCCGGCGATGACCCCGGTCGCGATCAGAGGAACGACGAACACGCTGCCGCTGAGAAGTCCGGCGAAGCCGAACCGGACGGCCTGCGGACCCGTCGCCTGCCAGAACGTCCCGAGTTGGCGGCGGCCCCGAACCACGCCCACGAGCATGAGCGGTGCCGCGCTGATGGTTCCTCCGGCGAGCCAGACGGCGAGATAGGCGGTGGGAGATCCTCGCCAAGGGCTGAGGCCGTCGACGAGCGCGACGCCGAGCACGACGGCGAGCCAGATCGCGTCGGCCCTCAGCACCCCGAGCTGATCGTGACGGGCGAACCGCACCTGGCGGAGCGTGTACTGCGATACCAGACCTGGCGCGCCGAGTGCGAGTAGGAGCAGTGAGAGTCCGAGCGGGCCGCCGACGAGGATCCCGGCGGTGGCGATCGGGACGGCCGTGATCGCGCCGAGTACCAGGGCCGCGCCCGCAATGCCGTCCGTGACGGAGTGGCCCTCCGCCTCAGCGACTTCACGCGACCCCTGGATGAGCGCTGCCGCACCTGTGGACGCTTCCCCTATCGAGATCACGACGAGGCCGAGCTGGTAGGCGATGGAGAACCGTCCGAAGTCGGCGAGGTCGCCCGACGAGAGCGCGAGCGCCGCGGCCGCAAAGTTCGTGATGCTCGCCGTTCCCTGCGCAGCGAGCGCGAATAACCACCGCCAGGTCCTCGTGCTCCGAGTCAACAGTCTCACCGCTGACCCATTGTCGGAGCGCGAGAGCATACGCGGACGGCGGATCGCTTCCCGAGCGATGCGGGAGTGGATCGCATGGGCATGAGCATCGTTGCTGGTCGGGTACGCGACACGGCGATCGGATTCCCTCGGAGAACGGATCCCGGGGTCGCCGATTCCGTCCAGGACCGGACTTCATGGGCCCGAACTCGACGTTCGTGCCCCGGAGCACGAGCGTCGACTGGCGGTGCGACCGGTGTTCCCGGGCGCGGACGGCTGCATGATGGTTCTGGGGCTGCCCGGCGTAGCCTTGTCACGCGTCCCGAAAGCTGCAAATGGATGTCTGGCGGCCCATGCTAGCGTTACCGCCACTATGCGTGGCGAGGAGAACCCTTATCTCCTGTTGACCCCTGGGCCACTCTCGACCACGCGGACCGTTCGATCCGCGACGTTGCGGGAGCTGTCGACGTGGGATCCTGACTACCACGCGATCTGCCAGTCGATCCGCTCCCGATTGGTCGACATCGCAGTGTCGGATGATCGGTGTCGGCCGGACTACACCTCGGTGCTGATGCAGGGGAGCGGCACGTTTGCCATCGAGTCGACCCTCGGCTCCGTGATCCCGTCCGATGGAAGGATCCTGATCGCGGCAAATGGCGCATACGGCGTACGGATGGCGGCGATCGCGGAGCGCCTGGGGATCTCTTGCGCGGTGCTGAGTCACCCCGAGACCGAGCGCATCGATCTCGACCGGATCGACGCAGCGCTCACCGTTGACCCGTCCATCAGCCACGTCGGGTACGTCCACTGCGAGACGACGACGGGCATCGTGAACGATGCCGCGTCGATCGGCGAGCTCGTCGCAGCCCACGGGAAGTGCCTCATCGTCGACGCCATGTCGTCGTTCGGGGGCATCCCCTTCGACATGGTCGAATTCGGCGCGCAGTACGCCGTGTCGTCGGCCAACAAGTGCCTCCAGGGCGTGCCCGGTTTCGCGGTCGTCATCGCCCACCGGGCGACGTTGGAGCAAACGGAGGGCAGCGCCCGGTCCTTCAGCCTGGATCTCCGCGATCAGTGGCGTGGTTTCGAGGAAGGCCACGGCAAGTGGCGCTTCACCTCGCCGACTCATGCGATTCTGGGATTCGATCAGGCGCTCGACGAGCTCGCCGTGGAGACATTGGCAGGTCGTCACCAGAGGTACTGTGAGAACCAGCAAGCGGTCGTGAGAGGTATGGAGCGGCTCGGCTTCCGAACGCTGCTCCCAGCGGAGCTGCAGTCGCCGATCATCACCTCGTTCCACTGTCCCTGTGACGAGATATTCTCCTTCCAGACGTTCTTCCATCTTCTCAAGGATCGCGGCTTCATGATCTACCCGGGGAAGGTTTCCGAGCTCTCGACGTTCCGCATCGGTTCGATCGGCAACATCTTCCCGTCCGATATCGATCGCCTCATGACCGCGATCGCGGCGGTGCGGGAAGAAATGGGTTTCAGGACATGAGGAGCACGGTCGCATGAGCGGGCTGACGGCTGTCGTCCTCGCCGCCGGGATCGGGCGACGGCTCGGACAGCCGTCGGTGCCGAAGTCGTTCCTTCCGCTGTCCCACGAGGAGGGTGAGCCCACCTTCCTGGGACGGCACGTCCGCATCCTTCGGGACTGCGGCGTCGACGAGGTGCTGGTCGTGCTGAGTGAGGCGCATGTCGAGAGGGCCAAGCTTCTGGAGGGCGTCGAGCTCGTCGTCAACCCGTTCGACACGTCGACGACGGGATCGACGTTGAGCCTGCTCTGCGGCCTTCGTGCCGCAGCTCGCCACGATGGTGGCCTGGTGATCACTGATGCCGACATCGTCTACGAGCGCAAGCTGCTGGAGTCGGTGATCGGGTCCTGTGGCCGGAGCTGCCTGTTTCTCGCTCCTCAGGTATCGGGCGACGACGAGGAAGTGAGGGTCTACGGGCACGGCCACGAGCACCCCATCCTGATCGGTAAGGGGTTGTCCCCTCTCCTGACGGTCGGTCTCGATCTCCTCGGGGAGAGCCTCGGCATCATTCACGTGGCCGCCGAGGACCGGGAGTTCGTACAGGAAGGCGCGCGATGGCTCACCGGATGGCCGGACGAGAGCCCCGCCTACGGATTCGCCAAGTCTCGGTCGGAGCACGAGGAACTGTGGCAGTACTGCCTGACGTTGCGACGCATGGTCGCCGCTCAGGTCCCCACGGGTCTCGAGTACGCCGAGTGCGACACGGCTGACGACTATGCGTACATCCGAAACGAGCTGTTTCCGGCCATCGTCGCCAAGGAAGGACGTCGGTGAGCCCGTTGCCGGCGACGACGGGACTGGCACGCAATGAGCGGTAGATGGCGGGATCGGCTCATCCGCGCTGGTTCGTTGCTCGGCACCGCTGTGGCCCGGCCTGCGCAGTTCGCGCTGTACCTTCTGTCAGGCCTTGTCCCGCGCCGGAAGTCATTGTGGGTGTTCGGCTCGTGGGGGGGCCATCGGTTTGCCGACAACGCTGCTGCCTTCTTCCAGTACTGCCACCAGGTCGACGTCGACGCAGTCGATCTGGTCTGGATCTCGAGGCGGCGGGACATCGTGGACGACCTACGGCGCCGGGGATACGAGGCGCACGGGGTCTGGTCGGTGCGCGGCGTGCTGCGGTGCTTGCGCGCCGGCGTTTTTATCTTCGACTGCTTCTCGAAGGACATCAACTTCTGGCTGTCGCGCAACGCCACGACAGTCAACCTCTGGAGCGGTGTTCCGCTCAAGGCGTTCGAGCGGGACATCGACAATCCGGCCAGCAGGTATCATCGGTTGTTCCATGGCGCCGTGCCGCTGAGACTCGCGTACGGCGCGATGATGCCCTGGCACCTTGTCCGTCCCCATATGATCATCGCGACGTCTGAGGAGACGGCCGCGATCACGCGGCGGGCGTTCGACGTTCCGGAGCCCGCGGTCGTGGTCACCGGCTTCCCGCGCAACGACCTGCTCCTGTCGGTTGAGGGCCACCGTCATGCACGGTCGAAGTGTCCACCGGAGGTGCTCGCGGCTGCGGACGCGGGCACGACCGTGTTCTTCTACCTACCGACGTTCCGCGACAGTGCGAAGCCGTACCTCAACATCGATTGGGACCGTCTCGAAGCACTGATGGATGAGGTGGACGGCGTCTTCTTGATCAAGTTCCACCCGATGGATGTGACGAGCTTCGATCATCGGTCGCCGAGAGTCGTCCAGCTGCCGCAGGACATCGACGTCTACCACGTGCTGCCGTTCACCAGCGCGCTGATCAGCGACTACTCGTCGGTGATCTTCGACTACATGTTGATGGACCGGCCCATCATCTACTACACACCTGACCTCGCCGAGTTCCGGGCGAGCAGCCGGAAGCTGCTCTTCGACCCTGGGGACATCGCAGTCGGGCCCTGTCTCTCGACCGCGGCGGACCTGTTCGGAGCGCTCACCGAGATCGCCACCGGTCGGGCGCAGTCTCACGACCGCGCAAGTCGGGAGACGGCGATGGCCAGGCTGCACACATTCGATGACGACCGGTCCGGCGCCCGCGTACTCAAGGCGATTCGCTCTGTGGTCGGGGCCTGACCGGAGTCAGCTCGCCGCGGCAGGAAGGCGTGTGGCGCGCTCGTGGAGGATCTCGACGATGCGCTCCCCGATCATCCGCTGGGAATCGACGGTGCCGGCACCGATGTGGGGAGTGAGCACGACGTCGGCACGTCGTGCGAGGGGGGACACCGCGCCTTCGCCCTCGCGCTCGTGGACGTCGAGCGCCGCACCTGCCAGATGACCGGAGTCGAGCGCCTCGGGCAGCGCCTCCTCGTCGACGACCCCGCCACGTGCCACGTTGACGATGAACGCGCCCGGCTTCATCCTTGCGATGGCCTCGGCGTCGATGAGATGGCGGGTCGACGGCTTCAGCGGAACGCTCAATGTGAGGAAGTCGGAGCGGGCGAGGATCTCGGCGTCGCTGACGAGCTCGATACCACTCGCGGCGAGCTCGCGAGCTCGCGTGTCGGTCGGGTGTTCCACACAGCCGAGCACCTTCATTCCCCACGCTCTGCCCAGGTGCCCGATCTGACCGCCGACGTTGCCGGCCCCATAGACACCGAGTGTCTTGTCGGCCAGGAGACGTCCGACGATGTCGTGTTTCGCCCAGCGTCCCTGGCGTAGCAGCGAATCTGCCTCGAGAACCCGCCGCGCCAGGTTCAACATCAGCGCAAAGGTGAGCTCGGCCACGGATCGAGCCCCCGGTTGTGGGATACGGACGAGCTCGATGCCGTTCTGGTCGGCATGAGCCAGATCGATGTTGTCGAGCCCCGAACCTCCACGGATCAGGAGCTCGAGGTGCTGAGCCTTGCCCATGACCTCGGCGGTGATCTGCACACCGCTGCGGAAGATGAGGACCTCCCGGTCGCAGACCAGCTCCAAGAGCTCGTCGGCCGACGGGTCGATCTGCTGAACGACATCGTGATCGTGACGCAGTTGCTCCATCGCGTCTGGTGACAACCTGGTGACCACGAGGATCTTCATCCGGCGCCGGGATGGTTGCCCGCCCGCTGGCACGTCGTCGGCGACGGAGTGGCGAGTCGCGTGGTCGTGGAGGTGGCGACGGAACCGGGCCGCGACCTCAGGGGGCGTCATCGTCGGACGCGGCAGCTTCTGGGGGACACCGGGGTGAATCGGTACGTGGATGAACAGGGGTCCGTCGAGGCGTTCGCGCAGCAGGTCGCTCAGCCGTTCAGCGCTCGTGGCCCGTTCGACATGTCGGTAGCCACACGCTGCGGCGACGCCGGCGAGATCGGTCGTGGCCGTCGAGGTGGGCTGTCCGCCCGTCGACTCGTGTTGGCCGTTGTCGAGCACGATGTGCACCACGTTGGCCGGGTGCTCGGCACCAAGTGTGGAGAGGGCACCAAGCCGCATGATCGCGGCACCGTCGCCGTCGACGGCGACGACACGGTTCTGCGGACGGGCGATGGCGACACCGAGCGCCAGGCTCGACGCACAACCCATCGACCCCACCATGTAGAACTGGTTCGCCGCATCGCCGTGGGCGTACAGCTCCCGTCCCGTGTAGCCGGTGGTGGCGATCACGACGTCGCTCGGGTCGAGCGAGGCCTGCAGTGCGTCCAACATCGCTCCCCGGGACGTCTCGGGTGGTGAGGATGTGGGCACTGTGGACTCTGGGCGGATGCCCACCGGTGGCTGTCGTGGCTCCTTCCACGGCTCGACGGATCCCTTGGCCATGATGAGCGCATATGGCAAGGAGTGTTCCCGCATCCAGGTGGTGGCGCGGTCGAGCGCGGGCTCCACCTGGGTGGGATCGGTGGGGAAGTCCTCCGATGGGATCCCCAGCAACTCCAGCATGTCACCGGTGATGCGCCCCATCAGCTCGTGCTGGGGCTCGTCCGTGTCCGCTCCGGGTCTGCCGCGGTGCGTGACGATGAGGAGGACCGGGATCCTGAACGTCGATGTCAGGGATGACAGAGGGCTGACCGCATTCCCGAGGCCCGAGTTCTGGAACATGCAGATCGCCGGCGCTCCGCCGAGATCACTGCCTGCGGCGATGGCAACCGCGTCCCCTTCATTGGCCGCTGCGACATATCGCAGTGAATCGTCGTCGATCACGTAGTTGATGAACGGTTTGAGAAAGGAGCACGGGACGCCGGAGTACAAGGAGAAGCCGCGCCCCCGGGCCTGCTCGACGAAATCGGACGCACGAATCACTTGATGTCTCCCGGTGCCTCGAAGCTGCCGGCAGAACCGAGATCGGCGAGTCTGTCGACGTCGAGCCAGTGGCCTGTCGTGTAGAACACCTCGACAGCACGATCGGACGACGCCAGGGCCTGGAGGAGATCCACCAGGGCCGCCCGCCGCCCGTCAGGGACGGAGAGGAGCTCGGCGGTGAGCTCCCGTACGAGGGGCTGCGCGTCCGCACCGATCTTCAGAAATCCCATCCACTCGCCATGGACCTCGTGCTCCGGGAGCCCTGTGGAGATCCGCTCCAGGTCGATCCGCTTGTAGAAGGCGTCACGCGAGTAAGGCTCGGAGCATCGCACGAGGTCAGCGGCTCGGTCACGGTTGGCGCTCACGCGCCAGTCGGTGTCCACTGCGATCGCGAGGTCCGCCTCGAGGTCGAGCAACGCCTGCGGCACGAATTTGCTGAACAGCACGTCGCCGTAGCACACGACCAAGGTCGAGTCGGCTGACTCGGCGGGCAGGGCGTCGAGGGCGACCTGCAGCGACGCCAGCTCGCCACTTTGCTCGAAGTCGTCGTTGTCGACGTAGTGGAGATTGGGGATGTCGTAGGCATCCTTGCGGAAGCCGCGCACCAGCGTGATGTCCTTCACGCCGATCGCGTTGAAGGCATCGACGATGTGCTGCGCCAGGGGGCGTCCGTTGACCTCGACCATTGCCTTCGGACGGTTCCTGGTCAGCTCACCGAGCTCTTCTCCCCGTGACGCGGCGAGGACGACGGTCCGGACGCCGGCGTTGCGGTTCGGGAGATAGCGCTTCTCGGCCTCGGCCAGCTCGGGTGCGCCTTGGAGCCGGAAGATCTCTGCGACCGGCACGACCTGGTCCTCGACCGAGAACAGGTTCTCCTCGGCCTTGATCGTCGCTGCGGTCTGCTGCATCGCCCCGACCGCGGCCCGCAGGAGATGGTTGGCCCAGATGACCACCGAGATCCCGGCAGTCCTGTAGACATCGGAAGGGGTCGAATAATAGCGGGTCGGCACGATGATCACCGGACACTCGCGGTGCCACTCGTTCGTGAAGGCGAGGACCTCATCGGGCGTTGACTTGGCGCTGTGCATGAGGATGGCGTCGGCCCCGGCGTCGGCGTAGGCATGCGCCCGCGCGAGGGCTTCGCCGAGTCCCCACCCTGCGATGAACGCCTCGACCCGGGCCACGATGGCAAAGCCCGGGTCCGACTGGGCGTCCTTCCCAGCCTTGATCTTGCCGCAGAACTCGTCGATGTCTGCGAGGGGTTGCGTCTCGCCGGCGATGAAGCTGTTCGTCTTCGGAAAGAGCTTGTCCTCGATGCAAACGGCGGCAACGTCCCGCTGCTCGAGCTTGCGCACTAGACGCCGCATCGAGTTGAAATTCCCGTAGCCCGTGTCGCCGTCGAGAAGGATCGGGATGCTCGTTGCGTCCGTCATGAACTCGAGCACGTCGAGGACCTGCGTCCAGCTCGCCTCGTTCGAATCCCGGACGGCCAGTTGTCCGGAGATGCAAAGTCCGCTGGCCCAGAGCCCCTTGAACCCGGCTTCCTCACCAATCTTGGCGCTCATACCGTTGTGCGCCTCGAGGAGGAACTCGAGATCCCCCGAGTGCAACAGCTGTCGGAACTGCTCGGTCTTGCTCACGTCGGATTCCTCTCGGTCGCGCTGCATGCCGCCTCGTTCGGCGGCGCCGGCTACCTAGTGGTTTGTCGGTGACGGAGGAGTGTTCATGTTCCTCCGAACTGCCATTCGCAGGATCGCTGTGGACTTCGTCGACAGCGACGTCGTCGGGTTGGTGCCGTTGGTGGCAACGGGCTGAGCGCCGCAGCTCCTGACGCGTGATGCGTCGCGCCTCGCCCGTGCGGACCGGTAGACGGCCAGGAACTCGTCCGCGGCCTTGTCCACCGACCAGTCGGCATGGGTCGACTGGGCTCGACGGGCACGTTCGACGCTCGGACGATCAGGAAGCGTCGAGGTCGTCGCAGCAGCGACCACCTCGCGGACGGAGTCGCACACCGCTCCCATGTCCAGCGATACCGCCTCGCTACCGCCGACGTCGGTGGTGAACACCGGCAATCCTGCTGCCATGGCTTCAAGAATGACGAGACTGAATCCTTCTCCGAGAGAGGCGACGACAAGCGTGTCGGCGGCACCCATGAGACGTGGGATGTCGCGACGCCATCCGGCGACTTCGACGCGACTTCCGCCTTCCTGCTCGACACGCGCGCGCTCGGGGCCGTCGCCCACGAAGACCAGCCGGTTGCCCTCGGGCGCGCAGTCACGCCAACACCGCGCCAGCGCAACTTGGTTCTTGCGGTGGCTGAGCTCGCCGACGCAGATGTGGATGCGCTCGCACGCCGCCCAACCGCGAGCGGCGCGGATCTGCTGCCGCTCCTCGTCGTCGAGGGACCGGAACCCGGTGAGGTCGACGACGGGCCGCACCTGCGTACTGGACCGGCCGGGGGGAGCATCGTGCGACTCGTGAGTGCTCAGCGTGAGGAGCAGGTCGGTTCGGGGATCGAGCGCCCGCTCGACGAGACGAACGATGCGAGCCCCCGCCGCGGTTCGAGCGGAGAGGTGCCCCCAACCGTGAGGCTGGTAGATCAGCGGGACCTCGAGATCACGCACGCGCGCCGCGATCCCTGCGAATGTCGCATGCGCATGGACGAGATCGATGCCCTTCGAGGCGATGAGGCGTCTGATCTCCTCGGCGATCCGGTAGGCGTCGACCGGACGACGACGCCAGGGCCGATGGGTCAGAGAGTCCGCCCAGGCGTCGAATGGCCACGGTTCGGTGCGTGCCCCCGCGTCCGCCGCCGCGAGCACATGCTGTTCGACTCCACGGTTTGCCAGCGCCCGTCCGAGGGCATCGACGTACGCCGGAACGCCGGCGATTCGCGGCTCCAGAACGTGCAGCAGCCGCATGCCGATCGCCGGTTGCATGTCGATCAGGGCGATCCGACTCACGAAGTCAGACCGTCGAGGTCCTTAGCGCGAAGGGGGACGACGGCCGGCGCGGCGGCATCGTCGCTCTCGTCCGCCTCGTCGTTCTTTCGGGTGCGGCCCAACAGAGTGGGCAACGTCCGCAGCAGGATCGTCACGTCGCGCCGAAAGGTGAGGTCACCAACGTACTCCCTGTCGATTTGGACGTTGAGGTGGACGAAACCGTCGCGGTTCTCGGACACCTGCCATGGGCCCGTCATGCCGGACCGGACCATGTGGCGGGGATGGTCGATGAGATCGAACGCCGCTGCGACCTCGGGCAATTCGGGCCGGGGGCCGATCAGACTCATGTCGCCCTTCAGGACGTTCCACAACTGCGGCAACTCGTCGAGGGCGTAGCGACGGATGAATCTGCCGAAGGGTGTGTGGCGGAGGCTGTCGTCGGCTGCGTGGAACATGCTCGCTCCAGCAACGTCGTCGCGCACAGCCGACTCGAGCAGCATCGACCGGAACTTGTACATCGGGAAGGCGCGGCCCCCCCTGGTGAGCCGGACCTGGCGGAAGATGACGGGAGGCCCCATCGTCACACGGACGCCCGCCGCGACCGCGAGCATCAGAGGCGTCGTCAGCCCGAGCAGGATCGCCGAAGCGACGATGTCAACAGGACGCTTGACATACCTCTCATAACGGGTCCGGCGACGCTCGGTCGGTCCGAGGCCCCGGGCCTGCTCGTCCGGTGTGCGACGCATCGACGTTGCCGACACGGGGTGATCGGCGTAGCCGATGTACCGCGTCGACGTTGCATTCCCGTGTGTCCCGCCCGGTCTCTCCCGCCCACGCTCTGTCCCAGCGCTCTCGGTGTCCGCCCCTTCAGCATTCCGCTCATGGACGTCGATCGTCTGAGTGCGGTGGACGCTGCCCACGGCACCGTTGTCCCTCAACGCGCTCATGCCCGCCAACCTCCGCTGGACCCCGTCCCCACGGACCGCGCCCGTAACTCCCGGTCCGTGGCGCGCACGCTACCCCTCGATGTCGGCGTAAACAATAGGTGAAGCGAACGAGAATGGAGGGGACATTGGCGTCTGCGCCCGGCCCACCCGGCCCGGCGGTCGACAGCCGGGCGAGCTCGCGGGCGGACGTCGGCGGCGATGCCAGCCGGGGGACTCCGTTCCCGTTGGCGGTCAACGGTGCACACACCCTGCAGAGCGATGACGTCTCCGCCGTAGTGCCCTTCGGTGGGGGCCGCATCGGCGTGATGCGGAGCAACCAGGCGGCTTCGACCGCGATCGACGGCTCCGACCGCCTGTCCACCGCCGCCCGACTCGGCTGCGGGGCTGCCCGCCCGGCTGGGACGGTTCCTGCGCCGGGCCTCGGCGCGCTGTTGCGCGTCCACCGGGCCGCCGTGCGCGCCGAGGATCGTGGGCGTTGGGTGGAGCGTCGTCGGCCTTCATGCCGCCGAACTGGTTTCCCACCGGTGATAGGTCTGGTCGGACACGTCCAGATGCCGGGCCACCTCGGCGACATCGGCGCCTCGCCGCGCAGCGGGTCGGCTTCGCGGAGCGTGCACGTTCTCCCAGATCACACGCTGCCTTCGGGACCTAGACCGTCACGCCAGCTGCGGAACCCGGGCTTGCTGGGTCGGCAGATGAAGAGGTGCTCATCGGTCCGCAGCCCATGTCGACGGCGGATCCCCTCGTCGATGCCCGTCGCCCAGTCGACCCTCACCTCGAACCCCGACGATTCGAGACGGTCCTGGAGATCGGGTCCGTACAGACGTACGTGACCCCGTTCACCGAACAGTCGCTCGCGTTCGACAGGATCGGTGATTGACGGATCCTCGTCGGTCGGCGCGTCCATGCGGAGCGGAACGCTGACGATGGCTACCCCGCCGGGGCCGAGCGACTGGCGCAACTCGCTCATCACACGCAGGTCGTCGTCGACGTGTTCGAGCACGTGGGTGCAGAGCGCGATGTCGAAGGATCCGGGCCGGACCGGGAGGAACCCGGCGTCGCCGACCACGTCGACGTGCCGGCCTCCCGATCGCAGGTCTATCCCCACGTGGGTGATGCCTGGGACACGGCGCAGTGGCCTCGCGAGCGACGGCCACGGCGCGACTTCCAGCAAACGAACGGACCCATCGCGGAGAAGCCCGTGCTCCTCCAGATGGAGCCAGAGGCGACGGTGGCGAGCCTTGGCGTTGCACCGCGGACAGTAGCCGTCGCTGTTGGCACGAACTGTGCCCCACCGACCGACGAAGCCACGCAACGACCACCCGCAGCAGGGGCACACATAGCGCCTTCCTGTGAAGACGACGCCGCGCACGAGCAGCACCATCGCCTTCAGGGCTGCAGCACGGTGCCCTCGCAGCCGTCCGGCCGCCCGGTGTGGCAGCGATGAGAAACTCTGGGGCCTCCGGCCCAGTTGCTTCAGTCGGCGGATCGACGGGTTCCGCAGTATCAGCCGATCGTGCACTCGCAGATAGGTCATCCGCCCTCGAGCTGCGATGTGGTGGCGAGCTGCCGACATCAGACGGCGGGGGGTGCCATGGGCCCGTCCGAACGCGGCGGCTCCTCGGCCGCGACTCGTGTCGACGAACGGAACGAGGGGATCTAGCGGTTCGACGATCCCATACCCGTGGTCGGACAGGAAGCGGTCGAGCACCGACCTGCCGAGGTCGACCGCATCGTCGTCGGGATCTCTGGAGCAGGACGGGTCGACGACCTCCGCCGCAGCGGACACGAGTTGAGCGTCCGGGCCGGACAGGGGACGGCGATGGATCAGACTCCGGTACAACTCGACAGCCGCTGCATTGCGTGCGTCCAGTTCGAAGATCCCTGTCTCGCCGAGCACGCGGGACCGGAGACATTCGCTGGCCCAGCTCGGGTCGATGAAGCGATCCCCGACGAAGCGGACCCCCACGCGCAACGGCCGACCGTCGACGCGGACCGTGAACCCTCCGCCGACATCCGCTGGGGGGCGGAAGTCAGACCGCGCCCCCAGGATGGTGTGCAGGCTGTGGTAGTCGTCGCAGAGGAGTTGGAGCCCGTGGGCGACATCCGACCCCTCCGACGTCCCTGCCGAGTGCAGCCTCGGGAGTACGACGTAGTCGATGGTCGCGTTGAGCGTGCGGTACATGTCGAGCTCGGATTCCCAGCCGTCAGAGCCGGTCACATCCCGCGCGATCCGCTCGATCCGTCCATCCCAGGTCGCACCCGGGCTGGCCTTGACCAGGTCCGGCTCGCCCAGCAGCATCGCCAGGTCACGGCGGGTCTCGTAAGGCGTCTCACCGCAATGCACACCGAGTCCGCCGAACCACTCGCGGTAGCGGAGCTTGGCGTCCAGAAAGTTTGCGTTCACCTCCCGTGGACCTCTCGAGGTCACCCTCACCTCGACAACGGGGTCCGGATCCCACAGCACCACGGCGAGCGACGGACCAGCGCCCTTGTTGAGGACGTGGTAGACGCCCCTCACATCCAGGTCGGAGTAGAAGCGCTCGTAGTTCCTTTCGACTCGCCTGGGGCTCCATACGACCTCCGTGACGGACACGACACCGAAACGCCTCTCGAGATCCGCCAGGATCTCCGACTCGTGACTGCGGGCCGCGTCCCACAGCACGAAGAGACCTGGTGCAGGATGCATGCCGCGCCCATCGTGCCGACGCGCTGAGAGACCGGTGGCCACTACCGCGTCCCTGGGCCGCCCGGTCGCAGCAACCGTTCCCCCACCTGCTTCGCCGCCAGCCACAGGTCGGCGAAGAAGGGCGCCGGGTCGCGCCAAGAGAAGATGGCGTGGGCTCTGGACCCCCTGTACGAGCGCACCCACTCCCCGAGACCCAAGCGGTCTGACCGCCAGTAGGTGAACCCGGACTGAACGTCGTGGCGCAGATCGACCCACTTCGTCCCGGTGTACCTCTGCGTCCGGTCGAGGATCGGTGGGAGCGGCAGCTGCAGCACATCGCAGTACATCGTGTAGAGCAACTCCACTCCACCGGCCTCGGCGATAGCCGACCGGCCAGTCGGTCGACCGACATTTGGCTCGATGACGTAGTACGCGCCTGACTCCCCGTCCTTCTTCAACTCCAGATACGCCAGACCGTGGTACGGCACGGTGGCGAAGAAGTCGAGCGTGCCCGCCAGCGTCGCGTCGTCCCTCACCTCCTCGCCAAGGGAACTCGAGCCGGCGTCGACCGGCCACTGACGGAGCTTCCGTGCGACGAACGTCGCCAGGGGCTCACCATGACGGTCGAAGTAGCAGTTGCAGGAGTACAGGTTGGTGTCATCCCCGCGTATCCACTGCTGGGCGATGAACGCCTCCGACCACGCGCGGCAGGTCTCGTACGCCTGCAAGAGCTCTTCTCCGCTGGCGAGCATGAGCACCTTACGCTTCGTATGGCTGTCCCAGGCCGTGGTCCGGTGCGAGGGCTTCAGCAGACAGGGAAACGCCAGTTCCCGGGCGGCCCGCTCCGCATCGCTCCGGGAGCGGATCACGATGGCCGGCGGAACCGGCACTCCGTGAGCCTCGGCGTGCTCCAGGAATCGGGTCTTGTCGAGAAAGGTCTCGACCACCTCGGGAGGAGGGAGCGCGTACTCGAAGAAAGGCTTCAGCTCCTCCCGATGGCGGGAGATCACGCGGACGCTTTTGTCCTGACAGGGGAACAGAGCCGCCGGTTCATCCAGATCGGCTCCGAGCTCCAGCAACGTGTCGACGAGCTCGCGCGTCCCCGTCGGGGCGATCCGCAGATCGCGACAGACGTTGGTCCGGCAGTTCGGGTGGGAGCGGTCCTCGGCGATGGCCACTACCGGGATCCCGTGTCCGTCGAGAATCCGCGCGGCCTGGATCCCCTGGAGACTGTCGAGACCGATCACGATAGCCGGGGGAAGGATCCCTGAGGGGAGCCTTGGCATGGCGGGACACTGTAGCTGGGCTCCGCAGGTGCCCTCACCGGCAGGTTGTCCCGAGGACGACCTCTGGGACACATGGTCCAGCGGTGCGCATCCGACGGACCGGCTCGGACCGGCCTGCGAGTCCCCCAAATCGCCCATCCGACCCCTGCCGTGGGCCAACGGCACCAGCCCGACGACGTCGCTGTCGACGAAGTCGACAGCCGATCCTGCGACTGCCAGTTCGGAGGAACGTGAACACTCCTCCGTCGCCCTAGGTGAACAGGCCTCGGCCATCGGCCACGTTGCCCGGATGGTGTGTCCGGGAGCCCATGAGGCCGTCCCAGCACACGATGAACGTGTCCTGGATACGGCAGTTGCGCCGCTCGCTGAGCACGCTCATCCAGAACTTGGCGCCCTCGCCGCCGATCGGGCCGACCAGCAGCCCAGCGCCTGGCGTTCGCCGTCCACGTTGGCGCCCATCACCACGTAGTTAGGCCGGTTCGCCACCTGGCCGTCGCGGATCTTCACCACGATCGCGTCGCGCATACAAGTAGATGACATTCCCGGTGAGGCCGCCGAGACGGCGCTCCTGCTTGCGGACAATCTCCGGGTCGAAGGGCCCGTTGCGGTCCCGCGGCACGCGCAGCGCGACCTTGCCGATCTCGGTCGTGACCATCTTGGGATGCGAGCCGTTGCGGCTGTTGCCCGACCCTCGGGTCTCGGCCGCGTGCGGCTCATGCCCCACGTGGTCGATCATCTCCACCTCGAGGCCATACTGGATCACCTGTCGCACAAGCGATGTTGAACTCAACGGTCGGATCCTCCCCAGCCCGCGACGTTCAGTCGCGGCCCCTCGGATCACGCCCGATTACACGAGACGTCGGGTCAGTCCCTCGGGCGGGATGACGTTGTGGTCATGGATGCTGATGTCGTGTCAGGATGTGTGAGCACGATCGCTTCATGGTCGCCGAGCGTGACCGAGGTGACGAGCTGTCCCGAAGGCGTGAGCATCGGCGCATCGAGCCGGATCGTGACCGGTTCCCGGCCGGGCTCGTTCAAGAGGACGACGCCCTCGGTGAAGTCGCGGCGAAGGAGGTCCTCGTCAACGTAGCGGTCGCCCAGCGCACCCCCCAGGTTCGTGGTGAAGCCGCTCCAGAAGCAGTCGGGGCTTATGAGGTCCCAGTCCTCGGTGCTGACGAGATCGTGGCCGTTACTCGCGAGCAGGCCCGCAGCCAGATTGAACCACTGTTCCTCGATCGTTGTGGCCGTTTCGTCCAGCAGCAGCACGTTGGCTCCGAGCGCGTGCACGCTGTCGATGTAATCGAGGAACGTGCGCATTCCAAATCTGCCCGTGCCATTGACGAGCCCCGGATCTGTGGCACCGCGCTCAAGCATCACGTAGTCAGCTGCGGCGATCTGCCGCGACAGATAGGGGTTGTCGTTCTCAGGAGGCTCGGTGTACCAGATGGCGTTGTGCATTATCTTCAGATCGGGAAATGTTGATCTGATCATCTCGACGAACTCAGCCATGTAGCGCTGCCAGTCCTCGAGGGTTAGACCTGCGCCGGTTCGCGGGTCGATCGGAGTGATGTCGCCCCCTCTTCGGTCGCTGAATCGCCAGTCGAGATTCACGTCGTCCAGCATCAAGCCTGGATATCCGCGTCGTACGAGCGTGGCGATGTCGTCGAGCATCGCCTGCCGGAATTCCGGGTTGCCGACATCAGCGGCGTATTGAGGACAGACGTTGGTGCAGCCGAACGGTATGTAGACGGGGTCACCGTCTGCGTCTCTCAGGACCCACTCGGGGTGCTCGATGGACCTGGGGTCCTGCGAGATGTCCACCTTGATGGAATAGGCGTTACGCGAAACAAACACGCGGTTGAAAGCGTCGAGACGCGAGTTCCAGTAGGGTTCCCACACCACCATGCTGTCGTAGGTCTTGTTCATCCAGGCCCAATAGCGCTCCGCACTCCATTGATCGAATTCGGACTTGGCGTTGACCAGAACACCCATGCGGCCCTCGTCGTCGCTTTCACCGAGAGTCGTCGCGCTGGCGGCCGGGCCGTCCGACCCGACGGTCGACCGATCTCCGTGATCGGCCGCGACATGGCCGGCGTCGCATTCTACCGGCTCGGCTCGACCCGATCCGCAGGCTGTCAGTCCGAGTGCCGCGAGGACGAGACGCGCTAGGGTCGATCGAACTGTCCACACAGCAGAAGTCTGGCTGTTGGATCGGGTAGTGTCGTCGGCACTGCACCGTGGCGCAGGGTGGCTGAGCACGCCGCAACCAGTACGGCGCTGCCGTCCGTCCGAGGAGAGGTCGCTGTTATCGTCACCGACTCTACGCGTAGCCCCGTGTGGTTGTCGTTGCAAGGCACCAGAGCCCGCTGCACCGCCGATCCCAACACCGTTGACCGCGGGTCCGGAGCGTTGGGTGGGTTGCCCCGGCAACCGGGCGCGGCTGGATCGGCCGTACATGGTGGTACCGTCCGTCCTCCGACGGAGTAGGTGACGTGACCGACGGCGGCGACCTCCATCTCAACGATTATCTCGGCATCGCCCGACGTCGTTGGCGTTGGCTGGTCACTGTGCCGATAGTGAGCCTAGCGCTCGGAGCGTTCTTCAGCGTTACGCGCGAACGAGTCTATGAGGCCGAGACGGAGGTCCTCATCCTCACCGATTCGTCAAGATCTCTCTTCTCGGCCAGTCCAGCGATCGCTGAGCGGTTCGGCCGAAACCCGGTGAGCGAGCTGCAGTTTCTCTCGAGCGAAGAGTTCGGCGAATCGGTCGCTCCAGTGGATCAACGTTTCGAAGTCGACTTCGACCTCGTAACGACGGATGCTGGCGCGGACGCCGTGGACAGCGATCTCATCGCTTTCACTGTACGGGGTCCGGAGGCCGCGGAGGCCGCCGCCATCGCCACTCGCTATGCGGAGACCTACATCTCCGAACGTCATGACCGCGACGTCGAGGCCAACGCAAGGAACCGAGAACAGGCCTCCGACCGTCTCGTTGCCCTCGTCGAAGAGCTGCGTGGGGCCGAGGACGTGGCGCGCTCGGAGGTCCTCACCGGTGCGATCGAGGAAACGCGCCAAGAGTTGGCGACGTCGGAGCAGCTCGAGACAGAGCTGAACGAACGCAACGCCCTCGCCCGTATCCTCAACCACGCCTCGGTGCCGTCGGCGCCAAGCGCCCCCAACGTGTCACGAAACATGATTCTGGCCTTGGTCGCGGGACTGGTCCTGGGAGTCGGCGCAGCCGTCAGCCGGGACCTGTTCGATCGCAAGGCGCGTGACGGCGTTGCCCTGGCACGAGAACTCGATGTCCCGTGGCTCGGTGAGATCCGTGATCGAGAGGGTCGCAGGCGCGTGGCAAATGGCGGAGGTTATGCCGAAGGCGACGCCAGTGACGCCTTCGATCCCTATCGGGGCGTCTTCAACTCCATCTGGCTGAACAACCCCGATGAAGCTCCTCGGACCATAGCGATCACTTCGGAACGACCGACGTCCGGACGGACCACTGCTGCGGTCAAGCTCGCGCAGCTCGAGGCATCTCGCGGTCTGGACGTGTTGATCGTGGACGCTGACACGCTCGATCCTTCGCTTGCCGGCCGACTTGGCCTGCAGCGACCACACATCCAACTCGGCGAGGCCACGAAGCCCTCGGCCGACGCTCCCGGCATGATCGACGCCCAGCCAGGGATCGCGGCCGGGACGGTTAGAACCGGAACGCCACGGTTGGACTATGCCGAGGTCTCCGGGGACCGGTTCGAGCACGGCCTCCGCTCGGGGGCGTTCCATGCTCTGCTCGAAGATATCCGGCTACAGTATGACCTCGTCGTCTTCGCTGTACCTGCAGTTCACGGTGGTGGAGATCCGCGACCGGCGGCTGGAGCGGTCGACGCCACGATCCTCACGTACGATCCGTCCGTCTCGCGTACCGTGGACGTAAAGAACTCGATCGAGTCCCTTCGCGAGGCCCGAGTCAACGTCATGGGGCTCGTCTCGATTCAGGACAGGCGCCGGAGTGAAGACAGGCACCGGAGTGAATCAGCGCACGTCGGCCGCCCCTATCTCTCCGGCATCCGCGCCCACCGGCGCTTTGCCGCCCTCTTCGTGCTCGCCGTGCTGGTCGGGAGCGTCCTGGCCCTCGGCCAGCGGAAGGCGACGTACGAGGCGACGGCCGAGCTGCTCGTCGCGCCGGTCGAGCCGGCAGACGCCAGCTTCACCGGCCTGTCGGTGGTCAAGGAGCTCGGAAACCCCACACGCACCATCCAGACGGCGGCCACCCTCGTCGAGGATCGGGCGATCGCCGAGGAGGCGGCCCGCCGGCTGGGTGACCCGTGGACGGCCGACCGCGTGCGGAGTGCGATCGGCGTCTCGCCGCAGGGCGAGACGAACGTGCTGGAGGTCACGGCGTCGACCAACGACGCGGACGACGCCGCCGCAGTGGCCAACGAGTATGCCGATACCGTCGTCGAGGTCCGGGACCGGGCGCTGCGCGGGGAGGTGGACGGCATCATCGACCGGCTCCGGGCCGAGCTCGCCGCCGCGCCCCCCGACGCCACCCGGACGCGGCAGGGCCTCGAAGGGCGGATCTCGGAGCTGGAGCGGCTGCGGGTGGACGGGGACCCCACGGTGTCCCTCGCCGAACCCGCCAGCACGCCCTCCGGCAGCACGTCGCTGCCCACGGGGCCCATCCTCGGCTTTGCGCTGCTCGCCGCCCTCGTGGTGGCCCCCGGCGTCGCTTTGCTGGCCGAGGTGGCCGGGCCCCGGCGGGTGTGGGGCGACGGCGACCTGGTCGATGTCCTCGACGCGCCTGTATTGGCCCACATCCCGCCGGACCGCCCGGCTCGCAGCCGGTGGGGCCTGCGGCGCCGGCGGGCCGGCTCGGCCCCCCGGTCCCGCCCCCGCCGTGATCCGCGCGGCCCGTCCGCTGCGTCCGGCCCGGCCGCTGATGGCGAGCCGGCTGACACTGGGGGTGACGGCGCCGACCGGCCCGACCGTGACGGCGTCGTGGACAGCTCCGAGGGGGACGCGGGCAGTTCGGAGGGGGACGGCGCCGCCGCCGGTCTCGACGGTGACGGCACCGCGGGCGGGCCCGACGGTGACGGCACCGCGGGCGGGCCCGACGGTGACGGCACCGCGGGCGGGCCCGACGGTGACGGCACCGCCGGCGGGCCCGACGGTGACGGCGCCGCACGCCGCCGCAACGACGGGAACGACGGCGCCCGCCGTGGCGGACGTGGGGACACGTGGGCCGCTTACCGGCGCCTCGCCGTCCTCGTGGACTTCGCGCAGCCGCCCCTGCACACCCTCATGATCGTGGCCTCTCTCGGCGACGACGGGGCGACGACCGTCGTCGAGCACCTGGCCCCGGAGCTGAAGAGCCTCGGCGCGGCCGTGACGGTCGTAGACCTCGGCGACCGGGCCGAGACGCCCGAGCTGCGCCCGGTGACCGGGGCGGAGCGCGGCTACGTGCTGGTCGACACGCCGCCGCTGCTGGAGTGCACCGAGGCCCTGCGGTTTGCGGCCGACGTCGACGCCGTCATCGTCGTGGCCCGCCAGGGCCGGACGACCCGCGCCGACCTCGCGAGCACGCGTGACCTGCTGGCCACCGCCGGCGTGCCCCCGACCGGCAGCATCCTGCTCGACGCCCGCAAATGAGGTGCGGCGCGCCGGCGCGCCGGTCCTTCGGTCGGCGGGCCGCCGGATTGCCGCGTCAGCGGGTGGACGTGCGGGCGCTCTTGGCCTGGTAGAGCGCGGCGTCGGCCCGGCGCACGACCTCGCCGGCGAGGCCCGAGGCCACTCCGACGCTCGCGCCCACGAACACCGTCGTGCCCCGGCCGAGGGGCATCGGAGCCTCGAGCGTGGCGGTCAGGCGGCGGACGTATCGGCTGACCCCCTCCGGTGGTGTACCCGGGGCGAACACGACGGCGAACTCGTCACCGCCGAAGCGGACCACCAGGTCGTCCTGCCGCACGGCGGCCGTGATCCGCTCGGCCACCTCCCGCAGGACGTCGTCGCCGGCGTCGTGGCCGTACGTGTCGTTGACGGGCTTGAAGTCGTCGAGGTCGAGGAGCGCCACGGTGACCGGTCCGTCGGCGGCGTCGAGGCGGCGCCGCAGCGCCGAGCGGTTGCCGAGTCGGGTGAGCGGATCGGTGAGCGCCTCCCGGCGCAAGGCCATGTTCCGGCGCTGCTCGCCGATCACCAGTCTGGCGAGGCGGGTGATCTGGCGCAGCGCGTGGTCGTGCCCGATGCTCTTGGTGACCTCCAGGACCACCCACACGACGACGCACCCCATGACGTCGTTGCCCGACGCGTCGATGAGCGGCAGCAGCCACGCCGACGAGAAGCCCTCGGCCCGGGCCCGCTCGGCCAGGTCGTCGGGGAAGCCGTCGAAGTGCAGCGGCGCTCGCTCCCGTCCGTCGGTCACCGCCGCCCGCCACCAGCGCTCGTCGGGGATCAGCCGCCGGGCCCGCCGTCCGCCGACGCCGACCACGGGCCCGTCGTCGAGGTGGGCGACCACCGCGGCCTGGCCGAGGTAGGCCGGCATCATCTGGGCGCACGCCTCCAGCACGTGGGGCAGCGGGGCGTCGGCGGCCAGGAGGTCGACGACGTGCGCCGTGCCGTCGAGCGGGCCGCCGACCAGGCGGGAGATGAGGACGTAACCGTCGACCTCCGGATCCTCGGCGAGATTCAGCACGAGGGCCTCCATCGTCCGCCACCGGTCGTCGGCGCCGAGGACGCGGTAGCGGATCGGGTCGGCGATCGGCGTGCCGCCGGCGTAGGGCGAGGACATCGCCCGCAGAGCGTCGAGGCCGTCGAGGAGCCGCTCGACGTCGTCCGGATGGATCCGCTCGAATGAGAGCCGTCCGGCGCGGTTGGACGGGTCGAAGCCGTGGACGGTCGCGACCGAGCTGCTGACCCAGCGTGTCTGCAGGTCCGAGCCGACCAGGGCGACGATGGTCGACGGGTTGAGGTCGAAGGCCCGAAGCAGCCGCGCCGCCACGTCGGGCGGGATGGCGTCGTCGGCCTCGTCGCGGCGGGCGTGGCCCCCGTCGCCGTTGCCGTCGCTGTGGCCCTGGTGGACGCCGTCGCTGTCGCCCGGGCCGTTGCCGTTGCCGGGCCGCAGCGCGCCCGGTGTGGTAGGGGCGGCGGGCGTCGACGCTGCATCACCATCGTTGGTCATGGCGTCTCGCGGTCCCGCACGGCGTCCCCCTCGTCGACGGTCCGTGGCGCGGCGCACGAGGGCCGAGCCAGCCGCCCTGACGCTACGTCATCTGGATGACACTTGTCGGGCGGACGATCCAAGACGCCGGAACGCGCGTGCGACCTCCTCACCGCGCCGGCCATGCTCGTAGCCGTGGATCGAGCGCGATCGCGTGGCGCGACGGCGGCGGTGCGGTTGCGCCCGCCGGGGGGCGACGACGAGGCCGCGTTCCGGGCGGCGCACCGGACGATGGCCGCCGAGGCGTTCCCGTTCGGGCTGTTCTACGAGCCCGACACGCCGTGGCCCGCCTACCTCGACCAGCTGGAGGCGTGCCGCCGGGGCGTCGACCTCCCGCCCGGTCGTGTCCGGTCGGCGTTCATGCTGGCCGTGGTGGCGGGGGAGATCGTCGGGCGGGCGTCGATCCGGTTCGAGCTCAACGACTTCCTGGCCCACGAGGGCGGCCACATCGGCTATTGCGTGCTGCCTCCGCACCGCCGCCGGGGCTACGCCACGGTGATCCTCCGCCGGAGCCTCGCGATCGCCCGAGCGGGTCGCGTCGAGCGCGTGCTGGTGACCTGTGACGACGCCAACGTCGGGTCGGCGACGGTCATCGAGCGCTGTGGGGCAGTGTTCGAGTCGCTCGCCGAGCCGGCGGGCGGCGGCGGGCCCTTCCGCCGTTACTGGATCGGCTGACGGAAGGACGCACCCATGTCCGGATGGAGCCTCGACGAACGGGCGCACGCGGGCGCCGAGCACCTCGATCCCACCTACGTCGCCGACTATGAGCGCAAGTCCGGATTCGATCCGGCCGAGGACATCGAGGTCCTCCGCCGGCACGGACTCCACCCGGGGTCGGTCCTGCTCGACATGGGGGCCGGCACCGGGGCGTTGGCGGCCGCCGTTGCCCCGCTGTGCCGGACGGTGATCGCCGTCGACGTCTCCCCGGCCATGACCAGGGCATTGCGCGCTCGCGTCGAGGCGGACGGGCTGGCCAATGTCACCGTCGTCGAGGCCGGCATCCTCTCCTACGAGCACGACGCCGGCGAGGTGGATGTCGTCTTCACCCGCAACGTCCTGCACCAGCTCCCGGACTTCTGGAAGGGGATCGCCCTCGCCCGCCTCTTCGCCCTCCTGCGGCCGGGCGGCGTGTTGCGGCTGCTGGACCTCGTGTTCGACTGCGATCCCGCCGACGCGCCGCGCACGATCGAGGAGTGGTTCGCCGGCGCGGCCACCGACCCGGCGCTCGGCTTCACCGCCCAGGAGCTGGCCGCGCACGTCCGGAGCGAGTTCAGCACCTACAGCTGGCTGCTCGAGCCCATGCTCGAACGCGTCGGGTTCCGGATCGTCGACCGCGCGTACCGCCGCTCGGCGTACGGCGTGTACACGTGCATCCGCCCGCCGGCGCCGGCCGCCCCCACCGCCACGGGGGACGGCCCTCGGCCGACGGGCGGGGAGCCGAGGCCAGGACCGCCGCCGGCCCCTCGAGCGTTTCTGCGCGGCGCGGGTGGGTAGCCGGGCGGCCGTGCAACGCTCAGCGTCGACCAACCCGTGGTACGGGGCTCTCATCGGCACCTACCTGTCCGGCGTGGCCGGCATGACGGCGCTCACCCGGCGCCGGGGCGCGACGGTGTCGCTGGCCGCAGGCGACATCGCCCTACTCGCCGCCGGGACCCACAAGCTGGCGCGGCTGGCGACTCAGGAGAAGGTCACCGAGCCGGTGCGCTCGCCGTTCACCGACCGGGTCGAGGCGCCCGACGGCACGATCGCCGAGCGGCCGCGCCCGCAGGGCGCCCGCCGGGCGGTCGGGGAGCTGGTCACCTGCCCCTTCTGTCTCTCGGTCTGGATCGCCACGGTGCTCACCGCGGCCTTCCTGCTCGCGCCACGACCGACTCGGATCGTGCTCGGCGCGCTGACGGCCATGGTCGGGAGTGACTTCCTGCAGCGCACCTGGGCGCGGCTCGACCCCGGCTGATCCCGGGGCGGCGGACCGCCCCGGGTCAACCGCAGGGGTGTGGGGTGTGGCGCCTAGCCCTCGCCGACGGGGGATGTGCCGAACATGAGGGTCCGGCGGCTGACGTCGTAGGTGACCGTCTCCGCGCCGCGCAGCAGGCCACGCAGCACCTCGGCGTCGTCCGCGTCGACCGTCAGGACCTCTTCCCAGGCTCCCTGGTCGAGCACGAGCTGGAGTGTGAAGGTCCCCTCCTCGGCGGGCTCCCCGGCGACCCAGGTGAACTGGTAGTGGGTGAGCTGTCGCACCTGGATGCTGTCGTCGGTGACGGGCTGGGACACGGGCGTGGAGGAACGCTTGGTATCGGGCATGTGCCGCGTCTTTCCGGTGGCGAGGTCACGAAACCGTCAGCCTTCGACCCCGCCGCGCGCGCCCGTTCCGGTATCACGCGGCGGGGACGACTGGCCGACATCGGACGGCTGCGCGCGTCCTGCGCCGACGAGCCTGACGAGGGCGTCGAGCTGGTCTTCCCCGGGGACGGCGAACATGCTCCGGTCCGGCCGGGTGGCGCCACGCCGGACTCGCCCGGTGGCGGGACGATACGGTGGCCTCCGTGACGTCGGGCAGGACCGGGGGCGGGACAGCGGCGGGCGACCGGGCGATCCCCACCGCACCTTTCGGCCAGACCGGGCATGACAGCACGCGCGTGATCTTCGGCGCCGCCGCTCTCGGCTCGATGGGCCAGGAGCGCGCCGACGAGCAGCTGGCCCTGCTCCTCCGCCACGGCGTGAACCACATCGACACGGCGGCGAGCTACGGCGACTCCGAGCTCCGCATCGGCCCGTGGATGGCCCAGCACCGCACCAGGTTCTTCCTCGCCACGAAGACCGGCGAGCGCACCGGGACGGCGGCGCGCGCCGAGCTCGAGCGGTCGCTCCAGCGACTTCGGGTCGACGCCGTCGACCTCGTCCAGCTGCACAATCTCGTCGAGCCCGACGAGTGGGAGGTGGCCCACGGCCCCGGCGGCGCGGTGGAGGCGCTGGTCCGGGCGCGGGACGAGGGGCTCGTGCGGTTCGTGGGGGTGACCGGGCACGGCACCCGCATCGCCCGTATGCACCTGCGCAGCCTGGAGCGCCATCCGTTCGACTCGGTCCTTCTGCCCTACAGCTACGTGTCCCTGCAGGACGGCGCCTACCGGGCCGACGTCGAGGAGCTGCTGGCGCTGTGCGCCGCCCGGGGCGTCGCCGTGCAGACGATCAAGTCGGCGGCTCGCCGGCGCTGGCGGCCCGAGCACGCCGGGCGCCGGTTCAGCTGGTACGAGCCGATCACGGACCCGGCCGCGATCGGCCGAGCCGTGCGGTGGGTGCTCGCGAATCCGCAGCTGTTCCTGAACACGCCGAGCGACGCCCGCCTGCTGCCCGCCGTGCTCGCCGTCGCGGCCGGGGCCGGCGCCGCGACCTCGCCGCGCGACGCGGAGCTGCGGGCCGACGTCGCCGAGCACGGCATCGAGCCGCTGTTCGACGGCGACGACCTCGAGCGCATCTGACCACCGGATGCCCACCCGGCGCCGCACGGGAGCAGCCGGGCCCGGTCACGACATCGCGCGCAGCACGAGGATCAGCACGGCGGAGATGACGAGCGAGAGCATCAGCGAGCCGGCGCAGCCCAACCGGTTCGAGAAGAACAGGAACATGGGCCCCGGCTACCCCGTAGCCGACCCCGCCACCCTCGATCCGCAGCCGAGCGAACCGGGTTGGGCCGGTGGCCGTCCGCCGGGTCGTCGCCGCTGATGGACGCGCTCGCCGGCGCCGACCCCATCGTGCTGACACGGGGCACAGCGGTCCGCCCGCTGCCTCCCCTCGACGTGGACGCCGCGGCGCTGGGCCGGGTGTTCGTCGGGGGCGTCGGCGCCGGCGGAACCGGGGAGGGTCGGGGGACCATCGTCGACGTGCTGCGGCGGCACGGGACGCTCGGCCTCGTGGTGCTGCACCGGGGCCGGCTGGCCTACGAGTGGTACCCGCCGGGGGGCGACCGCGGCGCCCGCCACCCCTGCTACTCGGTGACGAAGTCGTTCACCGGCACGCTCGCGGCGCTGGCCGTGCACGACGGCGTGCTCGACCGGGCCGCCCGCGTCGGGGATCTGGTGCGTGCGCTGGCCCGCAGCGGGTTCGGCGACGCCACCGTCGGCCAGGTGGCCGACATGACCGTGTCGCTCGCCTACGACGAGGACTACGCCGACGCGGCGGCCGGGGAGAGCGCCGGCGACCGGTTCGGCTTCGGCGACTATGTCGCCGCGATCGTCCCTCGCGGGGCCGGCCCGGCTGGCGGCCTCCGCGGGCTGCTCGCCCGCATCGGGCGGGGCCAGCGGCCCCACGGCGAGGCCTTCGCCTACGCCACGCCAGCCACCGACGTGCTCGGCTGGCTCCTCGAAGAGGCCCGCGGCCGGAGCTACGCAGACCTGCTGCTCGACGGCATCTGGCGCCACGTCGGCGCACAGCACGACGCCGCCGTGGGCCGGGCGGCCGACGGTACGCCGCTGGTCGGCGCCGGCCTCGCGACGACCACCCGCGATCTGGCCCGGGCCGGGGCGCTGGTGGCCGAGCGGCGCCATGTCCCCGCGGCGATCGTCGAGTCGATCCGGGCCCGCGGCGACCCCGGCGCCTTCCGGCGGGGCGGCCGCTACGCCTACCTGGCCGGCTACGCCTACCGCGACCAGTGGTGGCTGGCCGGGGGAGCGCACCGGCCGCTCACCGCCTGGGGCATCCACGGCCAGCTCCTGTGGATCGACCCCGACGCCGAGCTGGTCGTGGCCTGCCATTCGGCCGGCCACGAACCGAGCGACCGCCGGCGCGACCTCGACCACGACGCGCTGTGTCGGGCCCTGACCGCCCAGGCGTCCGCCTGGGCGACGCCCTGACGACCGCGCGTTCCGTGGGCCGCTCTCCGGCGTCGGATCATCGGCTCGTGTTCCGCTGCGGCCGCCGTCCCACCCGAGCGATCGGGCCGTTGGTCCGGGGTGCGGTCACGCCTCGCCGAGCCGCAGCGCCGGGCCAGCGTCGCCGGCCGGCGCCGTGTCGGCCGGTGGCCTGTCGTCGGCTGGTGTCGTGCCGGCCGCTGTCGGATCGCCGGTCGGCGCCGCGGAGCCGTCGAGGCGCACGGCCACGGTCATGGCCCCGAGCAGCAGGCCACCCGGGAGCAGGTAGGTCGCCTGGGCCCCGAGGACGCCGATGACCATCCCTGCGACGACCATCCCGCCCACGAACGACGACTGCTCGAGCGTCTCGGCGATGGCGAAGGTCGTGCCCCGCTCGGCGTCCGGCGCCGCCCGCTGCAGCAGGGAGAACCACGGCGTGAACGCGATGCCGCTGCCGATGCCGCCGACCGTGCCGACGGCGATGGCGGCGGTCAGGCTCGGCATCACCGCGATCGACCCGAGCGATGCCGCCATCGCGGCCGTGCCGGCCACCAGCGCCCGGCGCTCGTGGCGGGGGGCGAGCCGGGAGGCGGCCGTCGAGCCGACGACGGCTCCGCCGCCCCAGAGCGTGGTGAGCAGGGCGTAGCCCACGGGGCCGCCGCCGAAGTGGTCGACGAGGGGCAGGTCGGCGACGAGCGTGATGCCGAACGCCGCGAAGCTTGCGGCGGTCACCGTGAACAGCCGGCGCCGGCGGCGGTCGACAAGCACCGGCCGCCAGCGGCCGCCGTTGGCCACGGTGCCGGGCACCCGGGCCTCGGCGAAGGAGCCAGGCACCCGGGCGATCAGGGCGGCGGACACGAGGAAGCTCACGACGTTCACCCCGAACACGGTCCGCGGCCCGGCCGCCCCGACGAGGGCACCACCGAGCAGGGGACCGGCGACCAGCGAGGCGTTGGACGCGGTGGCGATCAACCCGTTGGCCCACGGGAGCCGGTCAGGGGCGACGAGGTTGGGGATCGAGGCGGCAGACGCGGCACGGAACGGGGCGTTGGCCGCCGTCGCCGCCAGCGCGGCGAGCACGAGCAGGGTGGGGGAAGCCGCCAGGAGCACGGCGAGCCACCCGACGGCTCCGGCCACCTCGGCCGCGACCATCACGCGCCGGCGGTCCCGCCGGTCGCTCAGCCGACCGGACAGCGGCCCGACGAGGCCCACCACGCCGGCGGACGCCACGAGCGAGGCCGACACCCAGGCGGCGGACGACGTCCGCTGGTAGACGGTGTAGGCGAGCACGATCTGCGCCGCCTGCGACCCACCGGTGGACGCGAAGCGCGCTGCAGCGAGCAGGCGGACGGATCGGCGGCCTGCGTGCGCTCCTTGCGGATCATCCTCCCGGGACCTGGCTGTGCGCATCGGATCGTTCCCCGTTTCGGCCCGGGCGTGGCGTGCACGGGCGATCCTCGGCCCGTCCGTCGAGACCGGCGACCGGCCTTGTTGCTACCGGCCCGGCTCGCCGGCGGGGAGGTGGTCCGGCAGGCCGAAGCCGGGCACCGCGTCGGCGAGCAGGAAGGCCGTGAGCTCCTCGACAGTGTCGCCGCGCAGCGTGAGCACGTCGATCGAGTGGGCCAGGTACCGGGCGGCCTCGGCGTCCCACATGTAGCAGCCGAACGCCACCTGCCCGTTGGCGCGGGTCGGGAGGAGCCGCCAGCGCTGCCGGAGCGGTCCCGTGGCCAGGAACGCGGCGATGTCGTCGTGGCCCCGGTACCAGACGGCGTGGGGCGGCATCGAGAAGGTCGCGTCCTCGGCCAGCATGGCGAGGATGGCGGCGGCGTCGCCGCGCTCCCAGGCCTCGACGTAGGCGTCGACGAGCGCCTGCAGCCGGGCGTCGCCGAGGACCCGCAGGTTGGCCTGCTGGCTGCGCGCCGGGAGGCGGTCCTCGACCGACCGCCGGACGCGCTGGAGGGCGCTGTTCACCGACGGCACCGACGTCCCGAGAGACGAGGCGACCTCCTTGGCGGAGAAGCCGAGCACGTCCCGGAGGATCAGGACGGCGCGTTGGGTGGCCGGCAGGTGCTGGAACGCGGCGACGAAGGCGAGCTCGACGCTCTCGCGCCTCTCGTAGCGGGCGTCCGGCGCGGCGAGCCCGGTCTCGAGGCCGATCGCCTCGTCGGGGTACGGCTCCATCGACAGGGCCTCGACGACCGACCAGTCGGCCTCGACGTGCGGGTCGTTGCGCGGTCCGTGGTCGGCGGGCAGCGCCCGCCGCGACCGCCGCTCGATCAGGGCCAGACAGGCGTTCGTCGTGATCCGGTGGAGCCAGGTGCGCAGCGAGCTGCGACCCTCGAACCCGGGAAGCCCGCGCCAGGCGCGCAGCAGCGCCTCCTGTAAAGCGTCCTCGGCGTCGTGGACGGAGCCGAGCATCCGGTAGCAGTGGGCGTGCAGCTCGCGGCGGTACGGCTCGACGAGCCGCTCGTAGGCACCCTCGTCACCGCCGCGGGCGGCGTCGAGCAGCGCCCGCTGGTGCGCGGTCGTGCCGGTCGGGGTGGCGCTCATCGACAGGTAGACGGACCGGGCCGGGCGAACTCATCGGGCGACCGGTCCGCCATGGACATCGGCTCGCGGGAGACTTTCCCGGCCCATGATGTCGAGGCGGCGCGGTTCGCTCCGACTCAGGGGTGTGCGACCCCGCCCGGGGAGCCGCCGACGCCGAGGAGCGACGCCGTGAAGTACATGCTGATGATCTTCCAGAACCCCTCCGCCTGGGAGACCACGCCCGAGTCCGAGAAGCAGGCCGTGATGGCCGACGCCGAGGCGATCATGGGTGAGCTGGTCGAGACCGGCGAGTGGGTCGGCGGCGAGGCCCTCGCCGATCCGTCGACGGCCAAGGCCGTCCGGGTGCGCGACGGCGTCCCCGCCATCACCGACGGCCCCTTCGCCGAGGCCAAGGAGCAGATGGTCGGCTACTGCATCGTCGACTGCGACACCCCCGAGCGCGCCGTCGACATCGCCGCGCGCTGGCCCGACGCCCGCCTGTGGGGCATGGAGGTCCGCCCGATCATGGGAACCGACGGCGTGGAGATGTGAGCACGCCGCTCGACGTCGAGGGCCTGCTGCGTGCGCTCGCGCCGCAGGCCCTCGGCGCACTCGTCCGGCGCCACGGGCGCTTCGACGCCTGCGAGGACGCCGTCCAGGAGGCGCTGCTCGCGGCCGCGCTGCAGTGGCCCGACCAGGGCCTGCCCGACAACCCTCGGGCCTGGCTGATCGCGGTCGCGTCGCGCCGGCTGACCGACCGGCTGCGCAGCGACGAGGCCCGCCGGCGCCGCGAGGATGCCGTGGCCGTCGCTGATCCCGCCCGCAGCGTCGTCGCCCCCGCCGGCGACGAGCCGGTCGCCGACCACGACGACACGCTCACGCTGCTCTTCCTGTGCTGCCACCCCGAGCTGACGCCGTCGTCGCAGCTGGCCCTGACCCTCCGGGCGGTCGGCGGCCTGACGACGGCCGAGATCGCCCGGGCCATGCTCGTCCCGGAGGCGACGATGGCCCAGCGCATCAGCCGGGCCAAGCAGCGGATCCGCTCCAGCGGGGCGCGCTTCGGCCCGCCGCCGCCGGGCGAGCGCGCGGCCCGGCTGCAGGTCGTGCTGCACGTCCTGTACCTGATCTTCAACGAGGGCTACGCGGCCACCTCGGGCCCCGACGCCTCGCGCGCCGAGCTCACCGGCGAGGCGATCCGGCTCACCCGGGCGGTGCGCCGCCTGCTGCCCGACGACGGCGAGGTCGCGGGGCTGCTCGCCCTCATGCTGCTGACCGAGGCACGGCGCCCGGCCCGCACCGCGCCGGACGGCAGCCTCGTGCCGCTCGACGCCCAGGACCGGTCGCGGTGGGACCGGGCGCTGATCGACGAGGGCATCGCGCTCGTGACCGGGGCCCTGCAGGCCACGCCGCTCGGCCCCTACCAGCTGCAGGCGGCGATCGCCGCCGTGCACGCCGAGGCGAAGCGGCCCGAGGACACCGACTGGCGCCAGGTCGTCGCGCTCTACGACCTGCTCGAGCGCATCGCCCCGAATCCGGTGGTGACGCTCAACCGGGCGGTCGCCACGGCCATGGTGCGGGGCCCGCAGGCCGGTCTCGACCTGCTCGCCACGCTCGACGCCGACGAGCGCGTGACGGGCCAGCACCGGCTCGACGCCGTGCGTGCCCACCTCCACGAGCTGGCCGGCGACCGCGACGCGGCGGTCGCCGGCTACCGGGCCGCGGCCCGCCGCACCACCAGCCTGCCCGAGCGGCGCTACCTCGAGGCACGGGCGAACCGGCTGGCGGGCGCCTGACCGGGCATGATCACGGCCATGAGCTCCGGGATGTCGCGGGCACGCCTGGCCCGCATGCACGATGTGATGGCCGGCCACGTCGAGGCGGGCCACGTGCCGGGCTTCGTCACGCTGATCAGCCGGCACGGGCAGGTGCACGTCGAGACGATGGGGACGACGGCGGTGCAGGGCGACGACCCGATGCGCCCCGACACACTCTTCCGCATCACGTCGATGACCAAGCCGGTCACGGCGGTCGCGGCCGTGATCCTGGTCGAGGAGTGCCGGCTGCGGCTCGACGAGCCGGTCGACCGCCTCCTGCCCGAGCTGGCCGACCGCCGCGTGCTGACCCGGCCCGACGCCCCGCTCGACGACACCGTCCCGGCCGACCGCCCGATCACGGTGCGCGACCTGCTGACCTTCCGCTCGGGCTACGGGGCGCTGTTCGGGCCGGACGCCTCGGCGCCGTACCAAAAGGCGGCCGACGAGCTCGAGCTGCGCCTTGGCCCGCCCACGCCCCGGACGCCGCACGACCCCGACGAGTGGCTCCGCCGCCTGGCGACGCTGCCGCTGCTGCACCAGCCGGGGGCCTCGTGGCTGTACAACACCGGGTCGCAGATCCTGGGCGTGCTGATCGAGCGGGCCTCGGGACAGTCGTTCGAGGCATTCCTGCGCGAGCGCATCTTCGAGCCGCTCTGCATGACCGGCACCGGCTTCACCGTGCCCGAGGAGGACCGGCCGCGACTCGCCCCCGCCTACGACGTCGACCCGGGCACCGGTGCCCTGGTGCAGAGCGACGGGGTCGAGGACAGCGTGTGGAACCAGCCTCCGGCCCTTCCCGACGGCGCCGCCGGACTCATCTCGACGATCGAGGACTACCACGCGTTCGCCCTCATGATGCTGGAGCACGGGCGCTACGGCAGCGAGCGGGTGCTGTCGCGCCCGGCCGTCGAGACCATGATCACCGACCAGCTCACGCCTGCCCAGAAGGCGTCGTCGGGATTCTTCCCGGGCTGGTGGGACGGCCTCGGTTGGGGCTTCGGGGTGGCCGTGGTCACCAAGCGCGACGCGATCTCGGCCGTGCCCGGGCGCTACGGGTGGGACGGCGGCGCTGGCACGACGTGGTGGAACGACCCGACCGAGGACCTGATCGCGATCCTGATGACCCAGCGGGCCGAGTTCCCCCGGCTCTCGGATGTCTACAACGACTTCTGGACCTCGGTGTACCAGGCGATCGACGACTGACGCCGCTCGTGGGCGGTCGCTCAGAGGGCGTGGCCGGTGGTGCTGTCGACGTGGTCGGGGATCTCGCCGGCGTGGCGGTCGCCGGTCGTCGAGGTGCCGGACGGCTCGAACATGAGGATCGAGCCGCCGGGCGACGAGGGCTTGTGCTCGATGCCCCGCGGCACGACGAACGTGTCGCCGGTGTGGAGCACCACGGTGTGCTCGCCGCCCTCCGCATCGCGCAGCGCGATGTCGAAGCGACCCTCGAGCACGAGGAAGAACTCGTCGGTTTGGTCGTGGACGTGCCACACGTGCTCACCGCGCGTGTGCGCGATCCGCACGTCGTAATCGTTGATCCGGGCCACGATCCGCGGGCTGTAGACCTCGTCGATCGTGGTCAGCGCCTCGGTGAGGTTGATGGGGTCGGCCGTCATGGTCCCCATCGTCGTCCGGCTCCCCGGGCACGTCTTGCACGATCTTGACGCGGCTCGGCGAACCTGATGCGGATCCGTGCGCTTCGAGTTCGTATCCGCCGCAGGAACCGCGCCGGCCTGCCGGTCCTCGGCCACCGGCGTCCGCGTTCCAGCCCGCCGCCGATGGCATCCCAGCGCAGGGGTGACCGCCGGCTACGGCTGGACGGCGGTCCGGTGGTCGTGGGCGAGGCCGTGCCGGGCGCACGGGCGCCCGGATTCCCGCGGGCACAGGACCGAGTGTGCGGACACCGTGGCGCGGTACAGGCGATACGTCGCCGGCGCGCGGAGGTCGTCGGGCGTCATCTGCCGTCCGCCGCGGTCGGGGTGGCCCGGGTAGTGCTGGAGGGCGTCCGCGAGCTGGGTGTCCGCCACAACGCCGGCGGACGCCGCGATGTACACGGCCTGGCCGGTGCCGACGGGCGCCCGCGAATCGAACACGACGATGCCCGCCTCCGGGCGCCCGGCCAGGTTGCGGGAGTGGGTCACGTCCGGCGACGAGATCCAGTACAGCTCGCCATAGCCGTGCGGGGCGTAGAACACCGGCGAGACCCACGGCCGGCCGCCCGGGTCGGCCGTGCCCAGCACCATGTAGACGTTGGCGTCGATGATCGCCCGGGCGAGAGCGGTCAGGTCGTCGTCGGTGAGCTCCACGTCGCTACCGGGGGGCGCAGGTGGGCACGACGGTGCCGCTGGCGAGCTTGCTCATGGTCCTGTACTCCTGTCCTCGGTGGGTGGCCGGTACGACTGATGCGGCCGCCGAGACTCATCGGCCCCGCCAGAGGGACCCGCCGGGACCGCACGGCGCCGGCAGGCCCCTTGCCCTCAGCGGCCGGCGAGGGCCGGCTGGAGCAGGCCGCGGCTGCACAGGACCTTGACGACCCGGTCGCCCTGGCGACGCATGACGACCGCGTACTCGCGGCTCGCCCGGGCGCCGTCGGCCGCCTGCACCGCCCGGACGATGGCGGCGACGCCTCGCTTCTCGGTGTCGATCGCGCCGGGGACGAGCTCGAAGAAGTTTCCCGGGATCATGCCCGACATGGCCCGCAGCACCACCTTGAGGCGGGGCGACTGGGCGGCGTCGACGACCACGGCGTGGAAGTCGACGGTGAGCTTCCCGACGGCCTCGGGGTCCTCGGCCTCCGACAGGGACCGCGCGATCTCGGCGAGCCGCCCGCCGAGGTCGGGACCGCCCCGCTCGACCGCCCGCTCGATTGCGAAGCCGTAGATCAGGCCGTAGAGGTCGTAGTGGTCCCGCACGGCCTGCCCGTCGAGGGCGTTGACGAACGCCCCGCGGTGCAGCTCGATCGTCACCCAGCCCTCGCGCTCCAGCGCGATGAGCGCCTCGCGCACGGGGATGCGGCTGATGCCGAGCGACTGCGCCACGTCGTCCTGGGGGACCCTGGTGCCCGGCGCCAGCTCGCCGTCGAAGATGAGGCGGCGGATGTACAGCGCGGCCCGATCGCCGCTCGACCGGCGGCGCAGCTCGTCGCCCGGAGCCGAGAGCGCACGTGGCGTCATGGGCGGGATCATATATTTCATCCGGTTCGCCGGCGGTGGCCGACTCGGCGCCTCACAGCGAGCCGGCGGGCGAACCTCTGGCGGATCCCGACGGGTCCTACGTCGGACCTGCCGCACGTTCCCCTCGGCCCCGGCCAGCGTCGTGCGGCCCGAACCGGGCTCGGGCACGACATGCCCTCGCCCGGGACCGGCCCGCCGGGTCACCCGGTCGGGCCGACGAGCTTGAAGAGCGCTCCGGTCGGATCGGCCGCTTGGGCCAGGCGGCCGAACGGGGTGTCCTCGGCCGGCTGCACGGTCGACCCGCCGAGCTGGCCGATGCGGGCGAGCGTGGCATCCGCGTCCTCGACGCCGACGTACACGGACCAATGCGCCGGCACGCCCTCGGGCAGGAAGGCGCTCGCGTCCATCACGCCGGCCAGCTGGCCGTCACCCTCGCCGAGCGTCGTGTAGCGGAACGTGGGCACGTCGCTGGAGACGTGGGTGTCCCAGGCGAACACGTCGCGGTAGAACGCCACCGCGGCGTCGTAGTCGCGGGTGTGCAGCTCGAACCAGTTCGGCGTGCCCGGCTCGCCGAGGACCCGGAAGCCCGTATGGGTGCCGGGCTGCCACACGCCGACGGCGGCGCCGCCGGGATCGGCCACCATGGCCATCACGCCCAGGTCCTTCACATCCATGGCGGGCAGCAGGACCTGACCGCCGTGCGCGACGGCGGCGTCGGTCGTGGCTTTGGCGTCCTCGGAAGCGAGGTACACCGTCCAGGCGTCGGGTGCACCCGTGGTCCCGTCGTTGCGCATGCACCCGGCGACGGGCAGGCCGCCCTTCGCGAAGTTGACGTAGCCGCCGTACTCCTCGCCGGCGTCCTCGGCGGTCCAGCCGAAGATGTCGCTGTAGAACGCCCGGGCGGCGTCGGGGTCGGAGGTCAAGAGGTCGATCCAGCACGGGGCGCCGACGGGGGCTGAGTCACGCTGCGGCATGGGAGGCTCCTTCGAGGGAGGTCGACGGTTGGTCGACCGCTATGACGGCCCGGCTCAACGGAAGTCATCGCGCAATCGGCGAATACCGCGATCGCCGTGCAGGTCAGCGGGCTGGGGCCCGCGCGCAGAGCGCTCGCCGGTCCCTGCACGCCTATCCATCGGTCGACAACGGGCCGTCGAACGGGATCTGCCCGACGCTCGGGTTCACGCTCATGGGGAAGTGCTCCTTCGGGTACCCGCCGGGCCATCCGCTGGTGTGCAACGACTGGCGCCTCGACCTTCGCGCCGCCGGTTAGCGTCCGTTCCTCCCACGGGCCTTCAGGCGCCTCCGTTGACACCCTCTGTGCCACTTCCTACGGTGAGCGGGTGGTGGACGGGACGGCGATCGACGGGCGGGTCCAGCGGCGGGTGCGCAACCGCGAGGCGGTGGTCGACGCGATCCTGGACCTGCTCGTCGAAGGCCACGAGCAGCCGACAGCAGCGCTGGTGGCGGAGCGGTCGGGCGTCTCGATGCGCTCGATCTTCCGGCTGTTCGACGACATGGCGTCGCTGCACCGTGCGGCCATCGCCCGCCAGGCCGAGAGGGTGGCGTCGATGCTCACGCCGCTCCCCGACGACGGGCCGACCGCCGCCCGGGTCGCGGCGCTCGTGCGCAACCGCGCCGCGGTGCTCGAGGCCATCTCGCCCGTCCGCCGGTTGGCCGTCCGCCTGGCGAGCGGCTCGCCCCCGGTGGCCGGCGAGCTGACCCGGTCCGCCGGGGTGTTCCGGGGCCAGGTCGAGCACCTGTTCCGCCCCGAGCTGGCCGGCGCGGACCCGACGTTGCTCGACGCTCTGGACCTGGCCACGAGCTGGGAGTCCTGGGAGCGCCTCCGGGCGACCCAGGGCCTCGACCTCGAGGGCGCGGCGGCCGTGGTCTCCACCACCGTGTCGTCGCTGCTGGCCACCCGCCCGCCGCGGCCCGGCGCCGAACCGCCGCCGCCCCGCTGACTGGAGCCGCGTGCACGTCCTGCGCACCCCCGACGACCGCTTCGCCGATCTGCCCGACTTCCCGTTCGCGCCGCGCTACGTCGAGATCGACGACGGCGAGGGCCGCCTGTTGCGAGTCCACCACCTCGACGAGGGTCCCCGTGACGGCCCGGTCGTGCTCCTCATCCACGGCGAGCCGTCGTGGTGCTTCCTGTACCGCACGATGATCCCCGTGCTGGTCGACGCCGGGCTCCGCTGCGTGGCCCCCGACCTCGTCGGGTTCGGGCGGTCCGACAAGCCCACCGAGCCCGGCGACTACACCTACGCCCGTCACGTCGAGTGGATGCGCTGTGCCGTGCTGGAGGTCCTCGACCTGCGCGACGTCACGCTGGTGGGACAGGACTGGGGCGGGCCGGCAGAGAGCGGACCGACCAGCGAGAACGCCAGCGGGGCGGCGTGGTAGAGCGGGCCGGTGCACAGGTGGCGCGATCGGCCCGGCTCGTAGCCGAACGGCGGCACGATGCTGCGCTGCAGGCGGGCCGTCGCCACGGGCGGGCGGTGCACGCCCTTCGGCCGGCCGGTCGTGCCGGACGTGTAGAGCATCGACCCGCCGAGCACCGGCTCGTCGAGCGGGGCTCCGTTCTCGGCGGCCAGGGCATCGGCGAACGGCTCGAAGGCGTCCACGTCGCCCCCCACGGCGAGGCGGACGGTCGCGGCGGGCGCCCGGGAGGCGGCACCCGCCGCCACCGCCGCGAAGCGGGTGTCGGCGACGAAGGCGCGGGCCTCGCAGTCGTCGACGATGTACGCGGCCTCCTGGGCGGTGAGGTGCCAGTTGATGGGCGTGAGGCGCAGTCCTGAGCGCTGCGTGGCGGCGAGGACCACCGCGAACTCGGGCCGGTTGGCGACCATGAGGGCGACCGCGTCGCCGGGGCCGAGGCCCCGCCGGCGCAGCACCCGGGCCAGGCGGTTGGCGTCCGCGTCGAGCTCCGCGAACGTCCGGTCGCCGAGCGGCGAGGTGACGGCGGGGGAGTCGGGCTGGCGGGCCGCCCAGTGCGACACCGCCGTGCCGGTCCGCAGCGCTGCGGCCAGCGCCGCCCGCTCGGCCAGGTCGGCCGGCTCGGCGGGGTCGGGACGCCCGGCGGCATCCTGCCGCCCGGCGGGGTCGGGACGCCCGGCGGCATCCTGCCGCCCGGCGGGGTCGGGACGCCCGGCGGCATCCTGCTGCCCGGCGGGGTCGGGACGCCCGGCGGCCTCCGTGCCCGGTCCGGCGGGGCCGCTCATCGGCGGTCCCCGTCCTCGTGGCCGGGCTCCTTCGGCAGGCCCAGCACGCGCTCGCCCACGATGTTGCGCTGCACCTGGGCGGTGCCGCCCCAGATCGTGCCCGACCGGCTGCCCAGGAACTCGGCCTGCCATCGGTCGAGCGCGTAGCCCTCGCCGTCGGGACGGACCATGGCGTCGGCGCCGCCCAGGTCCATGCCGAGCTCGCCGACGTCTCGGGCGTACTCCGACCAGAACATCTTGTTGACCGAGGCCCCGGGCCCTGGTTCCTTGCGGGCCACGATGTCCGAGAGCGTCCGCAGGCCGGCGTAGCGCATGATCTCGGTGTGGGTGTAGGCTCACGCCACGCGCTGGCGGGTGACCGCGTCGTCGGACCGGCCCCGGGCGCGGGCCTCCTCGACGAGCCGCTCGTACTGGCGCCGGAAGCGCACGTGCTGGGTCGTGGCGTTGCCACCGCGCTCGTTGCCGAGCGTGGTCATCGTGACCCGCCAGCCGTTGTGCAGGCCGCCGATCACGTTGGCGAGCGGGGCTCGGGCCTCGTCGATGAACGTCTCGGTGAAGCCGCTCGTGCCGGTGATCTGCTTCAGCGGGCGCAGGTCGAAGCCGTTCGGCTCGCCGTCCTGGCGCCGCATGGGCACGAGCACATAGGAGATGCCCCGGTGCTTCGGCGCGTCCGGATCTGTCCGGCAGAGGCAGAACATCATGTTCGCCATCTGGGCCCCGGAGGTCCACACCTTCTGGCCGGTGATCACGAGCTCGTCACCGTCGATCACGCCCCGGGTCTGCAGGTTCGCGAGGTCCGACCCGGCGTTCGGCTCGGAGAAGCCCTGGCAGTACCGGTCGCGGCCGTCGATGATGCGGGGCAGGAAGCGGGCCTTCTGCTCGTCGGTGCCGTGCACGATGATCGACGGGCCGACCAGCCACTCGCCCATGCCCCGGGTGATGCGCGGCACCCCGGCGCGGGCGAACTCCTCGTTCATGACGGCCACCTCGATGCCGGTGAGGCCGCGGCCGCCGTACTCCTCGGGCCAGCTCACGCACATGTAGCCGGCCTGGTGCATGGTGTCGGCCCAGTCGCGCAGGCCCACGACGCCGCCGGGCACCCCCCGCTCGCCGGCCTCCGGGTCGAGCCCCTCAGGCCGGTTGACTTCGAGCCACCGGCGCAGCTCGTCGCGGAACCTCTCGGCCTCGGGTCCGAGATCGACCTCCATCGGCATCGTTTCCCCCCTCGTGGTGTGCCGGCGGCGCGGCCGGCGGGCTGGGGTCGGCCGACCGGTCAGGCCGGCGCGGCCGGTGTGAACTGCGGCAGGTTCCGCCCGTCTCCGAGCGCCTGCCAGGCGACCTGGACCGGGGTGCCGACCGTGACGTCACCGGGCGGGCAGCCGACGACGTTGGCCATCAGCCGCACCCCCTCGGGCAGGTCGACCAGCGCGACGGCGTAGGGCCCGTCGGCCGGGTCGCGGCCCGGGCCGGGCTTGTGGTGCACGCTCACGGCGTGGACCACCCCGGTGCCCGCCGCGGGGCGCCACTCGATGGCTGAGCCCAGGCACGCCGGGCAGACCTCGCGCGGGAACCAGAGCGCCCGCCCGCACGCCGTGCACCACGGCAGGTCCAGGCGCCGCTCCCGGGTGGCGGCCCAGAAGGCCTCGGAGCCCTCGGACGGGGCCGGCGGTTCCAGCAGGGTGGTCACAGCGCCTCCTCGGTGGCCAGCACCACGGTGCCCATCGTCGAGAGCACGCCGCCCGAGCCGTGGGCCACGGCGACCGTCGGGGCGTCGAGCTGGCGGTCACCGGCCTCGCCGCGGAGCTGGCGGACGGCCTCGACGAGCAGGAACATCCCGTACATCCCGGGATGGGTGTAGGAGAGCCCGCCCCCGTTCGTGTTCATCGGCAGCGACCCTCCCGGGCCGAGCTTGCCGTCCTCGACAAACGCACCGCCCTCGCCCTTGGGGCAGAAGCCCAGGTCCTCGAGGTGCAGCAGGGCCGTGATCGTGAACGAGTCGTAACCCATGAGCAGGTCCACGTCGTCGTGCTTGATGCCGGCCATGGCGAAGGCCGCCGGGCCCGACACCGCACCGCCGGTCACGGTGAGGTCGGGCATCTCGGTGATCATCGAGTGCGTCCCGCCCGTGGCCGCCCCGAGCACCATCACCGGCGGCTTCGCCAGGTCGCGGGCCCGCTCGGTCGAGGTCATCACGAACGCCCCGGCGCCGTCGGTGACCAGGCAGCAGTCGAGCAGATGCAGGGGCGTCGCCATCCAGGGTGAGCCCAGCACGTCGTCGACCGTGATCGGGTCCTGGAACCGGGCCCGGGGGTTCAGCCCCGCCCACCGGCGGGTGTCCACGGCGATCTGCGCCAACTGCTCGGACGTCGTGCCGTACAGCGCCATGTGCCGACTCGCCGCCAGGGCGTAGGCGCCCATGGGCAACCGCAGCCCGTAGGGCAGCTCGAACTCCGCCGCTGGGTTCGGTCCCATGCCCATCGGGCGGCCGCCGAAGCCGCCACCGCCGGTCCGACCGCGGTCGCTGCGGGGAGTGGCCGCGTAGACGCCCACGACGACGTCGCACAGGCCGGCGGCGATGGCGGCCGCCGCGTGCTCGACGTGCAGCTCGTAGCTGGATCCGCCCACGTTCGTGCCGTCGACGTAGCGGGGGCGGATGCCCAGGTACTCGGCGAGCCCGGTGGGCGAGCCGGCGTAGGCCACGCCGTCGACGTCGGCGGGGGTGAGCCCGGCGTCGTCGAGGGCATCCTTCAGCACCGCTGCCTCCAGGGCCCGGCCGTGGCGGTCCAGCTCGCCGGTGGGCGAGACGTCGTCGGCGACGCCGACCAGGGCGGCGGCCCCCCGCAGGCTGCGGCCAGGGGCGGTGGTCACGATGCGGCCTCCTCGACGCGCTCGGGGGTCGGGAGCCCGAGGCTGGCGACCACGCGGTCGACCAGCGCTTCCCACGCCTCGGGGTCCGGGCCGGCGAGGCCGGAGCCCCGGTGCAACAGCAGCCCCAGGTACAGGGTGCGGTAAAGGAACAGGACGGCCTCGGGGTCGAGCTCACGGATCGAGCCCTCGATCCTGGCGGTCGCCACCAGCGGCTCGACGCCCTCGCGCCAGCGCGCGTACGCGTCCGCCAGCGCGGACGCGACCTCATCCTCGCGGCGGGCGGTGACGTAGGCCTCGAGCCGCATCGCCTCGAACGCGTACAGGGGGCGGTCGACGAGCCGGGCGCCGTGGCGGATCAGGTCGCCGAGGCTGCGCGCCCCGCTGGCCAGCACGCCACCGCGGGCCGAGCCGTGGACGACGGCCTCGCGCAGCAGATCGTTCTTCGACTTGAACCGCCCGTAGACCGCCCCGGTGGACACGCCGGCCTCGCGCACGATGTCGAGGATCTTCGTGACGGCGTAGCCCTCACGCGCGAACACGGCGGCGGCCGCCTTCACGAGGCGGTCGCGGACCTCGTCGCGGGCGCTCACCGTGAGCGGGCCCCGGGGACGGACAGCCCGAGCTCGGCGAGCAGGGCCCGCGAGTAGGCGATGCGGCCGGTCAGTTCGGTGGGGTCGCCCGAGCACAGCACGAGGGCGGCCTCGGCCATCGCCTCGGGCGGCTCGATCGCCTCGGCCGGCACGTCGCGGTCGAGCCCGTGGTGCACGACGCCGGGAGTGGCCACGAGGCCCGCCGGCGAGAGGGCGTTCACGGCGATGCCGTCGCGGTGCACCTCGGCCGCCAGGCCGGTCGTGAAGCGCTCGAGCGCCGCCTTGCACATGCCGTAGACCGTGCCGCCCCCGCCGAGCGACCGGCGGTAGGGCGGGCCCTCGGGGTGGCGGGCGGCCCCCGAGGAGACGTTCAGGATCCAGCCCCGACCGCGCTCGCGCATGGCCGGCAGCACGCGCTGGGCCAGCTCGAACGGGGCCCGCACCTGGACGGCGAACATCGTGTCCCAGTGGTGGGTGTCGAAGTCGTAGGTCGGCTCGAACCAGGTGATCGCCGCGTTGTTCACGAGCGTGTCGATCGGGCCGAGCCGGCGCTCGACCTCGGCGACGAGGCGGCGGCGGTCGTCGGGGCGGGCCAGGTCGGCGGGCAGCGCCACGGCCGTGCCCCCGGCCTCGGTGATCGAGTGGACCGTCGTGGTCACGCTGCCCGGCAGCGGGTGGTCACCCTCGTCGACCGTGCGGGCGGACACGGCGACCGCCGCTCCCTCGGCGGCGAATCGCCGGGCAATGGCCTCGCCGATGCCCCGGCTGGCCCCGGTGACGAGCGCGACGCGGCCCTCGAGCGCGCCGCTCACGGGTCGACCCGGGCGGTGGCCTCGCCGGCGAAAACATCGACGCCGTCCTGGTTCGTGGTGCGCAACGCCAGCTCGACGACGGGCGTACCGGCGCGGTCGCCGACCGCCCGCACGGTGGCGATGACCGTGAGGTCGTCGCCCGGCCACACCTGGGCGGTGAACCGCCCGCCGAAGGCGAGCAGGCGCCCGTCGCCCACCAGGTCGGTGAGCATCCGCCCGGTCATGCCCATCGTGAGCATCCCGTGGGCGAACACGCTGGGGTAACCGGCGACCTGCGTGGCGAAGACCTCGTCGGTGTGGAGCGGGTTGTAGTCGCCGGAGGCGCCGGCGTACTGGACGATCTGGGTGCGGGTGAGGTCCTCGACCACCACGGCCGAGAACGTGGCGTCGGGCGCGAGGTCGCGTGCGGAGAGCGGCACGTCAGGACCCCGCCGGCCGCTCGGTGCGCACCCCGACGGAGCGGGCCGTGACCACGAGCTCGCCGTGCTGGTCGCGGTACTCGGTGATCGACTCGGCGAAGACCAGGTTGCCGGCGCGGCGGCCCTGCTTCTTCCAGCGCTTGCCGGGCGTCGTGGTCGCGGTCAGCACGTCGCCTACCTGCGGGGTGCGGTGGTACTCGTAGTGCTGCTCGGCGTGCAGTCCCGTCCCGCCTCCGCCTCGGCCGCCGCTGCCGGCGTCGGTGCCCTTACCCGTCGAGGACGGCGCCCGCCCCCGCACCCCCGAGGGCGTGCGCCCCGAGCCGAACCATGGCCGGCCGATGCGGGGTCGCAGCGGGTAGTCGGGATCGAACTGCGCGCTGGCCTGCACGAACGTGGGCGGGGCCGGGATGGCGCCCACCTCGCTCGCCGCGGCGACGTCGGCGTCCTCGTAGACGGGGTTCGGGTCGCCGATCGCCCGGGCGAACATGAGGACGTGCCCGGCCTCGATTGGAAAGCGGTCCACCGACATGGCTCCTGAATATCTTTTCTTTCGCTCCGGCGTAAAGGCTGCGATAGGCGTTCCTTGCCAACGGAGGCTGAGCTGAGCCTTCTCGGCACCACAGAACCTGACTGTAGGTCAGGGCCCGGGGCTCGTCGGGCCGAGCCGCAGGCGCCGCTCGTCCCCGCACGCGGCCACGACGGCCTCGGCGCGCCGCCGGTCGCATGCCACGGCGCGGACCACGTAGCGGGCCGCCGCGTGCGCCAGGTCCTCGACCTCGATGGTCGCGGCGTCGGGGCCGTGCAGCGAGTCGCCGTAGAGGAGCACGAAGTTGGTGACCACGCCGGCATTCGCGTGCGCGAGGGCGGCCGGGTCCTCGCCGGGGTGCACGAGGCCGCGATCCTGCCCCTCGGCCACCAGGGCGGCCGCGTCGTCGGCCAGCACGCGGCGCGACTGCGACTGGGTGGCGCGCAGGCGCCGGTCGCCCGGCAGCAGGGCCGTGATCAGCCCGTACAGCCGATGGTGCTCGGCGATGAACCGCACCGACGTGGCCGTGCCGAGGTACAGCCGCGCGAGTGGGTCGTCGACGCCGTCGATCGCCGCGCTCTGCGCCCGGCGCAGGCGCCGCCGCATGTCGACGGCGATCTCGTGGAACAGCGCGTCCTTCGTATCGAAGTACCAGTACACGAGGCTCTTGGTGACACCCGCCTCTTTGGCGATGTCGACCATGCGGGTCTCGGCGTAGCCGCGCTCCACGAACAAGCGCTCGGCGATGGCGAGCAGCTCGGCCTTGCGGTCCTGCCCGTGGCGCGTCACCCCGCGCGGATCGCTCGACACGGCCGCAACCGTACCGGGGTGGGCCCGCGCCGTCCCGGCCGTCACCGTGCTGCGGGACGCCGGAGATCACGGGGGCGGGCCAGCGCCTCCTGCAGCACGGTGGCCACGAGGTGGCCGTCCTGGTCCCAGACCGAACCGCGGGCCAGGCCGCGCGCCCGGGCGACGCCGGCCGGCTGCAGCTCGTAGAGCAGCCAGCGGTCGACGCGGACCGGATGGTGGAACCAGAGGCAGTGGTCGAGACTGGCGGTGACGAGCCTGCCGTGTTCGTGGCCGAGGGCGGTGACCACCACGCTCACCGGGCCCATGTCGGTCAGGTAGGCGAGCACGCACGCGTGGACCGCCGGGTCGTCGGGCAGCGGGCCCGGGGCCCGCGCCCACACCGCCCGGATGCCGGACCGCGCGGGCGAGGCCGGGCGCATGTCGACGAGCCGGTCCCGCCGCCACGGCGGGCGGGGGAGCGGCGGGGCGGCCTCGGGCGGGTCGAGCGCGCCCACCGGCGAGACGACCGGCGGCCCGGCCGTCACGCCGGCGCCCGGCTGGGGGCGGCCGAACGCCGCGTCCAGGTCCAGGATGGCGGCGCCTCCCTGGAGGGCCACGACGCGCCGGGTGGCGACCGAGCGGCCGTCGCGCACCCGCTCGACCGCGTAGGTGATCGGGGCGTCGGGCCGGCCGGGGCGCAGAAAGTACGCCCGCATCGAGTCGACGGCGTAGCCGTCGTCGACCGAGGCGGCCGAGGCCCGCAGCGCCTGGGCGGCCACCTGGCCGCCGAACAGACGGTGTCCGCCCCGGCCGGCGCCGCCGTGCCGTGGCCGATAGGCATCGTCGCCCACCGGCTCGAGGTCGAGGACGTCGAGCAGCGGCGCCGGGGACGGGACGATCACCCGTCGAGCCGCTCGACGACCGTTGCCATGGCCATGCCACCCGCGGCGCACATCGTCTCGAGACCCCCGTGGCCATCGCGGGTGCGCAGGTCGTTGATCAGCGTCGTCATGATGCGGGCGCCGGTCATGCCGAACGGGTGCCCGAGCGCGATGGCGCCGCCGTGCGGGTTCAGCTGACGCTCGATGTCGATGCCGGTCTCCTCGCACACGGGCAGCACCTGGGCGGCGAACGCCTCGTTCAACTCGACGACGTCGATGTCATCGGGGTGCCGGCCGTGCGGGCGACGTTGAAACCGGTCTCGCAGGCCTGGGCGACGTTGCCGCAGATGATGTCCTGGACGTCCTCGCGGGCGACCTGGGGCACCTGGTCCATGAGGGCGGCGAGCACGTCGGCCGTCAGCTCGTCGGCCCGCTTGTCGACGAGCGATCCCTTGTCGGCGCGGCCGATGGGGCTCCGGGTGGCGGCGACCACGACGGCGTCGTTCAGCTCGGGCATGCGTCTGTCTCCTGTCGATCGGTCGGTCCGGTGCGGCGGCGCTGTCCTGACCCTAGGTCAGGGGCCACGGCCTTCGCCGGCCGTAGGCTGTGCGATCGGTGGTCGCGTTGCGCCTGGCACCGGCTACGGTCGGCTCGGAAGGGGACCACCGCATGACTTCGATGCCCGATCTCACGGCCGAGCTCGCGTCCGCCGACGACGCCACCATCCGGGCGGCGCTCGATCAAGCCGAGGTGCACGCCCTGCTGCCGGCGCTGGCTGCGGCCCTCGGCGATCCCTCGCTCGTGCCCGACCGCCTGCGCCCGGACCTGACCGACCTCCTGGACCCGAACGCCGGGCTCACGCCCGAGCAGCTGGCCGACGCCCGCGAGCTGGCCTTCGGGGCGGTCGCCCGTCTCCGAGCCGGTGAAGGCCACGGGGTTCGGGCCCTCGACGCCGACGCACTGCGCCCGCTGTTCGCGTTCGTGTCGGCCGGTGCCCCGGCGGAGGGCTACCTCGACCTGCTGCGCGAGGAGCTCGCCCTCGGCGAGGACCGGCGCGCGCCGGACTGGCGCTGCGACGAGGTGGCGCACGACCGCCGGTTCCGGGTCGCCGTGATCGGGGCGGGCATGTCCGGCCTGGTCGCGGCCCACCGCCTGCGGCAGGCCGGCCTCGACGTCGTCGTCGTCGAGAAGAACGACGACGTGGGCGGCACCTGGTTCGAGAACAGCTACCCGGGCTGCCGCGTCGATGTTGCCAACCTCTTCTACAGTTACTCCTTCGCGCAGAAGGCCGACTGGCCAGAGCACTTCTCGTCGCAGGAGGTGCTGCTCGACTACTTCCGAAGCGTGGCCGATGCCTGCGGGCTGCGACCGCTCATCCGCTTCGGCACCGAGGTCACCGCCGTCGAGCTCGACGAGTCCACGATGACCTGGATCCTGTCGGTCACCGACCCCGACGGCCGCGACGACACGATCGGGGCTGACGCCGTGGTCAGCGCCGTGGGGCAGCTCAACCGGCCGAACCTGCCGGACATCCCCGGAGTCGAGCGCTTCGAGGGCCCGGCGTTCCACTCCGCCCGTTGGGACCACGACGTCGACCTCACCGGCCTGCGGGTCGCCGTCATCGGCACCGGCGCGAGTGCCGCCCAGTTCATCCCGCCCGTGGCCGAGCAAGCCGCCGAGCTGACGATCTTCCAGCGCACCCCGGCGTGGTTCCTGCCCACGCCCGACTACCACGACGCCGTCTCGCCCGAGGTGGCGTGGCTGCTGCGCGAGGTCCCCGGCTACGCCAACTGGCTCCGGTTCTGGATCTTCTGGCGCAACGTGGAGGGACTCATGCCGGCGGCCACGGTCGACCCCGACTGGTCCGGCCACCCGGCGTCGGTCGGCGCTGTCAACGACCTCGTCCGCCAGTTACTCACCGACTACCTCGAGGCCGAGTTCGCCGAGGCGCCGGAGCTGCTCCAGCGGATCGTGCCCGACTACCCGCCCTTCGCAAAGCGGTTCATCCGCGACAACGGCATCTGGGCCCGCACCTTGCAACGCGACGACGTCCACCTGGTCACCGACCGCATCGAGGAGATCACCGCCAAGGGCGTCCGCACGGTCGACGGTGTCGAGCACCAGGTCGATGCGATCGTCTACGGCACCGGTTTCACGGCCAGCGACTTCCTCATGCCGATGCGGGTCGTCGGGCGGGACGGCGTCGACCTGCACGAGCGGTGGGGCGGCGACGCCCGGGCCCACCTCGGCATCACGCTGCCCGGGTTCCCGAACCTGTTCCTGCTCTACGGGCCGAACACGAACATCGTCGTTAACGGCAGCATCACCTACTTCTCGGAGTGCGAGGTGCGCTACGTCGTGGCCTGCATCCGCCGACTGCTCGACACCGGCGCCCGGGCGCTCGAGGTCCGCGGCGAGGCCCACGACGCCTCGAACGCCCGGGTCGACGCCGCGAACCTGCGCATGGCGTGGGGCGTGTCGACGGTCAACACCTGGTACCGCAACGTCACCGGGCGCACGGCCCAGAACTGGCCCTTCACGCTGCTCGACTACTGGCAGCGCACCCGCGAGCCGGACCCGACCGAGTACGACCTGCACTGAGCGGCGTCACGGGGCGGGGAGAGGTCGGGCGGGCACCGCGCGCAGCGGGAAGCCCCACACGTAGGCGTCGGCTACACCTCGACCGTCATCGACGCCGGTCGAGCCTCAGTTAATGTCATACGTTAATCCTTCGGCGGTACGGACGCGACAGCGGCCGCAGCGGCCAGCGCCTCGGGCGAGGGTGTGGCCGCCAGGCCAGCGACGAGTACGTCGATCAGGTTCGCCACGAACAGATCGTGCGGCGCACGCCAGTCGGTCCCGGGCGGGTCATCGAGCAGCCGGGCCCGAACGCCGAACAGGCCGATCAGCTGGGCGCGCAGCGCCACGAGCCGCTCGGTTCGCACCGGCTCGGGCAGGTCGGCGAGCACGAGCCCGAGCCAGCGCAGCACGGCCACGCCGGCGGGGGCCTCCACGAGGCGCAACGGGCGCGCGTACCCGAGCGCGGGGTGGCTGAGCTGGGCGACCAGGCGCAGGTGCGCCCGCCCCAGGGCGGTCCGGAGGTCCTCGGCCATCGGCGCGGCGAGCGCGTGCACGAGCGCCCGGAGATCGTCGGCGCGGTCCTCGGCGGCGATCGCAGCCACAAGCGCCGCGCGGCGGCGCTCGACGGCGTCCGCGTGGTCCCGCACGATCGCCTCGACGAGCCCGTCCTTCCCGCCGAAGTGGTAGTGCAGCGCCGACTCGTTGCGGGCGCCGACGGCCTCGTGCAGCTGCCGAGCCGTCACCCCCGCCACTCCGCGGCGGGCGAACAGCAGCGCCCCGTGCTCGAGGAGGGCCTCCCGCGTGCGTCCGCCGGCCATCCCCTCACGGTACCGCACGTTTTCAATGACAGACATTACCGGAGGGTCGGGCGACTCCGTTGACCTGCCGGTCAGCCGCCATTTGCGGGACGGGGGGCCAGGATCTCAGCGCCATTCGGCCTTGACGGGACCCCTTCGCGGGCCGATCATGGTTGCCGAAGGCGCTTCAGAAACGTATTAGCCACTACTGGACGGAGGGGATCCGCATGACACGTGGCTGCGTTGAGCGTTCACCGCCTCAATGATCGCGGCGAGGCCCCAGTCGCCTCGCCACGCGACTGTCCGGCTCGCATTCCGGAGCCAGTGTGAAGGAACCGAAGGACGAGCCCCGCCGGCCGTCACCTGCAGTGACGCGACGACGAGGAGATCCCGGCCCGGGGGATGGCCCCCGGGAGCAGGATCGGCCGGTGGTACGCCTCGCCACGTTCCTCTGACCCGGACGGCACGGGGTGCGTGCCGGGCACCACCACAACAGGATGATTGGACGGCGAGGGTCGCAATGGCGGCTCTCGCCGTCTGCGCGTTCGGATCAATGGCCGTATCCACAAATGGGGATATGGCGGCGCCCGTAGCCCGTGTTACTTCCTGGACGGGTGGGAAGGCCGGATCCCGCGGGCAGGACCGGAGGCCGTGCCGCTGTCCTGGTCGGGTGTGAACGCCGGGTCCCGCGGGCAGGAAAGGGTCACCATGGACCTGAGGGAGGACGGTGTCCCGCCGGCGCCCGCGACGCTGGTGGCAGCCGTGCAGCACATCGAGCAGGCCGAGGGTCTCGACCGCCCCGCCGCCGCGCTGGAGCGCCTGGCGAGCGCCGTCGTCCGGCCCGGCGTGGTGCACGACGCCCTCGTGGGCTCGTGGCTCGGCCACGCCCTGCACCCGCTCATGACCGACCTGCCGATCGGGTTCTGGACCAGTGCCTCGGTGCTCGACCTCGTGGGGGGTGCCGCGGGGCGGCCGGCCGCCGACCGCCTGTTGGGCGTCGGCATCGCCTCGGCCCTGCCGACGGCGGCCACCGGCCTGGCCGAGTGGCTCCACGCCGACCGGCGGGCTCGCCGCATCGGGCTGGTGCACGCCAACGCCAACAGCGTTGGGCTCGCGCTCTACACGGCGTCGTGGCTGGCCCGCCGGAGGGGCCGTCGCGCCGCCGGCGTGGCGCTCGCCCTGGCCGGGGCGACGGCGGCGACCCTCGGCGGCTACCTCGGCGGCCACCTGGCGACGGCCCGCAAGGTCGGCACCCGCGCCCCCCAGTTCCCCGAGCCCCGGCTGATCGACACCCGGCTCGACGAGCCTCGCCCCCTCGAGCCCTAGGCCCTCGCCCTCCGAGCACGCGCCGTCCGTGATCCGGCTGCGCCCGGGGGTTGGGCCGCACGCGGCCGGGTAGCCGCCGGGCATGGCAACCAGCGCAACGTCGGGATCGTCGGGCATGTCCGGTAGCGGCGGCAGCCGCATCGTGGTCACGGGGGCGACCGGCAACGTCGGCTCGGCCCTCGTCCGGCTGCTGGCCGCCGACCCGCGGGTGGACCAGATCGTGGGGCTGGCCCGCCGGGAGCCCGACGCCGGCGAGCCGCCGCCCAAGACGACCTACGTCGCCGTCGACGTGGCGGAGGACCCGCTCGAGGCCCACCTCGCCGGTGCGGACGCCGTCGTGCACCTGGCATGGCTGTTCCAGCCGACCCACGACCCGATGACGACCTGGCGGGCCAACGCCGTGGGCAGCGCCCGGGTGTTCGACGCGGCCGTGGCCGCCGGCGTGCCGGCGATCGTGCACTCGTCGTCGGTCGGCGCCTACTCGCCGGGGGAGGGCCGCACCGTCGACGAGTCGTGGCCCACGCACAGCACGCCGATGGCGGCCTACGGTCGCGAGAAGGCCTACGTGGAGCGGGTGCTCGACGCCGTCGAGGCCCGCAACCCCGAGCTTCGCGCCGTCCGCCTCCGGCCCGGCTTCATCTTCCAGCGGACCGCCGGGACCTCGCAGCGCCGCCTGTTCGCCGGGCCGCTCCTGCCCCGGCCGCTGCTGCGCCGGGGTCGGGTGCCCGTGATCCCGGTGCCCGAGGGCCTGCGCTTCCAGGCGCTGCACAGTGACGACGCCGCCCAGGCGTTCCTGCTCGCCGCCCTGCACGACGACGCCCGCGGCGCCTACAACGTGGCGAGTGGCCCGGTGATCGACGCCGCCGTGCTCGGCGACGTGCTCGGGGCCCGGACCGTCACGGTCCCCCGGCTGGTGGTGCGGGGTGCCGTGGCGACCGGCTGGCACCTCCGGGCCCTGCCGGCCGACCCGTCGCTGCTGGACCTGTTCCTCTCGCTGCCGCTTCTCGACGACACCCGCATCCGCACCGAGCTCGGGTGGACCCCGACCCGCTCCGGCCCCGACGCCCTCCGCGAGGCGCTCGACGGCATGGCCGAGGGCGTCGGCGGTGGAACCGAGCCTCTGGCTGCAGACTCGGTTGCCGGGCGCGCCCACGAGGTGGTCACCGGGGTGGGCGGCACGGCCTCCTGATCTCGCGGCGTCCGCCCGGACGCCGCGGGTCAGCCGGTGGGACCGGGCGCCGCCTGCTGGTCTGCCAGGGCGGCCCGCACGGCGGCCTCCAGCACGCGGGCCGACACCCGGGCCACCTCGTCGGGGCTGCGACCGAAGTCGCCGGCCAGCGACTGGGTGGTGAAGCCGGACAGGTGGATGGCGACGGCGTCGGACAACCACCCGGGCGGGTCGCCCGTGCCGCCGCGGGCCTGCCACAGCGTGCGGCCCACCCGCACGACGAACCGCCTGCGCGCCTCACGCCGCTCGGCGCCGGCGGCGGCCAGCTCGCCGGTCAGGTCGGGCTCGAGCGCTGAGAGGTCCCAGTAGATGCGCCCGTTCCGGGCGTTGATGCGGTGGGCGGCGACGAGCACGTCGACGAGCCACGACCCCACGTCGCCGTCCGGGGCGCCCGGCACGTGCTCGGCGTAGGTGCGCAGGCCCTCGCGGATGGCGGCGGCGAAGAGCCGCTCGCGGCTGGCGAAGTGCCGGAACACCGTGCGGCGGCTCACGCCCGCCGCCTCGGCCACGTCGTCGACGGTCGTGACCAGGCCTCGCGCGGCGAGGGCCCGCTGGGCGGCCTTGAGGATGCGCGACCGCGCCAGGTCGCGCTGCTCGTCGAGGAGGGAGGTCTCGGCCGCCGCTGCCGACTCGGTCGCCATGAGCGTGGCATCCTACTCGAACGGCTTGTCACTGCATAGTGACATGCTGTACCGTCGCCGTGTCAGGACGTCGAGCGGAGGGGTGCGGTGCTCGTCCACGATCGTGAGTTCGGGCCCGAGGGCCTGCGCTTGTACCTCGAGGCCAAGCCCATCGCCGTGCCGGTGGAGCGGTGAGCGCCATGGAGCTCTGGACCACGCGCACCCCCGAGACCGGTACGGCCGAGCGGCAGGCCGAGTCCGCCGAGCGCGACGGCTGGGACGGCATCACGTTCACCGACTCGCAGAACCTGGTCGGCGACCCGTTCGTCGCGGTGGCCCTTGCGGCGCGGGCCACCGAGCGCCTGCGGTTCGCCACCGGTGTCTCGAACCTGTTCACCCGCCACCCGGCGGCGTTGGCCAACGTGGCCGTCACCGTGAAGGAGGAGTCCGGCGGCCGCTTCCCCCTCGGCGTCGGACGCGGCGACACCGCGCTGTTCCACCTGGGCCGCACGCCGATGCCGGTGGCCGCGTTCGGCGCCCGGCTCGCCCAGGTGCAGGGCTACCTGTCGGGCGAGGACGTGGATCTCGACGGCCACCCGAGCCGCCTGCGCTGGCTCGACCGCACCCGCCAGCCGAAGGTACCGCTCGACGTGGCCTCGTCGGGCCCCCGCGTCATCGAGCTGGCCGGCCGCACGGCCGAGCGGGTCACCTTCGCCGTGGGCGCCGACCCCGAGCGGCTCGCTTGGGCGCTCGACCTGGCCCGCACCGCAGCGGCGGCGGCCGGCCGCGACCCGGACGCGCTGTCGTTCGGGGCCTACGTCAACGTCGGCTGCCATCCCGACCCGGACACGGCCCGGGCCCTGATCGCCGGCGGCGTCGCGGCCTTCGCCCACTTCTCGGCGATGCCGGGGTCCACCGGCGCCGGCCTGGCGGAGGGCGATCGGGCGGTCGTGGCCGAGGTCGGGCGGCGCTACGACAGCAACGAGCACCTGCGCAACCGCGCCGGGCACACTGAGGCCTTGCCGCCCGACTTCGTCGACCGGTTCGCCATCGTCGGGCCGCCCGACCGCTGCGTCGAGCGGCTCACCGAGCTGACCGGGCTCGGCCTCGAGCGCGTTGTCGTCACGGGCACCACGTTCGGGGCGGCCCGCGACGACGCCCGCCTGGCCGCCCGCCTCGTGACCGACGAGGTGCTGCCCGCACTGCGAGAGGAAGCCCTGACATGAGCGAGCACGACCTGATCGTCCGCGGCGGCACCGTCGTCGACGGGACCGGCGCCCCGGCCCGCACCGGGGACGTCGCCGTCTCCGGCGGCGTGATCACGGAGGTGGGGCGTGTCGAGGGCCGGGCCGCCCGCACGATCGATGCCGACGGCCTCGTCGTCACGCCCGGCTTCGTCGACATCCACGCCCACTACGACGGTCAGGCCACGTGGGCCCACCGCCTGTCGCCGTCGTCGTGGCACGGGGTGACGACCGTGGTGGCCGGCAACTGCGGGGTCGGCTTCGCCCCGGTCCGCCCGTCCGACCACGAGCGGCTGATCGAGCTGATGGAGGGCGTCGAGGACATCCCGGGCGTCGTCCTCCACGAGGGCCTCTCGTGGGACTGGCGGTCCTTCCCCGACTTCCTCGACGCCCTCGACGGGAGGCCGTTCGACATCGACGTGGCCGTGCAGGTGCCCCACGGCGCGCTGCGCCTGCACGTGATGGGCGAGCGCGGGGCGGCGCGCGAGCTGGCCACGCCCGACGACGTCGACGCCATGGCGGCGATCGCAGCCGAGGCGGTCGAGGCCGGGGCGCTCGGCTTCACCACCTCGCGGACGCTGAACCACCGCACGAGCCGGGGCGAGCCGACGCCCACGCTGGAGGCCGGGGCGGACGAGCTCGTGGGCATCGCCAGGGCCATCGGCGCCACCGGGCGCGGCGTGCTGCAGGCCGTATCCGACTTCGCCGACGTCGACGCCGAGTTCGCCCTGTTCCGGCGCATGGCCGAGGAGTCCGGCCGGCCGCTGTCGTTCTCGCTGCTGCAGGTGGCGGGTGACACCTGGCGCCGCCAGCTCGACCTGCTCAGCGCCGCCAACGCCGACGGCGTGCCGATGACCGCCCAGGTCGCGCCGCGGGCCGTCGGGCTGGTCCTCGGCCTGCAGTGCACGCTGCACCCGTTCCTCGCGAACCCCGTCGTCCGCACGATCGCCGACCGGTCGCTGGCCGAGAGGGTGGCCGCCATGGCCGACCCCGCATTCCGCGACCGGGTGCTGGCGGCCGAGCACGCCGCCGAGGAGGCACAGTCCAGGCGGGGCCACGCCGGCCGGCTCATCCGGGGGCTTGACCGCATGTACGAGCTCGGCGACCCGCCCGACTACGAGCCGGACCCCGCCACGAGCATCGCCAGGCGGGCCGAGCGGGAGGGCCTCGACCCGCTCGAGCTGGCCTACGACCTGCTGCTGGCCGACGGCGGGCGGGCGTTCCTGTACGTGCCGATCCTGAACTACGCGGACGGCAACCTGGACGCCGCCGGCGAGATGCTGGCGCACCCCCACACCGTGGTCGGGCTCGCCGACGGCGGGGCGCACGTCGGCACGATCTGCGACGCCAGCTTCCCGACGACGCTGCTGGCCCACTGGGGACGCGACCGCGAGCGGGGGCGGCTCGACCTGCCGTTCCTCGTCCACCGCCAGACCCAGGCGACCGCCCGGACCGTCGGACTGCTCGACCGCGGCGTGCTGGCCCCGGGCCACCGGGCCGACATCAACCTCATCGACGCCGCCGCGCTGCGCGCCCGCCGTCCCGAGATGCGCCACGATCTGCCGGCCGGCGGCAAGCGGCTCGTCCAGGCGGCCGACGGCTACGTCGCCACCCTGGTCGCCGGGCAGGTCACCTACGAGGAGGGCCGGGAGGTGGGGCCGCTGCCCGGTCGCCTCGTGCGCGGGCCGCAGCCGGCACCCACGACGATGGGAGCACCCCGATGACCACCGACCCGACCGGCTCCGCCGATCTCGCCGGCCCCGCCGACCCGGCGATCCTCGAGCCGCTCGAGGAGCGCTGCGCCTGGCGCCGCGACGACCTCGCCGACGGCTACGTCGTGCAGCTGACCGACACACAGCTGGCCGAGCTGGACGCCGCGCTCGTCGAGGCGGAGCGCCGCACCGACGACGTGCTCGACGTGACCCGCGACGACTTCCCGCTGCCGACGCTGGGCCCCGAGCTGGCCCGCATCACCGACGACCTCATCGACGGGCGCGGCGTCGTGCTGCTGCGCGGCCTGCCCGTCGAGCGCTACGGCAAGGAGCGGGCGTCGACGATCTACTGGGGTGTCGGCGCCCACCTCGGCCATCCGTGGCCGCAGAACGCCAAGGGCCACCTGCTCGGCGACGTGACGGATCAGGGCCGCCGCGTCGACGACCCCACCGCCCGCGGCAACGAGATCGGCGGCGTGGCGTTCCCGTTCCACTCCGACGGGTCGGACCTCGTCGGGCTGTTCTGCCTCGACGCCGGCGCCGGGGGCGGCGCGAGCCTCGTGGCCAACGTCGTCAGCATCCACAACGAGATGGTGCGCACCGAGCCCGAGCTGGCCGCCGAGCTGTACGGCCCGTTCCCGTACGACCTGCGCGGCGAGCACGCCCCGGGCGCCCGCAGCTGGTACACGATGCCGATCTTCACCAGGCGCGGCGACCGGCTGTTCGCGCGCTACATCCGCCCGTACATCGCGTCGTCGGCCCGCCACGCCGACGCCCCCCGGCCGTCGGCGGGCGCGCGGGCCGCCATGGACCGCCTCGATGCATTGTGCGCCGACGAGCGCTTCCACGTGACGATGGACCTGCAGCCGGGCGACATGCAGTTCGTGAACAACTACCACGTGCTCCACGCCCGCGCCGCCTATCAGGACGACCGGGAGGGCGGGCGCATCCGCCACCTCAAGCGCCTCTGGCTCGAGACCGACCGCCTGGCGGACGGCGACAAGCCCGAGCGCTTCCGGCTCGGCCGGACGGACGCCTGGTGGTCGCGGCAGGGCCGCACGAAGAGCGAGGTGCGCGTCGGCTGATCCGGGGCCGCGGCCGGCGGGGCGGGGCGCGCCCGGCGGTCTACCGGCGGCTCCCGTCGCTGCGGTCCTCGAACTCGAGGAACCGCAGCAGGTGCTCGCCGTAGCCGCTCTTGGCCAGATCGTCGCCGTGGGTGGTCGCGCCGGCCAGGCCGCGGAGCTGGTCGGCGGAGATGAAGCCCTCGCGGTGCGCCGCCGTCTCGGGCGAGCCGATCAGCAGGCCCTTGCGCCGCTGCTGGCCGGCCACCCACGTCTGCGCGTCGAGCAGGGCATCGAACGTGCCCACGTCGAACCACTCCGTGGAGAACGGCAGCGTCGAGACCTGCAGCCGTCCGTCCTTGAGGTAGCGGTTGTTCACCTCGCTGATCTCCAGCTCGCCCCGGGCGCTGGGCGGCGTGGCCCGCGCCACCTCCACGACGCTGTTGTCGTAGAAGTAGAGGCCCGGGATCATGTAGTTCGACGGGGGGTCGACCGGCTTCTCATGCACGGCCAGCACCTGCCCGGCGTCGTCGAGCTCGAGCACGCCGTAGCGCTCGGGGTCCGGAACCCAGAGGCCGAAGACCACGGCGCCGTCGGGGTCGGTGTAGCGCTGGAGCTGCTCCCCCAGGCCGAAGCCGTAGAAGATGTTGTCGCCGAGGATCAGCGCCACCTTGTCGTCGCCGATGAAGTCCTCGCCGATGAGGAAGGCGGCGGCGATGCCGTTCGGCTCGGGCTGGGCGGCGTAGGCGAACGACGCGCCCCACTGCGACCCGTCGCCCAGCAGGCCCTCGAACAGCGGCAGCTGGTCGGGCGTCGAGATGATGAGGATCTCGTTGATGCGCGCGTGCAGCAGCGTGGAGATCGGGTAGTAGACGAGCGGCTTGTCGTAGACGTGCATGAGCTGCTTCGACGTCGCCCGGCTCGCGGGGCTGAGCCGTGTCGCCCGCCCGCCGGCCAGCACGATGCCCTTCATCGGGCGCACCTGGTGTCCATGAGGGCGCGAGTCTGGCAGCTGGGCCGGCCCTGCCGCCCGGTCAGGGGTCGCCCGTGATCTGGCCGGGGTTGAGGTTGTGACCGGGATCGAGCCCGTCGAAGAGGGTCCGCAGCAGCGTGAGGCCGGTGGGGGAGATGTCGTCGGCCAGCCAGCGGGCTTGCTCGCGGCCGACGGCGTGGTGGTGCGACAGCGTGCCGCCGTGGTCGATGAACGCCTGCTGGATCGCCGTCTTCACGACGTCGTACTGGTGCACCGGGTCGTGGCCCCCCGCCCGGCGGAACGCGAACGTGACGCACAGGCAGGCGCCCGTCCGGTACGAGTGCGAGAGGTGGCACATCACCCAGCCCCTCACGCCGATCGTGGCGAACGCCTTCTCGGCCGCCTCGACCACGCCGTCGTAGACCCCGCGGAGCCGCGACCAGGGGGCGGCGGTCTCACTCACGTCCGCCAGGCCGCCCCGGTCGAGCAGGAAGTCGCGGATGTAGGGCGTGTCGAACTTCTTCTGGTCGTAGAGCGTCCCCGGCCCGGCGCCGAGACCCACGCCCCCGTGCGCCTTCGTGCTGCGTTCCACCAGGCGGCGCTGGGCCCGCACGTGGGGGGCGCTGCCCTCGTAGCCGACGAAGGCGAGGCACAGCCGGTCGGGGTCGTAGCCCTTGATCCGGCGCAGGTACGCCCGGAGCAGCCACGACGCCAACGCGGAGAAGAAGGAGCCGGCCCGCCGGGTCGCCATCGAGAACGCCGTCTCGTTGGCGTCGGAGAGGCGGGTCACCGAGGGGGCGGCGTCGCCGACCGCGACCTCGCGCAGGGCGGCGAGGCCGGCGTCCCAGTCGGGGAACATGTACGCGAGGATGCGGCGCTCGGCCGGCAGGCGGTGGACGACGACCGTGGCCTCGGTGATGACGCCGAGCCGGCCCTCGCTGCCGAGCACCATCTCGCGCACGCTGGGTCCGGTCGACGTCGCGGGCACCGGGCGGGTGGCGAGCGTGCCGGTCGGGGTGACGACGCGCACGGCCCGGGTGATGTCGGCGATGTCGCCGTACCGGTCGGACTGCATGCCCGAGGACCGGGTGGCGATCCACCCGCCGAGTGACGAGTGGGTGAAGCTGTCGGGGAAATGGCCGAGCGTCCAGCCCCGCTCGCCGAGCTGGGCCTCGATGCGGGGGCCGAGCGCCCCGGCCTCGACGCGGGCCAGGCCGGCTTCCTCGTCGAGCTCGAGCAGGCGGTCCATGCGCCCGAGGTCGACCGAGACAACTGTGCGGGTCTCGTGGCGCGGGGCCTCGAGGCTGCCCGAGATGTTCGTTCCGCCGCCGAACGGGATGATCACGGCGTCGGCGGCCAGCGCCGAGCGGACCACGTCGTCGACCTGGCTCTCGTCGCCGGGGTAGACGACGAGATCGGGCAGGCGCCCGAGCTCGCCCCGACGGATGCGGACCAGATCGCGCAGGCTCTTGCCGTAGGTGTGGGTGACCCGGTCGAGGGCGTCGTCGTGGACGTGCTCGGCGCCGACCGCCCGGCCGAGCGCCGCGCGCAGCTCGGGCGTGGCCATCGGCGGGGGGATCGGCAGGTCGGCGACCAGGGGCACGCCCGCCGGGGGCGCGTCGAGGTCGAGGCCGATCCTCTCGTGCACGAACGGGCCGAGGGCCGGCTTGTCGGTGTGGTCGAAGGCGATGCCCTCCTCGCCCCAGCCCCACCACTTCATGTGCTGGACCATCGTCCCCTCCTCCTCACGTGCAAGCGAGCTTGGCCACGACCGGGGCGCGCGCGTCGAGCACGTCCCACAGGACCCCGATGGGCGAGATGCCGAAGCGCTCGCGGCGCTCGATCAGGTCGTCAGCGACCTGCGCGGTGGTGCCGCACAGGGCGTGTGGGCCGGCCAGTGTCTCCTCCGGCGTGAGGCCGAAGCCGGCGGCCGGCGCCTCCGCCACGCCGCGGCGGTCGCGGAACGGGCGGTCGGCGTGCCTCACGCCCTCAACCTAATTCGGCGGCCGCGCCCGGCTCCTCGGCCGCCGTGGTTCCTTGCGGCGTCCTCGCGGTAGATCCGTGCGCCGAACGCGCGGATCTGCCGCAAGGTACCGGGGCTTCCCGGGTCGTCAGCCCGCGAGGCGGGTGGCGAGGCCGGGATAGTGGCGGACGAGCCCGTCGGCATCGAGATCGAGCGTGGCGGCGAACGTCCCGCTGGTGAAGCCGACGAGCGCCCCGCCCCCGTCCGCCGGCCCGAGCGCGGTGTACGTCTGGGGCGACACGTGCAGGGTCAGGTCCGGCACGTCGACCCAGGCCATGACCAGGTCGACCGCCGGACCGCCACCCCGCCGGGCCGCGGCGACGAGGTCGTGGCGCAGCACCGGCATCGTGTTCGTGACCGGGCACAGCGCCAGGTCGCAGTCGAGCGCCGCGTCGAGGCCCGTCACGTCGAGGGCGTGGCCCTCGCCGTGACCCTCGCCGTCGCCGTCGGTGGCGTCGCGGCGGCTGGCGGACCACGTACCGGCGTCGGAGCGGACCAGGTCGAGGCGCCGGGCCCAGCCGTCGCCACGGGCCCGCACCGACAGCCGGCGGGTCACCCAGCCCGGACCGGTCGTCAGCACCCAGTCCAGCGCGTGGCCCGCCACGGCGCTCGTGCCCCGGGCCGCCATGCGGTCGGGACCGAGCACCACGTGGGCGGCCTCGGTGCGGACCGGGTCCGGGCCGCGCCAGGCCACATCGCGGGCCCGGGACGTCGCCGGCGTCCGTGTGGAGGTGGGGCTGGTGGCCATGGCGTCGCTCCTCCCCGCAATGTTGTGCAGATCGTGGGGCGCGGGCGCCACCTCCCGCACGACATTGCCCGTGGGACGTGGCGCTTCGGTGCCTGCGACGGCTGCCCGCCCCCGCCCGGCTCGGGGTCCGGGCGTGCGCCACCACACGGCGGTCCGGTCCACCTTGCGACCTCCTCGTCGAGGAACAGGTCGCGGGTGAGGCACCCGGCCAGCAGGTCGAGGTAGCGGGCGGCCGGCTCGGGGATCGGGGGGCGCACCCGGCGTCATGACCCACGGCGCTCCGTACCCTGTCCGCCCATGGAATCCGGCTTCGGGTACTTCGCCACCCACGATGCGGTCGATCCGGCCACGCTGGCCCGCCTGGTCGAGGAGCGCGGCCACGCCGCCCTCGTCTTCGCCGAGCACACCCACATCCCGGTGGGCGACGGCACCGCCCGCAACGCCGCGGGCGGCCCGCTCGGGCGCCGGTACGCCCACACGCACGACCTGGTGGTGGCGTGCACGGCGGCCGGGCTCGCGACCTCGCGCCTGCACGTCGGCAGCGGCGTCTGCCTCGTGCCCCAGCACGACCCGATCTTGCTGGCCAAGGCGGTCGCCAGCATCGGCCACCTCACGGGCGGCCGGTTCGAGATGGGCATCGGCGCCGGGTGGAACGTCCCCGAGATGCGCAACCACGGCACCGAGCCCGACCGGCGCTTCGCCATCATGCGGGAGCGGGTCGAGGCCATGAAGCAGATCTGGACCGACGACGCCGCCGAGTACCACGGCGAGCACGTGTCGTTCGACCCGATCTGGTCGTGGCCGAAACCGGCCCAGCGCCCGCACCCGCCGGTGCTCGTGGGGGGCGCCGGCCCCAGGGTCCTCGACAGGGTGCTCGCCTACGGCGACGGCTGGCTGCCCAACTACGGCGACGGCGTGCTCGATCGGGTCGAAGAGCTGTTCCGGCGCGCCGAGGACGCCGGCCGCCGCGTCGAGGTGCAGGTGCTCTCGGCCCCGGCCGACCCCAGGGCGCTGGAGGCCTGCGAGGCCGCCGGCGTGCGCCGGGTGATGATGTGGCTGCCGTCGGCCGGCATCGACCGCCTCCAGCGGGAGATGGACGCGTTCGAGGCGGCGCTCGCCGACGCCCGCGGCGAGTGATGCGGCTGCGCCCGTTCACGCGTCGGCGGCGAGCGTCCGCGGTGGCCCACGCCGTGGCGCGGGTGACGGCAGGGCGCCGGCGGACGACCTAGGGTGCGGGCGTGCCGAGCGACCTGGGTCTGAAGGCGATGAACGCGGTCCACCGAGTCCTCCTCACGGTCAGCGGGGGCCGCATCGGCTGGTCGGCCATGGACATGCCCGTCCTCGAGCTGACGACGACGGGGCGCAAGAGCGGCAAGCCGCGGTCGGTGATGCTCACCTCGCCGGTGCAGGAGGGCTCGACGCTGGTCATCGTGGCGTCCCGGGGCGGCGACGACCACCACCCGGCCTGGTTCCTCAACCTGCGCGATCAGCCGGCCGTCGAGGTGGCTTTGCAGGGTGCGCCTCGCGCTCCCTACACCGCCCGGGTCGCCACGGCTGACGAGCGGGACCGTCTGTGGCCGAAGGTCACGGCCGACCACGGCAACTACGCGGGCTACCAGCGCAAGACGGAGCGCGAGATCCCGCTCGTGCTGCTCGATCCCGCCTGACCGCGGCGCGGCGGGCGGGCACGGCTACGGTCCCGCCATCGTGAGCGCGCACGTCCCCGGCGCCGGCCGTCCGAGCCCCGGGATCGTCACCGTGGCCCGGCTCGACGCCGCCAGCGCCTGGCGCCGCTACGGGGCGACCGACGGCACCCGGACGCCCGACCCCGCCGCCGGCTGGGTCGTGCTGTCCGAGCGCTTGACCCACGCCGACGCCGTCGACCGCTGGGTGCGCACCGAGCGGGAGACCACGGCGGCCGGGCACGCCGACCTGGCCGGGGCGCTGATCGTCTACCGCCTCGCCGGATCGCTCGCCGAGCTGGTCGTCGGTCCTCTGCTGGACCAGCGACGGGTGGTCGCTCTGGCGCCGGACCGGTTCGCCGTGCGCTTCGGCGATGCCGCTCGCGTCGACGGCGTCGCCGTCCTCGGCCCCGAGATCGCGGTCCTGCCCGACGACCCCGACGCCGGCCGCCCGGGCACGACCGTCGTGCCCGACGAGGACGCTCTGCGGTCGGCCGCGGTCGACAGCCTGGTGGCGGTGTACCAGCCGCTGAGCGCCGCAGTGCGGGCCAGCGCCCCGTTCGGCCTGCGGGGCATGTGGGGCACGCTCGCCGACCACGTGGCCGAGGGTGTGCTCGCCCGGGCCCGCGACCGGGGCGACGACGCCGGGCGGGCGTGGGCGGCGGCCGACGCCGTCATCGATGCCCTGGCGGCCCGGGTGCCGCTGCTGCGGGTGCGGCCCCACCCCCAGCGGGTGGTCGCCGGCGGCCGCCGGGGCATCTATGCCACCAAGGGCACGTGCTGCCTCATCTACAAGGCCGAGCCGCTCGACCCGGCGCTGCCCGTCCGGATCGCGGCGGCCCGCCGCCTCGACGCGGCTGCGTGCACATCGTGCCCGCTCCGCTCGGACGAGGACCGGCGCGAGCGTTACGCCCGCCACCTCGCCGGCGCGGGCGGCTGAGCGCCCCGCGACCGATCGGCCGCGCGCTGCCGGCCCGGTGCCGGGCGGGTCCTGTCGCCTGCGGTGCCGGCCTACCGCCGCAGGGGAAAACCCGCCCCAGCACCGGCCGGCATCCTGAGCGCCACCCGCCCGGCATCTCGTCGGCGAGGGTGCCCGGACCCGGCCGCCACCTCGTCGGCACGATCACCGGCTGCGCAGGAGCGCAGCCGGTGAGGATCAGGCCTTTGCCAGGTTCTCGGCCGTGAACTCCCAGTTCGCCAAGTTCCCGAGCCACGTCTCGATGTAAGCCGGGCGGGCGTTCTGGTAGTCGAGGTAGTACGCGTGCTCCCACACGTCGAGCGTGATGAGCGCCGTCTGGCCGTGGGCCAGGGGCAGGTCGGCGTCCTTGGTCTGCACGATCTCGAGGCCGTTCGCGCCCTGGACGAGCCACGTCCAGCCCGAGCCGAACAGCGTCTTCGCCTTGTCGGTGAACTGCTGCTTGAAGTCGTCGACCGAGCCGAACGACTGCTCGATGGCCGCCCTCAGGTCGCCGTCGGGGTCGCCCCCACCGCTGGGCGACAGGCAGTTCCAGAAGAACGTGTGGTTCCACGTCTGGGCGGCGTTGTTGAAGAGCCCGCCCGGAGGGGCCGCCTGGATGATCTCCTCGAGCGGCTTGCCCTCGGCCTCCGTGCCCTCGATGAGCCCGTTTAGGTTGTTGATGTAGGTGGCGTGGTGCTTGCCGTGGTGGAACTCGAGAGTGCGCTCGCTCATGTGTGGGGCGAGAGCGTCCTTCGGGTACGGCAGCGGGGGAAGCTCGAAAGCCATGTCGACTCCTCGGATCGCGGGCGACGGGCGGCGCGCGAGCGCCGCGGGCTTCGACGCTATCGCGGGCTCGTCGCGACGTCGGTCGGCCGCTGTGACGTCGCCCAGGGTGCGACGCTGGGCCCGTGGCCCACCCCCCGACCGACCGCCGCCATGCCGAGGCGCTCGATGCCGCCGACCCCCTGGCCGGCTTCCTGTCCGAGTCCGTCGTGGCCGACCCCGACCTGCTGTACCTGGACGGCAACTCCCTCGGGCGGCTCACGCACAGGGTCCGGCGCCGCCTGGCCGACGTCGTCGACGCCGGCTGGGGCGCCGGGCTCGTCCGCTCGTGGGAGGAGTGGATCGACCTGCCCGCCCGGGTGGGGGACGCCCTCGCCGCCCACCTGCTCGGCGCCCGGCCGGGCGAGGTGGTCGTCGGCGACTCGACCACGGTCGAGCTCTACAAGGCGGCCGACGCGGTCCTCGCCGCCCGGCCCGGGGCGCGGGCGCTGGTCACCGACGACGACAACTTCCCCACCGACCGCTACGTGCTCGAGGGACTCGCCGCCCGCCACGGGCTCGACTACCGCGAACTGGCGAGCCACCCGGTGGACGGGCCCGACGCCGCCGCCCTGGTCCCGGCGCTCGACGGCGCAGCGCTGCTCTGCCTGTCGCACGTGGCCTACCGGTCCGGTGCGCTCGCCGACATGGCGGGTCTGACCCGGCTGGCCCGCGAGCACGGTGCGCTGACCCTATGGGACCTCTCGCACGCCGTCGGCGCCGTGCCGATCGACCTCACGGGCGCCGGGGTCGACCTGGCCGTGGGCTGCACCTACAAGTACGTCAACGGCGGTCCCGGCGCTCCGGCGTTCACCTACGTGCGGCGCGAGCGGCAGGGTGAGCTGCGCCAGCCGATCTGGGGCTGGTTCGGCCAGGGCGACCAGTTCGCCATGGGCGCCGGCTACCGGCCGGCCGAAGGCATCGCCGCCTGGCTCACCGGGTCACCCGCAGTGCTCGGCCTGGCCTGCGTCGAGGAGGGCGTCGGCCTGCTGGCCGAGGCCGGCATCGACCGCCTCCGGGCCAAGGGGATGGCGCTCACGTCGCTGGTGGTCGACCTCGCCGACGCCTGGCTGGCGCCGCTCGGCTTCACGCTGGCCAGCCCGCGCGACGCGGGGCGCCGGGGGGGTCATGTGACGCTCGCCCATCCCGACGGCCGCCGCATCGCCCAGGCCCTGATCGAGGTGGCCGGCGTCGTGCCGGATTTTCGGGCCCCCGATCGCATCCGCCTCGGTCCGGCCCCGATCGCCACCCGCTTCACCGACGTGTGGGACGCCCTGGACCGGCTCCGCCGCCTCGTGGCCGATCGCGGCCACGAGCACGTGGCGCTCTCCGCTCGCCGCGTCACGTAGCCGGCCGGCCCCCGCCGTCCAGCTCTGGTGACGAGATTGGTTGGTAAACAACCCAATTCCGTCACCAGAGCTGCGCTCGACCTCCTCGACGGGTCCTCCACCACGGCCGCCGGCTGCTGCGGGCGGTGGGTGCCCGCCGTCAGGTGGGCGGCGCTGCGCCGAGCGCTCCGCCCGGCGGCGTAGGGTCGGGCACACCACGAGGGGAGGGGACGCGATGTCCGAGATGTGGTCCAGCACCGGCGCGCCCGGGGGGTCGCGTCGCTCGTTCCTGCGCGCCAGCGGGGCGGTCGTCGGCGCGGCGGCACTCGCGGGCCCGCTGGCCGGTCTCGCCGGCTGCACGCCCGGTCCGGCGGCGCAGGCCGGCGTCGGCTACGGCCCGCTGCAGCCCACCACCGACGCGACCACGGGTCTCGCGCTGCTCCGCCTCCCGGCCGGCTTCACCTACCAGTCGTTCGGCTGGAGCGGTGACCCGATGGACGACGGCACGCCGACGCCGGACCGGCACGACGGCATGGCGGTCGTCGACGAGGCGCAGGGCCGGGGGCCGCGCGCGGAGCTCGTGCTCATCCGCAACCACGAGCGGGGCCCGGCCCTGGCCGGCGACCTGCTGCCGCGCATCGGGCTCGGCCAGGCCCCCGTCTACGACGACTTCACGCTTCCCGGCCAGGTCGACGGCCTGGGGGGCGGCACCACCGCCCTCACCTTCGCCGGTGGGCGGTTCACGGGCAGCCGCGCCACGCTCGGCGGCACGCTGGTCAACTGCGCAGGCGGCCCGACGCCGTGGGGCTCGTGGCTGACTTGCGAGGAGATCGTCCTGCGCGGCGCCGGGCTGGGCGCCCGCGACCACGGCTACGTGTTCGAGGTGCCGTCTCCCCGCCTCGGCGCCGCCTCCGCCGTCCCGATCACCGGGATGGGCCTGATGCGCCACGAGGCCGCCGCCGTCGACCCGTCCACCGGCGACGTCTACCTGACCGAGGACAACGGCCCGGCCTCGGGTGTCTACCGCTACCGCCCGGACCGCCGCTGCAGTGCGCCCGGCGACCTCGAGGCGGGCGGCACGCTGGAGATGCTGGCCGTGGCCGGCTCCCCGAACGCCGACCTGCGCCAGCCGGCGACCGGCGACGCGCACCCGGTCGCCTGGGTGCCGGTGCCCGAGCCCGACGCCGACCCCGAGGGCTTCGCGTCGCCCGGGCTCGGACTGCCGCCGATCCAGGGCACCGGGCGGTCCGGCCCGTTCCTGCAGGGCGAGGCGGGGGGCGGCGCCACGTTCGGCAGGGGCGAGGGCTGCTGGTACCACCGGGGCGTCGTCTACTTCGTCGACACCGGGGGCGGGGCCGCCGGCAAGGGCGTCGTGTGGGCGCTGCGCCCGGCGGGGCGCGGCCAGCGGCCCCCCACGGTCACCGCGCTGTTCGTCTCGCCCGGCGAGGACACGGCCGACAACATCGACAACATCACAGTCAGCCCCCGCGGCGGGATCGTGACCTGCGAGGACGGCGGCGGCAAGGAGGTGAACGGCACCAGGGTGTTCGGCACCCGGCTGATCGGCATCGACCGGCGGGGCCGCCCCTTCACGTTGGCCGAGAACGCCATCACGCTCGACGCCTCGCCGGACGGCCGGCCGCGCATCGCCCCCGGCGACTACCGCGGCATCGAGTTCTGCGGCGCGACGTTCTCGCCGTCGGGCCGGTACCTGTTCGTGAACGTGCAGGTACCGGGTGTCACCTTCGCCATCACCGGTCCGTGGGCGACGGGAGGGCTCTAGCCTGACGCCGTGACGACGACGGGCGGCGCGCCGAGCGGGGGACTGGGAAAGATGCGCCCGGCCGATCTGCCGAAGTCGCCCGCGCTCGCCCCCGACGCCATCGCGCAGGTGGCGTCCTACGCCGAGGAGCGGCCGATCGCCGCGGGCCAGATCCTGGCCCGGGCGGGCGACGAGTCCTACGACTTCGTCGTCCTGCTCGACGGCGAGGTCGACATCGTGCGCCCGGACAACGAGGGCGAGGTCCTGATCGTCCACCACGGCCCCGGGGCCTTCCTCGGCGAGCTCGGTCTCATCACCGGCCAGCGCCTCTACCTGACCGCCCGCGTCACGCGCGGCGGCCGCGCGCTGTTCGTGCCGCCCGAGGCGTTCCGCCGGCTGATGGCGGGCCGCCCGGGGCTGGCCGACACGGTGTTCCAGGCACTCGTCGCCCGCCAGATGCGGCTGAAGAGCGGCGAGGGTGCCCGGGCCCTGCGGCTCGTCGGGTCGCGCTACTCGGCCGAGGCCATGGCCCTGCGGGCGTACGTCACCCGCACCCGGCTGCCCCACACCTGGATCGACGTAGAGGACGCCGCCGACCCCGACGTGATGCTCGCCGGCCTGGGCCTGCGTCCGGTCGACATGCCGGCCGTACTGACGCCGACCGTCGTGTTGCGACGGCCCTCGCCCGGCGAGCTGGCGTCGTACCTGGGGCTCACGTACCGCCCGACGCCCGGCTACACATTCGACCTGGTCGTGGTGGGCACGGGACCAGCGGGCCTGGCCGCCTCTGTGTACGGCGCCTCCGAGGGGCTCGGCACCGTGTCGGTCGACGCCATGGCCGCCGGCGGCCAGGCGGGCACCAGCTCGCGCATCGAGAACTACGTCGGGTTCCCGAACGGCGTGTCGGGCGGCGACCTCACGGCGCTCGCCGCCATCCAGGCCCAGCGCCTCGGCGCCCGGCTCAGCGCCCCGTGCGAGGTCGTCATGCTGCGGGCCCGGCAGGGCTTCCACGCGGTGGTGCTGTCCGACGGCAGCGAGATCCCGTGCCGGTCGGTGATCGTCGCCTCCGGGGCCCGGTACCGGCGCCTCGACGTCGCCGAGCTCGACCGGTTCGAGGGGGCCGGCGTCTACTACGCCGCCACCGACCTCGAGGGGCGGCTCTGCGCTGGCGAGCCGGTGGTGGTCGTCGGCGGCGGCAACTCGGCCGGCCAGGCGGCGATCTACCTCGCCCAGCAGGGCTGCCGGGTGTCGATCGCCGTCCGGCGCCACGAGCTCGCCGAGACGATGTCGCGGTACCTGATCGCCCGCATCGAGGTCGATCCCCTGATCGAGGTGCTGACCGGCACCGAGGTGCGGGCGCTGGCCGGCGACCGCCACCTCACGGGCGTCACGCTCGAGCACGGACCCAGCGGCGAGCGTCGCACCGTGGGCTGCGCCGGCCTGTTCTGCTTCATCGGGGCGGTCCCGGCCACATCGTGGCTGGGTGGCCGGGTGGCGCTCGACCGGGCCGGCTTCGTGCTGACCGACCGGTCGCTGCCCGACGAGGTGGCGCACGGCCCGGCCTACGCCGGACGCGCGCCCCTGCCGTTCGAGACGTCGGTGCCCGGCGTGTTCGCGGTCGGCGACGTGCGCAGCGGCTCGATGAAGCGGGTTGCGGCGGCCGTGGGCGAGGGGTCGAGCGCCGTGCGGTCGGTGCACGAGCACCTGGCCACGGCCGGCTGACCGGCCTGCCGAGCGCTCGTTATGTGGGCGGGAAGCGCAGCCCCGTCGAGGTGGACGTTCTCGCCGTGCAGCGAGGCGTTCGCGGCGACGCTCTCGACGAGCCCCGCGAACTCGTCGGGGGCCGGCCACGAACCAGCGTTCAACTCGGTGAGGTTGCGTTCGTGCAGGTGAGCTTCGGTACGGTGCCCCCATGAGCCGCGACGGCCTCCCGACCTTGCTGTCGACCGTGCGCTACGACCAGGGCGACGGCATCGCCCGGGTGACGCTCGACCGGCCCGAGGTCCACAACGCGTTCGACGCCACGATGCAGGACGACCTGGAGGCGGTGTGGCGGCACGTGAAGACCGACCCCGAGGTGCGCGTCGTCGTCCTCACCGGGGCGGGGGAGCGGGCGTTCTGCACGGGCCTCGACCGCAGCGAGATCCCCGAGGCCGACTACGATCCCTACACCTACGAGGATCCGGGCCGTCGCATCGGCCCGAAGAGCCAGGGCGTGTGGAAGCCCGTGGTGGCCGCGGTCAACGGCATGGCGTGCGGCGGGGCGTTCTACCTGCTGGGCGAGAGCGACGTGATCCTGGCGTCGTCGTCGGCCACGTTCTTCGACCCCCACGTGAGCTTCGGGATGACCGCCGTGTTCGAGCCGCTGTTGCTCATGGCCCGCATGCCGTTCGGCGAGGTGGCGCGCATGGCGCTCGTCGGCAACATGGAACGGGTGTCGGCCGCGAAGGCCGAGGCGATCGGGCTGGTCTCCGAGGTCGTCGAGCCGGGCGAGCTGGCGGACGCCGCCGGGCGGCTCGCCGCCGCCATCGCCGCCCAGCCCCCGCACGCCGTGCAGGCGACCCTCCGCACCCTGTGGGCCGCCCGTGACGTCACGCCCCAGCAGGCGATCGACCTGGGCAACGTGTTCCTCCAGCTGGGCACATCCGCGCAGGCCCTGGCTGCGGGCAACGAGCGTTTCGCCTCGGGGCAGCGCCCGCGCTGGCGCCTGCGCTGAGTCCCCGCCCGACCAGGTGCTTCACGGCTGGGCCCAGTAGCCGCGCATCAGCTCGGTCGCCCACGCCGGTTGCCGGGTCGGCGAGCGGGGGGCGAACTCGGCCAGATACGGCTTCACGTCGAGCACCGGCGTGCCGTCGATGGCGTCGAGGCCCCGCACGGTCAGGTCGAGCCCATCGACCGCCACGAGCTCGCACACCGTCGTGCCGATGCGGTTCGGCCGCGACTTGGCCCTCTGCGCCAGGATGCCCACCCGTGGCCAGTCGCTGCGGCCTCGGGGGTGGCGGGCGCCGAGGGTGACCGCCGACTCGTCGACCCGGTCGAACACGAACACCACCTCGACGTGCGAGAAGGCGTCGAGGCCGGCGGTCGGCAGGTCGTCGCCGGCGGCCACCCCGTCGCCGGCCCGGCCGAGGCGGGCGCCGTCGAGCGCCACGACCGACTCGATCGCCCCCCAGTCGTCGTCGATCGCTTCGCTGCGGGGGCTGCGCACGACGCCGATCGGTCGCATCTCGATCGCGGGCTGCGTCTGGTCCACGAACCACCTCCGGGTGAGCGGCCTCCTGGCCCGACCCCTCATCGCACCGCCGCGCCGCTCGGCACCCGGCACCCTAGGTCCCGGCGGCCGGGTCGCCAGACCGGGAGCGCCGGTCACCATCCGCAAGGACCGGACGCCCGTCGTTCGACACGCACGGCCGACAACGGTGCGGGTGCCGGCAGCGGCGTCTCCGAGCATCGCGGTACCCGCCCCGGCTGAGGCCGACGGCGGATCCGGGGAACCCGTCCGGGACGGCCGCGGCCGCGGCCGTCCGCGGCGCGCCCGGGCCGCCCGCGCCCACGCGATGGAGCGCTTCGACACCCGCCCCCTTCCCAGTCGCCGCGCGAGGGTCCAGGATGATGAGGAAGACGAGGGAGGCTCACCCATGCGCTCCGCCATCCGAACTGTGCTGGCCCTCGTGGCCGTGCTCCTGCTGGGCCTGGCCGGGGTGCCGCCCGCCGCCGCCCAGGACGAAGGGGGTGACACCGGCGCCGTCACCGACGAGGAGGTCGACAATCTGGTCGTGCTCACCGGCCGGGCCGTGGTGGCGGAGGGCGACACCGTCGACGCCGTGGTGATCGCCGACGGACCGGCCGTCATCGACGGCACGGTGCGTGACGGCATCGTCGCCCTGAACGGCGACGTGGTCGTGCGGGGCACGGCGCGCGACGACGTCGTGGCGTTCGACGGCCGGGTCGTGATCTCCGGCACCGGGCACGTCGAGGGCGACGTGGTGTCCCGGCACCGGCCGGTGACCCAGTCCGGCGGGCAGCTGGACGGATCGTGGGAGCGGTTCAACCCGGGCGCCTTGCGGGGAGCGGGCATCGTCGGCTGGCTGGCCCTGTGGGTCGCGGTCTCCGTGTCGACGCTCGTGCTCGGGCTCCTGCTGCTCTGGCTCGCCCCCCGGGTGGCCGCCGCGGCCGACGCCGCCGCCGGTGACGCCATCGGGCCGGTGATCGGCTGGGGGCTGCTGCTCACCATCGGGCTGCCGATCGTGGCCGTGCTGGCCATGGTGACCCTCGTCGGCCTCCCGCTCGGTCTCGGGCTGCTGCTGGCGCTCGGCCTCATCTACGGCATCGGCTACACCGTGGGCGCCTGGCTGCTCGGCCGCCGGGTGGCCCGCCGCGCCCATCCGATGGTCGCGTTCCTGGCCGGCTGGGCGATCCTGCGGGTCCTGGCGCTCGTCCCGGTGCTCGGTGCCATCGCCTGGTTCGTCGCGACCGTGGTCGGCCTCGGTGCCCTCGCCGTGGCCGGCCACCGGTCGCGGCGCCCGGTGGTCGAGGAACCGGTGGCGGCGCGGGCCATGGCCGGCCCGCCGCCCACCCCGGCCACGCCCTGAGCGGCCGCCTCGGGCGGGCGGACCGGTCCCGCCCGCCCGGGTGATCGCTGGCGGGCGGCCGGCGGCCCAGGGGCGGGGCCGGGCCCGGGGTCAGAGCCGTTCGAGGATCGTCGCGTTCGCCACGCCGCCGGCCTCGCACATCGTCTGCAGGGCGTAGCGGGCGCCGCGGTGTCCCATGGCGTGGACGAGCGTGGTCATGATGCGGGCGCCGCTGGCGCCCAGCGGGTGGCCGATGGCGATGGCGCCGCCGTGCACGTTCACCCTGTCGAGGTCCGCGCCGGTCTCGCGCTGCCAGGCCAGCACCACGCTGGCGAACGCCTCGTTGACCTCGAACAGGTCGATGTCGGCGATCGTCAGGCCGGCCCGGCGCAGGACCTAGCGGGCGGATCGAGTCGCCTGATCGGGACGCGGTCGTCCGCCCGCCCGGCGACATCGATCGCCCCGTCGGGGCGCCGGCACTGGGCGGGGCGCTCAGCGAGCCCCGCCGAAGCGCCACACGGCGCCGGCGGGATCATCGAGGCCGGTCGACACGTCGGGCAGCGTTCCCGGCGACTGCCGGGCACCGGCGATCGCGGCCTCGAGCAGGCGCAGGCCGAGCGCGCAGAACGCCGTGGCCAGCGTGACCGGCGTCCGCGCCCGGCCGCCGCCGTCGTCGGGCGGCGGGGCCGACAGCCGCGCTGTCGCCTCGACCAGGGCATGGAAGCCGTGGGCGAAGGCCAGCCGCACCCGCCAGCGGGGATCGATCCGCGTGAGCTCGGCGCCGAAGGGCAGGTCGCCCAGCATGTCGACGAACCAGGTGCCCATGGCGGCGTAGCCCTCGTAGGGGTCGGCGGCGCGGAGCACGTAGCTCGCCGGCCGGCGGCCGCTCGGCGCGCTGCGCCACAGCCGGACCCCGCTCGTCGTGCACCGGTCGAGCGTCGTCATGCTGAATAGCGCCCGGGCGAAGTCCTCGACGGGGTCGCGGTAGCCCTGCGTCCCCCGTGGGTCGAGCAGCGTGAAGGACGCCGAGGCCGCCGGCGCCAGCAGGTCCGCGAGGTCGAGCTCGCCGTGCACCGGGTACGACACGACGCGGGGCCGCAGCAGGCGGCTCAGCGAGGCGTCGCCCTCGATGGCGTGCAGCAGCGGCACGAGCGGCCGGCACGACGCCCCGTTCACCGTGATGCGCGGACCCTCCAGCAGCTCGCGGTGCAGGTGTCGGCGCAGCAGCCACAGCCGCCGGCGGACCCTGCTCAGGTCGTGCCGCGACAGGTCCTCGCCCGAGGTGCGCCGGGTGCGGGCGTAGCCGTGCTCGGTGAGCACGGTGAACACCTCGTTGAGCCGGCCGTGGGCCTCGTGGCGGGGTACCGCGGGCGCCACCGCGGGGGCGCCGGCCACGAACGGCATGGCGTAGGCCGCCCAGGCGGTCTGCTGCCACACCCCGAGCACGTCGACGACATGGGGGGCGAGGCGGGGCAGCTCGCGGCGCACCCGCTGGAGCTGGGCCGGCTCCTTCAGGAACGAGCCGATGTCCTGCCCGTCGACGAGCCCGGCGCCGCGGCGGAGCACCTTCACGGCCAGCACCGCGTGCGGCGTCGTCACCCGCCAGACCCGGGCCGGTGACGTGCCCCGCCCAAGCGACTGGACCGATTCGGCCCGCAGCTCGCGGGCGAGCGGGGCCGGGAAGCCCGTGGTCGCGTCCCCGAGTTCGCCGGTGACATGGGTCGGCAAGGCGCGTGATGATAACGACCGTTCGGGCGGTGCGCGTGCCGCCTGCGGGGTGCGCCGGGGATCGGTCAGCCGGGCGGAACGGCCGGGGCCGGGACGGCCGCCGCGGCGCTCTCGGACAGCGCCTGGCCGCCGCGGAAGACCGTGACCGGGCCGTCCTCGCTGACGACCACGGCCAGCGCTCCCGGGTGGTCCCAGGTGTAGCGGGCGGCCGAGCGATGGCGCATCCCGCGGGGGTCCTCGACGGCCGCGCCTGCGTCGGGTGAGGGGCGCAGCGCCACGCCGATGCGCTCGATCGGGCCGGTCTGGCGGATCACACAGGCCAGGTCGGTCTGCATGAGGGCGGCCAGCATGGCGGGGTAGTGGTGCCGGGTCGTGATCGACAGGCGCGGCGCCGGCACGGAATGGTCGAAGTCGAGGCCGGCGTCGCCGTGGCGGCCGGGCAGCACGAGCGTGGCGCCGGTCCGCCCCGGGCTCAGCCAATGGATCGCAAGCTCCAGCAGCCCGCCGAGCACCGCGGGCGCCACGTCGGGCAGCTGAGGCCGGAGCAGCTCGCCCTCGGCCCGGGCGTTCGGCCGGTTCGTCCACCGGTAGCCGGCCCACTCGACCGTGCTCGTGGGCGTGAAGAGGCGGGTCACGTTCAGCACCGGCGTGCGCTGGACGATGTAGGCGCCGGTGTCCGCCTGGACCTGGACCATGTCGGCCTCGTACTGCACGCTGCGGCGGAAGCAGGCGAGCGCCCGGCCGCCGTCGGGCCGTCGGGCCAGGTAGGTCGACCGGCCGTCCGCGAACCGCCGGGCGTCGGCGAGGGGGTGGTCGTCCAGCGGCACCAGGTCCACGAGCTCGCCGGCCGAGATCAGCGACCGGTCGTCCGGCACGAGGATCGACCCGTAGAGCGGGACGCGCCGCTCGAAGACCGGGGGCCGACGGGCGTAGTCCAGCTCGTCGAGCACGAGGTGGCGCAGCGGGTCGTCGGCGTCGAGGGCGATGCCGTCGTCGATCAGCTCGCCCTTCAGGCGCCGCGCCGAACGGGTGAGCTCCACGGCTCCGTCCATCGACCCACGATACGGGCGGTCCCGGCGACACCCGCCCGGCTCGTCCGCCGGCGGGGCCACCCCGTCGCGTGCGGGGCCGGTCGCCGGCGCCCGTCGCCGTTCCCCAAGGCCGCGGAGCTGCTCTCGTAGGCTCCCTGGCCATGAGCGCCGAGATCGAGGCCCGCGTCGACGCCCCCGAGTGGTTCCGCCGCGCCCTGGCCGTGCCGTTCGAGGACGGCGAGGTGGTGGTCGACGGGGCCCGGATCCACTACCTGGTCTGGGGCCGTCCCGGCCGCCGCGGCCTCGTCTTCGTGCATGGTGGCGGTGCCCACGCCCACTGGTGGACCCACGTGGCGGCCCGCTTCGCCGACGATTTCCGGGTCGTGGCGATCGACACGAGCGGGCACGGTGACAGCGAGCACCGCGACGGGTACTCGCTCGACCGGTGGACGGAGGAGGTCGTGGCCGTCGCGGAGGCCGGGGGCATCGACGGCCCGCCGGTGATGGTCGGCCACAGCATGGGCGGGTTCGTCACGATCGCCACCGCCGCCCGCCACGCCGACCGCGTGGCCGGCGTGATCGTGTGCGACTCGCCGGCGACCGAGCCCGGGCCGGAGGTCGAGGCGGCGAACGTCGGGCAGGCGTTCGGGAGGCCACGCACCTACGCCACCCTGGAGGCGGGGCTGGCCCGGTTCCGGACGGTGCCGCCCCAGGACCACTACCTCGACTACGTGATGGACCACGTCGGGCCGCGGTCGCTGCGCCGGACCGAGGGGGGCTGGCGCTGGAAGTTCGACCGGCGGATCTTCGCCCAGTTCCGGGGCGGCATCCGGGCGAGCGCCGTGCCCTACCTGTCGCGCGTGCAGTGCCGGTTCGCGCTGCTGCGGTCCGAGAACGGGCTGGTCACTCCCGATATCGGCGCCTCCATGTACGAGCAGTTGGGCCGGGTGGCCCCGGTCATCGAGATCCCCGAGGCAGGGCACCACGCCATGCTCGACCAGCCCCTGCTGCTGCTCACGGCCATCCGCACGCTGCTGGCCGATTGGGACCACTCCGACCCCCACCGCCGGAACGACGCCTGACGTCCTCGGCGCGATCGCCCGTGTGAGGCGGACGGTCGGCGGGAAGGACGCGGCCGGCGGGCGGATCACGAGGAGGTTCCCCATGGCCCAGGCGATCAAGGACGTCATGACCCGCACGACCCGGACGCTCGACAGGAGCGCCAGCGTGCAGCAGGCGGCGCAGATCATGGCCGAGGACGACATCGGCGCGGTGATCGTCGTCGACGGCGACACCGTCGCGGGGATCGTCACGGACCGCGACATCACGGTGCGGTCGACGGCCCAGGGCCGGGCGCCGGCCGACGCCACCGTCGGCGACGTCGTCAGCGGCGACATCGTCACCGTCTCGCCCACCGACACGGTCGGCGACGCCGTGGGTCTCATGCACGACCGGGCCATCCGCCGGCTGCCGGTCGTCGAGGACGGCAGGCCGGTCGGCATCGTGAGCATCGGCGACGTGGCCATCGAGCGCGACAGCCGCTCGACGCTGGCCGACATCAGCGCCGCCGAGGGCAACACCTGACGCAGGGGCCGCCCGGCCGTCCCGCGGAGCGCTCCCGCGCCGCGGGCGGCCGTCGGGGCTCCACCGGCGCACGCCCGCGACGGCCGGCGACCCGGTGGCCAGCCCGCCCGGCGGTCGAGGGGGTGCCCAGCCGGCCCGGCGGGCCGCCCGGTGCCAGCGCGGCCGGCGGCTCGCCCGTGCTCAGGCGGGCCGGCTGTCGCCGTGGTGGGCGGCCCAGGCGGCCAGCCAGGCCTTCACCATCGGCGTGAACGTGGCGGGGTTGTAGACGTCCTCCTCGACGGCGAACAGGCCGTCGCCTCCGTAGGTGAGCCGGGTCCAGTTCGGCGCCTGGTAGAGGCCGCCGTCGCCCGGGTCGACGAACCGGTTCTGGACCTGCCCGACGACCCAGCCCTGGTCCGCGTCGATCGTGACCCAGTCCCAGGGGCTCTCCCGCATGTGGGTGAACGGCCAGGTCCCCATGGTCTCGCTGATCCACCCGAGCACCGCCTCGCGCCCGTGGAACGTGCCGTAGTGATGCTCGACGTAGGTGACGTCGGGCGTGAACCGCTCGACCCACGGTCGCCAGTCGCCGGTGCGCCCCGCCTCGTCGGCGGCCGCGACGTACGCGTCGAACGCCTCGGCGATCTCCGCCCGGTCGTACCCCATCGCCTACCCCTTCGTCTCGCGATGGGCTCACGGTAGGTCGCGGTGTCCGGCTCGGCCCCGATCCGGGCATCATCGGGTCCGATGTCCACGACGCTCGCCGACCACCTGCCCGTGCCCGGCGAGCGGTTCGACCCCGACGACCTGCTCGACGCGTTCACGTCGTGGACGGAAGCGCAGGGCCTCACGCTGTACCCCGCGCAGGAGGAGGCGGTGCTCGAGATCTACGCGGGCGCGAACGTCATCGTCGGCACCCCCACCGGCTCGGGGAAGTCGCTCGTGGCGCTCGCCGCCCACGCCGCCGCGCTGGCCGACGGGCGGCGCACCTTCTACACCGCACCCATCAAGGCGCTGGTGTCGGAGAAGTTCTTCGACCTGTGCCACGAGCTGGGCTCGGACCGGGTGGGCATGCTCACCGGCGACGCCGCCGTGAACCCGGGGGCGCCGGTCATCTGCTGCACGGCCGAGATCCTGGCCAACCTCGCGCTGCGCGACGGCGAGCAGGCCGACGCCGGCCAGGCCGTGATCGATGAGTTCCACTACTACGCGGATCCCACCCCGGGATGGGCCTGGCAGGTACCGCTGCTCACCCTGCCGCAGGTCCAGTTCGTGCTCATGTCGGCCACGCTGGGCGACACCCGCCGCTTCGAGGCAGAGCTGACCCGGCGGACCGGGCGGCCCACCGTGGCGATCCGCAACGCCACCCGTCCCGTGCCCCTCGAGTACGAGTACCGGGCCACGGCCATGCACGAGACGATCGACACCCTGCTCGCCACCGACCGGGCGCCCGTCTACGTCGTGCACTTCACCCAGCAGTCGGCGGTCGAGCGGGCCCAGGCGCTCATGAGCATCAACGTGTGCAGCCGGGTCGAGAAGGACGCCATCGGCGAGGCGATCGGCGGCTTCCGCTTCGGCCCCGGCTTCGGGCGTTCGCTCAGCCGCCTGGTGCGCCACGGCATCGGCGTGCACCACGCCGGCATGCTGCCGAAGTACCGGCGCCTCGTGGAGCGCCTCGCCCAGGAAGGCCACCTCAAGGTCATCTGCGGGACCGACACGCTGGGCGTGGGCATCAACGTGCCGATCCGCACGGTCCTGTTCACCCAGCTCTGCAAGTACGACGGGACCAGCTCGCGGCTGCTGTCGGCTCGTGAGTTCCACCAGATCGCGGGGCGGGCCGGACGGGCGGGCTACGACACGATCGGCTACGCGTGGGCGCAGGCCCCCGACCATGTCATCGAGAACCAGCGGGCCGTGGCGAAGGCCGGCGACGACGCGAGAAAGCGCCGCAAGATCGTACGCAAGAAGCCGCCCGCGCGAGGTTTCGTGCCCTGGAGCGAGGACACGTTCACGAAGCTCGCCGCCGCCCCGCCCGAGGCGCTGACGTCGAGCTTCGCCGTGTCGCACTCGATGCTGCTGAACGTGCTCGACCGGCCCGGTGACGGTTGCACGGCGATGCGGTCGCTGCTCGTCGAGAACCACGACCCCCGCCCGCAGCAGCGCACACACATCCGCCGTGCGATCTCGATGTACCGCTCGCTGCTGAGCTCCGGCGTCGTCGAACGGCTGGACGAGCCCGACGAGGACGGCCGCCGCGTCCGGGTCACGGTCGACCTGCAGGCCGACTTCGCGCTCAACCAGCCGCTGTCGCCGTTCGTGCTGGAAGCGGTGAGCCGGCTCGACCGCCGGTCGCCGAGCTACGCGCTCGACGTCTTGTCGCTGGTCGAGGCTGTGCTCGAGAACCCCGGCGTGATCCTCGCCGCCCAGCTGGACCGGTTGCGGCGCGAGACGATCGAGCGCCTGAAGCGCGAGGGGGTCGACTACGAGGAGCGCATGGCCGAGCTGGACAAGCTCGAGCACCCCAAGCCCCTGCGCGATTTCACCTACGACCTGTTCAACGCGTACGCCACCGAGCACCCCTGGGTGGTGGACCACACGATTCGCCCGAAGTCGGTGGCCCGCGAGATGTACGAGCTGGCCATGACGTTCACCGACTACGTCGGCCACCACGGGCTGGCCCGGTCCGAGGGGATGGTGCTGCGCTACCTGACCGACGCCTACAAGGGCCTGGTGCAGAACGTGCCCGAGGACGCGAAGACCGAGGAGGTGTTCGACCTCACGGAGTGGCTGGGCGAGACCGTGCGCCAGATCGACTCGAGCCTCCTCGACGAGTGGGAGCGGCTACGCCACCCGGACCCCGACGACCTCGACGCCTCGGCACCGACCCGGCCGGGCGCCGGGCCCGGGGCCGGCGAACCCGAGGGGGTCACGGCGAACGTGCGGGCGTTCCGGGTCATGGTGCGCAACGAGCTGTTCCGGTGGGTCGAGCTGCTGGGGCGCGGCGCGCACGTCGAGCTGTCCGAACGGCTGGGCCCGGGGGAGTGGTCGGCGGCCCGGCTCGGCGAGGCCATGGCGGCCTACCGGGAGGAGCACGGCGCCGTGGGCACCGGGCCCGACGCCCGTGGCGGGGCCCTGTTCCTGCTGGACGAGTCGCCCGCCGGCGCGTTCACGGGCCGCGCCGGGCCGTCCGGCGCCGAGGGGGCCGGTCGCTCGTGGGGCGTGCGCCAGGTGCTCGACGACCCCGACGGCGACCACGACTGGGCAATCCACGCCCGGGTCGACCTGGCGGCATCCGACGAGGAGGGGCGCGCCGTCGTCGAGTTGGTGGCCATCGCTCCCGTGGCCACGGGCTGAGGTCGCCGCCCCGTCGTGTCTGAACGCATCGACGGTGCGGGTCCGGGCGTGGGGCCGTCATCCGCGGTGCCCGCCGCGGCGCGTGGGACGATCGGGCATGACCTTCGGCAAGCAGTCCGGGCCCCCCGCGTCGGCCCGGCAGGTGATGTACCTGCTCGACCTCGTCGTGCAGGCGGGCCACGAGGGCTTCCGCGACGCCCGCCACCCGCTCGGCCTCACCCAGCGCCAGGCCGGCGGCAAGTTCACCAGAGCCGAGGCATCCGAGCTGATCGACCGCCTCGTGGCCGGCGAGGGAGGGGCCGGCGACGAGAGCGGCGGGGGCGTGGGCGACACGGCGGCGTCGGCCGCCGCCGAGGCCGCGGCGGCCGAGGCCCGGCTCGACGCCGTCCGCGCCGAGGCGCTCGCGGGCATGCCGGCCGAGGCGCTGGCCGCCGAGCTCGAACGCCGCGGCTGGCAGGTCATGGCGCCCTGACGGCGCTGCACACCTCCCTCGGCGGTCGTGCCGTCACATGACCGCAACAAAAGGTGGCGTGCGACCGCTCGACCCGCTCAGCCGGTGGGGCCGAAGCGCTCGACGCGGATGCGCTCGGGAGGCACGCCGAGGCCCACGAGACACGACGAGGCGGACCAGGTCCGCCCGGCCCGTGCGCCCCGCCAGGCGCAGCATGGCCATGAGCGGCACGACGCCCGACCCGCCGCCGACGAGCAGCGCGGGGGTGTCTCCGGGCCAGACGAACCAGCCGCCGGTCGGCCCGCGCACCTCGAGCTCGTCACCGGCCTCGACCACCTCGTGGAGGAACGTCGACACCTCGCCACCCGCCAGCAGCTCGACAGTCAGGTCGATGCGGTCGGACGTCGGGATCGGGCGCCGAGGCCACCGAGTACGAGCGCGAGGCGGTGTAGCCGTCCGGGGCTCGCAGGCGCACCACGTGGCTCTTGGGGTCTCGTTGCGGACCGCAACGACGGTGGCCGTCTGCCACCCCGTCGCCAGCGGGGAGCCGTCGCCCACCCGTCCGTCAGTCGCCATGGTACCGCTGCTCGAGCCAGGGATCGCCGCGGTCGTGGTAGCCGTTGCGCTCCCAGAAGCCGGGCTCGTCGTGGTCGAGCAGCTGCAGGCCGGCGATCCACTTCGCGCTCTTCCAGAAGTACAGGTGGGGGACGAGCATGCGGGCCGGGCCGCCGTGCTCGACCGGCAGCGGCTTGCCGTCGACCTCCCAGACCACCCAGGCCTTGCCACCGGTCACGTCCTCGAGCGGCAGATTCGTGGTGTAGCCCGTGTGGGCCACCTCGACCACGTGGGTGGCGCCGGGCAGTGGCCCTCCGGCGGCCTCCAGCAGCGTGTCGATCGAGACGCCGACGAAGGTCATGTCGAACTTCGACCACGTGGTGACGCAGTGGATGGCGCCCTCGTAGGTGGACGGCGCCAGGGCGTGGATCTCGTCCCAGGACCACGTGGTCGGGTTGGCCACGAGTCCCTCGACCCGGAACGTCCAGTCGTCCGTCGAGAGCTTCGGCGTCACCTCGGCGTTCAGAACCGGCCACTGGCGCCCGGCGTCGTACTGGCCGGGCGGGAGCCGGCCGTCGGTCGGGCCGCGGCGGCGACCGGTGAACCCTCGGGTGAAGCGCGCCATCTCGACTCCGTGTGTGGGCCGGCCTTCGCGTGATGCTACGGCCGATCGCCCGCATCGGCGACGTGGCCTCGCGCCGCATCCGGTCTGCCCGTGTCGACCGCGGTGCTGGCCCCGAGGCCGAGGTCGGCCACGGCCGGCGTGCCGGCGGTGTGGTTCGCCACGCCCAATCGATGCCGGCGATCACGCCGGAGAACGAGCCGCTCCCCGAGCAGTTCAGGACCCCGTGCGTTCGAGTGGACGGGCGGGCCCGGGGCACAGGTCAGCGGGCGGTGACGATCCAGCTGCCCGAGCCGAGCAGCAGGCCGCCGGGGCCGTGGTGACGCCCTAGCGCCCGATGCAGCGCCACCTTCAGCCGGTCCAGCATGTGCCGGTCGGGCTCGAACAGGAGGTATCCGGTGGGCAGGAGCCGCAGGTAGAACTCGACCGCCTCGTCGAGGTCGCCGCGCCCGATCAGCAGCGGCTGGTCGTGGGGCGTGATCGCCACGTCGACGAACCCGGCGTGGCCGAGCAGGTCGGCGATGCGGTCGGCATCGGCGAGGGAGAACGGGCCGGGCGCGTCCGGCGGCGGGGGCGGGGGCAGCGGCACCAGCGCGTGCGCGGCGTCGCGGGGCACGGTGGTCCACGGGTTGTCCGCGACGCCGCGCCAGCACACGAACCCCAGACGCCCCCCGGGCCGCAGGGCCCGGCGCAGGTTGGCGAACGCCGCGCCGGGCTCGTCGAAGAACATCGTGCCGAGGCGCGAGAAGACGACGTCGTAGGCGTCGCCGGCGAAGGGGTGCGTGCCTGCGTCGCCCGCACGAACGTCGCATGGCGCACGCCCTGGCGGGCCGCCTCGGCCCGGGCGACCTCCAGCACGGCCGGCGACGTGTCGATGCCGGTCGCACCTCCGGTCGGCCCGACCATGCGGGCCAGCTCGAGCGTGGTCGTGCCGCAGCCGCAGCCGACATCGAGGGCGGCCTCGCCGGTGCGGGGCAGCAGGCGAGCCAGCACGGCGTCGCCCAGGGGCTCGAGCATGGCGTCGAGGGCGGGGCGGAACGCCACCCATGGCTCGGACGCGACCCGGAACGGGCGGCCCACCGGCACGGCCATGCCCACGGACCGTAGCCCGGCGTGGCCGACCACAGGCGGGCCGTGGGCGAACCTGGCGACGGTGGGGTCGCCAGCGGGGTCGCCCGGCCGCGGCCCGGCCGTCAGCCCGGAGGGAGGGCGAGGGCCGCCGGCGCGGCCGCGGCCAGGCGGACGAGGTCCGCCGGGGCGATCGGGAAGACGTGGCGCGGCGTGCCGGCGGCCGCCCACACCTCGTCGAAGGCGAGCAGGTCCTCGTCGACGAACGCCGGCAGGGTGCCGCGGTGGCCGAACGGAGGCACGCCGCCGATCGGGTAGCCGGTGGCATCCCGGACGGTCTCGGCGTCGACCCGGCGGACGGCGCCACCCCCGGCAGCGGCGGCGAGACGGGCCTCGTCGAGCCGGTTCGACCCGCTGACCAGCGCCAGGACGACCCGGTCGTCGACCCGGAACACGAGCGACTTCACGATCTGCGCCACGTCGACGCCCACCGCTGCGGCCGCGTCGGCCGCGGTGCGGGTGCCGGCCGGGTACTCGTGGACCACGATCTCGACGCCGTGGCGGCGGGCCGCCGAGGCGACGGCGCCGGCGTTGGGGTGCATTGCGGCGGCCTCGGTCATCGGCTCAGGTTGGCACAGGCACCCGTCGCGTCCGTGCCGGCCTCAGCTCGTCATGAGCGCTCGGGTCAGCGCGTGCTCGACCAGCGTGACGAGGACCGCGACGGCGGAGTCGTCCCGACGCGCGTCGCAGAGCACGAGCGGGACGTCGACGGCCAGCGTCAGCGCCTCGCGCAGCGCGTCGGGGGTGTGGTGGGGCGCGTCGTCGAAGACGTTGACCGCCACGATGAACGGCACCCGCCGGTCCTCGAAGTAGTCGATGGCGCCGAAGCCGTCGGCCAGCCGGCGGGTGTCTACGAGCACCACGGCGCCCACCGAGCCCCGGGTGATGTCGTCCCACATGAACCAGAAGCGGTCCTGCCCCGGCGTGCCGAAGAGGTAGAGGATCAAGTCCTCGTCGATGGTGCGCCGACCGAAGTCCATGGCCACGGTCGTCGTCAGTTTCTCGCGCACCGCGGAGATGTCGTCGACACCCTCGGAGAGGTCGGTCATGGCCGCCTCGGTTCGCAGCGCGGGGATCTCGGACACGGCGCTCACGAACGTCGTCTTGCCCACGCCGAACCCGCCGGCGATGACGATCTTGACGGGGATGGGGTCGTTCACCTCTGTGCCCTCAGTCCGGCGAGCAGCCGCTCGAGGATGTCCGTGCCGGGTCTCCCGGCGTCGTTCGACGTGGGGGGGTGCACGGCGAGCAGTCCCTCCACGCTCAGGTCCGAGAGCAGCACCCGCGCCACCCCCAACGGCACGCCCAACTCGGCGCCCACCTCGGCCACCGACACGGGCCGCCGGCAGAAGCCGACGATGCGCGCCTGCTCGAACCGTAGGCGCGGCAGCGCCGCCCGGCCGGCAGGCGTGGTGGTCACGAGCGCGTCCCACGGCACGTCGCGGCCCACCGACCGGGTGCGGCCCCGGGTCAGCGCGTAGACCGGCACGACCCGCGGCGGGTCGTCGGACGAGGTCATCCCCGGCGGGCGGTCATCTCGGCGGCAGGCCCGGTACGTCGGTGCGGATGCCCGGGGTGAGGGCCTGGCCGATACGGGTGACGAGGAGGCTCATCTCGTAGCCCACGAGGCCGATGTCGCAGTCGGGATCGGACATCACGGCCAGCGACGAGCCGTCGCTCACGTTCGTGACGAACAGGAACCCGCCCGTCATCTCCACGATCACCTGGGCGACCTCGCCGGCCTCGAACAGACGGGCGGCCCCGGTGGTGAGGCTGGCGAGGCCCGACGCCACGGCGGCGAGCTGGTCGGCGGCGTCGCGGGCGATGCGGTCGGAGAGGGCCAGCACGAGCCCGTCGCTCGTCACCACCACGGCGCTGCGGGCACCGGCGATGCGGTCGACGAAGCTGTTGACGAGCCAGTTGAGATCGCCGTCGGGCGTGGTGGGGGTCATGAACCCTCCTCGCGTGCGGATCGGGCGGCACCGGGGGACGCCGCCCGCCCCTGCCGCTGGCCGGCCTGGAACCGGGACAGCATCGAGCGGACCCGCTCCCGGTCGCGGGCGTCGGCGCCGACGACCGTGGGTGGGCCGCCACCGCCCGGCCCTCCGACGGCCGAACCGCCGGCCGTGGCGGGCGCCCCGGCTCCGGTGCTGGCGTGGGCCGCATCGGCGGTGACGGCCGTGGCGGCCGTGGCGCCGGCCCGCCGCAACACACCGAGTCCGGCGCCCGGCACCCGGCGGACCAGCCCCTCGGCCGTCAGCCCGCCACTGACCTGCCCTCCGGTCGTGGGCCCGGCAGGGACCCGCCCCTCGGCCGTGTGCCCACCGCCGATCTGCTCGTCGGTCGTCGGCCCGCCGCTGATCTGCTCGTCGGCCGTTGGCCGGCGGCCGATCTGCGCTCCGGTCGTAGGCCGGCCGGTTAGCTGCCCTCCGGTCGTGGGCTCGCCGGGGATGTGCTCGCCGGTCGTGGGGCCGCCGGGGATCTGCTCGCCGGTCGTGGGCCCGCCGGGGATCTGCCCGCCCGCCGTGGGGCCGCCGGGCGCCTGCTCGCCTCGGCCGCGCGGTCCGTCGCCGCCGGCGGCGTCGCCGTCGCCTGCTCCCAGGGCGCCCGGGCCGGAGCCTGCCGACGCCACCGAAGCGGCCTGCCCGGCCGGCTCCCCCCACGAGGCCGAAGCGACCGGCGGGGCCGATGCGGTCGACGGGATCGGCGTGGCCGGCGAGGCCGGTCCCGCCGGTGCGGCCGGTGGGACGGGCGCGGCGGGGGATGCAGTGGGTGCCGATGCGCCGGCACGGGTGTCGACGGGCGCCGCGAGCGGGCCGTCCGGGCCGACGTCGGGCCGCGCCCCGGGCCCGGGAATGCCCGCCCGATCCGGAGCCGGAACCGCTACATGCCGCCCACTCTCGAGCGGTGGCACCGCGGCGCCCCACGGGCTGGGTGCGGCCAGACGCTCGCGCACGGTCATGTGGTGCAGCGGCGCCCGCGCGCCCTCGCCGGAGCCGGTGCTGGCGACCGGTTCGTCGGCAGCAGCCCCGTCGCCCACGGCGGCCGGGGCGGCGGGAGCCGGCACCGCCGACGCCGCGATCGCCGTCGGGCGCTCGCGACCCGCGGGGTCGGGCGGCGGCAGGGCCGTGAGACCGGACGACGCGACGGTGGCGTCGACTCCCGCCGGGCCGATCCCAAGCTCCGCTGGGGCCTCCGGGCCGATCCCCGGCGTCGCGGGGCCGATCCCCGGGGCCTCGGGGCCTCTGCCCGGCGTCGCCGGGACGCTCGCCGGCACCCCCGGACCGGACGCCGCGACCTCCGGAGCGATCGCGGGCACCCGCGGAACCACCGCCGCGACCTCCGGACGGAGCGCCGGCACCGCCGACGGGACGGCCGTGACGGCCGCCCCGGCCGCGTCGGGCACGGGCATCACGGCGACGCCGGGTGGGTCGACCACGGGGCGGCCGGCCATCGCGCCAGGTGGGTCCGCCACGGGGCGGCCGGCCATCGTGCCGGGGGAGTCCGCCCGGGCGGGGCGGCGCTCGCTCACCAGCTCGTCGGCCAGCGTGACCAGCGCCGTGATCCCGCCGCCGGGCGTCTTGGCCAACGTGACCCGGAGGCCGTAGCGCTGGGCCAGCCGGCCCACGACGTGGAAGCCCAGGGTCGAACGGCGCAGGTCGACGTCGGGCGGTTCGGCCAACAGCTCGTTGGCCCGGCGCACGTCGTCGTCCGGCATGCCGATGCCGGTGTCCTCGATGCTGATCACGTACGTCGAGCCCCGAGCCGGTTGCAGGTGGCTGCGCACCCGCACCTCCGAGGTGGGCGGCGAGAAGGTCGTGGCGTTCTCGATCAGCTCGGCCAGCAGGTGGGCGAGATCCGCGACGACGTGCCCTGCCACCTCCAGGTGATCGTTGACCTGCACCTCCACCCGGCCGTAGTCCTCCACCTCGGCCGCCGCTGCCCGGACGACCTCGCCGAGTGGCACGGGACTGCCCCAGCGCCGCGGCGGGTCGTCGCCCGACAGCACGAGCAGCGACTCGGCGTTGCGACGGATGCGGGTCGCGAGGTGGTCGAGCTGGAAGAGCTCGGAGAGAGAATCGGGGCGGCGCTCGCGCTGCTCGAGCTCGGCGATGAGGCCCAGCTGGCGGTCGAGGAGAGACTGGTTGCGCCGCGCGAGGTTCACGAACAATTCGGACACCGACTGGCGCTGGGCGGCCTCGACCTGGGCGGCGTTCAGCTCGGCGGCCGCCAGCTCGCCGGCGAGCGCGAGGCTGCGCTCCTGCTCGATCTCGGTGTTCTTCCAGAACACGATGACGCCGAGGCAGGCCGACAAGACGGCCACCCCGTGCACGAAGGCCCACGTCCACGGGTGCGCCTGGCCGGCGCCGTGCTGGAACATCAGGTCGGCGGCGATGGCACTGCCCAGGCCGTGCGACAGCACGGTGAAGACGACGTTCCACAGGAACGGCACCCAGTCCTGGTAAAGACCGATGAGACCGACCAGCACGAAGAAGTGGAAGTGCGCCTCGATCGACCCGGCGGAGAAGTGCACGAGCACCGACGAGCAGAAGACGAGGCCAGCGGTCAGGCAGAACGCGGCGAGCCGGCGCTCACGGGCCACCCGGGCGAAGAGCAGGCACGCGGCCGGGATCGACACCTCGAGCAGCGTGTGGCGGAGGCCGTATCCCCGCCAAACCCCAAATGCGACCAGGGCCGGAAGGTGCAATGCGAGGATCCAGCACAGCAGCAGGTGGCGTTGGCGGAACGCCTGGTCGTCGAGCGTGTTGCCCCTCGGCAGATAGCTGCGCACCGCCGCGAACCATCGGCGCAGGGCACCACCTTCCGTGGTGCCTCCACTCGGACCGTCACCAAAGTGTGCAGGTGACCTCTCTGCGCGTTCCTCGCTCGTCCCTGGGCGGGAGAGCCTGTCCGGTTGGTGTCGGTCGGGCAGCGTCGACGTACCGCCGTGGAGCGCAGCGTCCATGAGGGCACATTGATAGTGCAGCCGCCGCCCGCTCCGATACTCCCAAGCAGTCACTCAGCCTCGGCAATTCGGTAATGACCTCGTCCTTATTTCCGGAACGTCCGCATGGTGTCGACACGCGATGGTCGATCGGGCCTCCTTGTTGACGCCTCTTGCGCCTACTGTTGACAGGAATCCAGGGGGCTTCGTAGTGTGCCGGCGAACGGTGTGACGCCCGTCACCAGCGGCACAGCACCGGCACGAGGGGGGCAGTGAAGCGATGCGACTCGGTTCGGGTCAGCGACGGTCGAAGGTGCTCGCGTGCGCGGTGGTGCTGGCTCTGGCCGCCGCCGCCTGCGGGGGCGGAGGAGACGACTCCGGGGGGAGCGGCGGCGGCGGCACGGGTGAGGGCGACGAGGGGGCGCCCACACCTGGCGGAAAGGTCGTCTACGGCCTCGAGGCCGAGACCACCGACGGCTGGTGCCTGCCCGAGGCGCAGCTGGCCATCTCCGGGATCATGGTCGCCCGGACGATCTACGACACGCTCACCCGCCCCAACGCCGACGGCGAGTACGAGCCCTGGCTGGCCGAGTCGGTCGAGCCGAACGACGACTACACCGAGTGGACGATCGGGCTGCGGGACGGCATCAAGTTCCACGACGGCACCGACCTCACGGCCGAGGTCGTGAAGAACAACCTCGACGCCTACCGGGGCCAGTACCCTACCCGGTCGCCGCTGCTTTTCACGTTCGTGTTCGACAACGTCGAGAGCGTCGACGTGGTGGATCCGCTCACCGTGTCGGTGACGATGAAGCAACCGTGGGTGTCGTTCGACGCGTACCTGTTCTCCAGCGGTCGGCTGGGGATGATGGCCCAGTCGCAGCTCGACGACGAGACGTCGTGCGCCCAGGACCTGGTCGGCACCGGACCGTTCAAGCTCGTGGACTGGACGCCCAACCAGAGCCTCACGGCCGAGAAGAACCCTGACTACTGGGCCACCGACGCCGACGGCAACCAGCTCCCTTATCTCGACGAGATCGAGTTCCGGCCGATCGTCGAGTCGGATCAGCGGCTCAATGCCCTGCAGTCCGGCGAGATCAACGCCATGCACGAGAGCGACCCGTCCACCGTCGCCGAGATGCGCAGCCTGAACGAGTCCGGGACGATCACCGCCACCGAGTCCGTCGAGTTCGGGGAGGTGAGCTACGTGATGCTCAACTCGTCGAAGCCGCCGTTCGACAACATCAAGGCCCGCGAGGCCGTCGCCTCGGCGTTCGACTTCGACGAGTACAACTCCATCATCGGGCGGGACATCCTGACCCGGGCGAGCGGGCCGTTCGCCCCGGGCAACATCGGCAACCTCGACGACACCGGGCTGCCGAGCTTGGACCTCGACCGGGCAAAGGAGCTCGCCGGCGAGTACGAGGACGAGACCGGCGAGCCGCTCTCGTTCACGTACACGACCACCCAAGCCGAGACCACAGTGGCCGCGGCGCAGGTGATCAAGGAGCAGGTGGAGGCGGCCGGCATGGAGATGGAGATCGTGACGGTCGACCAGTCGACCCAGATCGACACGGCGATCTCCGGCGACTTCGAGGCCATCGGCTGGCGCAACCATCCCGGGGGCGACCCCGACGAGCAGTATGTCTGGTGGCAGTCGACCTACCCGACGAACTTCGGCAGGATCAACGACCCGGAGATCGACCGCCTGCTGGCCGAGGGGCGCACGACCGCCGACGCCGATGAGCGCCAGGGCATCTACGAGGACTTGAACCGCCGTTTCGGCGAGCAGGTCTGGAACATCTGGTCGTACTACACGCTCTGGTCGGTGGGCACGGCGAACGACGTCCACGGCGTGGAGGGTGAGGGACCGAGCGGCGGCGAGCCGTTCCCCGGCCTCGCCACCGGCCATCCCACGGCCTACATGTGGGTCGAGCAGTAGGGCGGCCGCCGTGCGCGTGATCGCGGGGCGCCTGGCGCACCTGCTCGTCGTGCTGTTCTTCGTCACGCTGTTCGTTGCCCTCCTGACCAGCATGTTGCCGGGCGACCCGGTCGACGCAATTGCCGGATTCGCCAGTGAGGAGCAGAAGGACGCCCTGCGCACCGACCTCGGCCTAGACGACCCGGTGTGGGTGCAGTACGGCCGCTGGATGGGTGACTTCGTTACCGGTGACCTCGGCGGCTACTACAGCGTGACCGGCGAGCGGCCGGTCATGGACCGGGTCAGCGACGCACTGCCGGTGTCGCTGCAGCTCATGATCGAGGCCCAGGTGTTGGCGCTGCTGTTCGCCCTCCCGCTCGGCGTGTTCACCGCCTACCGGGCCGGCTCGAGCTTCGACCGCACGACGAGCGCCACCCTGTTCGGCCTGCTCGCCATCCCGAACTTCGCCCTCGCGCTCGTGCTCGCCTACTACGTGGGCGTCGAGCTGGGATGGCTGCCCGTGAGCGGTTACGTGGCCCCGGCCGACGACCTGCTCGAGCACTTCCGCCGCATGGCGTTGCCGGCCATCAGCCTGGCCGTGGGCCAGGTCGCGATCTACATGCGTCTGCTGCGCAGCGACATGATCGCCACCCTGCAGGAGGACTTCATCACGATGGCGAAGTCCAAGGGCATGCCGCCGGGGCACGTGCTGTGGCGCCACGCGCTGCGCCCGTCCAGCCTGACGCTGCTCACCGTGGCGGGGCTCAACGTGGGCACGCTCATCGGCGGTGCGGTCGTCGTCGAGGTGATCTTCTCGCTGCCGGGGATGGGGCTGCTGCTCGCCGAGGCCATCGCCGCCCGTCAGTACATCGCCCTGCAGAGCCTGATCGCGATCATCGCCGTGGGGTACGTGATCATCAACTTCCTGGTGGACGTGCTGTACGCCGTGCTGGACCCGAGGATCCGCCATGCCCGAGCGTGATGTGGCGGTCGCCGCACCGGCGGCGGCCGAGACGGTCGGCCTCGTCGGGGCCGCCGACGTGGCGCTGACCACGCCGTCGGGCCGCGCCCGCCGGGCCCGCCTCGGCGTGACCGGTGGCCTGGCCGTGGGCTGGCTCGGGCTCGTGGTGGCCGCTGCCGTGCTCGCCCCCGTGCTGCCGATCGACGACCCGAACGACACGGTGGCCTCGATCGCCCGCCAGGGTCCCGGCACCGACGGGCACGTGCTCGGCGGCGACGGCCTCGGCCGCGACGTGTTGAGCCGGTTGATATGGGGGGCGCGGGCGTCACTGCTGCTCAGCGTCGGCGCCATCGCCATCGGGATCTTGCTGGGCGGCCTGTTCGGCCTGCTGGCCGGCTACTACCGGGGGCGGGTGGGCACGTTCCTCGTCGGCGTCTTCGACGTGCTGCTGTCGTTCCCGCAGCTGATCCTCGCCCTCACCGTGGTCACGGTGTTCGCCACCGGCGAGGGGACGAGCAGCGCCCGGCGCATGGTCGTGCTCATCCTGGCCCTGGGCATCGTGTCGATCCCCGTGCTGGGGCGCATCTCGCGGGCCACGACGCTGACGTGGGGCCAGCGCGAGTTCGTGCTCGCCGCCCGCGCGATGGGCCAGCGTGACCGCTCGATCATGTGGGGCGAGGTGCTGCCCAACGTGCTGCCCGCCATGTTCTCGATCGCCCTTCTCGGTGTCGCCGTGGTCATCGTGGCCGAGGGCGGGCTCAGCGTGCTCGGCGTCGGCGTGCAGCTGCCGACGCCGTCGTGGGGCAACATGATCGCCGAGGGCCGGGGGGACCTGCGGGACGCGCCGCACGTGGTGATGATCCCCACCATCGTCATCTTCCTGACCGTCCTGGCGCTCAACTACCTGGGCGACGTGGTCAGGGCTCGGTTCGACGTGCGGGAGAGCGCGCTGTGATGGGGCGCCGGAAGCACGTCGTGGCCACGGGCGAGCTCATCCGGGGTCGCCACGTCGAACCGCTGCTCGACGTCGACGAGGTCGCCACCCGTTTCCACACGCCGCGGGGCACGGTGCGGGCCGTCGACGGCGTGTCGCTCACACTGCGCCGGGGCCGCACGCTGGGCCTCGTCGGCGAGTCGGGCTGCGGCAAGTCCGTGCTGTCCCGCACGATCATGGGCCTGCTGCCGTCCGCGGGCGTCGAGCGACACGGGCGGGTGATCTTCGACGGCCAACGGATCGACGAGCTCAGCGCGGCCGAGATGCGGTCGTACTGGGGCACCCAGATGGCCATGGTCTTCCAGGACCCCATGACCTCGCTCAACCCGGTCATGCGCATCGGGCGCCAGATCACCGAGTCGCTGCGGTACCACCTCGACATGGACAAGGCCGAGGCCCGCGAGACGGCGCTCGCCCTGCTCGCCTCGGTCCACATCCCCGAGCCGGCCCGGCGCCTCCGCCAGTACCCCCACGAGCTGTCGGGCGGCATGCGCCAGCGGGTGGTCATCGCCATCGCCCTGGCCTGTGGGCCCCACCTGCTCTTCGCGGACGAGCCGACGACGGCGCTGGACGTGACCGTGCAGTCGCAGATCCTCGAACTGCTGCGCCACCAGCAGCGCGAGCGCGACATGGCGATGGTGCTTGTCACCCACGACCTGGGCGTCGTGGCCGGACACACCGACGACGTGGCGGTGATGTACGCCGGCCAGATCGTCGAACAGGCGCCGACCCGCACGCTGTTCGCCTCGATGCGCATGCCGTACACGGCGGCGCTCGTGCAGTCGATCCCGCGGCTCCACAACGCCCGCCACACCCGCCTCAGCGTGATCGCCGGGCGACCGCCCGACCTGGTCGATCCGCCCGCCGGGTGTCGCTTCGCCCCACGCTGCCCGCAGGCACAGGACCGTTGCCGTGAGGAGCAGCCGCCGCTCGTCGAGGCCGAGGACCCCGGTCACCTGTTCCGCTGCTGGTACCCGGTCGGCACCGACCTGGGGCGCGAGGCGCTCGAACGCAACCTGGCCGCCCACGTCCCCCAGGCCGAGATGGCCGTCACCGGCGACGTGACGCGGGCCGTCGAGGTCGAGGGGCAGGGGGTCTGATGGCCGGATCGGGGACCGCCCACCTGCGGGCGGCGGACGAGGCGCTGCTGCGCGTCGAGCACCTGACCGTCGACTTCCCGGCCGGCGGCGGCCGGCGCGTGTCGGCGGTGGCCGACGTCAGCCTCGACGTGGCGCCGGGCGAGACGCTCGGCCTCGTCGGCGAGTCGGGCTGCGGCAAGTCGACGACGGCCCGGGCGATCATGCAGCTGCCCCCGCCCACCGGCGGGCGCGTCCTGTTCGAGGGCCACGACCTCACGGAGCTTCACGGGTCGCGCCTGCGCGCCCTGCGCCCGGGGTTCCAGATCGTGTTCCAGGACCCGATCTCGTCGCTCAACCCCCGGCGCACGGTCGGCGAGATCGTGGCCGCCCCGCTCGCCACCTGGAAGCGGGGGACCGCGGCCGAGCGGATCACGGTCGTCGACGAGGCCCTCGACGCCGTGGGCATCGACCCCGACGCCGCCCGCGGCAAGCGCCCGCATGAGTTCTCGGGCGGGCAGTGCCAGCGCATCTGCATCGCGCGCACGCTCGTCCTCGACCCCAAGCTGGTGATCTGCGACGAGCCGGTCTCCGCGCTCGACGTGTCGGTGCAGGCCCAGATCCTCAACCTGCTCGAGGACCTGAAGGGCCGCTACGGCCTCACGCTCGTGTTCATCACCCATGACCTCGCAGTCGTGAAGAACGTGAGCGACCGCGTGGCCGTCATGTACCTGGGCAAGGTGTGCGAGGTGGCGCCGCCGGAGCCGCTCTACCAGACGCCGGCGCACCCGTACACGGCGGCGCTCGTGCAGTCGATCCCCGTGCCCGATCCCACCGCGGGGGCCCGTAGCGCGCCTCTGGCCGCCGGCGACCTCCCCTCCCCGCTGGCGCCGCCGAGCGGGTGCCGGTTCCGGACCCGGTGCCCGCGCGCCCAGGAGCGCTGCGCCGTCGAGGAACCCATCATGCGCGCCGTGGACGACGGCCGGTTCGTCGCCTGCCACTTCCCGCTCGTCGGCGACGAGGCGCCGGCCGCCGCCCCGTCGGACGACGGCGCCGTGGCTGCGGCGTCCTGACGCCGGCCAGCCGGGGGCAGCGCGTGGCCCGAGCACAGGAGGACATCCGCCGGCGACGGCTCCAGCCGGCGGCGCGGCGCGCGCAGATCCTCGACGCCGCCGTCGAGGTCTTCCGCCGGCGGGAGCCGTCCGCCGTGCGCTTCGACGAGGTGGCGGCCGCCGCCGGGGTGTCGCGCTCGCTCGTCTACGCCTACTTCGGCGACCGCGGCGGGCTGATGGCCGCCGTCTACCTCCACACCCTGTCGGACTTCGACGTCGAGCTGTCGGACCTGCTGGCCGACGTGCCCGTCGACGAGCACCGCCTCGGGGCGCTCGTGCGCAGCTACCTGCGACTGGTCGACGCGAACGCCGACACCTGGCGGCTGTTCGCGGCCGCCGGAACGCTGGACCACGCCGAGGTGCAGCAGGCCCGCCGGGTGCGCACCCAGCGCATCGCCGACACGTGGGGCGGAGACGTCGAGGCCCGCCTCGTGGCCCGGGGTCTCATCGGCCTGCTCGAGGCGTCCGCGACGGAGTGGCTGGAGCAGCGGGCGTGCACGGTGGAGCGGGCGGGCGCGCTTCTGTCCCACGCGCTGTGGCACGGCATCGCGCGGTTGCCACTCGCCACGCGGCCGGGCGACCGCCCCGGGCGCGCCGACAGGTCCGACAGGCCCGACCGGTCAGGCTCGCCGGGCGGCGGCGCCGGTGATCGCAGGAACAAGGCAAAGCTCGAGGAACCGGCGTAGGTCCACCGGTTCGCGGGCCAGCGTGCCCGGGTCGAGCAGCAGGCTCTGCAGCAGGCGCAGGAGGTGCTCGGCCAGCCGGTCGAGGTCGTCGCCGGGCAGCGCCGCGAGGTCGATCGGCAACCGGCGCAGGACGTGTCGGGCGAAGTCGAGCGCCCGGGGACCGGTCATCGAGGGGCCGACCCGGCCCGGGGCGAACAGCACCGACATCTGGCGGTCGACGGGGAGCTCGCGCAGGCAGAACAGCACGGCCTCGACGAGGGCGTCGGCCGGGTCCTCGATGGGGGCGACGTAGGCAGCCAGGCGCTCGACGAACGGCGCGGCCGCTCGGCCCGCCGTGGCCGAGAACAGGGCGTCACGGGTGGGGAAGTAGCGGTAGACGGTCTGGCGGGTGACGCCGAGGCGTCCGGCGACCTGGGCGACGTCGGCCCGGGGGCCGCGCTCGTCCACGCAGATCACGGCGGCGGCCACGATCCGCTCGACGGCCTCACCGTCGCCGCGGGGCGGGTCGCCGCCCCACCCGTGGGTGCGCACGGCCCTCAGCCCCCGTCGAGCCGGTCCCGCCGGAGGCGGACGGGCAGGCGCCGCAAGCCGTTGTTCAGGTTCGAGCGCAGGCGGACGGGCTCGCCGGTCAGCTCGATCGAGGGGAACGCGGCCAGCAGCTCGGCGAAGAACACCTGGCCCTCGAGCCGGGCGAGGTGGACGCCCAGGCAGAAGTGCTCGCCGAAGCCGAAGGACAGGTGGGGGTTCGGCGACCGGCGGACGTCGAAGCGCTGGGGATCGTCGAACACGTCCTCGTCGCGGTTGGCGGACGTGTAGTACATCGCCACCTTGTCGCCCGCCCGGATGGGGACGCCGTGCAGCTCGGTGTCGGCCGTGGCGGTGCGCCGGAAGTAGTGGAGCGGGTTGGCCCAGCGGAGGACCTCTTCGACGGCGCCCGGCACGAGACCGGGGTCCGCGCGCACGGCGGCGAGCTGGTCGGGGTGGGTGAGCAGGGCGTGCAGGCCCGAGGACAGCATCGTCTTGGTCGTGTCGTTGCCGGCCGTGACGAGCTGCACGAAGAAGCTGCCGAAGTCGACGTCGGACATGGGCTGGCCGCCGAAGTCGCCCTCGAGGATGAGCGTCGTGAGGTCGGCCCGGGGCTCGGCGGCCCTGCGGGCGGCGGCGAAGTCGATCGCGTACAGCGCCATCTCGATGGACGCGCCGTGGTCGGGTTCGGGGCTCGCTCCGGCGCTGGGATCGGCGGGGGCGCCGTTGCCGGTGACGTCGGGGTCCTGCCCGGCGGTCTGGCGCTCGGCCAGGGCGTGGATGTAGCCCCAGTCGGCCTCCGGCAGGCCCATGAGCCGGCCGATGACCCTCGACGGCAGGCCCGAGGTCACGTCGTGGACGAACTCGACGTCGCCCCCCTCGGCCGCCTCGTCCATGATGTGGCGGCAGATCGTGCGCACCTGCGGTTCCAGCTCGGCGATGACCCGGCCCTTGAACCGGTCGACCAGCGGGCGGCGGTAGGTGCCGTGGCGGGGCGGGTCCATGGCCAGGAGCATGTTGCGCATCATCGCCAGGCTCTCCGGGGAGAGGTCCTCGACGACGACGCCGCCCTCGCTGGCCGAGAACAGCGTGGGCCGGCGCGCGACGCTCAGCACGTCGGCGTGGGTGAGCACGGCGTGAAACCCCGGTTCGCCGTCCATCTCCTGCCAGGCCACCGGCGTGGTGCGCCGCAGCTCGGCGAGCTGCTCGTGGGGCACGCCGTCGACGAACGTGTCCGGGTCGGCCAGCAGGGAGGCGTTCACGGCCCGACCATACACGCACCGGATCTGTATGGCCGGGGGTCGCCGCAGCCGTGCGGTCAGCGAAGCGCGAAGCGGTTGATCGCCGGGTGCGCGCCCTCGCTGATCGTCACGTAGCCCCGACCGTCGCGGGTGAAGGCGACCGCCTCGCCCTGGTTCTCCCGGGCCGACGGGGCGGTGCAGGGCGGACCGGCGGCCAGCGCCTCGGCGACGGTCGAGCCGGGCGGTCGGTCCCAGAGCAGCACGCTCGTGTAGGTGCGGAGCGCGACGAGGCTGCCGTCGGGTGACACGTCCCCGCCCGTGGCGGGCTGCCCGGCCGGCAGCGCCACGTCGCCCACGCGCTCCGCCATGACGCTGGCGCCGCCTCCGCCGGCGGTGTCGTCGGCTGCGCCCTCTGCGTCCGCCGAGGCCGGCGTACGGGGCGGTTCGGTGCCGGTGGCGACGGCGGGCACGAGCCAGGCGCCGGTGCCGGTGCCGTTCCAGTCCTTGTCGACGATCACGACGTCGCCGGTGCGGGGGTCGGCGAGCAGGGCCTCGGCGTCGCGCGGCCCGTCGGCGTAGGTCACGTTCACGCTCGTCGCCCCCGTCACGGCCACGCTCGTGGCCCTCGCCCCGGCCCCGGCCCCGGCCCCGGTCCCGGGGGCGGGCGCGGCGGGCGGGGCGGGCGTGGGCTCGGGCGCCACGACCAGCGTGACGTGATCGCGGCCGGCGCCGTTGTCGCCGATGTCGCCGACGACGAGGAGGTCGGCGGCGCCGTCGGGGCCCGGGGCGAGCGCCACGTCCTCCCAGTCGGTGGCCTCGGCGCCGTCGAGCGGGTAGGTCCCGAGGTCGGCGCCGTCCGGGCCGATGGCGACGACGGCGGCCGGTCCGCCCGAGTCGTCGTGCGCCCACAGCACCCCGGGGTGGTCGCGGCTGGCGACCACGCCCGAGGTCTCGTCCAGCTCGACGGTGGCGACCGCAGGGGCGGGCGCAACCGGCCGGGCCCGGGCGCACAGCTCCGCGGCCGTCACGGCCCCCTCACGGCCCGTCGCCTGGTCACCGCCAGCGCTCCCGCCGGTGCCGCTGTCGTCACCACCGGCCGTGCGTCCCTCACCGTCGTCGGGGGCGGCCGAGACGCCGGCCGTGCCGCCACCCTGAGCCCGGTCGCCGTCGTCCGTCCCGCCGCCGCAGGCGGCGAGGGCGACGGCCACCACGGCGACGGCGGCGACCACCCGGGACATGCCGGCCGACGCTACCGGCCGCCCCGACCGCCTCACGCACCCGACCACGGCCGTGCAGCGACACGCCGCGCCCTGCGCCTCCGCGCCCCTCGTTTCTGGCGTCTCTCACACCGCCCTCTGGCTCGACGTCCCGCTCGTGGCCCACGACCGGATGTCCCGCGGCGTCGAGCGCCTTCATCCGGTCACACCGGTGCGTGACGTTTTGTGACCCCCCAGGCGGCCGGCACCCCGGGCAGGGGTCGGGCCGGGTCCGGCGCGTCCGTGCACGTGGGCGGGTGCGGAGCGCCTACAGTCCCCGGGCGGCGGCGACGAGCACGAGCGGGGAGTGTGTCGGCGTGTCAGACCGTTCGACCCTGGCAGAGATGTCCTTGCAGGAGAGGAGGGCCGCGGCGCACGAGCTGCTGCCCGAGCTGGTGGCGCACCTGCGCGAGGGCCGGACCCAGCTCCGGGAGGAGTGGGCCCGGCGCATCACCGACGCACGCCTGCTGACGGCGATGACGTCGGAGGAGGTCTTCTCCGAGGCGACGTCGGTCTACGACAACTACGTCGGCGTGCTCGAGACCGGCAGCGTCGAGGCCCTGCAGGCCTACGCCCGCGACCTGTCCGAGCGCATCATCCCCCGGGGCGTCGAGACCGAGGAGGTCCTCGGCATCGTCCTGCTCCTGCGTGACGTGCTCGCCCGCAGCCTGTTCCAGAAGTACCAGGGCGACTTCGAGCTGCTCAACCGGGTGTTCGACGCCTACGAGCCCGCCGCCAACCGCATCGCCAACACGGTGGGCGTCAGCTTCGTGCAGGAGCGCGAGCGCATCATCCGCCAGCAGCAGGAGGCGATCCGCGAGCTGTCGACGCCCGTGCTCCAGGTGCGCGAGCGACTGGTCATCCTCCCGATCATCGGCGTGCTCGACAGCCAGCGCGCCCGCCAGGTCACCGAGCAACTGCTCCGCGGCATCCGCACCCACCGGGCCAAGGTCGTCGTGATCGACATCACCGGTGTCCCGGCGATCGACTCCACCGTGGCCAACCACCTCGTCCAGACGGTGGAGGCGTCACGCCTCATGGGCGCCAGCGTGGTCATCACCGGCCTCTCCCCCGACATCGCGCTCACGCTGGTCACGATCGGCGTCGACCTGTCGAAGATGAACGCCGTCGGCGACCTGCAGGGCGGCATCGAGCACGCCGAGCGGCTGCTGGGCTACGAGGTGACACAGAGTGCGGTCGTGGAGCCGGCCGTCGACACCCGTTGAGGGATCCGGCCCCTCGGTTCCCATGGCCCGCGTCCCCATCCTGCGCCAGCGCGGGTACCTGATCGCCACGATCCAGGCGGCGATGACCGACAGCGAGGCCGAGGGTCTCCAGGACGACCTCATGGAGGAGGTCTCCCGGTATCGGGCCCGCGGCATCATCGTCGACGTCACGGCGCTCGACGTGCTCGACTCGTTCGCCGCCCGCACGCTGCGCACGACGGCTCACATGACGCGGCTGCGCGGCGCGTACACGGTGCTGGTCGGCATCCAGCCCGAGGTGGCGTTCGCCATGGTGCAGCTGGGCATCTCGATGGAGCACGTCTACACCGCCCTCGACCTCGAGGAGGGCCTCTCCTTCCTCGACGGCCTGGTCCGGCGGGGGTGAGCGTGCCGTGACCCACCGCCGCCCGTCCGACGGCATCCTGCTGCCGATCTCGACCGACACGGACATCGTCGCGGCCCGCCAGCAGGGCCGGGCCCTGGCGGTTCGCGCCGGCTTCACCGCCACCGAGCTGACGCTCGTGGCCACCGCGATCTCCGAGGTCGCCCGCAACATCGTGATGCACGCAGGGACGGGCGAGATGACCATGTCGATCGTCGAGATCGACGACCGGCGGGGCATGCGCATCGTGGCCACCGACGAGGGCCCCGGCATCGACGACATCGACCGGGCCCTCGAGGACGGCTTCACGACCGGCGAGGGCCTCGGCCTCGGCCTGCCCGGCGCCCGCCGCCTGATGGACGAGCTGACCGTCACCTCGGCGCCGGGCAAGGGCACGACCGTCGTGATGCACAAGTGGACGCGCACCGATGCCTGACCAGCCGCTCCTCGACTGGGCGATCGCTCGGCGTCCGGTGCCGGGCGAGGTCGATTGCGGCGACGTGGCCACGGTGCTGACCACCGGCGCCCGGATGGTCATGGCGGTCATCGACGGTCTCGGGCACGGCGCGCCGGCCGCCCGCTCGGCGTCGCTCGCGGCCGAGGCGATCGAGAAGCACGAGGCCGAGCCGCCCGACGTCCTGCTGCGCCGGACCCACGAGGCCCTGATGGGCACCCGGGGGGCGGCGGCGACGGTCGCGGTTGTCGACGGCCCAGGCCGCCGGCTGGACTGGCTCGGCGTGGGCAACGTCGACGGCGTCCTTGTGCGGGCCGACCGCTGGGCCCGCCCGGCGGTCCACGGCGTGTTCCTGGCCGCCGGCGTGCTCGGCGACCGCCTGCCGGTGCTGTTCCGGCCCGGGCCGATCACGCTGTCGCCGGGCGACCGCCTCGTGCTCGCCACCGACGGCATCCGCGCCGACCTCGCCGAGGTGGGCCGCTCCGAGCTGCAGGTCGACCGCCTGGCCCGCAAGGTGCTGGCCGACGCCGCCATCCCCGACGACGACGCCCTCGTGCTCGTGGCCAGCGTCCGCGGCGGCGGAGGGGCCCGGTGAACGACGGCCCGGGCGGCGTCGCGGCCTACCGGGCGGCGTTGGCGCGCTACGTCGACACCGGGCGGGAGGACGAGCTCGAGGCGGCCTACGCGCTCGGCCGCCAGGCGGTGGCCGACGGTGTCACGATCCTCGACCTGATCGATCAGCACCGCAGCGCCGTCGACGAGGTGGCCCGGCGGGAGCCCGCCCTGGTGGGCCGGGAGCTCATCGGCGCCACGTTCCAGTTCCTCTGCGAGGCGCTCGCCACCTTCGAGATGGCCCAGCGCGGCTACTGGGAGGCCAAGGAGCGGGCCCGCGTCGACCGCCAGCAGACCGAGCTGCGCGAGCAGCTCGCACAGGCGTACCTCACCGTCGACAGGGCGCTCGACCTGCCGGATCGGCTCGACGCCATCGAGGAGGTGGCTGCCGAGCTGGTCGGGGGCTGGGGGGCCCGGTGCCGTCTCGTCGACGGCGACGGTCTGGCCGACGTCGAGGGCGGCTCCGGCTGGCTCACCGCCCCGATCCGGGGCCCGGCCGGCGAGACGGTGGCCCTGCTGTCGGTCGATGTGCGGGGGCGGCCGCCCGTCACCGACGACGAGCGTTTCCTGCTCCGAGAGTTCAGCCACATGGCCGGCGTCGCGGTGGAGAACGCCCGACAGTTCGCCCGCGAGCGGTCGATCGCGCTCATGCTGCAGCACGACCTGCTCCCGGCGGCGATGCCACCCGTGCCGAACCTCGACGTGTCGGTCCGCTACTTGCCGGGCGAGGCGACCAGCCACGCCGGCGGCGACTGGTACGACCTGTTCGAGTTGGGCGACGGCAAGGTCGGGCTCGTCGTCGGCGACGTCACGGGCCACGGCGTCACCGCGGCGGCGGCGATGGGCCAGCTCCGCATCGCCGTGCTGGCCTACGCGCTCGCCGGGTTCGAGCCCGGCGACGTGCTGCGCCGGCTCGACGAGCTGCTAGACGCGCTGGGCAGCGGTGAGATCGCGACGATGGTCTACGTGATCGCCGACCCCCGCAGGGAGAAGCTGGTGGTGGCGAACGCCGGCCACCCGCCGCCGATCATCATCGAGCCCGGCGGCCGGGCCCGCCAGCTCGCCACCGCCCAGGGCCTCCTGCTCGGCGTCGACGTGACGCTGCCCCGCCGGGACGCCGAGGTGTCGCCGATGCCGCCGGGCAGCCACCTGCTGCTCTACACGGACGGCCTGATCGAGCCGCTCGAGCGCCGCGGGCAGGACGGCATCGACCGGCTGCGGGACGTGGTCGAGGGCTTCGGCGGCACGGCGGACGAGCTGTGCCGCCACGTGCTGGCCGAGCTCGCGCCGGACCTGTCCGGCGACGACATCTGCATCCTGGCGGCCACCCTCGACCGATGAGGCCGGCGCGCGGCGTCGACGCCACGTACGACGTACGTATCCGGCGATACGCTGCCCTCGAGGTGCGCCGGCCACTGCGGCGCAGACCCTGGGGGGACCTTTGCGAAACCGTACGAGCTGCACGTTGGCCGCCGCCCTGGTCCTGATCACCGCCCTGTCCGCCTGCTCGTCCTCGGGCGGGTCCGGCGCCGACGGTGACGGGCGCGACACCGCCGCCCCGGCGACCACCGCGGCCCCGCACGATCTCGTCTACCCGGGCGACGAGTGGGCCGAGGCCGAGCCCGCCGACGAGGGCTTCGACCCCGAGGTGCTCGAGGTGCTGGCGTCCGAGTCCGAGGGTGCCGGGTCGAACTGCTTCCTCGTCACCCGCCGGGGCCGCCTGGTGGGCGAGTGGTACTGGAACGGCACCGACGCCGGCTCGAGCCAGGAGGTCTTCTCGGCCACGAAGTCCTACGGCAGCACGCTGGTCGGCATCGCGGAGGCCGACGGTGCGCTCGACATCGACGACCCGGCGTCCGACTACATCACCGACTGGCGCGGCACCGGGTCGGAGAACGTCACGATCCGCAACCTGCTGAGCAACGACTCCGGGAGGTTCTGGAGCCTGCAGTCCGACTACCAGCAGCTCATCGTGGCGGCGGATCGCGACGCCTACGCCGTCGACCTCGACCAGGCGGCCGAGCCCGGGACGACGTGGGCGTACAACAACGCGGCCATCCAGACCCTCGACGTGGTCATCGAGGAGGCCACCGGACAGGACACCGCCGAGTTCGCCGAGGAGCGCCTGTTTGGCCGGCTCGGCATGGACCACACCGAGATGACCAGGGACAACGAGGGCAACCCGCTCATCTTCATGGGGTTGCACTCGACCTGCCGTGACATGGCCCGCTTCGGCTACCTGTTCCTGCGGGGCGGTGCCTGGGACGGCACGCAGATCGTGCCGGAGGAGTGGGTGGCGGCCGCCACCGGCGACTCGTCGCAGGAGCTGAACGCGGCCTACGGCTACCTGTGGTGGCTGAACCGGCGGGGCCCGGTGCTCGACCCGGTGCGAGCCACGACCGCCGCCGAGGGCGAGGACCAGGCCGACGGTCAGATGGTTCCCGGCGCCCCCGAGGACATGTTCTGGGCGCTCGGACTCGGCGGCCAGGTCCTCTCGGTCGACCCCGGCTCCGAGACCGTCGTCGTGCGGCTCGGCCCAGGTGCCACCGCCGGCGGCTACGGCCCCAGGCAGGCCGCCAAGGTCGTGACCGAGGCGCTCGTCGCACCGTGACGGGCCCAGGCGGCCGCGCGCGCCGGCCGGTCGGCGCCGGCGCGGGCCCCGGGCGGCGGCGGGTCAGCGGGGAACGGCGGCGGGGAAGCGGACGTAGGTGTCGATGAGCAACCGGCCCAGCTCGGCGGGCCGTGGCGTCGGGCCGTCGAGGACGCGGCGGTCGCGCAGGTCGGCCTCGAGCGTGGCCAGGATCCGCTCGAGCGACAGGTCGTCGGCGTGGGTCGCCCAGGCGTCGCGCTCGGCAAGGTCCGCGAAGCAGTACGCCTTCCACGAGACGGAGTAGCGCAGGTCGTCGGTGCCGTAGGTCGCCACCCCGCGGCCGTCGCGGTCTCGCACAGTCCAGCGGCGGTCATCTCGGCCAGGATGGGCGCCGTCCTGACCAGGAGGCACCAGTGACCGACTTCTCGGGCGAGAACCGGGCGCCCGCGCACGGATCCGCGCCCCTCCCCGCCCGTCCCGACGACGGCCTCGTGCGCAACGGCGAGCTGGCGCCCCCCGGGCCGCCCCCCTCGAGCGGGCAGCGGCTCGCCGCCGTCGTGAAGGGACGCATCGACGTGGCCGACGAGGTGGTCGAGAAGGTGGCCGGCCTGGCCGCCATGGAGGTCGAGGGCGTCGCCGACCTGGGCGGCGACATCGCCCGGGCGCTCGAGAGCGTACGCGAGCGCATCGGCATCGGCCAGAAACGTGGCGACCAGGGCGTCAAGGCCGAGATCTCGGGCCGCGAGGTTGCCCTCGACGTCGTGATCGTCATCGAGTACGGCCACGTGGTGATGGACGTGGCCCGCCGGGTGCAGGCGAACGTGGCCGTCACGACCCAGCGCATGCTCGGTCTCAGCGTCGTCGAGGTGAACGTCACCGTCGACGACGTGAAGATGCCCGCGCCGGCCCCGGCCGCCGATGGCTACGACGACGAGGGCGGCGGCGGCAGGGTCACCATCGACGGCTGACGACCGTGGCCGCCGGCGCGGCCGACGGGAGCGCGACGCCGCATCGGGAACCCGGTGCCCGGCCCGACCGGGTCGGGGCCTTCGCCGCCTCCGCTCCGTCAGCTCGCCCGCCGGGTGACCGGCCCGGGCGCGGGTCCTGTCGCCTGCGGTGCCGGCCTACCGCCGCCGGGGAAACGCCCTGGAAGCGGCCGGCATCCTCAGCGCCACCCGCCCTGGCCTCGCCTGTTGGGCGCACCAGAACGCTTCTTGGCGTTCCGGCTCCCGGCGGGGGCGCGCGGTCCGCCGGGACAGGAACCAGCCGGACAAGGAGTATCCGGTCATTTCGTACTCTTGAGCGGTCCTAGGACACGCGCGGTGCGGATCCGCTAGCATTCGGAGGGACTTTCCTGGTTCGGACGACGCAGGTGGCGCCCGGCGAGGAGGACCGGCATGGCGACGTGCGAGTGGCTGGTGTGGTGCAAGACCGAGGGCGCACACCGCGTCGAGATCAGCAGCACGACCGGCACCCAGCGCATCACCGTGTGCCCGGTGCACCTCGAGAACGCGGAGCGCTACGGCTACCGCCTGGTCGACGACGCCGGCGTCGGGGGCGCACCCGCGCGCCGCTGATGGCGTTGCCGCCCGGCGCCTCGGCGACCGGCCAGCGCACACCTCCCGCGGCGCGACCGCGCCCGTGGTGTGCCGTCCGGCGCCTCGGCGACCGAGCCGAACCATGCCTCCCGTCCGGCTCGACCGGACCGGTGGCCTCCAGGGCCGTCGTCGCCAAGCACTGGCGGGAGCCCACGATCCGGCCCGACAGGGCGCGGAAACGAGGTTTCGGGCCGGGATGAGCGGTAAGGCCCCTCGCAGCCCGTACACTGAACGCCGGCTGTCCCCACCCGGGTGGTGGGTTTGATGGCCGCAGACGTGATGCTGGCCTGACGAGACGGCTTCCTCCGCTCGGCGCAGGTCGGTCATCCCTTCGAGTTGGAGATCGAACTGGACGGAACCACCTTCGAGGCGCTCGTCGCTCTCGAGGCCTACGGGCAGATCGCGCCGGACGAGCTCGCCGAGCTTCGGGCGCAGCCCGATCGCTGGGCCTCGACGCTGCAGCAGCTCTTCGACGACACCGACGATGCCCTCGCCGCCCTTGTCGCGGCGGGCAGCGACGCGCCCGAGCAGGTCGTGGCCGACTTCCGGGAGGAGCGGGCGCTGCTGGCCTCCGCGCTCGGCCGCGTCACCGGCGAGCAGGTCGTCCCCTTCGAGGCCGACGGCGATGGCGACCGCCGTTCCGATGGTGCCGGCCCGGTGGCTCCCGCCGCGCCGGAGGTGCCGATCCCCGAGCACCAGAAGGTGGCGGCGCTGCAGGCGTCGTGGTCCAACGGCCTGGTGGTGCTGTGGGCCGCCAACCGGGCCGCTGCCCCCGTCGACCGGGCACGCCTGGGCGAGATGATCGAGGCCGCGGGCGCCGGGGCGATCGACTGGACGCCCCACAAGGGCGTGCCGCTGCCCGGCGGCGAGCGTGCCGCGGCCGTCGCCGCCCCCATCGGTGCGGCCCTCGGTTGGCTCGTCGGCGTGGGCGCCGGCCAGCTGGCCACCTCCACCGAGACCGCACTCGGCCTGCGCTGGCTGGGCGAGGTGGCCGTGTGGGCCACCGACCTCGTGGCCCAGGGTCGCATGGTGCCCGGCCTGCGCCGCGCCGATGCCGCCTCGGGCAAGGGCAACCGCCAGCGCACCGGCGGCTACGCCGTCGAATGGACGCCGGCCGTCGTCGACCGCCGCCGCCTCGGCCGCCTCTCGGCCCGCATGCCCGGCCCGGTCGCCGCGCTCGACCTCCCGCCGCGCCCCGAGCGGCTCGCCCGCTCCGTGTTGGGCGCCGCCGTCGACGCCGTTTGCCGCGCCGGCGCCGGCCGGCTGGTGGCGGCCGCCACGCCGCCGGTGGCCCGGTCCCGCCGCGACGTGTCCGAGTCCGTGCTCGCCGGCATGGCCGGCGGCCCGTTCAACGCCGCGCAGCGCCCGGCCACCGAGGTGGCCGACGACCTGGCCCGCTGGGCGGCGCCCGTGCTGGGCGACGGAGGGGTCAACCTCACGATCAGCCTCGACGCCCCCGGCGACGACGGCGGCTGGCTGCTGTCGATCGAGGCCACCGGCGTCGAGCGCCAGGCGGCGCCCGTGGAGAAGGTCCTGGCCGGCTCGGGCACGAAGGTGCAGCGGGTCGAGGCCCAGCTCCGCCGCCTCGAGCGGCTCGTCCCGGCGCTGAGCCGGTCCAGCCGGCGGGGCACCGTCGTGCTGGCCGCCGACGAGGCCTGGCAGATGATGACCACGACCGGTCCGGCGCTCGCCGCGGCCGGCTTCGACGTGCGGGTCCCCCGGGCCCAGGCCGGCCGGCGCGTGGCGCCCCGCCTGCGGCTGGAGGCCGACCCGTCGTTGGCGGGACCGTCGCGGGTTGGGGCCCACCAGCTCTCGAAGGTGCGCTGGTCGGTGCTGTTCGACGACGTCGAGCTCGACGCCGGCGACATCGCCCGCCTCACCGCCCAGGCCCGCCCCATGGTCCGGGCCAAGGGCCGCTGGGTGCAGCTCGACAAGGCCGATCTGGAAGCCGCCGCCGAGGCGCTCGCCGCTCAGGAGGCGAACACCGAGCTGTCCGGCGCGGCGATCCTGCGCCACGCCGTCGGCCTCGAGGGCACGACGCTCGCCGGTCCCGCCGTGGTCGACGGCAGCGGCTGGGCGGTCGACCTCGTCCGCGGCGCCACCGGCGATCCGCCCAAGCCGCTGGCCAGCCCCGAGGGCTTCCGCGGTGACCTGCGCTCGTACCAGGCCGAGGGGCGCGGCTGGCTCGCCTTCCTCGACCGGGTGGGCCTCGGCGGCATCCTCGCCATGGACATGGGCCTGGGCAAGACGCCGACGGTGCTCGCCCACGTGCTCGCCACGCGGGGCGACGCCCCCGTGCTGGTCGTGGCCCCGCCGGCCGTGCTGGGCAACTGGGCGGCCGAGGCCACCCGGTTCGCCCCGGACCTGCACATCCGCGTCCACCACGGCGCCGCCCGCGCCACCGCGGAGGAGCTGCCCAACGCTATGGCGGAGGCCGACGTGGTGCTGACCACGTACGCCACCGCAGTGCGCGACGTCGAGGCCCTGGCCGCCGTCGACTGGCAACGGGTCGTGCTCGACGAGGCCCAGGCCATCAAGAACCCGGCGAGCGAGGCGGCCCGTGAGCTGCGGCGCATCCCCGCCCGCTCGCGGCTCGCCCTCACCGGCACGCCGATCGAGAACGGCCTCGGCGACCTGTGGTCGATCCTCGACTTCCTGAACCCGGGCCTGGTCGGTCCGCGCAACGCGTTCGTGGCGCAGCTGTCGCGATCCGGCGACGGGCGCCAGGCGGCGGGCGAGGCGGCGCTGCGGGCCCTCAACGGCCTGCTCGTGTTCCGCCGCACCAAGTCCGAGCCCGAGATCGCCGCCGAGCTGCCCGACAAGATCGACGAGCTCGACCACTGCGGCATGACGCCCGAGCAGATCGGGCTCTACCAGGCCGTGCTCGACAACCTCGTCGGCTCCGCGCCCGACGGGTCCGACGACCCGGGGGCCCGCACCGGTCAGGTGCTCGCCGCCATCACGGCCCTCAAGCAGATCTGCGACCACCCGGCCGCCTACCTCGACGACGACGAGGGCCGCCCGCTCGCCGGCCGGTCGGGCAAGCTCTCCCGGCTGGAGGAGCTGATCGAGGGCGTGTTCGAGGCCGGCGAGCGCATGCTCGTCTTCACGCACTTCGCCCGCTGGGGCGAGAAGCTGGCCGCGCACCTCGCCCAGCACACCGGCGTGCCGATCGCCTGCTACCACGGCGGCCTGTCCCGAGGCGTGCGCGACCGCCTGGTGCGCGAGTTCCAGGAGGGGACCGGGCCCGGCGCGCTGGTCCTGTCCATCAAGGCCGGCGGCTCGGGCCTCAACCTGACCGCCGCCAACCACGTCGTGCTCTACGACCGCTGGTGGAATCCGGCGGTCGAGGATCAGGCCCGCGACCGCTCGTGGCGCATCGGTCAGGCGAAGACCGTGATCTCGCACCGCCTGGTGTGCCCGGGAACGGTCGACGAACAGGTCGAGGAGGTCGTCGCCGGCAAGCGGAGGATCGCCGATCTCGTCCTGCCGGCCAGCAGCTCGGTCGGCGACCTGACGCCCGACCAGCTCCGCCAGGCGCTCGGGCTGCGGCCCGACGCGTTGGTCGACGATCCGACCGACGAGGGCGTCACCCCCGAGGAGACGGCAGCATGAGTCGACGTCGACGCCGCTCGAACCCCAACGCCGGCAACGGGGGCAACGGTGGCGGCGGGGGCGGCGCGCACGGCCAGGGTGGCCAGGGCGGCAAGGGCCACCAGGGCGGCGGTCAGAGCTCGGACGCCGTCGCCACGTTCTGGAGCGAGCCCGACGAGGAGCCGACCCCGCCCGAGCCCATCCGACCCACCTCCATGCCGGCCGCCATCCCGCACTCCCTGGGCGAGCCGCCCCTGCAGCCCGAGGCCGCCGCTGCCCACCACCTAGCAGTGGTCTACGAGGAGGCCGTTCGGGCCGCCACGGCCCTCGCCGCGGCGAACGGCCTGCTGGCCGACGAGGCCCTCGAGGAGCTCACCGAGGACTGACGGCCGCTGTCCACCCTCAGCGGTCCAGCCGGCGGTCCACCCCGGTGATCGTGTCGCCCACGGCGGCGATCTCCTCCAGGCGGTGCGAGATGTGTCATCCGACCGAAGCGGGTCGTACGTTGCCCGGCATGGACGGGTTGCGCATCGGCGTTGCCGGCACAGGCTTCGTCGGCCGGATCCATGCCCGATCCGCCCGTCTGGCCGGCGCGCGGCTCGTCGGCGTGGCCGCGTCCACCCCGGACTCGGCAGCCCGCGCCGCCGGTGAGCTGCGGGCCGAGAACGCGTTCGCCTCCGCCGAGGAGCTCGTCGAGGCCGACGGCATCGACGTCGTGCACCTGTGCACCCCGAACCACCTTCACGAGCCGCTAGCTCTCAAGGCCCTGGCTGCCGGCAGGCACGTGGTGTGCGAGAAGCCCGTGGCGCTCGACGCCTACGGCGCCCGGCGCATCGCCGAGGCGGCCGCCCGGGCCGGCCGCGTCGTGGCCGTGCCCTTCGTCTACCGGTTCCACCCCATGGCGCGCGAAGCCCGGGCGCGGGTGGCGGCGGGCGAGCTCGGCCGGATCCGGGTGCTGCACGGCACGTACCTGCAGGACTGGCTGCTCGCGGCCGGTGATACGAATTGGCGCGTCGACCGCACGCGGGGTGGGCCCTCCCGGGCCTTCGCCGACATCGGCTCGCACTGGTGCGACCTCGTCGAGTTCGTGTCCGGCACCCGACTGGCCCGGCTGCTCGCCCACACCTCGACCACGGTGCCCGCCCGGGCCGCCGGGGCCCGGGCGACGTTCGCGGGCGCCGGGCCCGGCGCCGGCCCGGGTCGCGAAGCCGGCGAGCGGAGCGAGCTGGGCGGCACGGCCGTCACCACCGAAGACGTGGCGCTCGTGCTGTTCGAGACCGACGCCGGCGGCACCGGCTCCGTGGTGATCAGCCAGGTGGCCGCCGGCCGCAAGAACCGCCTGTGGTTCGAGCTCGACGGGGAGACGGCCTCGGCCGCCTTCGACCAGGAGAACCCCGACACGCTCTGGATCGGCCGGCGCTCGGGCACCACGCTCGTGGCCCGCGATGCCGCGCACCTCGCCCCCGACGCCGCCCGGCTGGCCACGCTCCCCGCCGGCCACGGGCAGGGGTACCACGACTGCTTCGACCTGTTCGTGGCCGACGCCTACGCGGCGATGGCGGATCCGTCCGGCCCCGGCCCCGACGGCCTGCCCCTGATCGCCGACGGCGTCCGCGCCGCGCAGATCACCGACGCCGTGGTGGCGTCGGCCCGGTCCCAGTCCTGGACGGAGGTCCGCTCGTGAAACTCGGGTTCCTGACCGCCTGCCTGCCGAAGCGCTCGCTCCCCGACATCGCCGCCTGGGCGGCTGCCCACGACTACGCCGCCCTCGAGGTGGCGGCCTGGCCGGCGCTCGGCGACCGGCCGTTCACCGCCACCCACATCGACGTCGCCGCCCTCGACGCCGACGGCACGCTGGCGCTGTTCGACCGCCACGGCCTCACGTTGTCGTCGCTGGCGTTCTACGACAACAACCTGCACCCCGACCCGGCCGAGCGCCGGCTGATCAACGACCACGTGCTGGCGTGCATCGAGGCGGCCGCCGCGCTCGGCGTGCCCACCGTCGGCACGTTCGTGGGCCGCAATCCGAGGCGCACGGTGCGCGAGGACCTGGCCGATGCCGAGGCGGTGTTCGCGCCGCTGGTCGACCGGGCGGGCGAGCGCGGCGTGAAGCTGATCGTCGAGAACTGCGTGATGGAGGGCTGGCACCCCGACGGCTACCCCGGCAACCTCGCGTACTCGCCCGAACTGTGGGAGTGGATGTTCTCCCTCGGGCTCTACCTGAACTTCGACCCGTCCCACCTGGTGTGGATCGGCATCGACCCCGTGGCGGCCGTGCGACCCTACGTGGATCGCATCCCGCACGCCCAGGCCAAAGACGTCGAGCTGTTCCCCGAGCGGCGCAATCGGTACGGGATGTTTGGCAAGGCCGTCGTCCGCGAGGACCCGTGGGACGTCGGCTGGTGGCGCTACCGCATGCCCGGCCTGGGCCAGGTCGACTGGGCGCGCCTGGTCGACGCCCTCTACGAGGGCGGGTTCGACGGCGTGCTGTCAGTCGAGCACGAGGACCCCGTGTGGGGCGGCACCCAGGAACGCGTCGAGGCCGGCCTGGAGGTCGCCCACCGCACGCTGGCCCCGCTGATCGTGCGGTAGGCCGCCCTCGGCCGGCTCGAGGTCGCCCACACCGCTGGCCCCGCTGATCCGTGGGGCACGCGGCCCGGTCGCGTGCCCGGCGCGGGACATGGGGTCGCGCCCGCGGCCAGCGGCCCGGCCGGGTCAGACGACGGTCAGCGTGACGTCGATGTTGCCCCGGGTGGCGTTGGAGTAGGGGCACACCTCGTGCGCGGCAGCCACCAGCCGCTCGGCGGTGGCCCGGTCGACGTTCGGGACCGACACGTCGAGCTCGACGGCGAGGCCGAAACCGCCCTCGGGCGTGGCGCCGATGCCCACGGAGGCCGAGACCTCGGTGCCGTCGACGTCGGCCTTCTGGCGTAGGCCGACGACCTTGAGGGCCGAGTGGAAGCAGGCGGCGTAGCCGACGGCGAAGAGCTGCTCGGGGTTCGTTGCGCCGCCCGGGCCGCCCATCTCCTTCGGGATGCGTAGGTCGAGGTCGAGCTGACCGTCCTCGGTGCGGGCGTGGCCGTTGCGGCCGTCGCCGGTGGCAAGGGCGACGGCGGTGTAGAGGGGTTCCATGCGTGACTCCCGGAGGTCGGTCGTGCACGATCTTATAGCTGACTTATAGCTGACGCCCATGCTCAAGCGCCTCGGGGCCGCCGGCCACGTGCGCCGGGTGCGCGACCGCGCGGACCAGCGGCGGGTCCTCGTCGAGCTGACCGAGCGCGGCCGCTCCCTGCGCGGCGAGCTGGCGTCGGTACCGCTGGCGCTGTGCGCCCGGCCGCGGGTCACCCCGGTCGAGGCGGAGGCCCTGCGCGCGCGTCTCACCGACCTCACCGCCGAGCTCGTGCCGCTCGCCACGACCGGAGCGCGCCCGCACGCGGGTGCCACGGCGGCGGCCCTCCCGGCAGACCAGGGCCCCGGCGGCCTGCGGTCGGGCCGCGGCGCCCGCGTGACCGTCAGCACCGGCCGCCCGGGCGCTTCGCTGAACTACTCCTTCGGTGCAGGCTGATCGGCCCGGCGGCCGGGCGGCGGGTTGCGGGCGGTGTCGAAGCTGTAGCCGATCACGTCGGCGACGAGCACGCCGACCACGACGCCCCACCACAGCGAGGCGAACACCGCCAGGGCGTCGGGCACCCGGTCGCTGTGGCCCCCGAGCCATACCCAGGTGTAGATGATGACGCCGCTGAGCGCGGTCACGACCAGGCGCCAGCTCCACCGGGACCAGAACCATCCCACGAAGGTGGCGAGCATCGCGGCGACGACCGGCCCGACGTAGGGCCACACCCGTTCGTCGTGGCCGGGACCGGGCGGGAGCAGCTCGTCGAGGCCGAGGACGGTCGTGTTGACGACGATGGCATAGGCCACGACGGCCAGGGCAAGCACGGCGGCGAGCACGGCCCAGGCCGACGGCAGGCGCCGGCGGGCGGCGCGGGACACGGTGGTGCCGGCGGGCGGTGCGGGTGGTCCGGGCGGGCCCCCGGGCGGTGGCCCGATCAGTCCCCCGGCGGCGGGGTCGGCGCGCCGGGGGCGCATGGCCAGCAGGCCGGCCACGGCCACGGCCACGGCGACGAGGGCGACGGTGACCCGTGCGGGGACCGAGTCGTGGGTCCGGGGCACGACGGCACCGAGCAGGAACACCTCGATGACGACGAGCGCGCGGTAGCGGGCGAGCAGCAGACCGGCGATCGGCGCCAGCAGCGGTGCCAGGACATCGCGGGCGCGGCGCAGACCGAAGCCCGTGCGGGCGAACAGGGCCTTCCAACCCACGAACGCCGCCCGCATGCCCAGCGCCGTGACCTCGCTGCTGCCCCAGCGGTCGCTGAGCTGTCGGCTCGCGCCGTCCCACGCCGCCATCGCGGACCGCAGCGTGGCGGCGGGCGACGCGCCCGTGGGGTTCACGTCGTCGCCGGCCCGGCCCAGCTCGGCCACGAGGATCTCGAGCTGGCGGCGCCACAGCAGCAGCGCCCGGGTCAGCGGCGCGGCGCGGGCGCCGCCGGCACCCGGGCCGCCGCCTGCGTCAGTGTCGCGGCCCCCGAGCTCGTCGGCCACGCGCTCGGCCGTGTCGGTGCCGTCCCACGGGCTCCGGACCAGCGCGTCGATGTCGGGCTGCCACCCGGCCGGGCAGTGGGCGGGGGCCGGTAGCGGGGCCGTGCAGATCCGCCGGACGTCCTCGGCCCGCAGGCGTCGGCCCGGGTCGTCGAGCAGCACGCCGGTCAGGCTCGACGCGGCGTCGAGCTGGCCCCACATCCAGTCGTTGGCCCGCCAGGTGGCGTCGAGGAACGCCGCGAAGTTGTGCAGCTGGTTGCCGGCGAGCTTCGAGCCCGGGTCGAGCGCCCCGGCCCCGGCGACCGACGGCGCGTCCGGCGTGGCCGGCATGCTCCGCAGCGTCGACAGGACCGCCCCCGCCCCGGCGACGCCATCCGCAGGACCCGGCGCCTCGCCGCCCGGCCAGGGGAACCCGGGCGCGAACGGCGAGTCGGCGCGCCCCGACAGCGTCTGGTAGCGGATCTCGTCGAGCGCCGTCGTGGGCCCGTTGCGGTGCAGTGGCAGCAGGACGAGGTCGAGCGTGTCGAGCCGGTCGAGCACCCCCTCGGCGGTCGTCCCGGCCTCCGCCAGGCGCTCGGCCAGGGCGCCGTCGGGGCCGGCCGCGACGGCGGCGGCCAGGGCCGCGTCCTCGGCGACGACGGCCGACACCCGGGCGGCGGTGGCGCCGAGCCCGCACCAGGCCGCGCTCACGTCCGCGCACGCGCCCTCGACCAGCGGCGTCCGGGCCGCCACGAGCGCTGCGGCAAGGGCGGCCGGCTCCGGGTCGGGGGCGTCGCCGAGGATGGCCAGGGTTGCCTCGTTGAGCTGGTCGGCCGACCGGCGAGCACCCCAGAGGACGCGGTACAGCTCGGCCTTGTGGGCGCCGAGCACGTCCGGGCCGCCGGCCTGTTCGAGCCGACGGCACCACTCGACCAGTAGGGCCGCCGACCGGGCCACCGGCGCCCACGGGCGCTGGGAGCACACAGCCAGCGACGGGAGCGGTGCGCTGGGCCCGTCGCGGGGCGTGCACGCCGCGATCTCCGCAGCCAGGGCCCGGCGCAGCGCGCCGACCTCGTCGCCGGGCCGTCCGGCCAGCAACGACGGCCGCACGACGGGCGGCAGGCAAGCCCCGAGGTGGTCGCCGGGCGTCACGAGCAGGTCCACGAGGCGCTCGGCGTCGAGCGCGGCGACGTCGACGAGGTCGACGGGCACGGGCACGGGACGGGGCTGGGCGAGCAGCCGGTCACGGTCGAGCCGGGCGCGGGCCACGGCGGCGTTGTGGGCCTCGAGGGCCTGCAGGTCGTCGACCAACGACTTCGTGCGCCACGAGCGGATGGCCGACTGCAGCACGTCCATCGGCCGGGCGCCGTCGCGCAGGGCGCGGCGGGCGGCGTCCTGCTTGCGGCCGGCCGCCACGTCGGGCGCGCCCGGGCTCGGGTGGAGGTAGAGGAGCACCCGGCGGGTGGGGCCGCCGGCCGGGGCGTCGGCGATCGTCCGGGCGGCCTTGCCCACCGGCATGTTGTCGACCACGCCGCCGTCGTAGAGCAGCAGCGGGTCGGGCAGCGCCGGGCGGACCTCGACGCGGCCGTCGAGCGCCCGGTCGACCCGCATCGGGGCGAACGCGAAGGGGAACGACGCCGTCGAGCGGGCTGCGAGCGCGAGCTCCGCGATCCGGCCGTCGTCGCGCACCGGCTCGCCGTCGGGGCCGAACGCCACGAAGTCGGAGTACCGGTCCTCGGCTCGGTGGCGCAGGTGTATCTCGCCGTCGATGCGCTGCTCGACCACCGGCAGGCGGGGATCGGTGCTCGCCCCGACGCGGCTCGGCACCACGGAGGTGACCGACAGCAGCAGGTCGAGCCGCCCGGGCGTGGACCGGGCGGGCTCGTCGCCCTCGGGCGCCCGGCCGCCGGCCACGAGCGCCGTCAGGCTCCGGGCGACCTCGTCGTGGAAGTACTCGCCGTTGAGCAGGGACAGCTTGGTGTCCCACCCGCTCGGCTGGAGCAGCCGCTGCAGGTCGCCGGCCGCGAGCCACACCTGGCGCAGCTCGTCGACCGGGGCATCCGCGGCCATGGCGGTGGCGAGCACCACGCCGTTCAGACCCCCGGCGCTCGCCCCCGACAGCACGTCGAGCTCGATCTCCCGGTAGCCGACGTCCTCCGCCAGGGCAGCCAGGGCGTTCGGCGCCGCCCGGCGACGGCGGAGGGCCCGGCGCAACGTGTCGATCTCGAGGACGGCGCCGCCGATCCACACCGACAGGCTGACGCCGCCGCGCATGGCGAGCGCCAGGCGCAGCGTCGGCGCCGGTCCGGCCGGGGCGACCGGTGGCAGGTCGTTGAGGACGTCCTGCTCGGCGGGTGCGCCGGGGTGCTCCCGCTCGCCCGGCTGGCCCCGTCCCTGCTCGGCCGGGGGCGCGCTCACGCCCCCACTGTTCGGCCGCCGCACCCCGACGTGTCCGTCGCCCATCGCCCTGCACCGCCTGTCTCGCCCGAAGGCGTCCGCTCGCGCAGGGTAGCCCTCGACTCCACGCAAGGTGCGGCCGAGCAGGGCCGAGCGCGACGGGGCTCAGCGGGGTGCCAGGGCGGCGAGCGCCTTGCGGATGCGCTGCTCGCTGACCGGGCGGGGCGTGCCCAGCACCTGGGCGAAGAAACTGACGCGCAGCTCCTCGAGCATCCAGCGGACCTCGGTCACGTCGGGGTCGTCCCGCCGCTCGGGTGGCAGCGACCGCCGGACCTCCGACCACCGCCGCTCGAGCGCGTCGACGGTCTCCATGAGCTCGCGGTCGCGCTCAGGGCGGTCGCCGAGCTTGTCGAGGCGCGCGTCCATGGCGGACAGGTAGCGCCGCACGTCGAGCAGCCGCACCAGGCCGAGCCGGGTGACGAAGCCCGGGGCGACGAGCCGGCCGAGCTGGGCGGCCATGTCCTCCACGGCCGGCTGGAGGACGGGCGCCACGGTGGCGTGCAGCCGCTGCTCGACGGCTGCTGCGCCCACGACGAGGTCGGCGGCCTGGCCCGCGGCCCCGACGGCGAGGGGCGCCAGGCGGGCCTTGGCGGCCTCCGCCAGCACGGCGAAGCCCGCGGCGTCCCACGCCGGACCGCCCCGGGCGGCCACGATGCGATCGGCCGCGGCGGCCAGGACGTCGTCGGCCAGCTCGGCGACCCGCGGGTATCCGGGCGGCACGGCGGCGAGGGCCGGGACCGAACGCAGCCGCCGCTCGACCTCGCGGCGGGCGCCCGGCACGGCCAGCAACACGAGCCGTCGGGTGCCGGCGGCCATGGCCCGGGCCTGGTCGGCCTCGCTCGCCATGACCCGCACGCCGACGGTGGTGCCCTCGTCGACGAGCGCCGGATGGGCCCGCACCCGGTGGCCGCCGGAGTCGACCTCGACGACGCGGGGGAGCTCGCCCGGTTCCCAGCGGGTCATGCCGGTCCGCTCGACGGCCGGGGCCGCGGCCGAGGCCACCGCCACCCGCACCTCGGCGCCGAGCGCCCGCTGCAGGGCCACGAGGTCGCGCCCGGCAGCGACCGGCCTGCCGTCGGGGCCGTCGACCTGGAACCGCACGCGCAGGTGGTCGGGCACCTTGGTCATGTCGATGTCTCCGGGGCCCACCGGCTCGCCGGTCAGCACGGCCAGCCGGCGGGCCACGACGTCGCGGGAAGGCCCGTCGTCCGGTCCGACGGCCGCGAGCACCTCGGCCGCCCGCTCGGGGGCGGGCACGAGGCGTCGCCGGATCACCTTGGGCAACGAGCGGATCATGGCCGTGACCAGCTCGAACCGGTGCCCGGGCACCTGCCAGTCGAACCCGTCGGGCGTGACCCGGTTGAGCAGCGCGAGGGGCACGTGGACGGTCACCCCGTCGTCGTCGTCCCCCGGCGAGTACACGTAGCTGAGGTCGAGGGTGAGCTCGCCCTGGTGCCACGTGGTCGGGAACGCCGCCGGGTCGACGGGTGCCCCGCCGAGGTCGACGAGGTCGTCGAGCGTGAAGGTGAGCAAGGCGGGATCCTTGGCCTCGGCCTCGCGCCACCAGCGCTCGAAGTGACGCGTCGAGGTGACGTCGTCACCCACGCGGTCGTCGAAGAACGTGAAAAGGCGCTCGTCGGTGACGAGCAGGTCGCGGCGGCGCGTGCGCTCCTCGATGTCGCGCACCTGCTCGACCAGGCGGCGGTTGGCCTCGACGAAGGCCGGCCGGCGCCGGGGCCGCCAGTCGCCAGCCACGAGGGCGTGGTCGATGAACAGGTCGCGGGCGAGCGCCGGGTCGATGCGGCCGAGTTGCACGGTCCGCCGCTCGACGATCGGCAGCCCGAACAGCGTGACCCGCTCGTCGACCACGGCCGCGCCGCGCCCGGCCTCCCACCGAGGCTCGCCGTGGCTGCGCTTCACGACGTGGCCGGCGAGCGGCTCGATCCACTGCGGCTCGATGCGAGCGGCCGTGCGGGCCCACAACCGGTTCGTCTCCACCATCTCGCCGGCCATCACCCAGCGGGGCGACCGCCGGGCCAGCACCGAGCCCCGGGCGATGGCGAAGCGGGCCTGGCGTGCGCCGAGGTAGTCGCGGGTGGTGCGGTCGTACGTGCCGACGTGCGACAGCAGGCCGGCGAGCAGCGACCGGTGGATGCGCTCCGCGTCGGCGGGCTGGTCGTTGCGCCGGATGCCGAGGTCGTTGGTGACTTCGCGGAGCTGGCGGACGAGGTCCTGCCACTCCCGCACCCGGATGTGGTTGAGGTGCTCGGCGTGGCACATCTTGCGGAACTGGCTCGACCCGCGGGTCCTGCGCTGCTCGTCGAGGTACGTCCACAGGTTGAGCAGCGTCATCACGTCGGAGTCGGGGTCCGCGAAGCGGGCGTGCAGCTGGTCGGCCTGCGCCTCCTCGCCGGTGGGGCGCTCGCGCACGTCCTGGATGGACAGCGCGGCGGTCACGACCAGGACCTCGCGCACGGCGGAGTGGGCGTCGGCCTCGAGAATCATCCGGCCGAAGCGGGGATCGATCGGGATGCGGGCCAGCCGCCGCCCGATCGGCGTCAGCGTACGGTCGCCGTCCATCGCTCCCAGCTCGACGAGCAGCGCCACGGCGTCGCGGATCGAGCGGGCGTCGGGCGGGTCCACGAACGGGAAGGACTCGACGTCCCCCAGTCCCAGCGCGGCGAGGCGGAGGATGACCGACGCCAGGTTCGTCCGCAGGATCTCGGGCTCGGTGAACTCCGGCCGGGTCGCGAAGTCGTCCTCGGCGTAGAGGCGGATGCAGACGCCGGGCGCCACCCGGCCGCACCGCCCGGCTCGCTGGTCCGCCGAGGCCTGGCTGACCGGCTCGATCGGGAGGCGCTGGACCTTTGTGCGGCGGCTGTAGCGGGAGATGCGGGCTGTGCCCACGTCGACGACGTAGCGCACGCCGGGCACGGTGATCGACGTCTCGGCCACGTTCGTGGCCAGCACGATGCGCCGGCCCCGGTGAGGGCGGAACACCCGCTGCTGCTCGCCGATCGACAGGCGGGCGTAGAGGGGCAGGATCTCGGTGTCCGCATGGTGCCCCTCCTCGAGGGCGGCGGCCGTGTCGCGGATCTCGCGCTCGCCGGAGAGGAACACGAGCACGTCGCCCGGACCCTCGGCCTGGAGCTCGTCGACCGCGGCCGCGATGCCCTCGACCTGGTCGAGCGCCGGGGGCGCGGGGTCGGCCTGGGGGTCGCCCTCCAGCGGGCGGTAGCGGACCTCGACCGGGTACGTGCGCCCGGACACCTCGACGACCGGGGCGCCGAAGTGCTCGGCGAAGCGCTCCGTGTCAATCGTCGCCGACGTGACGATCACCTTGAGGTCGGGGCGGCGGGGCAGCAACCGCGTCAGGTAGCCGAGGATGAAGTCGATGTTGAGGCTGCGCTCGTGGGCCTCGTCGACGATGAGCGTGTCGTAACGGCGCAGCAGCGGGTCGCGCTGCATCTCGGCCAGCAGGATGCCGTCGGTCATGAGCTTGACCAGCGTGTCGTCGCCGACCTGGTCGGTGAAGCGGACGGTGTAGCCGACCAGGTCGCCGACCTCGGTGCCGAGCTCTTCGGCGATGCGGGCGGCGACCGTGCGGGCGGCCAGGCGCCGGGGCTGGGTGTGGCCGATCAGGCCGCGGACGCCCCGGCCCAGCTCGAGGCAAAGCTTGGGAAGCTGGGTGCTCTTCCCCGAGCCGGTCTCCCCGGCCACGATCACGACCTGGTTGTCGCGGATGGCGGCGAGCACGTCGTCGCGGCGCTCGACGATGGGCAGCTCGGCCGGGTACGCCGGCGTCGGCACCAGCGCCCGGCGCCTGGCCACGACGGCCTCGGCGGCTGCGATGTCGCGCGCCACCTCCGCCAGCGCCTGCGCCCGGTTGCCGGTCTCGTTCTGGTTGCCGGGCTCACGCCGGTCGCCGGGCTGGCGCCGCCCGGCCTCGCGCCGGTCGCCGGGCTCGCGCCGCCTGGCCTCGCGCCGGTCGCCGGGCTCGTTCCGGTCGCCGCGTTCGTTCGGGTCGCCACGTCCGTTCCCGTTCGCCGGCTCGCTGCGGACGGCCCTGTTGCCGCGCTCGCCCCGCCTGCCCGCCCGGCGGGCCGCGTCCAGGCGCCGGCCCAGCCGTTGCTCGTCGCGCAGGGTCAAGCCCCCGAGCCGGCGCCGCAGGTCGGCCGGATCGGGGCTCGTCTCGCCCTCACCGGGGCGCGTCTCAGCCTCGCGGCTGGGGGAGGGGGCATCGATGCCGTCCAGCATGCCAGGACGGTTCGGGCGTCCCGCAGCCCGTTCTCGGGGCCGCGGGTCGCCGGAACGACGGATGGCTCCTCAGCCGGGGGCGTGCCCGAACCAGACGTCGATGGGCTACCACTTCGACGGGGCGTTCCCCCAGTACTGCCGGGTGCCGGCCCACGTGTTGGCCGTCGGCGTCGCGGTCGTGGCGCCCGACGCCGCCGTCTGCTCGACCGACGGCGACCCGGTCGCCGCCGTGCCGGCCCTGACGGACGGGCCCGGCGTCGACGTGGCCATCACCGCGGGCGGCGGCCGGCGCCGCCCGGGAGCGGGCGCTGCAGGTCGTGGCCCGACGGGGCCGGTTGAGCTCATTCGCCGGCCGGCCCAAGGACGCGCCCACGATCACGCTCGACTCCATCCTCGTGCACCACCGCGAGCTGACGCTCGTCGGCGCCAACGGGTCGAGCCCCGGGCACAACGCCCGGGCGCTCGACCACAGCGCGACGGGACCGGTACCGTCGGCGACCGCGCCCGACCCGGCTGACGCGGCGGGCGGGTCCTTCGCCGGCGTGCACGTCCGCGCGCGGCGCGGGCGCTACGCTTCGTCGTGCCTGGCGACCCTCGCTGCGACGTTCCGTCGTGGAGAACGGCGGTCCCCGGGGGGAACCGGCGTTTGGGTCCGGCGTCGCTGGTCCGTAGGCTGGAACTCTCTGCTCGACCCAAGGATCGACTTTTGCCCAAGACCAAGGACGACGCCTTCATCCTCGAAGGTCGTACCGAAGAAGCGCTGAAGGGTGGCGTGTTCCGCATCACCCTCGACAACGGCCATGAGGTGCTCGGCCACCTCAGCGGCAAGATGCGCAAGAACCGCATCCGCATCCTCCCGGGTGATCGGGTGCAGATAGAGGTCTCGGCCTACGACCTCAACCGGGGCCGGATCACCTACCGCTACAAGTAGCGACACCGCGATCCACCCGTCGGGCCGCCGGCCGTGGCCGGCGGCTCCTGCGCGCTCAGGCTCCGGTGGCCGCCTCGGTCGCCTCGCTCGCCGCCGCCGCCGACGCCACCGCGTCGGGTCCCGGGCCGCCGGGGAACCGGTCGACGTCGCGCAGCGCGGGGAAGAGGAACCACCACGCCGCCGCCACCGCCAGCGTCGCCACCCCGCCGAGGCCGACGGCCGCCGCCGGGCCCAGCAGCTGGCCCGCCACGCCCGACTCGAAGGCGCCGAGCTCGTTGGACGCCCCGATGAAGACGTTCTCGACCGCCAGCACCCGGCCCCGCATGGTCGGCGGCGTCACGAGCGGCACGAGCGTGGCGCGGATGAACACGCTGATGGCGTCGGCCCCCGAGGCCACGAGCAGGGCCACGAACGCGACGGCGTAGCTGCGCGTGGCCCCGAGCGCGATCGTGGCGAGGCCGAACACGGCGATCACGGCCAGCAGGACCCGGCCCACGTGGCGCGTCACCGGCCGGAACGCCAGCACGCCCATCACGGTCGCCGCCCCGATGCCGGTGGCGGCCCGTAGCCAACCGAAGCCCACGGCTCCCACGCCCAGGCGGTCCTCGGCGATCGCCGGGAGCAGGGCGACGGCGCCGCCGAACAGGACGGCGAACAGGTCGAGCGAGATGGCCCCGAACAGGATCGGCTGGCGCCGGACGAAGACCAGGCCGTCGAGCGCGTCCCGCAGTCCCGGCCGAGCTGCGGATCCGGTGTCGGCGTCGGGCGGCGTGCCGCCGGCGGGCGGCGTGATGCCGTCGGGAAGCGTGCCGGTGCCGCCCTCGGGCGCGACGACGCCCGGTGCGCCGGGTGCAGCGGGGCCGTCCGCGGTGGCCGAGGCGCCGGCGGGTGGGCCGGGGACGGGGTGGGGGCGGTCGATGCGCACGAGGCGCACGGACACCGCCGCAGCGAGAAACAGCACCGCTGCTGCGAGATATGGCGCCCGCACGTCGAGGGCGTAGAGGGAGCCGGCGAGCACCGGGCCGACGATGAGCGCCACCTGGAACGTGATCGACCAGCGGGGGATGAGCCAGGGCAGGTGCTCGGCGGGGACGGCATCGGCCGGCAGCGAGCGGATCGACGGCGCCCCGAACGCCCGCCCTACCCCGAACACCACGGCGATGGCGAACAACGGGCCGACCGCGGTGGGCCGGCTGGCCGTGTAGACGACGAGCAACAGCGCGGCGCCGGCCTGGGCGACGAGGGACAGCGCGCCGACCCGGCGTCGGTCGAACCGGTCCGCCACGGCGCCGGTGACGAGCACGAGGAGGGCGGCGGGCACGAACTCGGCGAGCCCCACGAGGCCGAGGTCGAGCTCGCGTCCGCTGAGGTCGTAGACCTGCTTGCCGAGCGCAGTCACCAGAGCGAGCGACCCGGCGCCCGATCCGAAGCACGCGGCGAGAAGCGGCCCGGTCGTGCGGTCGAGCCGAGGCCCGGGGAGCGGGGGCCCATGGGCGTCGGTGCCGGGCGGCGGGCTCGCGTCGGGGTCAGAGGCCTCGGCCATGGGCGCCCCAGTCAACCCGGCCCCCGCCCGGCCACCACCCGGGTTTCCCGGGGGAACGGCTGCCTCGTTGTCACACCCGTGGTGCAGACTCGGGGGCCATGGTGCAGGTTGTTCGGCCGAAGCGGGCAGTGGGCCCGGTGCGCTCCGGCGCGCCCCTGCGGCCGGGCCGGGGCGAGCGGTCGTCGGGGGCGCAGCTCGGATTCGCCTTCCCCGGCCTCGCCACCGGTCCCGCCGCCGAGGTGCGGGGCGACGGGCTCGACGCGTTCCACCCGGCGGTCGCCACGTGGTTCCGGCGCCGGTTCCCCGACGGTCCCACGCCGCCGCAGGCCGAGGGCTGGCCGGCGATCGCGTCGGGGGCCGACACGTTGATCGCCGCGCCGACCGGATCCGGCAAGACGCTCGCCGGCTTCCTCGTGGCGATCGACGCCCTCTACCGGGCCCATGCCGCCGGCGACGACGTCGGCGCCACGGCCCGGGTGGTCTACGTGTCGCCGCTGAAGGCGCTGGCCGTCGACATCGCCCACAACCTCGAGCGCCCGCTGTGCGAGATCGCGGAGGTGGCGGTCGAGCTCGGCCTCGACCCGGCGCCGATCCGGGTGGGGGTCCGCACGGGCGACACCACGAGCTCGCAGCGCGCATCGATGGTGCGTCGCCCACCGGCGTTCGTGGTGACCACGCCCGAGTCGCTCTACCTGCTGGTGTCCAGCCCCCGGGGCCGCGACGCCCTGCGGACCGTGCAGTCGGTGATCGTCGACGAGATCCACGCCGTGGCGCGCGACAAGCGCGGCGCCCACCTGGCCCTCACGCTCGAGCGGCTCGAGGCCCTGTGCGGGCGGCGCCCCACCCGGGTCGGCCTGTCCGCGACGCAGCGGCCCATCGACACGGTCGGGCGCCTGCTCGTCGGCGACCGCCCGCTGCCCACCGTGGTCGACGTCGGCCACCGGCGCGACCTCGACCTGGCGCTCGAGCTGCCCGACGGCGAGCTCGAGGCCGTGGCCTCGGCCGAGCAGATGGCCGACGTGCTCGACCGTGTGGCGACGCTCGTCGGCGAGCACCGCACGACGATCGTGTTCGTCAACACCCGCCGGCTGGCCGAGCGGCTGGCCCACCAGCTGGGCGAGCGGCTTGGCGACGACGTGGTCGCCGCCCACCACGGCAGCCTCTCGAAGGACCGGCGCCACCGCGTCGAGACACGCCTGCGCGCCGGCGACCTCCGGGCGCTCGTGGCCACGGCGTCGCTCGAGCTGGGCATCGACATCGGTCCGGTCGAGCTCGTCTGCCAGATCGGCTCGCCGCGCAGCATCGCCACGTTCCTCCAGCGCGTCGGCCGGTCGAACCACACCCGGTCGGGCACGCCCAAGGGGCGCATCTATCCGATGACCCGTGACGAGCTGGTCGAGTGCACGGCGCTGCTGGCGGCCGTCCGGGCCGGGCGGCTCGACGCCATCGTGCCGTCGCGCCTCCCGCTCGACATCGCGGCCCAGCACGTGGTCGCCGAGGTCGGCGCCCGCGAGTGGCGCACCGGCGAGCTCTACGACCTGGTGCGGCGGGCGGCGCCGTTCACCCAGCTGTCGCGCGACCGGTTCGACGAGGTCGTCGAGCTCGTGACCGACGGCATCGAGACCGGCCGCGGGCGGCGGGGCGCCTATCTGCACCACGACGCCGTCAACGGCGAGCTGCGCCCCCGGCGCGGCGCCCGGCTCGCGGCGGCGACCTCGGGCGGCGCCATTCCCGAGACCGGCGACTACCGGGTCGTGGCCGAGCCCGACGACACGCCGGTCGGCACCGTCAACGAGGACTGGGCCGTCGAGTCCATGGCCGGCGACATCTTCCTGCTCGGCACGCACTCCTGGCAGATCCGGCGCATCGAGGCCGGGGTGGTGCGCGTGCACGACGCCGGCGACACGCCACCCACCGTGCCGTTCTGGCAGGGCGAGGCACCGGCGCGCACGGCGGAGCTCTCGGAGGAGGTGTCCCGGCTGCGGCGCCGGGTCGACGAGCTTCTGGCCGGGGGCGACCCCGACGAGGCCCGGCGGTGGCTCGCCGCGGTGGCCGGCATCGGGCCCGAGGCCGCCACGATGATCGTCGACTACCTGGCGGCGGGGCGGGCGGTGCTGGGGGCGATGCCGACCCAGACGTGCCTCGTGCTCGAGCGGTTCTTCGACGACACCGGCGGCATGCAGCTCGTCGTGCACTCGCCCTACGGCGGGCGCATCAACCGGGGCCTCGGTCTGGCCCTGCGCAAGAAGTTCTGCCGCACGTTCAACTTCGAGCTGCAGGCGGCGGCGAGCGACGACGCCGTCGTTCTCTCGCTGGGCCCCCATCACAGCTTCCCGCTCGACGAGGTGCCCCGCTACGTCTCGAGCCGCACCGTGCGCGACACGCTCGAGCACGCCGTTCTGGACTCGCCGATGTTCCAGGCCCGCTGGCGCTGGAACCTCAACCGCGCGCTGGTCGTGCTGCGCTTCCGGGGCGGCAAGCGGAACCCGCCGCCCCTCCAGCGGATGGAGTCCGACGACCTGCTGGCGGCCGTGTTCCCCCAGGCGGCCGCCTGCCAGGAGAACGTCACCGGCCCGATCGAGATCCCCGACCACCTGCTGGTCCGCCAGACGCTCGACGACACCCTGCACGAGGCGCTCGACGTCGACGGCCTGCGCGAGCTGCTGGCCCGCATCGAGACCGGCGACGTCATGGTGCACTGCGCGGACACGACCGAGGCGTCGGTGCTGGCGCACGAGATCATCACCGCCAAGCCCTACGCCTTCCTCGACGACGAGGAGACGCAGAACCGCCGCACGAACGCCGTCACGTTGCGCCGGGGGTTGCAGGTCGACCTGTCGTCGGTTGGGGCGCTCGACCCGGCGGCCATCGAGCAGGTCCAGGCCGAGGTGGAGCCGGCGCCGACCACGGCCGACGACCTCCACGACCTGCTCGCCTCGCTGGTCGTCGTGCGGGCGCACGAGCCGTGGCGGCCGATGTTCGAGGAGTTGGCGGCGCGCGGCCGTGCCCACGCCCTGCCCGTGCCGGCGCGCTCCTGCGCGCCCGGTGATCCGGCTGCCGCCCGAACCGGCGTCATCGAGGCCGGGAACGTGGGCTCCGATGACGCCGGTTCGGGGCCGGGCGTGGCCGGCGGCCACGACAGCGAACTGTGGTGCACGACCGAGGCGCTCGCCGACGCCCGCCTGGCGCTCGGCCTCTGCGACGACGGCGACGCCGCCGATGACGCCGCCGCCGACGCGGTCGTCCGGGCGGTGCGCGGCCACCTCGAGATCGCCGGCCTCACCACCGCGTCCCGCCTCGCCGTCGCCACGACGATGCCGGCCGCCCGGGTCGAGTGGGCGCTGCTGGCCCTCCAGCAGTCCGGCGTCGCCATGCAGGGCCGCTACACCGCCGCCGCTCGGGGAGCCGGCGCCCCGGCCGAGGCCGGCGCGGCGTTCGACGACGATCCGGCTGGCGTCGCCGGTCCAGAGGCCGGCGGTCCCGGCGGAGCCGGGGATGTCGACGATGCCGGCGGGACCGGCCGTGGGCCCGGCGCCCCGACCGGCGAGCCCGAGTGGGTGGCCCGCCGGTTGCTGGCCCGCATGCACTCCTACTCCCGTCGGAGCCGGCGCAGGCGGGTCCAGCCCGCGACCGCGCAGGACCTCATGCGCTTCCTGCTGCGCTGGCAGCACGTCGCGCCGGGCACCCAGCTCGACGGGCAGGCGGGCCTGAGCGCGCTCGTCGAGCAGTTGCAGGGCTTCGAGAGCGCGGCCGTGGCCTGGGAGAGCGAGGTGTTCGCCCGCCGCCTCCGCCGCCTCGACCCGGCGTGGCTCGACCGGCTCTGCCACGACGGCGAGGTCGGCTGGCTGCGCCTCACGCCTGGCACCCGGCGCGACGCCGAGCCGGATGCGCCGTCCACGCTGATGGCGCCGTCCAAGGCGACGCCGATCTCGGTCGTGCTCCGTGCGGATCTCGGGTGGCTGCTGGGCGCCGCCCGCACGGCCGGTCCGGAGCCGGTGGTCCCCAGCGGCGGCGCCACCACCGAGATCGTCGAGGCGCTCGGGCAGCGCGGTGCCTGCTTCGCGACCGACGTGGCCGCGGCTACCGGCCGCCTGCCCGACGACATCGAGCGCGGCCTGTGGGACGGCGTAGCGCGGGGACTCCTGATGTCCGACGGGTTCGGGGCGATCCGGGCGCGGGTGGCGGGGCCCGCGACCCGCCCGGCCCACCACACCCGCCGGCTGTCGCGCCTCGCCCAGGCGGCCCGGGCCACGGGGGGGTCGGCCGGGCGCTGGTCGATCGTTCCGGCCGCCGATACCGGCATCGACCGGGACGACCTGGCCGAGGCCGTCGCCGGCCAGCTGCTGGCCCGGTGGGGCGTCGTGTGCCGCGACCTGGCCGCGCACGACTCGCTGAGCCTGCCGTGGCGCGACGTGCAGTGGGCACTGCGCCGCCTCGAGGACCGGGGCCTCGTGAAGGGCGGCCGCTTCGTCGCCGGCCTCGGCGGCGAGCAGTACGCCCTCCCCGAGGCCGCCGAGCAGCTCGCCCAGGTCCGCAAGGCACCGCGCAGCGGCGAGCGGGTCGTGGTCAACGCCACCGATCCGCTCAACCTCGTCGGCGTCGTCCTGCCCGGTGCCCGCGTCCCGGCAGTGCGGACGAACACCGTCACCTACGTCGACGGCGTACCCCTGGCGACCCAGGCGGCGGAGATGGGGGCCACGGGCGCCGGCGCAGCCGCCGGCCTGCCGACCGAGATCGTCAGCTCGAGTCATGACCCTGGGTGCCAGCACGTCGCCGACGAACTGGGGCGGACGGGCCGGGTCGCCGAGCCGACGACCTGAGGACCATCGCGACCGGCGGCGTGCGCGGGCGAGGGCCTCGCCGGCGGGTGATGGCCGCCGCGCCCCGCAGGCGTGCTCTCATGGTGGCGCCGGGGACCGCCGAACGGTGGAGGCACCGTGGGAAATGGACATCCTCGTCGGGTGTGCGTCACCGCGCTCGTCCTCGCGTCGGGCGCACTGGTGGCCGCCTGCCGTACCGGTGGCGACCCGGTTGACCCCGGCCAGCCGGCGTCAACCTCCTCGACCAGCACGCCCGAGATCCCCGCGACCACGATGCCGGGCACGCCCAGCCGCCCGAGCCCGCTGGTGGCCGTCGGCGACGACGGCGCACTGGTCATCCTGCAGAACCAGACGGGCGAGCGCCTGCGCGAGTTGGCCGGGCCCGCCGTGGGCGACATCGTCGGCGTGACCGTGTCATCGGACACGGCGACGGTCTGGTTCGACGCCGACGGCACGATCTACGAGGTGGCGGTCGACGGCTCCGGCGACCCCCGGCCGGTCGCCACCGGCACGTCGCCCGAGGCGTCGACGGACGGCACCGCGCTCGCCTACGCGGACGGTGCCACCGTGGCCGTCCGCGATCTCGCGACCGGGGACGACCGCACATGGACCGACTCGGGTTCGGTGACGTCGCTGGCCTGGACCGCTGACGGCCGCGACCTCGCCTGGGTGCGGGACGGCACCCAGCTCGTGCACCTCGACGTCGACGGTGGCGCCGGGCCCCGGGTCGTGGCCGCGGCCATGGCGGGGGAGCAGCTCTGGTCCACGCTCGCCTCGCCCGGGGGCCTGGCCTCGGTCATGGTGGGCAGCGGCCCCGACGACACCGATCCCGAGCGCATCACGGTCGGACCCGGCACGGCGGTCGACCGCAGTCCCGACTCGACCGGCGGCGGGGCGCTCGACCGGGCGTGGGATCGCTCGCTCGCCTGGGGCCTGCGCACCGACGCCTGGCACGTCGTCCGCTGGAGCGTCGGCGGCGGCACCGGCGCCATCGCCCGCGGCTACACCGCTGCCGACTGGTAGCACTGGACCGCCACCGGCCGGCGGCCAGGCCCGCCCGGGCCGCCGACTCACCGACGGCGATGCGCTGCGCCGTGCGGTCCGCGATCGGGGCCACCAGGGCGTCGTCCGCGCTCGCGTCTCGCCCTGACCGCCCGACACGTGGTCGCAAGGTCTGTCGCGCAACAAAACGCCTAGTGTCCATGGGTGGTTGTGACACAAGTGTCCGACCCCCGCCAGGTAGGGAGGGCGTCATGTCCGATGTGGTGCGTGCGGCTTTGGTGCAGGCAGCGTGGACCGGCGACAGGGAGTCGATGACCAGGGTCCATGAGGACCACGCCCGCCAGGCGGCGTCGCAGGGCGCGCACGTCATCTGCTTCCAGGAGCTGTTCTACGGCCCGTACTTCTGCCAGGTGCAGGACGCGGCCTACTACGAGTACGCCGAGTCGGTCCCCGGGCCGACCGTCGAGCGCTTCCAGACGATCGCCGCCGAGACGGGCATGGTCATCGTGCTTCCGGTGTACGAGAAGGAGCAGGAGGGCGTCCTCTACAACACGGCGGCGGTCATCGACGCCGACGGGGCGTACCTCGGCAAGTACCGCAAGACCCACATCCCGCAGGTGAAGGGGTTCTGGGAGAAGTTCTACTTCCGGCCCGGCAACCTCGGGTACCCGATCTTCGACACCGCAGTGGGCCGCATCGGCGTCTACATCTGCTACGACCGCCACTTCCCCGAGGGCTGGCGGGCGCTCGGCCTGGCCGGCGCCAAGATCGTCTTCAACCCGTCCGCCACGAGCCGCGGCCTGTCGATGTACCTCTGGAACCTCGAGCAGCCGGCCTCGGCCGTGGCCAACGAGTACTTCGTCGGCGCTATAAACCGGGTGGGCACCGAGCCGCTGGGCGACAACGACTTCTACGGGTCGAGCTACTTCGTCGACCCCCGCGGCCAGCTCGTCGGCGAGGCCGCCAGCGACACGAAGGACGAGCTCGTCGTGCGCGACCTCGACATGACGAAGCTCGCCGAGGTCCGCGAGCAGTGGCAGTTCTACCGGGACCGGCGTCCGTCGATGTACGGCTCACTCACCGAGGCCTGAGCCGTGGCCACCACACTCATCGCCAACGGCACGGTCGTCTCGCCTGAGGGCGCTACCCCGCTCGACGTGCTCGTCGACGGCGAGCGCATCGCCGCCGTCCTCGCCCCCGACTCGACGGCGCTGGGGGACCTGGCGGCCGGCGCCGACCGCGTCGTCGACGCCATCGGGAAGTACGTGATCCCCGGCGGGGTCGACGTGCACACCCACATGGAGCTGCCCTTCGGCGGCACCTTCGCCAGCGACACCTTCGAGACCGGCACCCGGGCGGCCGCCTGGGGCGGCACGACCACGATCGTCGACTTCGCCGTGCAGCGCACCGGCGAGCGGGTGATGGACGGGCTCGAGGCCTGGCACGCCAAGGCCGAGGGCAACTGCGCGATCGACTACGGCTTCCACATGATCCTGGGCGGGGTCGATGACGACTCCCTCGCGGTGATGGACCGGCTCGTCGACGACGAGGGCATCACCAGCGTCAAGCTGTTCATGGCCTACCCCGGCGTCTTCTACAGCGACGACGGCAAGATCCTCCAGGCCATGCAGAAGGCGTCGTCCAACGGGGCGATGATCATGATGCACGCCGAGAACGGCATGGCCATCGACGTGCTCGTGCAACAGGCCCTGGCCCGGGGCGAGACCGACCCGATCAACCACGGGTTGACCCGCCCGGTCGCCACGGAGGAGGAGGCGACGTTCCGCACGATCAAGCTCGCCGAGGTGGCGGGCTGCCCGGTGTACGTCGTGCACATGTCCGCCCGCGAGGCGGTCGAACGGGTGGCCGAGGCCCGCGACGCGGGCGTCAACGTGTTCGGCGAGACGTGCCCGCAGTACCTCTACCTGACGCTCGAGGACCACCTCGGGGCGCCCGGGTTCGAGGGCGCGAAGTACGCGTGCTCGACGCCGCTGCGCTCGCGCCACGAGCACCACCAGCGCGACCTCTGGCGGTTCTTGCGCACGAACGACCTGCAGGTCGTCTCCACCGACCACTGCCCGTTCTGCTTCAAGGAGCAGAAGGAGCTGGGCATCGGCGACTTCTCGAAGATCCCCAACGGCATCGGCACGGTCGAGCACCGCATGGACCTGCTCTACCAGGGCGTGGTCGACGGCGAGATCTCGCTGACCCGCTGGGTCGAGGTGGCTTGCGCCACCCCGGCGCGGATGTTCGGCCTCTACCCGCGCAAGGGCGTGATCGCGCCCGGCGCCGATGCCGACGTCGTCGTCTACGACCCCGGGGCGACCACCGAGATCGGCGTCGGGACGCACCACATGAACCTCGATTACTCCGCCTACGAGGGCACGAAGATCCAGGGCAAGGTCGACACGGTCCTCAGTCGGGGCCGGGTGCTGATCGAGGACGACCGGTACCTGGGCGAGCCCGGCCACGGCCGGTACCTGCGGCGTGACCTGTCGCAGTACCTGTCATGAGGCAGTACCTGTCATGAGGTCGATCCACCACTTCGTCGATGGCGAGCTCGTCGCCGGCACGTCCGGCCGGACCGGCCCGGTGTACGACCCGACCACCGGCGCCGTCCAGGCCACGGTCGACCTGGCCACCGCGGCCGAGGTCGATGCCGCCGTGGCGTCCGCCGTCGAGGCGTTCGCCGACTGGCGAGCCAGCTCCCTGGGGACCCGGGCCGCCGTGCTGTTCGAGCTGCGCCACCTCGTGCACAGCCGCCGCCACGACCTGGCGGCGCTCGTGTCCGCCGAGCACGGCAAGGTGCCCTCCGACGCCCTGGGCGAGGTGGCCCGGGGCCTCGAGAACCTCGACTTCGCCTGCGGCGTCGCCCAAGCGCTCAAGGGCGAGTACTCCGAGCAGGCGGCGACGGGCGTCGACGTCTACTCGATCCGCCAGCCGCTCGGGGTCGTGGCCGGCATCACGCCGTTCAACTTCCCGGCGATGGTCCCGATGTGGATGTTCGCCACCGCCATCGCGTGCGGCAACGCCTTCGTGCTCAAGCCGTCCGAGAAGGACCCGTCGGCGTCGCTCCTCATGGCGGACCTGCTGGCCGAGGCCGGCCTGCCGCCCGGCGTGTTCAACGTGGTCCAGGGCGACCGGGTGGCCGTCGACCGCCTGATCGAGCACCCCGACGTCGCCGCCCTCAGCTTCGTCGGCTCCACGCCCGTGGCGCGCCACATCTACGAGGCGGGCACGGCGCAGGGCAAGCGGGTCCAGGCGCTCGGCGGCGCCAAGAACCACATGGTCGTGCTGCCCGACGCCGACATCGACGCCGCGGCCGACGCCGCCGTGTCCGCCGCGTACGGCTCGGCCGGCGAGCGCTGCATGGCCGTGTCCGTCGTCGTCGCCGTGGGCGGGGTCGGCGACGCGCTGGTCCCGGCCATCGCCGCCCGCCTCGGCAAGATCCTCGTCGGCCCGGGCACCGACCCCGACGCCGAGATGGGCCCGCTGATCACCGGCGAGCACCGCGACCGCGTGGCCGGCTACCTCGACACCGCCACGGCCGAGGGAGCGGACCTGGTCGTCGACGGGCGGCGCGCGACCGTCCCCGACGAGGGCTTCTTCCTCGCCCCGTCGCTCGTCGACGGTGTGACGTCGGGCATGGCGGTCTACCGCGACGAGATCTTCGGACCTGTGCTGTCGGTGGTGCGCGCCGACACCTACGCCGAGGCCCTGGCGCTCGTGAACGACAACCCGTACGGCAACGGCACCGCCATCTTCACCCGCGACGGCGGGGCGGCCCGGCGCTTCCAATTCGACGTCGCGGCCGGCATGGTCGGCGTCAACGTCCCCATCCCGGTGCCGGTGGCCTACTACTCGTTCGGGGGCTGGAAGGCGTCGCTGTTCGGCGACCTGCACATGTACGGGCCGGACGGCGTGCGCTTCTACACCCGCACGAAGGTCGTGACCACCCGCTGGCCCGACCCGGCGACCAGCGCCGTCGACCTGGGCTTCCCCCAGACCCACTGAGCGGGCGGAGACAGACATGGCACTCGACATCGGCATCGTCCTGCAGACCGACCCACCGGCTGCGAAGGCGATCGACTACGCGGTTCGCGCCGACCACCTGGGCTTCAGCAACGTGTGGACGTTCGACTCGCACGTGCTCTGGCAGGAGCCCTACGTGATCTACAGCCAGATGCTGGCCCGTACCGACCACATCACGGTCGGTCCCATGGTCACGAACCCCGGCACGCGGGACTGGACGGTCACGGCGTCGCACTTCGCCACGCTGAACGAGATGTTCGGCGACCGCACGGTGTGCGGCATCGGCCGGGGCGACTCGGCCCGCCGGTACCAGGGCGACCAGCCGCTCGGCCTCGGGGCGGTCGGGGCGGCCATTGCCGTGATCCGCGGCCTGGTGCGGGGCGAGGAGGTGACCTACGGCGAGACGACGCTGACGTTCCCGTGGTGGGCCGGCTCGCCCGGCTTCGAGGTGTGGATGGCGGCCTACGGGCCCAAGGCGCTGACGCTGTGCGGCCAGGTGGCCGACGGGTTCATCCTCCAGCTGGCCGACCGCGACATCACGGCGTGGATGGTCCGGACCGTGCGGGCCGCCGCCGAGGCCGCCGGGCGCGACCCCGACGACGTGACGATCTGCGTGGCCGCCCCGGCCTACGTGGGCGACGACCTGGACCACATGCGCGACCAGTGCCGCTGGTTCGGCGGCATGGTGGGCAACCACGTGGCCGACATCGTCGACCGCTACGGGCCCGACGGCGGCGCCGTGCCGGCCGCGCTGACCTCCTACATCGACGAGCGCAAGGGCTACGACTACAGCGAGCACGGGCGGGCCGGCAACCCCCACACGGCATTCGTGCCCGACGAGATCGTCGACCGCTTCTGCGTGCTGGGTCCGGTCGAGGCCCACCTCGAACGCCTGGCCGAACTCGAGGCGCTGGGCGTCGACCAGTTCGCGATCTACCTGCAGCACGACGCCATGCATCCCACGCTCGAGGCCTACGGCGCCCACGTCCTGCCGGCGCTGGGGTGATCGAGTGGCCGACCGACACCGGGGGTAACGCGCCCTCGTCCGGTGTGATAGGCATCCCTACTACTCGTAGAGAGCCATCCCGATGGAGGGTCCCGTGCTTCGTCCTCGCCTGCTCGTCGCCGCCCTGCTGCCCGTGGCGCTCGCCGTCAGCGCCTGTGGTGGCGACGACGATGACGGCGCCGACGTGCGCAACATCGGCAAGGACTGCTCGGCCAGCGGTGCCAGCGGTGCGAGCGGTGCCAGCGGTGCGAGCGGCGCGAGCGGCGCCAGCGGTGCCTCGGGCAGCGGGGCGAGCGGCGCCAGCGGCGGGTCGGCGAGCGCCGGCTCCGGTAGCGCCGCGTGCGCCTCGGGCTCCGGGTCCGGATCGGGCTCCGACTCCGGATCGGGCTCCGACTCCGGATCGGGCAGCGGGACCTCGGGGCACGTCGAGGGCTCGTCCACCGACGACCCCCTCGTCCAGAGCGCGCACGAGGTGGATGCGCTCGAGATCCCGCCCGCCGCGCTGGCGGTCGGAAGCTCCGAGCTCATCGAGGAGGTCTCCACCGGCAAGATCACGGGAGAGGAGGACCGCTACTCGCACACCGACCTCTGGGACGTCGCCGCCAACGTCGACGGCGCGCAGAAGGGCTTCGTGCTGCTCACCCCGGCCATCGAGCCGCAGGACCGCGAGCTCGTCGCGACGATCGACGACCTCTTCACCGAGCTCGACGGGCAGCTCGCAGAGTACGAGGACGGCGAGGGCGGCTACGTGTCCTACGAGGAGCTGACCGACGACGACAAGACGGCCATGCAGACCACGCTGGCCGAGCTTTCCGAGAACCTCGCCACCGTGGCGGGCGTCCTCGGGCTCGACTAGGCGGACCGGCGTGGGGCTCAGCCGCCGTGCCCAGGAGCGAGGCGATCAGAACCGGCTTGCGGCCCACCCGGTTCGACCGAGCAGCGGGGCGCAGACGCACTGGGCCGCCGAGAACGCGGCGACGACGAGGCCGGCCACCGCCGGTGTGGCGCCCCGGGTCCTCGGCGTAGCGGGCGAGCACGGGTAGGGCGATGCCGAAGCCGAGGAGGTCGAGGGCGACCGTCGTCCACACCACGCCGAAGCCGGGGGGCAGCGGCGGCCGGGAGCGGGTGGGGGAGCGGCGCCGCACGAGCGGCTACCGATAGCGCGCCGCGTCCCGGCCGCGTCAGACGGCGCGCCCGGCGGCGCACTCCTCCTGGTCAGGACGGGCGCGGTGGAGCCGCCCTCGCCGGCGACGCAGACTGGGTGCGGACCACCCGTCCCGATCGTGGAGATGCCCATGTCACCGCCCGTTTCGTCACGTCCCGCCCGCGCCCTCGCCGCCGCGCTCCTCTCCGTCCTGCTGCTCGTGGCCGGTGCCTGCGCCGACGACGACAGCGTCGGTGTGTCCGAGCTGTGCGATGCCCGCAACGAGCTCGAGGACGCTCTCGGGGACCTGACGAACGTGGCCAGCGGCGACGAGGGCATCGCCGATGCCTTCGACCGCATCGGGGAGGCGCTGGAGGACCTGCGGGACGCCGCCGAGGACGAGCTCGACGACGAGATCGACGGCGTGGAGGAGGCGGTGGGCCGCCTCGATGACGCCGTCACCGCGTCCGAGGGCCGGCCGCTGCGCGAGCGCGTCTCGACGTTCGGCGACGCCGTCGCCGATGTGGGAGCCTCGCTCGACACGCTGTCCGACGCCGCGGGTGCCGGCTGCTAGGACCGCCCGCCCGGGGAACGACGAGCGCTCCTCAGAGGTCGAGCTCGCCGCGGAGGCGCAGCCACGGACCTCTGGCCTGGGCGGCGGCCGTCACGGCGCACGACTCCGGACCTGATGAGCGTGCGCGAACGGCCGTAGCTGATGCACCACTATGGGTGCCTCTCTGCACAAGGCGGCTCGTCGCGAGCTGACATCGGGGAGAAGCGATCGTGCAACGAGAACCGACGAGCCCGACGACCGTCACCGTCGACGTGTCCGGGTCCGCCGCGCCCGAACACGAACGGCCCGGTGCGGTTCTCCCTCCGGCCCACGGCGGCAACGGCAACGGCGCCGCACCGTCCACCGCCCACCACGGCGTCGCCGACCGGTCCGCCGCCGGGCGTCCCGCCGGCGACCGTTCCCGCGAGGCCGCTGAGACGGGCGGGGACGGTGGCGAGCCGCGTGACGGTCGTGACGGTGGCGAGCCGCGTGACGGTGGCGAGCCGCGTGACGGTGGCGAGCCGCGTGAGGGTGACGGGGCGGGGGACGGTGACGAGACGCCCGGGGCCGTCCGGAGCCCCGAGGCCGCCGAGGGGCGCGGGGCCCCGTTGGCCGAGGACGACGAGACCGCTGCCGAGGACCGCCCCGGCCTGCGGCCCGCTCGGGTGTACCGCTCGGCGCTGGCCCGCGAGGGCGACCTGCCCGAGTGGAACGACGAGGTGGCGCTCGCCGTCGTGCCCGCCGAGGCCCCGGCACCCGGCGGGCCGCCCCCATCCGGCGGGGCGCGCGCAACCGACGGGCCGCCCACCCCCCCGCACGGACGCGCCCACCCGCCCGGGGCCCGGCGGCCGTCACCGGTCGGGCCCCACGACGGCCGCCCGACCACCCCGCGCCGGCAGGCCGGCTCCGGCGCTACTCCGGCCGCCCGCATCCAACGCTCCCGCCGCCGGTCGGGCTCGGGCCTCGACGATCCGCCGGCCGGCAAGCTCGGCTACCTGCCGGCGCTCGACGGCCTGCGGGCCATCGCCGTCCTGCTCGTCATCGGCTACCACGTGGGCTACTCGGCCCTGGCCGGCGGCTACATCGGCGTCGAGGTCTTCTTCGTGCTCTCGGGCTGGCTGGTGTGCGCCCTGCTCATGGGCGAGCGCAGGGCCTCGGGGCGGATCGTTCTCGGGCGCTTCTGGGTCCGCCGGGCGCGGCGCCTGCTCCCGGCCGTCGTCGTCGTCATCGCCGCCACCCTTGCCGTCGCGACGGTGGCCGACCCCAGCCGGGCGGCCAACCTGCGCACCGACGGCCTCGCCGCGCTGGGTTACCACCTCAACTGGCGGCTGATCATCGACAACCAGTCGTACTTCGCGGCGGCGGACGGTCCGTCGGCGCTCGACCACCTCTGGTCGCTGTCGATCGAGGAGCAGTTCTACCTGCTGTTCCCGATCGTGGCCGGCCTCGTGCTGGCCCGGCGGCGCCCGGGCGTGGCCGTGGGCCTGGTGCTGGCCGGCATGGCGGCGTCGACGGTGCTGCGGCTGCGCTGGTACGACCCCTCGGCCGACCCGTCGCGCATCTACTTCGGCGCCGACACACGCGCCTCGGGTCTGCTCGCGGGCGTTGCCCTCGGCCTCGTGTGGTTGCCCGGACGGCGCCGGTCCCGGGCCGGATGGTGGGGGAGCCGGGTCCTCGACCTCGTCGCCCTCGCCGGCCTCGGCGCGCTCGCCTGGTACACGACGATGATCTCCGAGCAGGACGACCTCGCCTTCGGCAGCGCGTTCTCGCTCGTGCAGCTCGCCACGCTGGTCGTCATCGCCGTGGTGGTGGTGCCGGCGCCCACGTTCGTGGGCCGGGCGCTCGCGACGAGGCCGCTGGTGTGGCTCGGTCAGCGTTCGTACGGCATCTATCTGATCCACTGGCCGGTCATCGTGTTCACGTCGCGGGCCCCCGGCCAGCAGCCCGAGCGGCCCCTGCGGGTGGCCGCGCAGGTCATCGTGATCCTGGCCCTGGCCGAGGTGTCCTACCGCGTCGTCGAACAGCCGATCCGCCGCCACGGTTTCGCCGGTGCCGCCCGCCGGCTCGAGCGGACGGCCAACGCTGGCGTGCAGCGCCGGCCGATCCGGGCCGCCGGCCTGGCGGCCGCGGGAATCGCTTTGCTGGGCGGCAGCGTGGCCGTCACCCAGGCCGTCGTGACGGCGGCCGAGCCCGAGGTCCAGCACGCCGGGTCGGTCGTGATCAGCGCCCCCGGCACGCCCACCGGCCGGCCGGCCCCGGGCGGCGCCGCGCTCCCAGCCCACGCTCCGGGCCCGACGACGGACGCCACGGCGCCGGCCGTCCCCGGCGCCGCGGGTCCGCCGCCCGCTACGCCCTCGCCGGCCGCGTACGTGCCGACGACGGCCGTGGGGGACTCGGTCATGGCCGGCGGCGCCACCGTGCTGTCCGAGCGCATGGCCGGGAACATCCTCGTCGTCGACGCCTCGGTGGGCCGGCAGATGAACGAAGCGCCTGCGCTCGTCCGGGCGATGGACGGCCGCCACCAGCTCGGCGAGATGGTGATCGTGCACCTCGGCAACAACGGCCCGTTCACCGACCGGCAGATCGACGAGCTGTTCGAGGCCATCGGGGCGGACCGCCTGGTCGTGCTGGTCAACGTGTTCGTCCCTCGCCGTTGGGAGGGCGAGGTCAACGATGCCCTGACCGCCGCCGCGGCCCGCCACCCGAACGCCCGCATCGCCGACTGGCGCTCGGTGGCGAGCAGCGAGCCGGGCCTGTTCCTCGAAGACGGCTACCACCTCAACCCCCGGGGCGCCCAGCGTTACGCCGACGTCGTCACGGCGGCCGCCCACACCTGAGGGCGCCACCCGCCGCCCTGCCCCGTGCGGCCGGCTCAGCCGGCGAGCGGGACGAGCTGGCGAGCCACGAACGTCGCCAGCTCCCGGTACCCGTCGTGGGTGAGGTGGAACGCCGTCGGGCCCGACCCAGTCGTCGTGAGCCGCCAGCTCGGCGGGCCAGCCCGGCACGACGAGCGGACGCCCTGCGGCCGCGCGCACGGCGTCTGCCCGCCGCGCCCGGTCGACGGTCGCCACGTCGCCGGGCGGGACCCACACGACGGTCGTCGCCCCCGGCTCTCCAGCTCGTCGACGAGCGTCGCCACGTCGTCGGGGGCCGGGACGCGGCACGCGAGGGGGAGGTGTGGCACGTGTCTCCGTCGGTGGAGGGTTGCATACGCGGCCACGCTCGCCGGCGTGCTCTGAGCGGCGCCGGGCGTCACTCGCTGTGTGACGTCGAGGCCCCGGTCCCGCCGTCGCCGCCGCCGATCCACACCGACTTGGCGTTGCAGAAAGCGCGGATGCCCTGGACAGACAGCTCGCGCCCGTAGCCCGAGGCCTTGACGCCGCCGAAGGGCAGCTCGGGGTACGACGTCACCATGCCGTTGACGAAGACCATGCCGGCGTCGAGCCCGTCGACGAGGCGCTCCTGCTCGGCGGGGTCGGTGGTCCAGGCGTTGGCGCCCAGCCCGAAGGCTGTGGCGTTGGCCAGCTCGAGGGCGGCGTCGAGGTCGGGCGCCCGGTAGAGCCCGGCGACGGGGCCGAAGACCTCCTCGCCGAACATGCGCATCTCCGGCGTGATGCCGGTCATGACGGTGGGCGGGTAGTACCAGCCCGGCCCGTCCGGGCGCTGCCCGCCGCAGAGCACGGTGGCACCCCGGTCGACCGCGTCCGCCACCAGCTCCTCCACGTCGCGGCGGCCCTGCTCGGTGGCGAGCGGGCCGACGTCGGTCTTGTCGTCGGTGGGGTCGCCGACCGCCAGCGCCGCCATGTGGTCGACGAAGCGCCGCTCGAACTCGTCCGCCACGGCCTCGACCACGATGAAGCGCTTGGCCGCGATGCAGCTCTGGCCGTTGTTCTGGCAGCGGGCCACGGCCGCGACTTGGGCCGCCCTCTCGACGTCAGCCGAGGCAGCCACGACGTAGGGGTCGCTGCCGCCCAGCTCGAGGACGGTGGGTTTGGTCTCCTCGCCGGCCACCCGCGCCACGGCCCGGCCCGCGGGTGCGCTGCCGGTGAGCGTGGCCGCCCGGACCCGGTCGTCGCGCAGCACCCGCTCGACCTGGTCCGACCCGATGAGCAGGGTCTGGAACACGTCGGCGGGGAAGCCCGCCCGGCGCACCAGGTCCTCGAGGAACCGCGCGGTGCGCGGCACGTTGGACGCATGCTTGAGCAGGCCGACGTTGCCGGCCATGAGGGCCGGGGCGGCGAACCGCACGACCTGCCACAGCGGGAAGTTCCAGGGCATGACTGCGAGGACCGGGCCGAGCGGCTGGTAGCGCACGAACGCCCCGTCGGCGCCCACCGCGCCCGCGTCGGCCGGCTCGTCCGCCAGGAAGCCCTCGCCCCGATCGGCGTAGAAGCGGAACGCCTTGGCGCACTTCTCGGCCTCGGCGCGTGCGGCGCCGAGCGTCTTGCCCATCTCGAGGGTCATGGTGGCGGCCACGGCGTCGCGCTCGCGGTCGAGGATGTCGGCCGCCGCCCGGGTCCAGCGGGCGCGCTCGGCGAACGTGGTGTGCCGGTAGCCGACGAAGGCCGCGGCGGCCCTGGAGACGGCCGCGTCGACCTCGGCGTCGGACAGGGCCTCGAACGTCTCGACCACCTCGCCGGTGGCCGGGTTCACTGTGGCGATGCTCACGGGTGCCTCCTCCGTCGGGCGGCGCGGCGCCGGCCGGAGAGCGCCGGGCGGGGCCGACCATCCCCCGTCTAGCCGCTCGGCGAGCCCACGCCAACCCCCAGCGTCGGCCCGTTCACAGCCCCGCGTGGTCCTCGTCCTCGGCGTCCGGGCTTTTACCGTCTGACATAGTGTCAGGTGCGCCAGGCCCCCGATCTGTCTGGTCCCGCCGCCGACGGGTCGGGGGCCGGCGTTCCCCGGGGTTCGAGGCTCCACGCGGGGATCGGCTCGGCGAAGCCCTTGAGCACGCGTCGGCCCGCCGGCGCGAACGTCGCCGGGGCGTCCCGGGCGGCCTCGACGACCGAGGCGTCGACGAGCACCTCGCCGGGAATCGCCTCGTCGACGAGGCGGGCGGCGAGGTTCACGACCGGCCCGTAGAAGTCGCCGTGGCGGAACAGCACCTCGCCGTACACGAGCCCGCCGCGTGGCTGGAGCCCGTCGGCGGCGAAGGTGGCCACGAGCTGGCTGACGATGTGGCAGCCGGCCTGCGCGTCGAGGGCGGCGACCATGATCTCGTCGCCGATGTACTTGACCAGGCGGCCACCGGAGGCGGCGACGACGTCGAACGCCAGCGACTCGAAGCGGCTCACCATGTGGGCGAGCGCGGGCGGGTCGAGGCCGGCCTGGATGCCGGTGGAGCCGACGAGGTCGACGAAGCCGATGCACAGCCGGGCCAGCTGGCGTCGTTCCTTCAACTGCGTGAGCCGCTGCCAGGCCAGCGCCTGGGCCATGTGGTGGCGGAACAGCACGCCGAGCCCGGCGCCGAGGTCGAGGCCCCGGGCCGTGGCCCAGGCGTTGCGCTCGGCGCGCACCACGAGGGGGGTCCCTTCGCGGTCCATCTCGTCCTGGGGGCCCTGCACGTAGAGGGCGACGGCCGCCTCGGCGATGCGAGCCATGGCCGCGGCCACGACACGTGGCAGGTCGGGGCCGGTGGCCCCCACCACGTTGCCGGCGTGCAGGCCCTCCAGCAGCTTGGCGTCGCCCTCGGTGAACCGGCATTCCTCCGGATCGGCCACCTCGACGCCGAACCGGCGGAACGATGTCACGACGACGTCGAGGGGGAGCCCGCATCGGGCGGAGAGGTCCGCAGCGGAGAACGTCGCGCCGTTCGCCAGCACGAGGTCGGACGCCAGCCCCAGGAGACGGCGCTCGTCGCTGAGGTCGAGCTGGTCCGGCGAGGCACCCTGCTCGGCGAGCCAGCGCCGCAGGGCGTCCATCTCGGCGTCGGCCATCGCCCGACGGTAGCGGCCACGGCCGGGTGGATCGGCGGCGGATCGGGCAGAGATCGCGAAGGAACAACCGAGTTCTCGGCGGCGTTATTTGTACTGAATCCAAAGAAGGAGCATGTACATGTCCGGACTCCAGGATCTCCTGGTCGATCTGTCCGCCCTGGCCCAGCAGGCCAAGCAGCTGCACTGGCACGTGCAGGGCAAGGACTTCCGCTCGGTCCACCTCCAGATCGACGAGGTCGTCGCCTCGGCCCGCAACTACATGGACGACGTGGCCGAGCGCTCCGTGACCCTCGGCGTCGCCGTCGACGGCACCCCCGAGACCGTCGCCAAGGAACACGACCTCCCGCCGCTGCCCGAGGCGTGGGTGAAGGACGAGGAGGCCGTGCGCCTGCTCGCCGACGCCGTCGAGCGCGTCACCCGGCGGGGCCGCAAGGTCATCGAGGAGACCGAGGACGAGCCCGTCACGCAGGATCTGGCCATCCAGGTCGTTTCGGGCCTGGAGAAGCACCTGTGGATGCTGCGAGCCCAGCTCGTGAAGCGCTGAGGGCCGCGGGCCTGCGGGTCACCCGACCCCGGGTCCAGGTCTACGACACGCTGGCCCGCCTGGGTGGCCACCGCACGGCCGACGACGTGGCCGAGGCGGTGGCCGGCGCGGGTCAGCGCCTGTCGCGTATGAGCGTCTACAACGCGCTCGGGGCCATGCGGGCGGCCGGCCTGGTGATGGCGGCCGACGCGGGTCCGGGCGCCGCGCTCTACGAGGTCGCCACGCACTGGCACCACCACTTCGTGTGCCGTTCGTGCGGCGCGGTGGCCGACGTGCCGTGCGCCGAGGGCCACAAGCCGTGCCTCGAGGCCACCGTGCCCGGCGCCGATATCGACGAGGCACAGGTCATCTTCCGGGGCATCTGTGCCGACTGCCTCGCGGTTGACGAGAACGCGTTCTAGTCTGGGCCGGGTGAGCGCCGACCTCGACCACCCCGTCTTCGACGCGGACAACCACTACTACGAGGCCGAGGACGCCTTCACACGTCACCTCGACCCGGCGCTGGGGCCCCGGTGCGTGCAGTGGGCCACCATCGACGGACGCCGCTACCACGTGCTGGGCGGGCGGGTGAGCCGGGCCGTCAGGAACGCCACGTTCGACCCCATCTCGAAGCCCGGATGCCTCTACGACTACTTCCGGGGCAACGCCGAGGGCGTCGACCCGCTGAGCGCGCTGCGCGACCACGAGCCGATCCGGCCCGAGTACCGGGACCGCGAGGCCCGCCTGGCCACGCTTGACGACCAGGGCCTGGCCGCCTGCTGGCTCTTCCCGACGCTCGGGATGATCTACGAGGCGCCGCTGGCGCACGACCCCGAGGCCGTGACCCACACGTTCCGGGCGTTCAATCGCTGGCTGCACGACGACTGGGGCTTCGCCCACGCCGGCCGCATCTTCGCCGCGCCCTACGTGACACTGGCCGATCCGGCATGGGCCGTGGCCGAGCTCGAGTGGGCCCTGGGCGAGGGCGCCCGGCTGATCGTGATGCGCCCGGCCGCCCCCACCACGGCGCTGGGACGCCGGTCGCCGTTCGACCCGATGTTCGACCGGTTCTGGGCCCGCGTCGACGAGGCGGGCGTGACAGTCGTCGTACACGCCGGCGACAGCGGCGGCTCGACCGACGGCTACGCCGTCGACGGCTTCGCCGCCACGTTCACCGGCGGGTGGAAGCCGTCGCTCAAGAACTTCGCCATCGAGCGGGCGGTGCACGACTTCCTGCTCTCGATGGTGCTCGAGAACCACCTCGCCAAGTTCCCGAACCTGCGGGTGGCGTCGGTCGAGAACGGCGCCGAGTTCCTGCCCGACCTCTTCCGCAAGCTCCGCTCGGTCGACAGGAAGATGCGGGGCTGGTTCGCCGAGGACCCGGTCGAGGTTTTCCGCCGCCACGTGTGGATCAACCCCTTCTGGGAGGACGACCTGGCCTCGGTCGTGTCGTGGATGGGAGCGGACCGCGTGCTGTTCGGGTCGGACTGGCCCCACATCGAGGCGCTGCCCGAGCCGCTCGACTACCTGGGTGAGACCAAGTCGCTCGACGGTGCCGACCGGCGCCGGGTGCTGCACGACAACGTCGTCGAGCTCACGGCACTGCGCCCTCGTTGACGCCACCGGCGCCGTCGGCGTGGCCGCGGCCACGGGAGTGGGCGCCGGGCTCGTCGGGCACGGGCTCGGCCTCGGCGATCGTCGCCGAGCTGCACGGCTACAGGGTCCTGACGTTCCTCACGCCGGCGGCCGGGCTCGCCTTGCCCCACGCCGGGGCGTCGGCGGACTGACCACCGGCCGCCCGGCCCGCGCGATCGTCCCGCCATCCAG
>Ga0126307_10000001_pt1 | contig 165903 bp, 169 predicted proteins | sample Plot28_FD_89955 | JGI IMG/M metagenome (GOLD analysis project Ga0126307, IMG submission 89955) | Serpentine soil microbial communities from UC McLaughlin Reserve, CA, USA - Plot28 | ecosystem: Environmental > Terrestrial > Soil > Grasslands | place: USA: UC McLaughlin Reserve, Lake County... | reverse complement strand
TACGACCCGAAGCAAACCCATGTCAGAAGGGGCTGGTGGCAAAGACGAGGGCGGGTCCTGTTGTCGACAACAGGACCCACCCCCGAACTCCGTCCCGATAAGGCGTTTATTCGTCGCGGCGCCCCGTCGTCTCGTCGTCGACGTCGACTTCTTCTTTTCGGACGTCCTCTTCGACGACCTCTTTGGTTCTCTCTGAGGCTGGTAGCCATAACCCCGATCTGGACCGGTCGCCGTGCCGCAGGCACCTACTATATACCAGTGGTGCCAGGACGCTAAAGCGTAAGGTGCCCGATCGGCCGCCGGTGACCTGGAGCACGAACCCACGTTCTTAACCGAATAATCGCATACATCAGTTGAATGGGAGTGGTGAAGCACGTATCATATCGTGTTGCGACCGGGTGGAAGTGGGTCGCAAGCATGCTCTTGCGGTGATTAGGAAGGGCCGAAGGGCTCGACCCAAGCTGTAAGCGTCGCAAGGCTACGTAGCTAACTAGTAGAGGAGGAGAGCCACGGAAGCTAACGGCAAGGGCCCAGAGACGATAATTCGGGTAGAGAACTGCTCGAAGGTCTTCGGGAGGCGCGCCCAGCAGGCGTTGGAGATGAGACGTTCGGGCAAGAGCAAGGCCGAGGTCGAGCGTACGACCGGGGCGACCATCGGGGTCTACGACGCGAACCTGGAAGTCAAGCAGGGTGAGATCTTCGTCGTCATCGGTCTCTCTGGGAGCGGCAAATCGACGCTTCTACGTTTGGTCAACCGTCTTATAGATCCGACCGAGGGCGAAATATACCTGGACGGTGACCACATCTCCGAAATGCCGGTCAAGAAGCTCAGGGAGCTCCGGCGTCGCAAGATCGGGATGGTCTTCCAGCACTTTGGGCTTTTGCCGAACCGCACCGTCCTCGACAACATAACCTTCGGTCTCGAGGTTCAGGGAATGTCGTCCGACGAACGCCGGAAAGCTGGCGAGGAGGCTTTGGAGATGGTGGGTCTCCAAGGCCAGGGCAGCAAGATGAGCACGGAGCTTTCGGGGGGCATGCAGCAGCGGGTAGGACTTGCCCGCGCCTTGGCCACCAAGCAGGAGATCCTGCTCATGGACGAGCCGTTCAGTGCTTTGGACGCCCTGATCCGGCGCGATATGCAGAACCTTTTCCTAGACATCCAGGGCGAGGTCCAGCGGACGGTAGTCTTCGTGACGCACGACCTCGACGAGGCTTTGAGGCTCGGGCACCGGGTGGCGATCATGAAGGACGGCGAGATCGTACAGCTCGGCACCCCCGAGCACATCCTGCGCGAGCCCGCCAACGAGTACGTCGAGCGCTTCGTCGAGGGCGTGGACTACGCCAAGGTCCGCCTCGCCGAGAGCGTGATGGTCGCCGCGGACGAGGTAGCGTACCCGAACGAGGGCCCGACGGTCGTCTTGAGGCGGATGAAGCAGGCTGGACTGTCCCACATCTTCGTGGTGGACGACGAGCGACGGCTTCAAGGGCTCGCCGAGGCCGAGGAGGTCAGCAGGCTCGTCGAACGCGACGAGCGGGAGCTCAAGCCGGCGATGGATACCGGGATGCCTAGGGTCGGGCGGAGCACGCCGCTGCGCGAGATCCTGCCGCTCTTCGTGGAGCGTGACGACGTACCCGTGGCCGTCGTGGGAGAGGACGACCACCTCGAAGGCGTTGTCGTCCGCGGCTCCTTGATAGCGGGCCTCACGAGTACGGAGCTTAGCGACGGAGGGGACGGCGACTTCAGCGGCGTTGGCCGGAGCGAAACCTCTCGCGAGCCCAGCGAGGTCGGTCAGGAGACGGGAGAGGGGAGTTAAGGATGCAAGACTTCTTGCAAGGAGATTGGATCCCCAAGATCCCTCTCGACCAGTGGGTCGATAGGTTCGTCGACTGGGCGCAAGGCAACCTCCAGGATGCCTTCGATGTGGTTCGAGATGTGCTCAGGTTCCTGGTCCGCCTGCTCGAGGCCGTTATGATCGCGCCGCCGGAGCTGGTTATGGTCGCTATACTCGCGGCGATAGCCTACTTCCTGTCCGGCTGGCGGGTGGCCCTTTTCTCGGTGTTCGGTTTTTTCCTGCTCATCAGCCTCGGGCTCTGGAACAGCACCATGCTCACCCTGGCGCTGATCATCGCGTCGACCATAATCGCGCTCGCTATCGGGATTCCGCTCGGGATACTCGCGGCCAAGTCGCGGCCGTTCGAAGCGGCGATAAGGCCCATACTGGACGTGATGCAGACGATGCCCGCGTTCGTGTACCTGGTCCCTATGATCGTGTTCTTGGGCCTCGGGGAGGTGCCGGCGCTCGTCGCGACGGTGGTCTTCGCCATGCCGCCCGCGGTGAGGCTGACGATGCTCGGCATCCAGCAGGTGCCGAAGGACACCGTCGAGGCGGGCCAAGCCTTCGGGGCGACCCCCATGCAGACCTTGCGCAAAGTCGAGCTTCCGCAGGCCCTGACTACTATCATGGCCGGGGTCAACCAGGTGATCATGCTCTCGCTCTCGATGGTGGTCATCGCCTCCCTGGTCGGGGCCGGGGGTCTGGGGGAGGAGGTGGTCCTGGGACTTACCCAGCTCGATGTCGGCCGGGCGTTCGTCGGCGGGGTGGGGATCGTGATCATCGCGATCTACCTTGACCGGGTCACGCGTAGTCTGAGCCGCGCCCCACAACACGGCGGCGTGAAGCGCGGGCTGGGGCTGGGCAAAGGAGGAGGCATGTCGAAGATTCTTCCGGGCAGGAAGAAGCCCAATGTCGATCCCGACACCGCCGGTACCACCGGAGCCGGCACGGAAGATACCGCAGAGGATGCGGAAGGAGCCGAGGCGGGAGATAGATCTCGGTGAGCCGCTCTTGCCCGAACCTCCTCATGCGGGAGCCTGAACGAAAGGGAGGTGCCGCAAAGGAGCAGGCTGATCCGGCGCGAACGCACGTACGTATCTCTTAAGGTGTACCATGGAACTTGTTGGCTAGAGACAAGGAAGGTAGATGAAGCGAAAGCTTTTGGCGGTAATCCTGGCGCTCGTGGCAGGCGTCCTCGCGGCGGGCTGCGGCGGCGGCGGTGGCGGCGGTGGCGGCGCGTTGGGCAAGGAGATCACGCTGGGCAACATAGGTTGGGACGAGAACATCGTCATCGCTAACATGTCGAAGATCCTCCTCGAGGAGGATCTTGAGTTCGATAGCGTGGAGATACAGCAAGCCGACTTAGGCCCAACGTTCCAGGGCGTGGCAACGGGCGACATCCAGGCGTTCCAGGACGTGTGGCTGCCGAACCACAGGGAGCACATGGACGAGGTCAGGAATCGGGTCGAGCAATTGTCCGTCTGGTACACGGACACGACCCAGTTCGCCCTGGCGGCTCCCGCCTACATGGGCATCACCAGCATCGAGGAGATCCCCTCCACCGGTGTGGATGAGATCACCGGCATCGAGCCGGGCGCGGCCGTAACGAACTACATCGACGATTACACGATCCCGGAGTACGGTCTGAACATGGACCAGACGAACCAAGCCACGGCGGCGATGCTGGCCGAGTTGGACCGGCGGTACACGAACCAAGAGCCCATCATCTTCCCAGCCTGGAAACCGCACAGGATGAACAACGACTACGACCTCGTGTACCTGGATGATCCCTTGGACACTTGGGGCCCGCTGAACGATCCCTCCGAGGTGACGACCATCATCAACAATGACCTCCGAGACGACTACCCAGATGCGGTCGCGTTCATGGATCAGATACGGCTCAACGAGGAGCAGGTGGTCTCGATAGAGCGGGACATCGAGTCGGGCTCCAGCCCGGAAGATGCCGCCAGGAACTTTATAGATAATAATCGCGACGTCGTGCAGCCCTGGGTCGATGCCGGGAAGGCCGAGCAGGAGTCCTAGCCGCGAGCGAGCTGTGGATGGGAACGGATAATCCGGCAAGACGCTAGGTACATCGACTGGGCAACGGGCGGCCTCCCTCGACGGGAGGCCGCCACTTTTCGGCGGCGCTTTCGTTGTGCTTGGTGCGGGACTTTGGGCTCGGGAATGGGGAGGCATTGCAGAGAGGAGAAGGGCCGATCTGGCATAAACGCTAGACGTAAGCCTCTACGCACCACGAGCTGTTGGCTAGACAAGGGGGTTAGAAGGCGAGTAGTAGCGCCGAAACCCTGCAAAACTACCTCGAAGTGCAAGGACAGGTGCCAGCAATCGGCTAAAACCAGAAAGGCCGCATGACCTCGTTGGAACGGAAGCGCCTCCGCACAAACAGCGGGGGCGTTCCTTCTCGCATTCGACCTGCTATACCATCGACCGCCGGGGTTCAAAAGGCTGAACGCTGATGGCTAGACGCGCAAGCGTTCAGCGCGTAGGGCTTCGTAGTACGGCAAGCAGCGGGCGTAGACCTCTTCCAGGCCTTCCGGGATCCTTGCATCGGATTTGAGCTGTTGCTTTTTTATGCCCATACTCTTCTCCGCCTCCTCGTGCCACTCGCCCCACATCTCCCACTCCGGCACCTTGCGCGGCTCCCAGGAGAGGGACTCCGGCATGAACGGTATGCTCAGTGCCTTGCAGTAGGCCGAGACCGTACCTTCAGGATTCCCGGAGAGGTCGGAGGAGTCGACGACCACGGCCCGCTGGCCTTCTTCGGTCGCGTACAGGAACAGGCGGTGGAGCTGCTCGTAGCCTGCCTCCTCGAAGGTGAAGTCCGGCCAGAACTCGTAGAGGGACGCGAGGACGGACTTCGGATCGCGGATGAGGAACGTATTCGTGAACCTCGCTGCGAAGTCCCGGCCCATCAGGCCCGCCGCGTGGTAGGCCATATCCTTGAGAAAGACCGGCTTCTCCTCTGGTGCCAGGAGTCGCGCGAGAACTTCCGCGTAAGCGTACTCTTCCTTTGGCTCCTCGTCCGCGTAGCGGTCGCTGCGGCGTTCGGCCGAGTAGTAGTAGGAGGCGGAGAAGGGCTCGTGGAAGACCTTGAAGTCGCCCCGCTCGACGAAGACCCGCTCGAAGGCCGTCGAGATAGAGCGCGGCACCGCCCAAAGGGCGATGGGTCTGGGGCTCGTCGTTCCCTCAACCATAGATCAGGGCACGTAGCTTCTCGCGCACGGCGTCCAGTGGGATGCGCTCCTGCTCCATCGTGTCCCGGTCGCGGACGGTGACCTGCCTGTCCTCCAAAGTGTCGAAGTCCACCGTCACGCAGAAAGGGGTGCCGGCCTCGTCCTGGCGCCTGTAACGGCGCCCGATCGCGCCCAAGTCGTCGTAGAAGACCCTGTAGTCCCCTTTCAGATCGTCGTAGAGCTCGCGCGCGACCGAGGCCACCGGCTCCTTCTTCGTGAGCGGGAAGACAGCGGCCTTTGTGGGGGCGAGGCGTGGGTGTAGCTTGAGGACCGTGCGCGTCTCGCCGCGCACCTCCTCTTCGCGGTAGGCGTCGACCAGGAAGGCGAGCATGATCCTGTCCGGCCCCGCCGCCGGCTCGATGACGTAGGGGACGTAAGACTTACCGGTTGCCTGGTCGAAGTAGGTCAGGTTCTCGCCAGAGAAGGCCGCATGCTGTTTGAGGTCGTAGTCGGTGCGGTTGGCTATGCCTTCGAGCTCCGACCAGCCGCGGAAGGGGAAGTCGTACTCGATGTCCACAGTGCGTTTGGAGTAGTGGGAGAGCTTCTCCTTGGGGTGCTCGTAGAAGCGAAGGTTGTCGGGGTTCAGCCCCAGATCGGTGTACCAGTTCCACCGTTCCTCAAGCCAGTACTCGTACCACCCGGCGTCGGTGCCCGGCTCGACGAAGAACTCCATCTCCATCTGCTCGAACTCGCGTGTACGGAAGATGAAGTTGCCCGGCGTGATCTCGTTCCGGAAAGACTTCCCTACCTGGGCGATACCGAACGGCACCTTCACCCGGCTCGTCTGCAAAACGTTCTTGAAGTTGACGAAGATCCCCTGCGCCGTCTCCGGCCGAAGGTAAGCTACATTCTCCGGGCCTTTTACCGGCCCCGTGTGCGTCTCGAACATCAGGTTGAACGGCTGAACCGGGGCGAAGTCGCGCCCGCCGTCCACAGGGTCCTTTACCCGTTCGTCGCTCTGAATGATCTCGTTCAGTTCCTTTGGGGAGAGGCCCTCGACGTCGTCACGGCCCGTCGCATCCTCGATGAGGTGGTCGGCCCGGTAGCGCCTCCCGCTCGTGCGGCTTTCGACGAGCATGTCGTTGAAGGTAGCCGTGTGCCCGGAGGCGTCCCACACCTTGGGATGCATGATGATAGCGCTGTCCAGCCCGACGACGTCGTTGCGCATATGCACGGTGCGGCGCCACCACTCCTCTTTTATGTTGCGCTTCATCTCGACTCCGAGCGGCCCGTAGTCGTAGGAGGAGCGTATGCCGCCGTAGATCTCTGAACTCTGATACACGAAGCCTCGGCGCTTGCAGAAGGCTACTATCTTGTCCATCGTTACGGCCTCAGACATGAACCCTCCGAACCACTCGAACCCTGGAGTTCCGCAATATTAGCAAAGATGCCCCAGGGCAGAAGACCATACCTGCATGGGGAGACGCTTCTTCTCTAAACATTAGCATCATCGAAAGAAGAACCCGAGAAGAGATAGGAGAGCCATGCCCGTCATCCAATGCGATATCCGGAAAGGCCGTACCGAAGAGCAGAAGCAGGCCCTGGCCCGGGAGATAAGGCGCGTCGTCCACGAGACCATAGAGGCTCCAATCGAGTACATCTACGTCCTGATCCGCGAGACCCCGGCTCACATCACGTCAAGGCGGGAGAGGCGCTACCGGAGCACGAGCCCGAGGGCGTCTGAGGGACGAAAGAGCGCTCCGGGAACCGGGGGCGGTGCGCTATAATCGAGCGCATGGAGACGCTCTTTGTGGTCGGAATCGGGGTCGGGCTCTCCTCCGTGGCGGGGATCAGGGCCTACCTGCCGCTCGCCCTGGTTGGCCTCTTCGCCCGACTCGGGCTTTTTACGCTGTCGGCCCCCTTCGATCTTTTGGACGATTGGCTGGTAGTAGGCGCGCTCCTCGTGCTAGCTCTCCTGGAGAGCGGGCTGGACAAGCTCCCTGCCCTCGACCCCGTGTTGGATTTTGTGCAGACGCCTTTGCGGATCGTCGCGGGCGCTGTGCTGTTCGCGGTGGCGCTTCGAGCGGGGCTAGACGTCGCGGGCATCCCGGAACTCGCGGCGGGCGCGGGCATAGCGGGTCTAGTGGCGGTTCTGAAGGTAGTTTTGAGGCCGTCGGCGGGCGTCTCCGCAGCGGGGGTTTCGACGCCCTTCCTCAGCTTCTTCGAGGACGTGGTGGCGGGCGTAGGCGGCGTGGTCGCGGTGTTCGTGCCGTTTCTGCCGCTCGCGTTCGTGGGGTTCCTGTTATTCTTCTTTTTCCGGGTGAGGCGGCGGCGGGGGAGAAAGTACGGGGGCCTCCGCATCCTCGGGGATTAGCAAGAGCGTCCGGGACGCTCTTCGTGGGGAAGGTGTTATGGACGAGCGGGAGATCATAATCGTCAAGGGGAGAAGGAAGACCCCATTTTCGCGCGGCGTCTTGGCGCAGAGCCTCTCGCAGGCGGGCGCGAAGCTCGATCTGTCCTATCGGATAGCGAGCGAAGTCCGCTCCGAGCTTTTGGCAGAAGAAAGGTTCGTAGTCGAGGAGGAGGAGGTCCAAGCGCGCGTGCGGGCGAAGCTCCAGGTCACCGACGCGCTCATCGTCTCGCGCCTCGACAAGTGGCGGATCCTGCGCGAATCAACCGAACCGGTCGTAGTCCTCATCGGGGGGGCGACCGGTGTGGGGACGAGCACTTTGGCCGCGGACATAGCGCGGAGGTTGAACATACAGAGCGTGATCGGGACCGACGCCATCCGCGAGGTCCTTCGACGCGCCATAAGCCCGGACCTCCTCCCCGTGCTCCACAAGAGCTCCTTCGACATAAAGTCCACGGACATACGCGTCCCGGTGGCCGACGATGAGAGGGTTCTCTTCGGTTATCGGGCGCAGGCCTCTCAGGTCTCCGTTGGCGTCGAGGCGATAGTCGAGCGGGGCATCAAGGAGGGGACGAACCTGGTGGTAGAGGGCGTGCACTTAGCGCCGGAGATCATCCTCAACCGCTACAAGGACCACCCGAACGTATGCCCGCTGATCGTCTATCTCTCGGACGAAGAGGCCCACCGCTCCCGCTTCTACGTGCGCGCCTTGGGCACGGCGATGCGCCGCCCTGCGGAGGAGTACATCGCGCACTTCAAGGAGATACGCCAGATCCACGACTATATCGCTGGTAGCGCTGCTCGCTCTGGAGTATACGCGGTCAACAACCTCTCTGTAGAATCCAGTTCCGACGCCGTCGTCGCCTTCGTCGCCAACCGGGTCTCGGGGATAGCCGAGAAGGCCAATAAGCAACGGCCGGCCTCGCTCCTTTTGGACGCGAGCCTGTAGGCTCTAGCCGGTGCTCCCGGCAGGGAACGGTTAAAATACCCGGTAAGGCTCAGGAGGTGGCGCGGGATGCTAGACAAGCAGAAGCTCAGGACTTTTGTACTTGGTGGTATAGCAGGCGCTTTGGCGGGTGTCCTCCTTGCCCCGAGGTCTGGTAAGGAGCTCAGGGGTTCCATATCCAACCGCGCGGGTGAGGCTCGCGAGCGAGGCCGCGAGACCTACTTCGAGGCCCAGGAAAGGATGCAGGAACGGTTCTCCGGGGCCCGCGAGCATACCCCTCGAGAGACCGGCCCTGCCCGGGAGAGCGTCGTGGAAAAACTCCCGCGGCTCAGTTCGGACATCGAGGAAGTGCCGCCGGAGCCGCCCTTGCTCCACGACGTGTCGCAGGACATGCCCCGGCCGTCGCCCGGGGAGGACCCGGAAGAGCTCCGGCGTAGGATCCAGGAGACCCGTTTGCGCCTCCGGGCTCGGCTAGGCGAAGGAGGAGCCGAAGATGTCCCCGAGGACCGCGATGCGTAGCTCCGACCAGGATTTCTGGAGGATGCGCGAATGAAGATGCGACCTATACCCTTCATCCCGGCGGTCACGGAGATCTCCGCCGGGGAGGCCGGAGGGATCAAGGACCTCGAAGCGGTAATCTCCTACTGGACGGAGGGTGCCTGCTCGGCCAAAGAGTGGTTCGACGAGGTGCTAACTTCCTGGGGCCCTGCCGGGTTCGTGATGCGTCGGGGGGAGGAAGACCTGGGCTTCGCAGTTTACGGTCCGCAAGGGTATCTACCTCATGCCGGGCGGTACCCCGTGGGTCCTTTGCGCGAGGATGCCGCGCTCCTGGCCTACCTGAGGGGCGACGCCCGCACCCGCCGTCATCTCCTGGCGCGGGTAATGAGGGATCTCAGGCTCCGAGGGTTCGGCGGGGTCGAAGCGGTCGCCAGCGACCTCGGCCTGCCACGTCACGTCCCGACGCGGTTTCTTACGGAGAGCGGTTGGAAGCCGGTGCGCCGGGGCCAACGCGCGGGTTGCCCCTACACCTTGATGCGCGTGGACTTCGAGAGCACCGTCGAGGTCGGGGAGCTGGCCCGCGAGCTCGTGGGACGGGTGCGGCTGCCGGTCCTCCAGGCGCCGGCACCCGACGCACCGATGTCCGCCCTGGCTTCCGCAGGGTTCAGGGCGCCAAGATGGCGGTCTTGACGGCCGAAGCCCCATCGGGGGACGTGGCCCTGATCTCCAGCACCCCTCGCGCCTGTCCTTCGGCGGGATAGGTCTCGCGGCCCTCGCCCGTCACCGGCGGGGTAAGGTCGATCTCGAACTCGACGGTGGTCGTCTCTTCGGGTGCCATGTTGCCCGTCTCATGGTGGTAGCGTGCGCGGGGCTGGGTGGTGTCCTCGGAGGCGACGTCGAGCATGATGTTTACGTTCGTAAGCTCTTCGCTTCCCGCGTTCTCTACGTCCAGAGCAATCCTCTGGCCAGGGGCCTTCCGGAGCCCCTCCAATCGATCCTCGGGGAGCTTCAGCACGAGGTCGGACCTCGCAGACTCGGAGTCTGGAGGCTCGGCCCTCGGTATCGGGTTGCTCGTCGCCGGTTCGCTCCCCAGGTTGGCGAGCAGCAGGAACGTATTGGCCGCCGCCAAGAAAGCCACCGACGCCCCCAAAACCCAGAGGGTGATACCCTTCATCCTTCGGAGCCCCCAACCTCTACGAGGTAGAGGTTGTAGAAGGCGGACAAGAGGTTCCCCGCCGGGGCGTCGTAGGCTTTAGGACCCGAGAGTGCGCCACGGGCGACGAGGATCACGTAACGGCCGTCCGGGGACCAGGCGAGGTTGCGAGGACCGGCCTTTATCTCCATGTTCTCGTTGGTCGTAACGGTCTCAAGGCTATCAGTAGCAAGATCTAGCACGTACAGGTTGGTCGGGGAGCCGGGGTTCCTACGGCCCACCACGGCCAGACGATTGCCGTCCGGGGAGGTGCTGATGCTCGCAGCAACGAAGTCCTCGCCGACGCCCCGCACAGGCGCGGGCGTGCTCGAGCCTTCCGAAGTCCGGTAGAGAGCGTAGGTGACGGGTTCTCCGCTGCGTGCCGTTCCGATGGGGTCGGCTGCCTCACCGGCCAAGAAGTAGACCCCCTCTTGCGTCCACTGGGGCGCCCCGAGGATCTCCATCCCCTCCGGCACGATCGCTACGCGACGCGATAAGCCCTCCGAGAATTGGTAAACCTGTACCTCGAACCGGCTCATTTCCTGGTCTCCGGCATCGTCAGTGTTGCGCCGGACCGCCAGGGCCGCCTGCCTCCCGTCTGGCGAGACTGACAAGCCGGTAACATGGCCCTCGATGCTTTTAAGGTAAATGCTCATCGGCTCCTCCGAGCCCTGAAGGAGCACCAGCCTGCTCATCGCCGGCTCCGCCGTGGGGAACGTTACTACCGCGGCGACGGCCCCTCCTCCCGGGACCGCGCCCGCCGCTCCCACACTCTCGGCGAACTTGCGCATGTCCGGGGAGCTGTCTGCGGTAGGCTTGTTCGGCGGCGCGGCGAACAGGGAGTTTGGAGCGGGTGCTGTCTTAGCGCTCCCTTCTTCCCCTTTCGGGCTCAAGACTGCAAGGTCCCCATTGAGGAGCCACTCGGTTTGTCCGGCGCCAAAGTCCTTCGGCGTTCTGGAGCGGAAGATCTGGGTGGAGATGGGCTTCTCGACCACGTAACCGTCGAGGACGAACGCCACCCTCTCGCCGGAGGGGCTCACGCGCGGCGAGCCCTTGTCTCCCGGACCGAAGCTTAAGGGGTGCGCCTTCGGGCCGAGGCCGAGATCCTCGGTCGTCACCGCCGACGCGGGAGGTATAGCGACCTCCTCCCGTATGTCCTCGGAGGAAGGAGCACACCCGGCGAGTGCCAGCGACGCGAACGCCGCGAGAGCTGCCGTTAGAGCCGGGGGGCTAGAGCGCATACGAGGCGCTAGAGCGCATACGAGGCGGCGGAGCGGGGGAGGGGAACCTTGGGGAGCCGGACGTCGAACGTGGATCCCACGCCCACCTCGCTCTTTACCGAGAGCTCGCCGCCGTGCAGCTCGACGATCTGCTTGCTGATGGCGAGCCCTAAGCCGTTGCCCCCCGTGGTCCGCGAACGGTCCTTGCTGACCCGGTAGAACCGGTCAAAGAGGTTGGGGAGGTCCTCTTCGGGGATGCCCGTGCCGGTGTCCGAAACGCGCACGGTCACGGAGCTCGCGTCCTCCAGCACGGAGACGTCCACCCGCGCGCCGGGATCCGAGTATTTGACCGCGTTGTCGAGGAGGTTCAAGAGGACTTGGTAGATCTTCTGCGCGTCGCAGACGCACTGGTGCCGATCGCCGTCCTCGGCGTAGTGAAGCTCGATGTCGAACCTCTTCGCTTTGGCTTCTATGCTCTCCAGGGCGCTCCTTATGACCTCGTCGAGGTCGGTGGGCGTCACTTCCAAAGAGTACTGCTGGGAGTCCATCTGGGCGAGGGTGAGGAGCTCCTCTACCATCGCCCTTATTCGTTTGAGCTCCCCATCGGCGAGCTCTAGAGCTCGGTGCTCCAAGGGGTCCAGCCGTCCCCGGGCGCGCTCGATGAGGTCCAGGGCGCTTTGGATGGTCGTTAAGGGTGTCCTGAGCTCGTGGGAGAAGTCCGAGACGAAGGCGGTCTTGGCCTTCTCCAACAAGCGATACTCGGTTATGTCCCGCACCGCCAAGATGATGCCCGGACCTTGCCCGTCGGCCTTGCCGTCCTCGTGGCTCATCCGGGCTGCGTAGGCCCAGTAGGTCTTCTCTTCGTGCTCGATCTCCCTGACGGCGACCCCGGTGGAGGTAGCTTCGCGCAGGCACCAGACTACCTCGCGGGGTATTCCCGTACCCTCGAGCTCACGCCCCACGTCGATCGGGCTGATCCCGAGCATCCGGGCGGCCGCGGGGTTGGACATCGTCACGCGTTCCCTCTCGTCGGTGGCGACAACCGCCTCGGGAGAGGCCTCCAGGACCGCTTCCAGGCGGGACTTCTGGCGTTGTATCTCACCCACGTAGTGTTGGATTTCCTCGGACATGTAGTTGATAGCGCGAGCCATCTCGCCGAGCTCGTCGTCGCTTTTTACGGGCACGGGGCTGTAGTCCCCGGAGGCCTTCCGGATCGCGGCGTCGCGGGTCTCCACGAGAGGGTGCGTGATCTGGCGCGTGAGGATCAAACTTCCCAAGCCGGCCAAGAGCACGCTGGCCCCGATAGTCCCGAGGATACCGTACCTCAAAAAAGCGAGCGTCTGCTCGCGTCCTTCTTCGGGAGAGTCGTACACGAGGATCCCCCGTATGACCCCATCTGTCCCCGAGAGTGGCCAGACCGCCACGTGGCGCGGAGAGCCGTTGCCAAAGACATCGCCGCTCAACGACATGAGCTGTCCCTCGCCCCCCGAAGCCTCTCCGGCTTCCTTGAGAACCTCCTCGTTTAAGCCGAGCTGCTCGTAGGCTTCGTCGGGGGAGACTGGGTCTCGTTGCAAGCCATCCCTGCCGGCTAAGGGTTCTCCATCCGGTCCCACATAGAGCACCTCAAGCCCCGTCGCGTCCGCCACCGTCCGGACGAGCTCATCTGAGTACTTTTCGGGTGCGGGAAAGGTCCCGTCCTCGGGGTCGCGCAGTCCTTCCAAGAACACCCCAGCACTGGCGTTCGCGGTCCGGGAGCGCTGGATGAGCGATTCGCGCTCCTCCGTAAGGAGCCTGTCTTCCGCGAAGTAGTAGAGGACGAGCCCGACCACGAGGCTGGTCGTCGCCGAGATGCCGACAAGGGCCGCGAAGACGCGCGCCCTGAAGGAGAGTGGCGGCAAGGAGTGTTTCTGACGCCCCTTGGCCATGCTCTGGACCTAGGCGCTACCCGTGCGAACGTTCGCGGGCGGACGTGCCGCCCGATAGCCGACGCTCGGAACGGTCTGGATGATGCTTGGCTCTTTCGGGTCGGGCTCGATCTTGGCGCGCAAACGCGAGATGTGCACGTCTATGTAACGGCTCGCTAGGTAGTGCGAGGTGCTAGAGACGGCCTCGGAGATCTGGGTCCGCGTGAAAGCCCGGCCCGGACGCCTCATGAGGAGGGCGAGTATCTTGAACTCCGTCGGTGTTAGCTCCAGAGGCTCGCCGTCTTTGGTGACTGTGTAGCCGTCGAGATCCAGCTCCAAAGACTCAAGCTTCAAAACCCCGTCCTGGGCCCTGCCCTCTTGCCGGCCGAACCTCCTTAAGATGGCCCGGATGCGCGCCAACAGCTCCTTGGTGTCGAAGGGCTTGGTGATGTAGTCGTCCGCCCCGAGCTCCAACCCTACGACCTTATCCACCGACTGGCCCTTCGCCGTGAGCATCACGACCGGAACGTCGCTGCTTTCCCGGATCTTCTTCAAGACCTCGAAGCCGCTGATCCTGGGCAGCATGATGTCCAGGACCACCAGATCCAAGCCCGCTTCACGCCCAACCTCCTTCAGGGCCTCCGCCCCGTCGGCCGCCGTCACCACCCGGTACCCCTCCGACGCGAGCACAATGGACATGACCTCCAAGAGCGCCGCATCGTCGTCGACCAACAAAACCGTCTCTTCCAAAAAGACCAAAACCTCCCTGCAGAACGCCGCCGAGTCCCTCCGGCGCAACCCCCCAACCCGTACCCCACATTATACTCATAGTTTTCGCGCAAGACTTGAACATATTGCACTCAAATTTTATAATTTCGGCGACTTAGATAAGCGTGTTTCCGAGAAGGAGCGACGGATGGGCAAGAGCATCGGGATAGACCTTGGCACGACGAACAGCTGTGTAGCGGTTTTGGAGGGTGGTGATCCGGGCGTGATCACCAACTCCGAGGGGGAGCGGACGACGCCCTCGGTCGTGGCGTTCGACAAGAGGAGCGGTGAGCGGCTGGTCGGGCAGCTTGCTCGGAGGCAGGCCGTGACGAACCCGGAGCGCACGATCTACTCGATAAAGCGCTTTATGGGCCAGCGCTACGATCAGGTCAAGGAGGAGGCCCGGCGCGTGGGGTACGAGGTCAAGAGCGGTCCCGGCGGGGACGTGCGGGTTCAGGTCGGCGAGAAGGACTACTCGCCGCCGGAGATCTCCGCGATGATCCTCCAGAAGCTCAAGAGGGACGCCGAGGAGTATCTGGGCGATGAGGTGACCGAGGCGGTCATCACCGTTCCGGCGTACTTTGAGGACGCCCAGCGCCAGGCGACCAAGGACGCGGGGAGGATCGCGGGGCTCGACGTCAAGCGTATCATCAACGAGCCGACGGCGGCGGCTCTGGCCTACGGGCTCGACAAGGAAGGGGAGCAGACCATCCTCGTCTTCGACCTCGGCGGCGGGACGTTCGACGTCTCCATCCTCGAGCTCGGCGAGGGCGTTTTCGAGGTCAAGGCCACGAGCGGCAACAACCACCTCGGTGGCGATGACTTCGACGCCAAGATCGTCGAGTGGCTCGTCTCGGAGTTCAAGAAGGCCGAGGGGATAGACCTCTCGAAGGACAAGATGGCGACCCAGCGCCTCGTCGAGGCGGCCGAGAAAGCCAAGAGGGAGCTTTCGTCCACGACCAGCACCTCAATCAACCTGCCGTTCATCACGGCGGACGCGAACGGCCCCAAGCACCTCGATCTGACGCTCGCGCGGGCGCAGTTCAACCAGCTCACCGCTGATCTTGTGGAGGCGACGGCCGGTCCGGTCCGGCAGGCGATGCAGGACGCGGGCCTAGGCCAAGGCGACATAGACCAGGTCATCCTCGTCGGCGGTTCCACCCGGATACCCACCGTAGGGGAGCAGGTCAAGGAGATCACCGGCAAGGAGCCCAACAAGGGCATTAACCCCGACGAGGTCGTCGCTATAGGCGCCGCCATCCAGGCCGGCGTCCTGGCGGGCGAGGTCAAGGACGTCCTCCTACTCGACGTCACGCCACTATCCCTCGGGATTGAGACTAAGGGCGGGGTGATGACGAAGCTCATCGAGCGGAACACGACCATACCCACGCGCAAGAGCGAGGTCTTCACGACCGCCGACGACAATCAGGGCTCGGTCGAGATCAAGGTCTACCAAGGTGAGCGGGAGATGGCGGCGTACAACAAGCTCATCGGCAACTTCCAGCTCGTGGGCATTCCGCCCGCGCCGAGGGGCGTGCCCCAGATCGAGGTCACGTTCGACATAGACGCGAACGGCATCGTCAACGTCGGTGCGAAGGATCTCGGGACAGGCAAAGAGCAGCGGATCACGATCACGGCCTCCAGCGGCCTCGCCGACTCGGAGATCGAGCAGATGGTCCGGGACGCCGAGTCGCACGCCGAGGAGGATCAGCGCCGGCGCGAGGAGGCCGACGTTCGCAACAACGCCGATAACCTCGTCTACTCCATCGAGCGCTCCTTGAATGACGTGGACGGCAAGGTTGACCCGAATACCAAGCTCGAGATAGAGCAGGCCATAAAGGAGACGAAGGAGGCTCTCGCCGGCGACGACGTCGAGGAGATCAAGCAGAAGCAAGAAGCCCTCCTGACTGCCTCCCACAAGCTGTCTGAGGTCCTGTACCAGCAGGCCCAGCAGCAACAAGAGGGCGCCGCCACGGGCCCGGACGGGGGCAACCCCGACGATGTGGTCGAAGATGCCGAGGTCATCGACGACGAGGAGAACGAGGACAAGAAGTAGCATCCCCTATATGAAGGGCCGGTGGGGGACCCGAAAGGAAGCCCCCGCCGGTCCGCCTATATTACGGGAGGATCTGAAGGCTTTGAGCAGCGAAGAGCAGCAGCGTTGGGAGGGAAAACCTCCGCAGGAGGAGCCCCCTCGGGACGAGCCGCGGGAGGCCGAGAACGTCTCCAAGCCGGCAGAGACGAAAGGGGCCGAAGACCCCGGCACGGTGCCGGAGGCCCCCGAAGAGGACCTCGCGGTCCCGGTTGAGGAACCTTTGGAGGAAGCGCCTTCGGAAGAGCCGTTGGAGATTACCCAGGACGAGCTCTCGGCGCTTGCGGACGAGTTAGAGATAGCGCGTAGAGAGAGGGACGAGTACCTGGATAACATGCGCCGCATGAAGGCGGAGTTGGAAAACTCACGCAAGCGCCTAGAGAGGGAGCGCGCGCGATTCGTGCAGCTGGCCTCCGAGAGACTCGTGAGGGAGCTACTGCCCATTCTGGACAACCTGGAACGGGCTTTGGAGGTCGAGGGGGACATCCGAGAGGGTGTGGCGGCCACGCGCGACCAGCTCGTTGCCGCCCTCGGACGGGAGGGCCTAGCCCCAGTGTTCTCCGACGGCGAGCACTTCGACCCCGCCATTCACGAAGCCGTCATGAGCCAGCCTTCGGACGAGCACGAGGAAGACACCGTCATAAAAACCCTCGAGCGTGGCTACTTGCTCAACGGTAAGCCCATACGCCCGGCGAAGGTTATAGTTGCCAAGCAGGTTTAGGAGTGGAAACGAAGGATTTGTACAAGGTTCTGGGGGTTTCAAAGGGGGCTTCGCAGGAGGAGATCCGTCGCTCCTACAGAAAGCTGGCCCGCAAGTACCACCCGGACGCCAACCACGACGACCCGAGAGCTGAGGAGCGCTTTAAAGAGGTCCAACAAGCCTACGAGATCCTCTCGAATCCCGAGAAGAGGCGAGAATATGACGAAGGCCCCCGTGCCTTCTTCGGCGCTGCCGGAGCCTCCCCAGGTGGCCGAGCCTCCCCGGGCGGCCACGCGAGCGCCAACTTCTCCGACCTGTCGGACCTGTTCGGGACTTTTGGCGACATCTTCGAGGGCGCGAGAAAGGGACGACCCCAAGCGACCCGCGGAGAAGACGTAACTGTGAGCGTAAACTTAAAGTTTAAAGACTCGCTGGAAGGAATCACCACCCGCATTGCGGCACCCGTCGAGGAGACGTGTGAGAGGTGTCGGGGGGTAGGTGCGGCTCCCGGGACGGCTCCGCGGGTATGCCCGGAGTGTTCGGGGCGGGGGGTGAGGAGCCGGGACCAGGGGTTCTTCGCTTTGTCGGAGCCGTGCTACCGGTGTGGGGGCGAGGGGAGCGTCATCGAGAAGCCTTGCCCTTCTTGTAGTGGGATCGGCAGGCGGCGCAGTAGCAAGCAGGTGACGGTGAAGATACCGGCGGGGGCGAGGGATGGGATGAAGATCAGGGTCCCCGGCAGGGGGAGTTCCGGGAAGAAGGGTGGTCCTTCGGGGGATCTTTTTGTGGTGACGCGGGTGGAAGAGCATCCGGTCTTCGAGCGGCGCGGGGACGATTTTCTGGTCGACGTGCCTGTGAACTTTGTTGAGGCGGCTTTGGGGGCAGAGATCGAGGTGCCGAAGCCGGGGGGCGGGGTGGTGAAGCTCAGGTTACCTCCCGGGACGCAGGACGGCAAGCGGTTCAAGGTACGCGGGGCGGGGGCCCCACGTGCTCGCGGCGACGGTGAGCCCGGGGACCTCATGGTGCGGGTTGGGGTCGTCGTGCCCAAGAAGCTGAGCAGACGGGAGAAGGAGATCCTGGTGGCTTTGGCCGAGGAGCAGGACGAGGATGTGCGGGGGGAACTGCTCCGCAAGGCCGAGGCGGGGTCGTAGTAGGGCGGCGTGTTGGGGGCCGGGATGCGCAAGAGACCGGTTTTTATGATAGGCATCGCGGCAGAGTTGATCGGGGTGCACCCGCAGACCTTGCGGATGTACGAGCAGAAGGGTTTGCTCCGGCCACGCAAGAGCTTAAAGAACACGCGGCTCTATTCTCAGGAGGATGTGGAGCTCGGGAGGTACATCCAGAAGCTCACCCAGGAGATGGGGATGAACCTCGCCGGGGTGCAGAGGATCCTCGACCTCGAAAACAGGATCGAAAGGTTGGAGGCCGAGAACGCGAGGTTGTACGAGGATCTGGAGAGGCAGGCAGAGGATCACGGCAAGGCTGTCGAAGAGGTGCACCGCAGCTACAAGCGGGAGATAATGCTACTGCCGCGCGGAGAGCTCGTACGGAGAAGACGGGGGTTTTAGTGTCAGAGGCCATGCACTGCTATCGGCACCCCAAAAGGAAGACGCGCGTATCTTGCGCCACCTGTGGGAGGCCCATCTGCACCGAGTGCATGAGGCCAACCGATGTCGGGATCAAGTGCCCCGAAGACGCTCGCCTTCCCCGCAGCGCCCGGACCGGAGTGATGAAGACGAACCAGATCCTGAAGACCTTACTTGCCGGGATCGGGATCGCCCTCTTGGGTATCCCGGCGGTCTACTACGTCATCTTCAGCCTCCCATTCCAGTGGCTGATCTCTGCCGCAGCCGGCTACGGTGCGGGGATCTTGATCAACCGCGCCGGAGGCCGCAACGGCGGACCCTTGGCAATTGTCGTCTGCGTAGTCGCCACGGCCGTGCCGTTCTTGGTGTACCTCGAGCCCGACATCCTCGCGGGCACCGTGAGTGCGTTTGGTGTCATCCCAATGGTGTTCGCTGCCGTCGCCGCCGGCCTGGCAAACCGCCGGCTGTAACCGCGCTAGACCAACGCCGTGTATCGAGCCCCTCGGAGGCCGCAACTCGCGCTTCGACTTCCCTCCTACTCCACGAGCAAGCTCGTATGACCGTCTCTGGGCAAAGAAAGAAGAGGATGAGACAGACCCACGCGGACACAGGTGACCATTCCGCCTTCCAGCCCACCGAAGCGTCACGGACCTGTCCTGTCTCCAAACTCAACCACGCGCCCCCGAATCGTTGAGATATACCGCCTCTCTAAACCAGCCTAAACCTTGGGAGCCGTGCGCGCTTGGCGAGATCGAGTGAAACCGATTTCCCATACAAAAGCCGCAAACGCGACCGTCGGTGAACGCCGAACAGGCAACTTAACCTACAGATAAAACCGAACTTAACCTGCAGGTAAAATTAGACCTTAGAATGAGGTTAAGCTCTAAAAAATACTTTCAGAAAGCCTAGCGTAGCTTCAAGAGCCGTGCTAGGGTTGGTAGGCATGAGAGAGGACATGGAGTACATTGGTGGAGTGTTGGACGAGTTGGAGGCGATCGTGCAGGATGCCTCCAGGGTACCGATGCGCAGGGGTCGGGCCGTGGTTGACCGGGCTGACCTGCTCGTAATGTTGGACGAACTTCGTGAGTCTCTGCCCGGCGAGTTGTCAGAGGCCGAAGCGATTCGCAGGGAGTGCGCCGCGGTGGTAGCGGCCGCCGAGGAGGAGGCGCGCAGGATAGTCGAGGACGCGCACGAGCGGGCCGAGGCGAGGGTCTTGGACACGGAGCTATACCGGCGTTCGCAGCGGCGGGCTGACGAGACCGTGGAACGGGCCGAGCGGTACGCTCGGGAGATACGGGGGGGCTCCGAGGTGTATCAGGATCGAGTGCTGGGCCAGCTAGAGAGCTGGTTCCAGGATTCGATCGTCTCGGTCGGGGAGTCCAGGCAGGAGTTGAGCGGGGCTCCCGTACGCCGGTCGCCCATGCCCTCCGCCGAAGCCCCGCCGTCCTCCGAAAAGGACGGCCGAGGTTGGCGGGCCAGCTCGGCCTAGAGGTTCCGACCCTTTCCGGCATTTCTCTGAACCTTACGGAAGTTTCTAAGGTTGCTCCTTGACGATCCCCCGGCGCGCGGTTTCGGCCACGAGAGCCGGCGGCGAGCAAGACCGTTGCGCATAAGGCACGGTTGATCCCGGAGAAATCCGTCTCGCTTTGGTCCGATGTCCTCGACCAGGCGGGTTTGTTGGGCCGCTTCGCGGCTCTTTGTCGTTTAGAGCATTCTACGAGCAATCCTCTCCCTCGAGACGATGAATGCGGCTGTAGCGTCGCTACACAAGCCGGACGTCATCCGCGAGATAAGGGCCTCGGCGGGGTATCTGTCCAAACTTTATCGGCTCATTCTCGATAACCTCGGCGACGCGGCGTGCCAAGCGGGGCGAGAGCGGGTTGGAACGGACGAGACGTTGGAGAACACCGGAGCCAGGTTAAGGAGCCGCGGATCTCTTGTCCTGCGCTATCGGTTGGGAGGTTCTGGGGGGGACAGCGTGGAGCGCAGGGCTTCCAGGCGAAGGTTCAACTCGTCGAGGTCCGCGTTCAGCTTCGCAGCCGCGTCTTGGGCGGCGCCACCGCTCTCTACTGAGATGCGCACGACCCGCGCCCGGAGGGTCAGGAGCTTCTCGAAGGCGTCGGAGATCTCCGCGTCCGCAGCGCGCACTTCGTTCTCCAGCCCCGCAAGGTCGGCGTTGCTCTGGCCTTCGTGACGTTCCAGGCTGCCGGAGACTTTGAGCTCCTGGATCGCCTCGGACGCTCTCTCGCGCTTCTGCGCGACCTCCACGAGCCTCTCGGCTATGCGATGAAGCTTCGGGACCGCGTCGTGCAACACGGCTTTCGCGACGTCACCTGACTCCTCGATGGCGATCAAGGCTCGCCGGTGAACCTCGAGCGCCGCCTCGACCTTTTGGCGGGTCTCTCCGCGCGGTAGCCAGCGGGCGCGACGCTCGGGGGGGATAGATTCCTGCCCGAGACGCGCCCCCGACCGGCTTCTACGTCCTTCGAGGACCCTTCTCCGGAAAAGTGGGTCACGAGCGGCCAGGAGGACGAGGGCCGCGTAGGCCGCCAGAGTGAAGGGGACGATCCACCACGCCAGGGTTGTCGCGAAGGAGACGGCTCCGATCGCGACCACGAGCAAACCCCACGGGCGCAAGAAGGCGGCTCGCAATACCCGCCGCCGCGCCTCGGGCGAGAGCTGCTCCTCGGATCCGCCGGGAAGATCAGGTCGTTGCATCTTGCGATCGGTCGATTTCTGGCTCGTTTTCGAGGAGGGTAAGGCGCACCCGGTCGCCCACCTCTAGTGCGAGGGCTCGGGAGGCGTTGCCCTGGTTTACGGAGAGGCTCAAGCGCCGGTGAGAGTCCGGGACGAGCACGAGGTCCCCGACCTTCGAGTGTCCAAACGTCTCGACGTAGCGGGTCGGTATGTCGTCGTCTTCGTCGGCTTCTACCTTTAGCAGCGCGCCGAACCCGAAAGTGCTCTCATCTGCCGCTACCGAGAGCCGGGCGTTGCCGTAACGGTCCACGCCTACGATAGTGGCCATGATAGTTTTCGTGTCTTCTTTCTCCATGCCAAGCATCTTCACGCGCTCGAGCGAGGCGGGATTCACCGCCTCCCCGAGCCGCTCCATCTCGAGCCCCGAGGCCAGGTGCGCCGCCGCGGGGGCGAAGACATCGCGGCCGTGGAAGGTGCTCGAGACGGGGTGGACATGATAGTCAGCGTTCGTCAGCGAAACGGCGCCCGCGATGCCTCCCAAAGCCTCGGCCGCGGCCACTAGCAGGCCGTTGTCTGGGCCGATGAGAAAGGCCCCACTCGCGCTCGTGAGGGCCAGCGCACGCCTCTCCGTGCCGACACCGGGATCGACGATGGCCAGATAGACTGTGTTCTCGGGCATGTAGCGCGTGGCGTGCTCCAGTATCTCCGCTCCCGCCTCGACCCCGAAGCCGGGCACCTCATGCGTGAGGTCCACGACGGTCGTCCCCGGCGAGATCCAGAGCATCACCCCCTTGCACAGACCGACGAAGTCGTCGACCAAGCCGTAGTCCGAGAGAAAGCAGATGGGTCGCGCACCGCTCACGTCTCCCAGTATAGAACGTATCCCCGTATCGCCGAGCAGGACCGACGGTTGGCCTGGGTATCACCCATCCCTACTTGAGCGAGATTCACCATCCAAACAAACCGACGAAGCCCAAAGAACGCAGAGCAAAGCCGACCCTGCACCGTGTGAGTCACGCTCAACGGTCGCTACCTTCCTGCAGATCGCAGCAAACCCCCGTAACCCCAGCTTGCTGGGACCAAACTGCAAACGAATGTATCTCAACATTAAACTCACCTTACCCTTAACTTACAGGTTATGTTATTTTTGTTGCACGATGCTATTTTGATTTAAGCTCAACATCTGGTGTTGGGGAGTTTGAGGGAGGCGTGATGTCGTGGGTGGTTTTCTTGGAGAATGATTATTTGGCTTAGGTAAAGGGATTTATGAGGGGTTGCGCTAGTCTGAGAGGGGTGCTAGCTTTCTGGACTGCAGGTGCCGTGGGCCTGAGGCTCGGTTTGAAGCCCGGGTTTAGGCACGGGACTTGCTGGGGCCTCACCTCTTTGGAGGGGGGCGGTGAGGTCCTTGGAGCGGGGCCTTTGGGGGGAGGGTCCTGTCGTTCTTGGGGGCGTTGCCGTATATGTAGCGGGCGCCCCCGGATTCTCTAGCAGGCAGCTATCCTATCGACAAGGGATTGAGAAAGGTTAGCCACACGTCACCTGTATACAAACCTGTTGTGCCCGGTATATTCTCTGTCTCCGAGTGCCCGTTAGCCGTTGCACCGTGCAAAAGGCCATGAACACCGCTGGTGAAGTAGCTGACGGCCGAAAGCTGAGCGCTAATAGAAGATGGGCCCGGAGGTGCTGGCGTAGGCGGTGAGCCAGTGGAGGTCTTCTTCGGTGAACTGTTCGGTGGAGTTACGCGCGGCGTAGACGACGCCCACCGGCCGGTCCCCGTCGAGGACCGGGACCGCTAAGGAGCTCATCCAGCGGGTGTTGGTGCGGGCTTGTGGGAGGCGCCTGGGGCCGGTCACCACCAGGGTGGGCTGAGAGGTGCGCAGCACGAGTTCTATGGCGCTCTTGTCGTCGGTCGTGAGGGGACGCGGCGGTGTGTCGCCGGCCCCGGCAGATGCCCGTGCGATGGGGGAGAGATCCTCGGCTCTTATCAGGCCGACCCAGTCTGCTTTGAGCTCCTTGCGCGTCTCTTTGGCGATCTTTTCCGGTGGGGACGCGGGGTCGAGGCTTTCCGGTGTGGGGGGACGGAAGACGAGGCGGGAGCTCAGGATAAAGTTCGAGCTCGTCCCGGCGACTATCCCCAAGAAGGCGGCGATCGCATAGTAGGGAAAGTCGGAGCTGACGTACGTGATCAGGGGGTAGTAAACTGCAAAGTTCGCCCCCAGGGCCACGATGGCCACCGGGTATGCGAGCGCCCCGCGCAAGAGGAAGTGGATCCGGCTGGAGTGCCGGATGTCGCGCCAGGTAAAGGTGTTGTTTAGCAGGAAGTTGCTCAGGATGCTCACGGCCACGGCCGCCATCCAGGCCATGGTCGGGTTGGCACCGAAGTACTCGACTAGGGCTATCAGGGTCAGCAGGTTCACCAGCACCCCGGAGGCTCCCACGAGGGCGAACTTCCAGAATCGCCCCGCCGAGGGGACGTACCAGAAGAGGCTGGCTATATGTGCCAGGTAACTCAAGCCCTGACCGTAGGTGGCCTTCGAGACCCCGGCGGTGCGCGCCTGGAAGTTTAGCGGCACCTCGGCCACCTCTAGCTCCGGGGCGCAAACCAAGACCTCAAGGAGGATCTTGAACCCGGTGGGCCTGAACTGGATACCCGAGATGGCCGAGTTCTTGATGAGGAAGAAGCCGGTTAACGGGTCGGTGGTCTTCCTCGCCTCCTTGAAGACGATCTGGGACAGGTACTTGCTGCCGACGGAGACCGCCTTACGCGCCAGTCCTGGGAGGCCGGCGTAGCTGCCGCCCCGAGCGTAGCGGCTCGCCACCACGACGTCCGCCCCCGAGGCTTTGGCCTCTTCGAGCATCTCGCGCACCTTCTCGGGGGGATGTTGGAGGTCAGCGTCCATTACGCAGGTGTACTCGCTCTCGTTTGCGACCGCGTCCATGCCCGTCATCACGGCCGTCGAGAGACCGCCGCCCTGCTCGTTCTGCTCACGGTGGATCAATAAGATTCGACCATCCTCCTCGCTTAAAGCCCGGATCACCTCCGGCGTCCCATCGCTCGAGTCGTCCACGAAGACGACCCGGTGGTCCACCCCCGATAGGGCGTCCTTGAGCTCCCGCACCAGGCGGGGGACGTTGCTGACCTCGTTGCGCGTGGGGATGACCAGCGTCAGGAGGGCTCTCCCTTTGGCGGCCCTCCTTTTGTTGGCCTGCTCGCCCGCCAGGATCCGCTCTTCCGGCCTCATAGCGGGATTAGGCTAGCATAAGCGTCAAGGTGCTGGTAATCCCGGGTAAACTTACCATGACAAGCAGAGAGCCAAGGAGGAGAGATGGCTATCGAAGAACGGGCACACGTTTTCGTCTCGGGCCACGTGCAGGGCGTATTCTTCCGAGACTCTACGCGAGAGCACGCCGAGGAGCTAGGCTTGAGCGGTTGGGTCCGCAATACCGAAGACGGACGGGTCGAGGCAGTCTTCGAGGGCGAGTCAGAGGCGGTGCGCCAGATGATCGACTGGTGCGAAAGCGGCCCGTCGGGCGCGGACGTCGATAACGTCTCCGTGGAAGAGGAAACGCCGGGAGGCCTCTCCGGCTTCGAGGCCCGGTGAGCGAAGCGCCAGCGAACGGCGTACCCGACGATCTCAGCTGCCTCCTCGAGGAGTCGGGGGCGGAGATCCACTTCAGCCGGCCCATAGACTACGGTACTCAGTTCCGCGTAACTCGCGGCCCGGAGACCGCAGTGCTGAACGTCTACACTTCGGGGAAAATATCTACCGGAGGTAGACCTTCAACCTTGCTGGACCTGCTCGAGGATTGGCGGATCTCCCGGACGAGCACCGGGTCGGAGCGCGGTACTGCGAGACCGAGCAAGTCGGATGGGACACCGCGAGTGGGCGCGGACGAGGCCGGTAAGGGAGACTACTTCGGGCCGCTGGTGGTCGCGGGCGTGCGAGCCTCGGGAGAGCAAGCGGCCCCAGAGCTGCGCGAGATCGGGGCGAGAGACTCCAAGACGCTCAGTGCCATTGGGGCCACAAACCTCGCCCGACGCATCGTAGAGTCCGTGGGCCCGGGAAACGCGCGTGTCGTCGTCCTTCGTCCTCGGGACTACGAGGCGCGCAGGAGAGCCGCTGGCAATAACGTCAACAATCTTCTAGCTGAAGTCAACGTACAAATATTCGACGAGCTCAAGGCCGGCGTCGAACTTTTCGTGGTGGATGAGTTCGCGAAGGCGGCTCGTTCGTACATCGAGCCGTACGTGCCGCCGGGGGTGCGGCTCGTGGTAAGGCCGAGGGCGGAAGACGACGTGACGGTCGCGGCGGCTTCCGTTTTGGCGCGGGCGCGGTATCTGGAGGAGATGGACGCCTTCTCCGAAGAGGTGGGGTTCGAGCTTCCCCGGGGGGCGACGCACGTCTTCGAGGCCGCCCGACGCGTAGCCGAGGAGCGGGGGTTCGAGGGGCTTCAGAAGGTGGCGAAGGTGCATTTCGGCACGACGGCTCAAGTGTTCGAGGAGTTGGAGGGCGGCGGATGAGGAGGAGGGGCTTTTGATAGATCTTCGCAGCGACACCGTGACCCGGCCGACGCAGGTGATGCGCCGGGCGATAGCTGAGGCCGAGGTCGGGGACGACGTCTTCGGGGAGGACCCGACGGTAGGCAGGCTGGAGGAGTACGTGGCTGAGCTCCTCGGCAAAGAGGCGGCCCTCTACTGTCCTTCGGGGACGATGACGAACCAGATCGGGGTGCACGTCGCGACCAAGCGCGGCGACGAGGTGGTGCTGCACGAAGCTGCCCACATCTTCAACTACGAGGCCGGCGCCCCGGCCCTCCTCTCCGGCGTCCAGGTGCGGCCCGTCCCCGGCGAGGGCGGTATCATAGCGCCCGAGGCTCTAAGGGCCGCCGTCCGCCCCGAGAACGTCCACTTCCCCCGCCCGAAGCTCCTGTGCCTGGAGAACACCCACAACGTCGCTGGGGGCAAGATCTTTCCTTTAGAGGAGTTCGCCACTGTCGCGGTCGAGGCGAGAGAGCTGGGGCTCAAGGTCCACCTCGACGGGGCCCGGCTCTTCAACGCCCAAGTCGCGACCGGCATCCCGGCTCGCGAGTGGTGCGAGCACGCCGACACCGTCTCCGTCTGCTCCTCCAAGGGCCTCGGCGCCCCCGTGGGGTCCTTGCTGGCGGGGGACGAGGAGGTTATCCGGGAGGCCAGGCGCGCCCGCAAGGCTTTCGGAGGCGGGATGCGCCAGGCCGGCGTCGTCGCCGTCGCTTCCCTCTACGCCTTCGAGCATCACGTCGAGAGGCTAGTCGAGGACCACGAACGGGCGAAGAGGCTCGCCGTGGGCCTCGCCGAGGCCGGTTACCGGGTAGAGCCGCCGGAGACCAACATCGTGCTCGTCGAGGTCGGGGATGCCGACGGCTTATTGCGGACCCTCGCCGGGGAAGGCGTGCGCGCTACGCCCCGGAGCAAGAACACCATACGCTTCGTAACCCACCTGGACGTCGGCGACGAGGAGATAGACTCTGTTGTGGGGGCGGCCACTAGACTCGCCGCATACACCCCCGGTCATTGAGACTGGGTCCCAGGATCGAGGTTCGCGCCGCCGCTCCCGACGGTCTCGCCGAACCCCTAAAGCTCCTCGAAGAGTTCTTGAGAGACAGTGATCCCGTACCGACCCCGTTCGCCGAGCGACTCTCGCGGGCCGTCGAAAGGGGAGATGTCGAGGTGCTTGTAGCCCGGGCGGAGGGGCGTCTCGTCGGGGTGGCTGTGCTTGCCTTCCGTCTCGACGTCTCCGCGGGCGCCCCTTTCGCCAGCGTCGAAGACCTTTACGTGAGGCCAGACGCCCGGCAGCAGGGCGCCGGTCGGGTGCTTATCGAGGCGGTGGGGAAGCAGTGCCGGGCGCGTGGCGTCTCCTACGTCGAGGTTCAAACGGACAGCGAGGCGGCGGGGTTCTACGAGGCTTTGGGCTACGAGCCGGAGGAGGGCGTGCGGGTGCTCTCACGTTCCTACGCTTTTTAGATCGGCGGCACTTCGGCTCTTCGCTTACAAGTTGAGCGGCCGAAATGCCGACCGGCTACAACTCCTTCACCTCATAGACGGAGACCTCGCGGAAGCCCAGCTCTTTGTAGAACCTGCGGGCGCGGGCGTTGCCGGCGGCGGCCTGTAAAGAGATACCGTGGGCGCTTTTTTCTTTGGCCCACTTTCGGAATTCGTCGAAGAGGGCGTGGCCTATCCCCAGGCTCCGGTGGCCAGGGGCGACGTAGACATCTTCGATGGAGGCCCAGGTCTTGGGTTCGAAGGCGGGGGAGCCTTCGCGAAGCTCGCCGGAGAGAAACCCGATCACCTCGTCGTTTCTCTCGGCGACGAAGAGGCAGGAGTGAGAGCTCGAGGAGAGGTCGGCGAGGAAGCGGCGCATGATCTTCTCGGCGTCGGGGGCAGTGGCGTAGACGGAGTCGTAAAGGGTGTGCTCCTCCGCGCTCCGCACCCAGAGACGGGCCGCGGCGGCGGCGTCTTCCCGCCTTCCGGGGCGGACGGTGAAGCGGATCTCGCCCTTCTCGCCACGTTCCTTCACTCCCCAATCGTAGCGGATAACGCCGCCGCTCGTGATCGCCTGCATCTTCGTCTCCTGGCGCTCTCGACCACAACCGCTTGCGCCAACCACTTTCGCCCCTTCCCTTTTCGCCCCAGAAGGATTACTCTGGAGCGTCTGGAGTATCGTTGCAAACGAGATCGCGAGGAGCGCTAAAGAAAAACGAACGTACGGCCGACAAGGGAAGTGTAGAGAACGCGGGACGTCAGGGTCGGCAGAAGAGAAGCGAAACAAAGCGCCAGAACTCTCCATCAGTCGATCAACTGGTCGGGGAGTTGACGAGGTAGACGTTCATCGAGTTATTCGGCGGGTACGTCTCGGCTATCGCGGACGGTCGTTAGGGCAGCGACAAATCTCGGCGGCGACGCCGGGGACAAAACGCCTCCCGGGTCCGGCAATTCTCAAGCTTCGCTTTGCCTCCTTCTTGAGTCCCATTGAGGACGCTGGTTGTCCGGGAGCCCTATGCCAGGACGAGTATCGGAGGTGCATTATCGTGTGCGGGATCGTAGGTTACGTGGGTAGGGAGCGGTGCGTCGAGGTTCTCCTTGACGGCTTGAAGAACCTCGAGTACCGAGGCTATGACTCGGCTGGGCTGGCCCTTGCTTTGCCCGACTCTGGGATAGAGACGGCCAAAGAGGTGGGGCTCCTCGCCAATCTGACGAGCGCCGTGAGTGACAGGGACTTCTTGAAGGTGCGGGCCGGCGTGGGTCATACCCGGTGGGCGACACATGGGCGTCCCAGCGAAGCTAATGCCCACCCGCACACGGGCGGTGGAGGGCCAGAACCCGAGGTAGTGGTGGTCCATAACGGCATCATCGAGAACCACGTGGAGCTAAGGGAGGAGCTGATCAATCGTGGCTGCGAGTTCCGCTCGGAGACCGATACGGAGGTCATCGTGCACCTCTTGGCGCAGAGAGTGGCCGCCGGGGAGCCCTTGCGGGAGGCGTTCGTGGGGACGCTGAAGCGCCTCGAAGGATCCTTTGCGGTCGCAGCGATGAGCGCAAACGCGCCAGAGACCATAGTCGCGGCGCGTCACCAGAGCCCGCTGGTAGTGGGTCTCGGGGAGGGTGAGAACTTTCTGGCTAGCGCGGTGCAGGCCCTGCTCGGCAACACGAGGAAGTTCCTCTTCGTGGAGAACGGCGAGGTCGTGGCCATAACCGACTCGTCGGTCGAGATCTTTACGCTCTCCGGCGCGCCTGTCGAGCGGGAGACGTTCGAGGTGGACTGGTCGGCCGAGGCGATAGAGCTCGGCGGTTACGAGGACTTCATGCTCAAGGAGATACACGAACAACCTGCCGCCCTCCGGGCCACCCTGGTGGACCGCCTCGACGCCGAGGGCGCGGTGGACCTCTCCGAGCTGGATCTCGACCTCGCAGGCGTCAAGCGGGTGGTCGTCGTCGCCTGCGGAACGGCCTATCACGCGGGACTTTTGGGCAAGTACGCCATCGAGCGCCTCTCCCGCCTGCCCGTCGAGGTCGCCGTGGCGAGCGAGTATCGCTACGCCGAGCCAGTAGGAGATGAAAATACCCTCGTCGTCGCCATCTCCCAGAGCGGAGAGACGACGGACACTCTAGCAGCCATCGAAGCGGCACGGGCTTTCGGGGGGCGGGTCCTAGCCGTGACCAACACGCAAGGGTCGCTCATCACCCGTGAGGTCGACGCGGTCCTCCTTACCAAGGCCGGACCGGAGGTCGGGGTCGCCGCCACAAAGACCTTCCTCACCCAGATCTCGGCGCTTTACCTTCTGGCGCTCGAGTTGGCCGGGGCCAAGAGCGTCCGTCCTGCGGAGGAGCTGCGAGAGATCGGGCGCGAGTTCCGAAGAATGCCGGAGAAGGTCGAGGAGACGAGGGGGCTCTTGGAGGGCCGGACCGGGGAGGCCGTCGAGGTCTTCGCGGGGGCACGATGCGCGCTCTTTTTGGGGCGCGGGGTCTCTTTCCCGACGGCGCTTGAGGGGGCGTTGAAGCTCAAGGAGATCTCCTACCTCCCCGCCGAGGGATATCCTGCCGGCGAGATGAAGCACGGGCCCATAGCCCTCGTGGACGAGCAGTGCCCCGTCGTCGCCATCTTCGGTGAGGGCTTACTACGCGAGAAGACTCTCTCAAACGTCGAGGAGACCGTGACCCGCGGGGCGCGGGTGATAGCCGTGGCCCATAAAGACGATGAGGCGGCCCAGCGGGTGGCGAAGGTCACGCTGCCGGTGCCCGCGGTGCCGGAGACCTTGAGCCCCCTCGTCTGCGCCGTGCCGCTGCAGATCCTCGCCTACCACGTCGCCAAGGCCCGCGGCCTCGACGTGGACAAGCCGCGCAACCTCGCCAAGAGCGTGACCGTAGAGTAACCGTCAGGAGACGATTTTGGGGAGAGCCGAACCTGATCCTGTTCCTGGCGGTCTCGATGACGCTCATAGTCGCTCCGGGGTTGGACAACATCCTCGTGCTCACCCGTGCATCTCTCAGGGGCACGGAGCGGCGCTGGTCTCGGCAGTTGGCGCGAGCCTCGGGCTCGTCGTCCACACTCGGCGTTCGCGGCGGTCGGGCTCTCCGCGCTGCTGGCGCAGTCCGCCCTTGCCTTCTCCGTCGTGAAGTACGCAGGAGCGGCGTACCTGATCTACCTAGGGATAAGGACGCTGGTAAGCAAAGAGGGCTTGGGCGTCTCGGGCGAGGCTGCGCCGGCAATGCTCAGGAGTGTCTTCTTTCAGGGTGAGGCGACGAACGTGCTCAATCGCAAGGTGGCGCCCTTCTTTCAGGCATTTTTTGCCGCAGTTCGCGGACCCGAACAAGGGCAGCGCGACCCTGCAACTGCTGACTCTCGGGCTGACCTTCGCGCTGCTCACCCTGATGATCTTCAGCGTCATCGCCTACTTTTCGGGGAGCGTGGGCGACAGACTGGTGACTCGTCCTGGCTTCGCGGACGGCTTGCGCTGATTGACCGGCGGCGTCCTCATCGGCCTCGGACTGCGCCTCGCCCTCCCAGAGCGCCGGTGGCTTTCGGCTACCGGACTAGCTTCAGGGCGTTCGGTTCGATGCGAAAGGACATGGGGAGCCTGCCCCAGACTTCGCCGTCCAGCTGTACGGGGGCGTAGGCGCCGGGGGACGCGGCGCGCAACTCCTTCACGGAGAAGGAGCGCATGGAGCGGCTCAAGGGCCTCTTCGCTAGGATGCGGGCGAAGACGTCGGGCCTCAAGAGCCGGCTCACCCGCTCGACGAGGACGACCTCGAGCTCCCCGTTCGCGAGCGAGACGGTATCGGATACTCGAAAGTCGCCGCCGTAATAGTGGCCGTTGGCGACGATTGCGAACTGCGTCGTGTAGGACTCGTCCCCGCAGGCGATGTGCAGTGTAGGCAGGTCCCCTTCGGAGTACACCTTGAAGGCCGCGAGGGGAAAGGCGAGTAACTTTAAGACCCGCTTGAGGCGCGGGGTGACCTCGTTTACAACGTGGGCGTCGAAGCTTAACCCCGCCATGCAAGCGAAGCGGCGCTCGACGCCCTCGCGGTCCGTGGCGATCCCGACGTCTATCCGGCTCTCCTCGCCTCTGAGGACGCGTTCGCAGGCTGCCTCCGCCTTCAAAGGTAGCCCGAGCTCCCGCGCCAGGACGTTCGCCGTCCCGAACGGGAGAATGCCCAAAGTGGCGTCTCTGTGGAGTCCATTGACGACCTCGTTGATGGTACCGTCGCCCCCGGCGGCGACGACGAGGCGCGCCCCGGCCAAAGTGGCGAGCTCGGTGGCGTGCTGCGGGCGTTCGGTGGGCCACACCTCGACCTCGAGGCCGCCGGAGGTGAGGATCTCCGCGCAGTGCTTGAGGTGGTCCTTGCGTCGGGCGCGCCCTGCTTCAGGGTTGCCGATGATGACGAGCTCTCTTGCTTCCACTCCCATATGATAAGCCCTCTTTCGCCGGAAGTTGCTCTGGCGTAATATGCGCTTAGTGGAGAGGATGAAGGACTTCGTGGTGCCGGGGATCGGGGTGGACATCGTGGACGTCGAGAGGATGAAGTTCGCCCTGAAGAGGACACCCAGGATCCGCCAGAGGCTCTTCACCGAGCGCGAGATCTCCTACTGTGAGAAGTTCCGCTACGCCGAGCGCCACTACGCCGGTCGCTGGGCCGCTAAAGAGGCAGTGACCAAGGCTTTGGGGTGCGGCCTCATACAGTGGAACGGTGTCGAGGTCGTCCGCCGCCCCCGCCAGGCTCCGACCGTGAGCATCTTCGGCAAGATAGAACGGTTCGCCAACACGGTCGGCGTCGGCGAGGAGGAGCTCCAGATCTCCATCACTCACTCTGAGCTCTCGGCGGTGGCCGTCTGCGTCGTGCGCCGAAGGGGGCACGAGGACGTGCCGGAGGAGATACTTTGAGGCTCTACTCGGCCGAGGAGATGACCCGGGCGGATGAGGGCGCTCAGAGGCTCGGCATCCCGAGCGGCGTCCTCATGGAGCGGGCTGGCGTCGAGTTGACCCGAGCGACGCTCGATCATTTCGGACCTTTGGAGGGAGGCCGGGTGCTCGTCGTGGCCGGCGGCGGCAACAACGGAGGCGACGGCTTCGTCATCGCTCGCGAGCTGCACTTGGCCGGCGCTGAAGTCGCTGTGTTTGCGACTAAGGACGAGTACGAAGGAGACCCGCGGACAAATCTTGAAGCCTTGCGCAACCTGAAGGTGCGCTTCGTCGGCCCGGACGAATTCGAGGACGAGATCCAAGGGGCGGACCTCATCGTGGACGCCCTTCTTGGGACCGGCTTCAAGGGCGAGGTGCGCGAAAAGGAGGCCGGGTTTATCGAGAAGATGAACGAAGCGGCTGCTCCGATCGTCGCGGTGGACGTGCCCTCAGGGGTGGACGGATCTACGGGCGAGGTGTGGGGAGCAGCGGTGCAAGCCGACCTCACCGTCTGTGCTCACGCGGCGAAGCTCGGGTGCGTCGTCTCGCCGGGATACGAGTACTCGGGAGAGGTCGCCGTGGTAGATATAGGCATCTCGCCCGAGGCGGACATGGAGCCGGTGGCGACGTGGACCGACACCGACTCATTACGGGGCGTGGTGCCGCGCCGGGCGGAGGCGGCCCACAAGTACTCCGCCGGGTCTCTGCTCGTCGTTGCGGGCTCGACCATGGCCACGGGGGCTGCCGTCATGGTCGCCCGGGGAGCTCAAAGGACCGGGTGCGGGATAATTTTCGTTGCGACCGCCGAGGGCGTGGCCCCCTCCATCGACGCCCAGCTCGTCGAAGTCCTCGTCTCCGGGGTGCCCGAAGACGACGAGGGGAACATGAGCGTGGACGCTCTAGACAACATCATGGAGCAGGCCCAGGAGGCTTCGGCTGTCGTACTCGGACCGGGGATGGGGGTCGGGGAGGGGGGCAGGAGGATAGTCGAAGGAGTCTTGAAAGAGACGGACGTTCCGGTCTTACTCGACGCCGACGCTATCTCGAACCTTTCGGGGCCGGAGGATCTCGCCGGGAGGGGCACGCCGCCCGTGATCACGCCACACCCGGGCGAGTTCGGCCGGCTCTTGGGGGAGGGCACGAAGGAGGTTCAGTCCCGCAGGCTCCACTCCGTGCGGCGGGTGGCCGGAGAAGGCGGCTGCTGCGTGCTTCTCAAGGGGGCGGATACGTTGGTGGCTTACGCAGAGCGCGTGGCGGTCAACTCGACTGGCGGCGCGCAGCTCGCGACCGCGGGGACGGGGGACGTGCTCTCAGGGATAATAGGCGCGCTTCTCGCGCGCGGGATGGAGGCTTACGACGCGGCTCGGACCGGTGCCTGGGCGCATGGGCGCGCCGCGGAGTTCTGGCTCGAAGAGAGCGGTTGGCCCGCCGAGAGCATGGTCGCGACAGACCTTCTTTCTTACCTGCCGCGCGCTTTCGGCGAAATCTACTAGCGGTTGCGCTCCTTCGGCGTGTAAGGTCCCTCTATTTTGGAGTAGTATCAACGGGACTGAGTAATTTCGTGAGGGGTGTAAGGATTGAATCAGCAAGATATCCGGGAGCTTAAAGTCGGGGAGATCATGCACGCCGAGTGGCCGATCCTGGCGCCCGAGAGCACCGTGGAGGATGCGATCAAGCTGTTCGCGGAGGCCCAGATCTCGGGCGCCCCCGTCGTCGAAGATGGGCGGCTCGTCGGAATAATCACCGAGGGCGACCTCATCTTCCAGGACGCGGAGATCAAATCCCCGGGCTTCCTCGACATCCTCGGCGGCATCGTTCCCCTGGGTAACACGGAGGAGTACCGCAGGGAGGCCCTGAAAAGCGCGGGCGTCACCGTCGGCGAGGTCATGACGAGCGATCCCGTGACCGTCGCCCCCGAGGCGACCTTGTCCGAGGCTGCGACCGTAATGGCCGAGCAGCGCAAGAAGATACTGCCTGTCGTAGAGGGCGAGCGGCTCGCCGGCGTCATAACCCGCATGGATATCCTCACCCTTCACGTCCTCAACCCCCAGCTTTAGGCCCCGCTTGGCAGATCACGTCCCACCAGAAGTGCCGAGCCGTACCTGGGCCGAGGTGGACCTCGGCGCGATCCGTCATAACATTCGCGCCCTCAAGTCCCGGGCCGGAGGCGCCCGCCTTATGGCCGTCGTGAAGGCCGACGCCTACGGCCACGGCACCGTTCCCGTATCCCGCGCCGCCCTCCAAGCCGGCGCCGACTCTCTAGCCGTCGCGACCGCTGAGGAAGGCGCCGAGCTCAGACGTGCCGGTATAGACGCCCAGATCCTGGTCTTCACCGACCTCCTCCCGGACAGGCTCGCCCTCGCCAAAGCTCATCACCTGGAGGTCACGGCACACTCGATCTCGAGCGCGAAGCGCATCGCCGCCCACCCCGGCCTCGCAGCGCACCTCAAGGTCGATACCGGCATGAACCGCTGGGGCGTCGAGCCGGACGAGGCGAGGGAGGCCTGCAAGATCCTGGACGACCGGCTCGTGGGCATCTACACCCACCTCGCTTCCGCCGACTCCGACGAGGAGGCGACGAATCGCCAGCTCGCCCTCTTCGACGAGATGCTCGCCGCGCAAGACTTCGGCGTCGCCCTCGTGCACGCCGCAAACTCCGCCGGCACCCTCTGGCACCCCTCATCGCGCTACGATTGCGTCCGTCCCGGCATAGCCCTCTATGGTCTGCACCCTGCGGGGGACGAGGGCGATCCCGCCGACGAGGGCTTGAGGCCGGCGCTAGCTTTGAAGAGCTACGTGGCGGACGTCAGGCGTCTCGCGAGAGGCGAGGGGGTTTCTTACGGGCTAACGTTCAGGGCAGAAGAGCCTATGTTCGCGGCGACGGTGCCGGTTGGGTACGCCGAGGGGTATAGGCGCACCCTCTCGAACGGTGCGTGGGCGCTCATTCGGGGCGAGCGGCGTCCCCTTTTGGGGAGGGTGACGATGGATGCCTGCGTCTTCGGGGTGGATGCAGGGGTAGAGGTCGGGGACGAGGTCGTGCTCTTGGGGGAGCAGGACGTCGAGGGTATCCTGGCCGAAGAGCTCGGTGCTTGGGCCGGCACGATAAACTACGAGGTAACGACCGGGATCAACACCCGGCGCGTCGAGAGGAGTTATGTCGATGTTCGAGAATCTTAATTGGAAGGGCGCCTTCAGGCGGGCAGCCTTCGCCGCCGCGCTGTACCTCTTGTTCGTCTACTTGATGAGCACCGCTTTCCCGGACTCCTTCGGGGCGGGCACCAACCTCACCTCCGCCCTGGTCGTCGCCGTGCTCTTCTTCTTTCTCTACGCGCCCGTCTTCGCCTTCGCCGACCGGCGCAAGAGGCGGCGGCTAGCCGAGATGAGAGCCCAGAAGAAGGGCAAACCAAGCGCCAGGACCGTTACAGCCACGGACGGATACGACGCAGAAGACGGTGAAGAGAGGGGCGACCTAAAGGGCCGCCACAACCCCAACACCAGCCGCAAAAAGGCGGCGCGTCGGCAACGACGCCGCTGAAACCCAAAAGCGTGCCCATCCACAAGGCGCTGGCTCCCCCCTTCGACACGGAAGCGCTCGTCCACGAGGTACCAGAGCTTCGGCTCGCCCTGGATCAGGGGCAGGGACCCTTCCACCACCTCGACGTCTTCGAGCACATCCTCGAGACCATCCGGGGTGTGGAGAAGGAGCTTTTGGAGGGCCGGGTTGGGGTCAGGGTCGGCGAGGAGAGGCGCGAGGGACTTCGCGTCGTCGGCCTCCTGCACGACATCGCCAAGCCCGTGACGCGCGGGGAGGCCGAGGGGCGGGTGCTCTTCATCGCCCACGACGCTTTAGGGGCATGCCTCGCCCACAAAGTTTGTCGGCGTCTAGGTCTCCCCACACGCACCACGGACCTCGTGACCACCCTAACAGCGTTGCACCTCAAGATAGGCTTTATGGGCAACCCCCGCTCGGACTACGCGCCGGAGAGGCTCGCGCTCGCCGCGGGACCGTTCGGGGAGGAGCTCGCCACACTTTCTTGGGCCGATCGCCTCGCCGCCCAGGGCCCGCGCCTGAAAAGCGGGCACATCGAGCGCCACCGCGAGCTCTGCATAAAATTCTTGCGCGTCAGCCGAAAGCTCGGCCCCTACCCTGAGCCCGACTACGAGAGCCTCGCCGGATGGCGAAAGACCCTCTCGACGCCGACGTCGGTTACGCAGCGAGCCGGATGAGGCTACTTGAGGCCCGCGGGGTAGGAAAAGACAAAGCTCTCGGGCACGTATCGAGGCTGCTTATACGAACCTTCTAACTACCGAAAAGCTTCACAAAAGGCGCGGTTATAGATAATATCGGCTCCTAGAAAACGAGAACTTTGGCGACGTATCAGGAGGTTTCGGCGTGGGTATAAAGCGGGCGAGGAGGGATCGTTGGATCTTTGGGGTCTGTGGCGGGATAGCCCGAAGTTTGGGATGGAGCTCATTCGCGGTGCGGCTTGTGACCGTCCTGCTGGCGATCTTCATCCCCGGGCCGAACATCGTGGTGGTTCTTGCCTATCTCCTGCTTGGCTTTCTTTTGCCCGAGAGCGAGGAGTACTAGCACCCTCATGGATTTCGCCGAGGCGCAGAAGGAAGCTTTGGAGTGCCGCAAGTGCGGCCCTTTGTGCCACTCTAGGACGAAGGTCGTCTTTGGCGAGGGGCCTTTGAACGCCGAGCTCTTCGTCGTCGGCGAGGCGCCGGGCTTCAACGAGGACAAGAAGGGCAAGCCTTTCCGGGGCGCGTCTGGGATGCTGCTCCACAGGCTGCTTTCCTCCGTGGGGCTCGAGCGCGAGGGGGTCTACCTCACGACCCTCGTCAAGTGCCGTCCGCCCGAGGACCGGGCGCCGAAGCCGTCGGAGATCAACGCCTGCAGGCCGTACCTTCTGGCCCAGCTCACGGCGGTGGACCCGAAGGTGGTGGTGGCTTTGGGAGACTTGGCGAGCCGTGCTTTGACCGGCCGCAAGGAGGCAGCCTCGCGCATACGCGGTAGGACGGTACCGCTCGACGGACGTTACGTCTTCCCAACGCTCTCCTTGAGCCAGGCGCTCTACACGCCGGCAAAGCGCGCGCTCCTCATCTCGGACTTCTCGCGCCTGCCGGAGCTCCTCGCCGCCGAACGCCCGACCACCTATGAGACCCTCAACGTCTCTCGCGTCCCAACAGCCGAACGCGAGCCCCTGCAACCGGGCCTCTGGTAGAGAACCCGTGGCGGGGACCCCCTTGGAGTGGGACAACTTGGACGAGGACGCCCTCGAAGAACTCGCCGCCGAGGTGGCGGGCTCCTTTAAACCCGGCGACATCGTCGTGCTGAAGGGCGAGGTCGGGGCCGGAAAGACGACTTTCGTGCGCGCGGCGGCCCGGGCTTTGGGTGTCCGAGAAGCAGTGACGAGCCCAACCTACCAGTTCGCGCGCGGCTACGAAGGCTCCGCGGGCGGAAGCGCGGTTACGGTGAACCACCTGGACCTGTATAGATTGGAGGGGCTGGACGTGCGGGATGCCCTGGACCTCGACGAGTACCTGCGGTCCGGCGCTGTGACGTTTATGGAATGGGCAGATCCGGCGCTCGGGCTCTTGGAGGAGCCGAGCGTCGTGGAGATCTTCCACCGCTCGCCGACCACGCGCCGGGTGCGGCTCTCGGGGCCGGTGGCGGCGCGGCTCTCGTAGTTCCGTGTTGGTCCTGGCCCTAGACTCTTCGACGGGCGCCGTGACGGTCGCCGTCGGCCGCGCCGAGGAGGGAGCCGGGCGGGAGGTGATCGCGGAGGTCTCCGTCGCCTGCCGCGGCGCTTCGGAGGCACTGCTCCTGGCGGCCCACGACGCACTCGGTCTCGCCGGAACGAGTCTGGGCGAGGTGGAGCGCATCCTGGTCGGGGTTGGTCCCGGCACCTTCACCGGCATCCGCATAGCCCTGGCCGGCGCGCGTTCCCTCTCGTTCGCGATCGGCGCCTCGCTCTCCAGAAATTCGACGCTCGCCGCCCTTGCTGCCCCGACCCTGTTGAGCGCCGAGGAACCGGACGTTATCGCCGTGCTCGACGCCAAACGTCGCCAGGTCTTCGCCCAGCGCTTCGCAGAAGACGAGACGCGCGGGGGGATCCTGTGCGTAGAGCCGGAGCAGCTTCCCGCGGAGCCCACAACAGGAGACGCGCCGCTCGTCGTCGGCGACGGCGCGGTGCGGTACAGGGAGGCGCTCTCGGCTCTGGGGCGCGTCCCGCCCGACGCCTCGCCGCTGCATCGGGTAACGGCGGCGGGGCACCTCCTCTCGGCGGACCTCTCGCCCGTGCCCGCTAGCGAGGTCGTTCCCCTGTACGTCCGCGAGCCGGACGCCGAGGTGAGGAGGGACCTCAACCCCTGGAGCAGGGCTTGACGGTACCGCACTTGCGCCCGATGCGTGTCGAGGATCTCCCGGCAGTGATGAAGACGGATCGGGAGAGCCTCCCACGGCCGTGGAGCGAGACGGTCTGGCGTGAAGAGATGTTCAGCCCTTTGGGCCTGTACCTGGTCCTCGAAGAGGACGGCGTTATCTTTGGCCATGTAGGTGTCAAGCTCGTCGCCGACGAGGCGCACGTCACGACGCTCGCGGTACGCCCGGAACGGCGACGGCAGGGGTTCGCCCGGGCCCTCGTCGAAGCCGCCCTCGACGACCCGGCTTCCGCCGATGCGAGACGCGCCTACCTTGAGGTGCGTCCGAGCAACCTGGCGGCCCTCGCGCTCTACACCTCTTTGGGTTTCGTCGATACTGGCGTCCGTCGCGGCTACTACGGGGACGAGGATGCCTTGCTCATGACCCTGAACCTCGAGGGGCATCCCCAGAACTTCGATGCTTCTCGCGTTCCTCCCGCGCCCTTTCCCGGCGGCGTCGGAGATCCTCCGGGCTTTCGAAAGGTTTCAGGAGCAAGAGGGCCGGGGCCAGGCAGGCGAGGAAGCTAACGAAGAGGCCGGCGGCGATCACGGGATCCACAGGGCCGCGACCCACGTAGATCAAAAACATCATTAGCACGACTAGCGCGATAAAGGCGAAGAACAACGAGAAGATGCGCACGAAGCTAGTATAGCTTGTCGGCTATTCAGGTGGTCAACCGGTCGGCGGGGACGAGGGAACGTAATAGCCGCGCGGATTCGGCTCGGCGTGAGCCGCTTTGCCTGGCTTTTACGTGGCGCTTACGTGGCGCGGGCAGAGTAGCGTGAAGCGAGAGCCGACAGGCTGAGATGCTATAAACACACCGTGATCCTAGCCATCGAAACGTCCTGCGACGACACCTGCGCCGCCATTCTAGAACCCGACGGCCGTCACGCGCTCTCCAACGTTGTTCATACTCAGACCGAGCACGAACGCTACGGCGGCGTCGTCCCCGAAGTGGCCTCCCGCGCCCACCTGGAGCGCCTCGACGGCATCGTTGAGAAGGCGCTCGCCGACGCTGGCGTTGATCTCGACCAGGTAGATCGCGTCGCCGTTACGGTGCGGCCGGGCCTTATCGGGGCGCTCCTCGTCGGCCTCTCTGCCGCCAAGGGCCTCGCTTATGCGCGACAGGTTCCCCTGGTCCCCGTGAACCACCTCGAAGGCCACGTCGCCGCCGCTTACCTCGCCGACCCGGCCCTCGAGCCGCCGTTCGCCGCCCTCATCGCCTCCGGCGGCCACACCGCCCTCTACTTCGTGGAGGACGGAGGGATGCGACTGCTCGGCCAGACCCTCGACGACGCCGCCGGCGAGGCGCTCGACAAGGGCGCCCGGATGCTGGGCTTGGGTTTCCCGGGTGGCCCAGCCATCTCGAAGGCCGCGCGGGGCGGCGACCCGGAGCGGTACGATTTCCCCGTTGCCCTCAAGGACAAGAATAACCTCGACTTCAGCTTCTCCGGCCTCAAGACCAGCCTCCTCTACAAGCTGAAGGCGCTCGACGAGGGATCAGCGGGGGGAGAGCTACCGCATCTCGCTGCGGGCTACGAGGCCGCCGTCGTCGAGGCGCTCTCTCGCAAGCTCCTGCGTGCGGCGAAGCTCTACGACGCCCCGGCCCTCGTCGTAGCCGGCGGCGTCGCCGCCAACGGCGCCCTGCGCCGGAGGCTAAAGGAAGAGTGCGACCGGCGCCGCCTCAAGCTCGTCGTCCCACCACCCGAGCTCTGCACCGACAACGCCGCTATGATCGGGGCCGCCGCTGCGACGGAGCACGCCGTCCCCTACCCGGACTATCTGAACCTCAACGCCCGGAGCGTCTGAGCACCCAACACTAGAATGCCCTCTACGAGAGCGGTTGTCTACCGCCGAGCAGAGCTGGCGTAATCTCCCCTTGGGGCGAAAGGATATACTGAGACGAGTTAAAAAAAGGTTCAGGATCAACCTCGCGACCGAAGAAAGAGACGTGAGCGTAACCTGGAAAATCGAACTGCCTCAGCCTCTGTTGATCGCGGTCATGTTCGTGCTTGTGGCCGTCTCGTGGTCTTCGGCTCCGGAGCGGATTCCAGTTCATTGGGACCTCTCGGGCCAGCCGGATCGCTAAGGCGGGAAGTTCGAGGGTTTGCTGCTTTTACCGCTGATTGCGCTCGGCCTCTACCTGCTGTTGCTGCTCTTGCCCAGGATAGATCCCAGGCGCGCCAACTACGCCCGGTTTCGGGGTGCCTACTTGGTGTTGCGTGTGGCCATACTCATGTTCCTAGTCCTGCTCTACGGCTTTGTCCTGCTTTGGACTAGAGGGATCCGGCTCGGTGTCTTGGTGATTCCGATCCTGGCCGGTGGGCTGCTCGTCGTGATGGGTGTTGTCATGGGCAGGGTCCAGCCAAACTGGTTCGTGGGCATCCGACGCCCCTCGACGCTCTCCAGCGATCTCTCGTGGAGAAAACCCACCAGCTCAGCGGGTGGCTCTTCGCTTGTAGTGCTTTCGTCTGGGCTGCTCTGGTGGCACCACAAACAAGAGGCCTCTTACACCACTTCCCCAGAGGTCTTATTTGGCGTATGTTTCGGTTTCTTTCACTTCATCCTGGTGCTATCCGGCGCGCCCGCTATCTACTCGGGAGGAGATCACGCATCGAACTTCCGAGAATAAACCCGGACTCGGTGGGTTCACGCCCTACGCTCGCCCGGTTTCTTGAGCCGTGAGAGCGCTCGGGTACGTTCTTCGCCGGCGAGGATGGTGCTTCGGGCGCACCTTATGCACGTGGCGTGCACATTCTCGGGGTGATCTTTAAGGTAGAGCAAAATTACCTTCTTGGGAACCCTGTACAGAATGTGCTCGGTCCGCGCCTCGCACCTCTCGCAGAAGCGCTCCTCGCGGCCGAGCTCCTCCGGCAGTCGGCTCAGGCTGGGCAACCGTTCGGGACGAAACACGCTCATATGGTTTGAATTGTAACCCTATTCGGAATATACTTTGGGCATCGGCACTCTCTCGGAGAGAGTGCCGAAAAGAGGTAAGTTCGTAGTTCAGGCCGTAGTCTAACAGAGGAGGTACTAGGTGGCGCATAAAGAGCTAAGGTTCGACACCGAAGCGCGCCGGGCGCTGGAGTTGGGCGTGAACAAGCTCGCCGACGCGGTCAAGGTGACGCTCGGGCCCAAGGGCCAGTACGTGGTGTTGGACAAGAAGTTCGGTTCGCCGACCATCACCAACGACGGCGTAACGATCGCTCGCGAGATCGAGCTGGAGGACATCTTCGAGAACCAGGGCGCACAGCTCGTCAAGGAGGTCGCGACCAAGACCAACGACGTGGCCGGCGACGGCACCACCACGGCGACGCTGCTGGCCCAGACCATCGTGCGCGAGGGCCTTAAGAACGTGGCCGCGGGCGCGAACCCGGTCATCTTGAGGGCTGGCATCGACAAGGCCGTGGGTGCCGCGGCTGAGGCGATCCGGGCTCAGTCCAAGGAGATCTCCGGGAAGGACGAGATCTCGCGGGTCGGCGCCATCTCGGCCCGCTCGGACGAGGTCGGCGACGTCATCGCCGAGGCCATAGATAGGGTTGGCAAGGACGGCGTGGTGAACGTCGAGGAGTCGCAGACCTTCGGGATGGAGCTGGAGTTCACCGAGGGGATGCAGTTCGACAAGGGCTACCTCTCCCCGTACTTCGTCACGGATCAGGAGCGGATGGAGGCCGTCCTCGACGACCCGTACATCCTGATCGCCAACCAGAAGATCGGCAACGTCCAGGACCTCTTGCCGGTCCTCAACCAGGTCATGCAGAGCAACCGCCCGATGCTCATCATCTCCGAGGACGTCGAAGGCGAGGCGCTGGCTACCCTGATAGTCAACAAGCTGCGCGGCACGTTCACGGCCGCCTCGGTCAAGGCCCCGGGCTTCGGCGACAGGCGCAAGAGGATGATGGAGGACATCGCGATCCTCACCGGCGGCGAGGTCATAACCGAGGAGCTGGGCCTGAGGCTGGAGAATACGCAGCTCGACCAGCTCGGTAGGGCCCGCAGGGTCGTGATCACCAAGGACAACACCACGATAGTGGATGGCTCCGGTGACGCCGAGGCGATCAGGGGCCGCATCAACCAGATCAAGGCCGAGCTGGAGACGACCGACTCGGATTTCGACCGCGAGAAGCTTCAGGAGCGGCTGGCCAAGCTGGCCGGCGGCGTCGCCGTCATCAAGGTTGGTGCCGCGACCGAGACAGAGCTCAAGGAGAAGAAGCACCGGGTGGAGGACGCTTTGAGCGCAACCCGCGCCGCTTTGGAAGAGGGCATCGTGACGGGCGGCGGTGTGGCGCTCTTGCACGCCCAGGAGCCCGTGGCCGACCTGCTCGACTCCCTAGACGGGGACGAGAAGACCGGGGCCAGGATCGTGCACCGGGCCCTGGAGGAGCCGATAAGGCAGATCGCCGAGAACTCCGGGGCCGACGGCTCGATAGTGGTGAACAACGTCCGCTCCCAGGCCGATTCGGTGGGCTTCAACGCCCTGAGCGGCGAGTACGAGGACCTGGTTTCCGCGGGGATCATAGACCCTGCGATGGTCACGAGGAGTGCGTTGCAGAACGCGGCCTCCATCGGCAGCCTCATCGTCACCACCGACGTGGTGGTGGCCGAGCCCGAGGAGGAGGCCCCCGCGATGCCCGGAGGCGGCATGGGCGGCATGATGTAAGGTTCCTCCCAGAGGTATTCTTCGGGGCGGCGCCATTCCAGGCGCCGCCCTTTGGTTTAGAATTTTTAAGATATATTGTTTCGAGCGACCGGGAACGGGTACGTATTGTCGCAACGTGGAAGCAAAGAAGGAGGTTATGTCGTGAGGGGCAACCAACTGGTTACCATTTTGGTGGTAGTCATCCTAGTCATCGTGCTGATCATTTTGCTCCAGCGGATCCTCTAAACCTCGCACAGCTTCTACGAAGTTTTGCGCTTTTCGAAAGGGGTTGAGGAAGGTGCCACAAGGCATCGTCGGGCTTATAGTAGTGGTGATCGTGGTCATAGTAGTGCTAGCTCTGCTAGGCGTCATATCTCTCTAGTTGTTTTCTAAGTCTTTTGGCCGTCTTGACCCGACGGGCGTCGGGGGTGTAACCTAGCGCAGAATTGCGGTACCTGAAAGATAGCTAGCGTCGAAAAGCCCACGGGGGTATTCCTCGTGGGCTTTTGCGCAGCCCGGTCAGAGAGCGACGAGAAAGGCGGCCCTCACTTCGCATGGATATCGAGATCGGCAAAGGCAAGACGGGTCGGCGGGCGTACGGGCTCGACGAGATCGCCATCGTCCCAAGTCGCCGGACCCGTGATCCGCAGGACATAGACATCTCCTGGTCTTTGGGGGATCTGCACCTGGATCTCCCGTGCCTGGCGAGCGCCATCGACGCCGCCGTGGACCCCAAGACGGCCGGCATCGTTGGGCGTTTGGGCGGCCTCGCCGTCCTCAACCTCGAAGGCATCCAGACCCGCTACGAGGACCCGGGGTCCGTCTTCGAGGAGATAGCGAGCCTCCCAGAGACGAAGGCCACGCGCGTGATGCAGGAGATCTACGCCGAGCCCATGAAAGAGGAGCTGATCTTCCGCCGCATCCAGGAGGTAAAGGATCAGGGCGTGATCGCCGCCGCCTCCCTCACCCCACAAAGAGTAGAGCGTTACCACCGGGCCGCCGTAGAGGCCGGCCTCGACGTGCTCGTGATCCAGGGCACGGTCGTCTCCGCCGAGCACGTCTCCAAGACCGTCGAACCCCTCAACCTCATGGAGTTCGTCCCGTCCCTGAACGTGCCCGTCATCGTCGGCGGCTGCGCGAGCTACTCGACCGCTCTGCACCTCATGCGCACCGGGGCGGTGGGCGTTCTCGTCGGAGTGGGTCCGGGCCGCATCTGCACCACGCGCGGGGTCCTCGGTACCGGGGTCCCGCAGGCGACCGCCATCGCCGATGCCACGGCAGCACGGATGCGCCACTACCTGGAGACGGGCGAGTACGTCAACGTCATAGCCGACGGCGGGATGCGCACCGGCGGGGACGTCGCTAAGGCCGTGGCCTGCGGGGCCGACGCTGTGATGCTCGGGAGCGCTTTCGCCAAGGCCGAAGAAGCCCCCGGTCGCGGTTACTCGTGGGGGATGGCAACCTTCCACCCGACGCTGCCGCGTGGGACCCGCATCAGCACCAAGACCGTCGGCACGCTGGAGGAGATAATGCTCGGTCCCGCCCACGAGAACGATGGGACGCTTAACCTCATGGGAGCCTTGAGAACCAGCATGGCGACTACTGGCTACCAGAACATCAAGGAATTCCAGAAAGCCGAGGTCGTGTACGCTCCGTCATTCAACACCGAGGGCAAGTCGGAGCAGCGCTCCCAACAGGTCGGTATGGGCTAACCCTTGATCCTGGTCCTCGATTTCGGCGGACAGTACGCGCAGCTAATCGCTCGGCGCATCCGCGAGGCCCGCGTCTACTCGGAGCTAATCCCCTACGATACGCCCGTTGAAGAGATCCTGGCCCGCGAGCCGAAGGGCATCATCCTCTCCGGGGGGCCGAACAGCGTCTACGGGGAAAGGGTCCCTCAAGTAGACGAGAGGCTCTTCGATCTCGGCGTACCGTCTTTGGGCATCTGCTACGGGATGCAGCTCATCGCGCTTTCTTTGGGCGGAAAGGTCGGGGCTACGCAGATAAGGGAATACGGCCGCTCGGATCTACGAATCAAGGAACACGGGCTGCTCTTCGCGGGCACCCCCGACGAGCAGGTGGCATGGATGAGCCACGGCGACGCCGTCTTCGCCCCCCCGGAGGGCTTCACGGTTACGGCCGAGACTCCTTCCGTCCCGATCATCGCCTTCGAGGAGCCGGAGAAGGGCTTCTTCGGGGTGCAGTTCCACCCGGAGGTGAGGCACACCGAGTACGGGATGGAGATGCTCAAAAACTTCCTCTTCGAGGTCTGCGGTTGCGCGCCGAACTGGACGCCGGTCAACATCATCACCGACGCGGTCGAGAAGATAAGGGAGCAGGTCGGGGACGCCAAAGCGATCTGCGGTCTGTCGGGAGGCGTGGACTCGGCGACGGCGGCTATGCTGGTCCACAGGGCCATAGGCGATAACCTGACATGCGTCTTCGTGGATCACGGGCTCCTGAGACAAAACGAGGCCAAGCAGGTCGTCGAGGCGTTTGGGAAGAACTCGGACATGCCCCTGGTCCACGTCGAAGCCCAAGAGCGCTTCCTGAATAAGCTCTCGAGTGTCACCGACCCGGAGGCGAAGCGCAAGCTGATCGGCGAAGAATTTATCCGCACCTTTGAGGAGGAGGCGGGCAAGATAGCGGAGAACGCGAAGTTCCTCGTGCAGGGCACGCTCTACTCGGACGTGATCGAGAGTGGCACACGCGACGCTGCCCGCATCAAGAGCCACCACAACGTAGGAGGCTTGCCGGAGGTGATGGACCTAGACCTGGTCGAACCTCTTCGCAACCTCTTCAAAGACGAGGTTCGCGTCGTGGCGGCCGAGCTCGGGATGCCCGAGAGGATGGCGTGGCGCCAACCGTTCCCGGGACCGGGGCTAGCCATCAGGGTCATCGGTGACGTCACTGCCGAGCGGCTGAAGATCCTGCGCAAGGCCGACTTCGTGCTGCAGGACGAGATCCGGAACGCAGGCTTCTACCAGCAGCTTTGGCAGAGCTTTGCCGTGCTGCCGACGATACACTCCGTGGGCGTCATGGGCGATGCGAGGACCTACGAGTACCCTATTGTCATCCGGGCCGTCACCTCGGACGATGCCATGACCGCCGACTGGGCACGGTTACCCTACGATCTCCTGGAGCGCATCAGTAACAGGATCATAAACGAGGTCCCCGGCGTGAACCGGGTGGCCTTGGACATAACCAGCAAGCCGCCGGGCACCATCGAGTGGGAGTGAGCGAGACGTAGAATCCCCTCGCCGCTCCGCGTCCAAGTGGCCTCCAGGCACACCTTGATTTGACCCAGAGTTTCCTTTCTTTTAACCCGACGGGATACGCCTACTGCTAGCATGGCCAGCGTGCGCGTGAGGAAGGATAAGCGAGAGTACGGCGGCATACAGAGGCGCCACGTACAGCGCCAGCACCTTCTGTTCCTGGCGTTTATCGCGCCCCACTTCTTGCTCTTGGGCGAGCGTCATCCGCCAGTACCTGGACCGCAACCTCGATGCCGACGAGAGCTAGCCGCAGGTCCGGTCTCGACCCTCCGCTCGTAGTTATCTGATACAATTGAAGCGTAGTAGGAATGGTTCCTGCGCGCGAGTTTGTTTTGGGGTAGCAGTTTGAGGCTCACGCAGAAAAGCAAGTACGCGGTGCGAGCGCTCATGGCGCTGGCACTCGACGATTGCGGTTCGCCTTTGGGGGTGTACGAGATCGCGCGCAGGCAGCACATCCCCGAGAGGTTCCTGGAGCAGATCTTCGGCGACCTCCGGCGGGCGGGGATCCTGGAGAGCCGCCGTGGGGCACACGGCGGGTTCTGCTTCGCCGTGCCCCCCGAGGAGATAACCGTCCTGGACGTGGTCGAGATCCTGGACGGCGAGGTACGCCCGGCACGCTGCTCGGCTGGCGGACAGTGTTACATAGCCGACGCGCCTCTTTGCGCGACGAGCAAGGTCTGGGACGAGGCCCGCACCGCCCTCGAAGGCGTCTTCGGACGCTATACCATCGCCCAGATAGCCGCCGAAGAACGCGAGGGCCGCGCCGCACACGCGGCGGGCGCCGAGGCTCAAGCCGAGCCCTCCTACACCAGATAGATGAAACCACTGGTAGAAGAGCGCAAGACCTCCTAACACGTCTCCGAACGCACCTTCGCGGCCGCACCGGGCTGGCCGAAACCCTCGTCGAACTCGGTGGCGCAACCTACCGCGTAACGCATCCGACGGCGGCGGACGCCCTGATCGACGAAGAAGACTTCGACCACGACGAGCGGCTCCCCTATTGGGCCGAGCTCTGGCCGAGCGCCGTGGCTTTGGCATGGTACGTCTCGAAAGAGGACCTCGCAGACCGGCGCGTTGTCGAGTTCGGTTGCGGCGTCGGGCTCCCGAGCGTCGTCGCCCTGGCCTGGGGCGCCGACGTCACCGCCACCGATTACTATGTGGCCGCTCTCGACTTCGCCCGCTACAACGCCCGCGTAAACCTGGGCTTAGAGCCAGAGACGCGGCTCCTCGACTGGCATGCCCCCGAGACGGGGGAATTGGGTCCCTTCGACCTCGTCCTCGCCGCCGACGTGCTCTACGAACCAAGGAACGTCCCAGCTTTGGCTGCCCTGATGTCCACCCTCCTCGTCCCCGACGGCGAGGTCCTGCTCGCTGATCCCCGCCGTAAGGACGCCCCTACTTTTCTGGAGAAGATGCGGGAGGGGGGCTTTCGCTCCGCAACGGAGGGTTGCCTCGTTCCGTCGGGCGAGCGAGAGGTCGGGGTCCGGGTGCACCGGCACTGGCGAAACTAGTCGCGGGCATGGGTACCGTTGACCTTGGATCTTTATTTTCGATCATTTCTTTAAGCGTAAAGCACTCTTAGAGAGCCACCGGCGGCTCGAATCCCTGTCACGATGGCACCTGTCGGTTACAATCGGCCTTATGGAGGCTCGACGGCCCCGGGTGCTGATAGTGGACGATGAGCGGCACATCGTGGACTTCGTCGTCATGGGCTTGGAGGGCCGTGGAATGGAGGTAAAAGGGGCACTAGACGGCCCAGCCGCCTTGAAGGACCTGGAAGGGTTCCGGCCGGACGTGGTGGTGTTGGACCTCATGCTCCCGGGGCTCTCCGGGCTCGAGGTTTGCCGGAGGACGCGGGCGAAGAGCGATGTCCCGATCCTGATCCTGAGCGCCCGAGACGAAGTGGAGGATAGGGTCGACGGCCTCAACCTAGGGGCCGACGACTACCTGGTAAAGCCCTTCGCCTTCGAGGAGCTGGCGGCCCGGGTGGTCGCCCTCCTACGACGGGGCGGGGCCCCCCCGGGCCGGGTTCTGCGCCACGCGGACCTCGAGCTGGATCAGGCCACCCGGGAGGTGCGCCGAAGCGGGCACCTGATAGACCTCACGGCCCGAGAGTTTGCCCTATTGCGCCACTTTATGGAGCACCCCCGTCAAGTTCTCTCCAAGAACCAGCTTCTGGAGGCCGTCTGGGGCTATGACTACGTGGGTGACTCCAACGTCGTAGAGGCCTACGTCTCTTACCTCCGGCGGAAGCTCAACACCCCGGACGAGCCCGACCTGATCCAAACCGTCCGAGGCTCTGGGTACCGGTTGGGGTAGGGAACGAGATGCGGACGCTCCGCTGGCGGTTGACGTTCTGGTACGGGGGGATGGCTGCGGTGATCCTCATCATCCTCGCGTCTGTCCTATACCTGAGCGTCAGAGCCTCGCTCCTAGCCATCCAGCGGGAGGACGTCGGAGACACCGCCGCCTCCGCCAGCCAGATCCTGGAGGAGACCGGCTCCCCCAAGTCGGCGGTCGGAGACATACGGCAAAAGGACGTTCGGACGGTCTGGGCGATCGGGGAAGTCCGGCGGCCGGACGTCCAGGTGGTGATAAGGGGCCCCAACGGCAACGTACGTGCTACGACGTCGGATGTCGAAGATCCTCCCGAAGTAGCCCCTTCCGATGCCGTCTACCCCGAGGTCCGGCAGGACGGACGTTACCTCGCAACGACCTTCGAATCCGAGGAACTCCCTGGCGTGACAGGCGAGGTCTACACAGTGCTCCCCGCGTGGGACCCTCTCCTCCAGAGGCTCTTGCTGATCGAGGTGGTCGCGGTAGCGGGAGCCCTCGCGCTGATGGTGGGCTTCGGGCCGAAGCTTGCGGGGCGGGCTCTGAAGCCGCTCAAGAGCGTGAGTGCCGTCGCCGGGGAGCTTCGACAGGGAAGGTTGGGGAGCCGGGTAAACCTGCCGGAGCTCAAGAGCCGGCGTGACGAGGTCGGGGAGGTGGCGGGCTCGTTCGATGCGATGGCAGAGAGCCTAGAGAGGCTCTTCGGGGCCGAGCGCGAGTCGAAAGAGACCTTCAGGCGCTTCGTGGCGGACGCGTCCCACGAGCTCCGTACCCCTTTAACCTCCGTCCTCGGCTACCTAGACGTGTTGGATGAGAGCGGAGATAAGGACCCCACGATCCGTCGCCGGGCCCTCAGGGCAATAAGGGAGGAGAGCGGCCGGATGGCCCGCCTGGTGGAGGACTTGCTCGTCCTGGCGCGCCTCGACGCCCAACGGGGGGTGCCAGCGAAGCCTGTGGATCTGGTCGCGCTGGCTCACGAAGTCATCGGCAACTATCCGGGCCGCCGGATCGAGCTCGCGGCCCCCAACCCGGTAGCCCCGGTGCTCGCCGAGCGAGAGGCCCTAAGGCGAGTGGTTTCGAACCTGCTCTCCAACGCCGTAAAGCACACGTCCTCCGAGAAGAAGATCCTGGTCTCAGTAGATCGCGAAGGCCAGGAGGCCGTCCTCCGTGTCGCCGATGAGGGCACAGGGATCGCCGAAGACGCCCTGCCCCACGTCTTCGAACGCTTCTACCGGGCCGAAAGCTCCCGCACGGGCGAGGGCTCCGGGCTTGGACTCTCTATAGCCCAGGAGACCATCGAAGCCCTGGAGGGGCGCATCGAGGTCGAGAGCGTACCGGGTGAGGGCTCCACGTTTACCGTCCGTCTCCCGCTCTTGGAGAAGCTCCCGATTAAAGAGATCTCAGCGAAATATTAGGCGCTTCTAGGGGGACGTGGGCCGGACCTGTTAGCGGAGGACTCGCCAGATCCGTCGTCTTCCCGTCCTTCTGGAGAGCGACAGCGGTCAGTGGCCTCACCCTCGGTGCTGTCCTCCACATCGGCCTCGCTCCGGTACATCTCGAGGAGGCGGCTATTCAGGGGGCTTCATTCTATGCTGCAGGAGTGGTCGCTGCGATTATCGCCGCCGCCATTTTGGCGTGACCCTCACGCCTGGCGTACCTGAGCGGAGCAGCGCTTTCGCTCACACTGGTGGCGTTCTGGGCGGTTTTCCTGCTCGTGCCCCTGCCCGGCTCAGAGACGGCCTCCACCGTCGATCTAGTGGGGTTGGTCACCAAGGCAGCGGAGTTGGCAGCAGCAGCCTGCACCGTCTTGTGGCTTCGTGCTCGCCGTGCCCACCAGTCAGACCGGACCGAGCCCGACGCTCCGTAGCACCGCTCGGGGTACGCTGACCGGCTAAACTTCCGCAGGCCGTAGCCGCTTTTCGCAGAGCTCCTCGTAGAACGGCCGGCAGCGTTCGTAGTCCTCTTCCAGGCCCTCCGGGAGCTCCTGGTCATCTTCGAGCGGCTCCCTCTTGATGCCCGTGCTGTCCTCCGCCTCGGTGTGCCACTCTGCCCACATCTCCCAGTCCGGGATTTTGCGCGCCTCCCATGAGAGGGCCTCGGGGATAAAGGGCACGCCAATCTTCTCGCAGTAGGCGGCTACGATCCCCTCCGGGTTCTGGGTTAGGTCCGAGGCTTCCACGATAGCCGGTTCTTCCCCGTTCTCCACCGCGAGGCGATACAACCCGTGTTGCAGCTCGTAGCCGGTCTCTTCGAGGGTGAAATCCGGCCAGAACCTGTTGAGCGAGGCGATGACGGGGATAGGATTGCGGATGATGAACGTGTTCGTGAAATTCGAGACAAACTCTGGGGTCATAAAGCCCTTTGTATGGAGGGCCATGTCCTTGAAGTACACCGGCTTCTCTTTATACTCGAGCATACTCCTTAGGACGTTCTCGGGGTTGTACTCAGCCTTCGGCTCCTGGTCCGCGTAACGGTCGCTCTGGCGCTCCTCACTGTAGTAGTAGGAGGCACTGAAGGGCTCGTGGAAGACCTTGAAGTCGCCCCGCTCGACGAAGACCCGCTCGAAGGCCGTCGAGATAGAGCGCGGCACCGCCCACAGGGCCACGGGCTTACCGTTCGTCATACGACTCTCCTTTCTTTGCCGGTTCTTCGGCTCTTCTTCAAGCGTAGAAGAAGCCCGCACAGTCTCTCGCGCGGCGGCGCTCGTAGCAATACCCCTCGACAGATGTCTCCATCCAGGGGTGGGTTCGGGCACCCGGCTGCTATACTCTTCTTCGTGCTCCCCATTCAGCTAAACCCGGCACAGCTCGACGCTGTCACGCACACCGAAGGGCCGCTACTCATCCTCGCGGGGGCCGGCAGCGGGAAGACGCGTGTGTTGACGCACAGGATCTCTTACCTCCTGGATCAGGGGTTCGCCTCTCCTGACGAGGTACTCGCCATAACCTTCACCAACAAGGCCGCCAACGAGATGAAGGACCGGGTGGCACTCCTGGTGGGACCAGAGTCGAGAAAGATGTGGGTCTCGACTTTTCATGCTTTCTGCGCTCGCATCTTGAGGGTCCACGCCGAGAAGCTCGGGTACCGCCGGGAATTCACCATCTACGATGGGGCGGATCAGGTCAGGCTCGTCAGGCGCTGCATCGTGGAGCTCGGCAAGGACCCCAAGAGGTTTAACCCCAGGTCTTTTCACGCCCAGATCTCTGCCGCCAAGAACCTCCTCCTGGACCCTAGCGACTACCTCAGGCAGACCGAGGGCTACATGGCCGAGAACGTCGCCGAGGTCTACGACCTCTACCAGAAGCGTCTCTACGAGAACAACGCGATGGACTTCGACGACCTCATAATGCAGACCGTCGCCCTCCTCGAGATCTTCCCGGAGGTCCGCGAGCGCTATCAGCGCCGCTTCAAATACATCCACGTGGACGAGTACCAGGACACCAACCACGCCCAGTACCGGCTCGTGAATACCCTGGCCGCCGCACACCGCAATCTTTGTGTCGTTGGTGACGACGATCAGAGCATCTACAGTTGGAGAATGGCGGATATCCAGAACATCTTAGACTTCGAGCAGGACTACCCGGAGGCTAAGGTCGTCAAGTTGGAGCAAAACTACCGCTCGACGCAGACGATCCTGAACGCGGCGAACGCGGTGGTGGCGAACAACGCCTCGCGCAAGGCGAAGGAGCTGTGGACGGCCGGGGAGGAGGGCGAGCGCATCAGGGTCTTTACTGCCGCCGACGACTACGCGGAGGCGCGGTTCGTGGTCTCGGAGATACGGAGGCTCGCGGATGCGGGGACTTCTTTGAGGGAGGCCGCGGTCTTTTACCGGACGAACGCGCAGAGCCGTATCTTGGAAGACGTGTTGGTGCGGGAGGGGGTATCGTACCAGATCGTTGGGGGCGTGAGGTTCTACGAGCGCGCAGAGATCAAGGACGCGATGGCCTACCTCTCGGTGATCTCCAACAAGAACGATTCGGTCTCCCTAGAGCGGGTCATCAACATCCCCAAGAGGGGCCTCGGAGCGACCTCGGTCGCGCGGCTCTCGGAGTACGCTCAGCGCAACGGCGTCTCCCTCTACGACGCCCTCACCAAGGCGGACGAGGCCGGGCTTACGGGGAAGGCTCGCAAGGCTTGCTCCCAGGTAAGAGACCTCTTCGAGGGCTGGCGGGTCGCGGCCAAAGAGGTTCCGCCGTCGGAGCTCATAGAGGCCGTCATCGACGAGTCGGGCTACAAAGCGGAGCTCAAGGCGGAGAACACGGTCGAGGCTGAGTCGCGCCTGGAGAACCTCGCGGAGCTCGTCAACGCCGCCGCGGAGTACGAGCGCATGGAGCCGGAGGCTACTCTGGACGGGTTCTTGCAGGAGCAGGCGCTCTTCTCGGAGGCGGACAAGCTTACGGGCGACGGGCGCGTCACGCTGATGACGCTACACAACGCTAAGGGGCTGGAGTTCGGGCACGTCTTCATCGTCGGGATGCAGGAAGGAACCTTCCCACACGCGCGTTCACTCGATGAGCAGAACCTGGAAGAGGAACGCCGGCTGTTCTACGTCGGTATCACGCGGGCGATGAAGACGCTCACGCTCACCTACGCCCGGCTGCGCTCGACCTACGGCGAGCGCGAGTACCAGATGTCCTCGCGCTTCCTCTCGGAGGTCCCGGAGAAACTCAAGGTTGGCTCGGTCCCCGGCAGCTCCGTCGGACGCGGAGGATGGGGCGGGGCGTTGCCTCGTGGGGGTAGGCTCGAAAGGTCCGCTGCTCCGGTGGACTACAGTGCAGGGGAGAGGGTGCGGCACGCCAAGTTCGGCTTGGGAGAGGTCATCGAGGCTCAGGAAGGGAAGGTCGTGGTCCGGTTCGGCTCAGAGGAGAGGATCCTCGTGCCGGAGCTGGCGCCCTTGAGCAAGGCGTGAGGTAGAAGGGGGATCTCTATGAGCCACGTATACGTCACTGGGCACAGAAACCCGGACACGGACACGATAGCTTCGGCGATCGGCTACGCTGAGCTCAAAGGGCGCCTGAACCCGGAGAACGTCTACGCGCCGGCGCGCCTGGGAGAGGTGAACGCTCAGACGAGGTGGGCGCTTAAGAAGAGTGGGGCGAAAGAGCCGAAGTTACTCGAGCACATCAAGCTCCGGGTCAAGGACGTGATGCACGACGTGATGACGGCGCAAAGAAACGACCCTCTGCGCAACGTCGGTCTCGCGATGGCGAAAAGGAACATAGGCCAGGTGCCGATAGTGGACGACGAGGGAGCGATCGTCGGGATCGTCACCGAGAGGGACCTGGCGCGCATGTACATAAGAGAGTCGCGGGAGGCCTCGACCTTCGCCGCGACCCCCGTCTCCGTCGGCTCGATGGTCGAGGTCCTGGAGGGCGAACTTCTTGTGGGCGAGGACAAGGAGATCAGCGGTAAGCTTTGGGTGATCTCGATGAGCGTCGACTCGATGGGCCGGCAGATGGAGCCCGGCGACATCGTCGTCATTGGCGACCGTAAAAGGGGCCAGCGGCGGGCGATAGAGCTCGGCGCGGGCATCCTCGTCGTCTCGAACGGCGTTCGACCCGAGGACGAGGTCCTGAAGCTGGCCGAAGAGCAGGGTACTACGGTCGTGCTCAGTCCTTTAGACTCCTACGTGACGAGTCGGATGATACAGCTCTCCGTGCCCTGCCGGGAGGTGATGAGCGAGGACCCGTTGACCCTAGACTCGGAGGCCCTCATCACGGACATAACCCAGTCGGTGATGGACGTTCACTACCGGGCGGCGGTCGCCGTGGACGACGACAAGGTGCCTCTGGGCATAGTGACGAGGACGGACCTCCTCAATTCCGAGCCACGGAAGGTCCTGCTCGTGGACCACGCCGAGAGGGGACAGAGCGTACCCGGGGTGGAGCAGGCTGAGATCGTCGAGATCCTGGACCACCACAACGTAGGCAACATCGAGACTAGCACACCCATCCCCGCCACATTCGATCCCGTGGGTTCGACGGCGACCCTGATCCTGGAACGCTACAAGGCGAGCGGCCTGAAACCGACGGAGCCCACGGCGAAGATGCTCCTAGCGGCGGTGCTCTCCGATACGGTGATCTTCAACTCCCCCACGACGACCGAGCGCGACCGCGAGGTCGTAAGGTATCTGGAGAACCTCCTGAACCTCGACGCCAAGGGTTTCGGGATGAAGATGTTCGAGGCTTCGTCGGACGTCTCGGACCTTTCGGCCCAGGAAATCATAACCTGCGACCAAAAGGAGTACGGCGTCAGCGGGGGGGCGACAAGCGTTTCCCAGATAGAGACCGTGGGTACCGGCCTTTTGGAGCGTAAGAGTGAACTGCTCGACGCTTTAGAGGAGTTACGGCAGAAGAACGGTTACCTCTTGGCGGCGCTCATGGTCACGGACATCATAGGCCAGGGCACCGAGCTCCTGTGCACCGGCGACTGCGCCCCTGTGGAGCGGGCCTTTGATCGGCAGATAGTGGACCACGTCGTAGAGCTTCCCGGCGTCATGAGCCGCAAAAAGCAGGTCGCCCCCAAGCTCCTCTCGGCCTTCTAGGACTCTAGTGGCGAAGATCCTGGACGGCAAGGCTGTCGCCGCACAGATACGCTCCGAGGTCGCCGGAGGCGTCGCGGAGCTAAAGAGCAGCGGCATCCCGGTGCGGCTCGACGTGATCCTGGTCGGCAACGACCCGGCTTCGGCGACCTACGTCCGCATGAAGCAGAGGGACAGTGCAGAGGTCGGCATAGAGGCCCGGGACCATCGCTTCCCCGCGAATATATCCCAGAAGGAGCTTGCAACCCTCGTCGAGAGGCTCAACGTTGATGCGGCCGTCTCCGGTTTCTTCATCCAGCTGCCGCTCCCCAGGGAGCTAGATCCCCTCGCCCTCATCTCCAGCATAGACCCGTCCAAGGACGTGGACGGCCTGAGCCCCTTGAGCGCGGGGAGGCTCGCGGTCGGTCTTCCGAGCCTACTGCCGTGCACGCCGCACGGCGTCGTCCAGCTCCTCAAGCGGAGCGGCATAGAGATAGCAGGCAAGGAGGCTGTTGTTATCGGACGCTCCAACCTGGTCGGGAAGCCTTTGGCCCAGCTCCTCCTCCGCGAGAACGCGACCATCACGCTCTGCCACTCCCGTACGAGGGACCTGCCCGAGGTGGCGAAGAGGGCGGACATCCTCGTCGTCGCTGCGGGCCGGCGGGAGATGGTCGGGGCGGAGTACGTGAAGGAAGGTGCGGTGGTCGTGGACGTGGGCATCCACGCCAAAGAGGGGGGCGGGCTCATCGGAGACGTGAGGTTCGAGGAGGTCGAGCCGGTGGCGTCTTACGTGTCGCCGGTGCCCGGGGGCGTGGGGCCGATGACGCGGGCGATGTTGCTCTACAACGCTTTGCGGGCGGCGCAAAGCGCTGGGGATGGCGAGACTGGTTAAGGCTACTCTGGGCCGGCTGGCTCGTGTTCTGCCGGATGTTCCGCGGTGGGTCGAGACGAGGTCGATGCTGCACTCGGGCCGTTGTGAGGTCTTCGGGCTTGAGGAGGGTGGAGATCCCGGCTTCGTCGTCCGCGACACCGAAGCTGTGCTGATCTCCGTCGTGGGGCGTCCGGCTGCCGGCGCGATCCGCGTACGCCGTCACCCGAGAGTGGGACGAGGACGTCGTTGTCGCTCAACTCCAAAACGACTCCTAGGTAGCTGAGGCGCTGCCAGGATGGGAGGCCGGATGAGCAACGCTGCACCTGCTCGTGGACACACCCCGGCTTCCCCGCGCTCCGGCGGACGCGGTACGCCGGCTCGCCCCGTCGGGGTTTAATCACGTAGACGGGCTGCCACCCGGTCTCCAATCCGAGTTGGAGATCGCCGCCCGGAGGTTGCCAGTCGCGGCCAGCTTTGCCGATCGCCGTCCGGTCTCCTTCTGCTACGCGGCGGCGCAGACCGAAAGCCTGTGGGACATCTCGATAGACACGCTGGCGGGCATAGGAACCGAGGGCACGTCGCCCGGTGCGTTCCCTATATGATCGAGCACGTGCGCCACCGGGGCAGGATGCCGTCTGGGGAGCCGAAGAGACCAAAGCGCTGTCGCTCGGGCTGACGGCCAAGCTCGGTTTGGTCCCCGTCGACAGCTTCCTCGTATTCCGACCCGCGAGGACCCGGTGATGGCGGCGTCATTACGGATCGGGGTATATGCCTTGCCCGGCTTCGGAGAGCCGCGTGGAGACCCGTTTCGGGGTGGCGGAGTTGGCAGTGAGGAGGACCGGTCGTTGGCGGGTGGGGGAGCATCTCGCGCCACCTGTCAGGCTACCGGTACCTGTCGCACCAGATCCCGCACAGGTCCAACCTCGCAGCCCTTAAAGAGGTTGATGCGCGGGCCTGCTCGCGACGACCGTAGTCGAGGCCGTCGACTCCGCGCTCCCTTAGGGGCGCCTTGTTCTCTTCGATGACCTCTGTTTCCCCGAGAATCGCCTGCCGAACGGCGAGCCCTGCACCTTCTTCACCGAGCCTGGCGAGTCCGAGAGGGGGGTACCTCCTGTCCTACGAGTCCTTCGCTCCGCGCCTCCGCCGGCGGCGGAGGGTTGTGCTCGCGACGGAGTGCCTGAACTATGAAGCTTGTCGCCGGGGCTTTGGCGGTGAGCCAGACCTGCGGTCCCGAGGCGATCCTGGCCGGGGAGTTCGAGATACCCTACTGCCTCGTCGGCTTCCCGGTCAACTATGCGACCGGCGTCGTCGAGCCGAAGACCAAAAGAGAGCTGGATCGCCTGCTCGCCCTCGCCGCTAACGTCATGCCCTGGCTCATAGCTCATGCGATCGAGATGCTAGAAGGGCGGGATTTTCTCCTACGATCTCGGGTACGTCTACCGGATCGAGGAAGGGCCGAATCGATAAACACGCGTCCGTGGACGATAGTTAAGCTCTCCCCCGAAAGCTGCGTTAAGATTGGTCGCAAAACCCGAGCGTTTAGGAGGTCGTCGATGATATCCGAAGACGAGGTGCGCTACGTCGCTAACCTGGCGCGGTTAGGGCTCACGGACGACGAGGTAAAGAAGATGAGTGAGCAGCTCGGCGCCATCCTGGACAGCGTCGAGCAGATTGGCGAGCTGGATCTCCGCGACGTTTCCCCGACCGCCAACGCCCTGAGCCTCACCAACGTCTTCCGTCCCGACGAGCCGCGCGGGGAACTCTCGCGGGAAGAGGCCCTCTCGACGGCGCCCGATCCCGTGGACGATCTCTTCGCCGTCCCGAGGATAGACTGAGATGCCGATCGACCTGCTCGGCCTCACGGCCCACGAGCTGGCAGAGAAGATAGTGGCTCGCGAGGTCTCCGCGCACGAGGCCGCCGAAACCGCCAACGCCCGCGTCGGAGAGGTCGAAGGCGACGTAAACGCCTACGTCACCACCACCCCGGAACTCACCGTCGGGCGAGCCGAGAGGGTGGACGCCCGGACAAAAGACGGCGGCCTCCGGCCTTGGGAGGGCGTCCCCATCGCCGTAAAAGACGTGCTCTCGACCCGCAGCGTGCGCACGACCTGCGGCTCGAAGATACTCGAGAACTACAAGCCCCTCTACGACGCCTCCGCGCTCCTCAACTACAGCGAGGAAGTGGTCATGGTCGGCAAGGCCAACTGCGACGAGTTCGCTATGGGCTCCTCCACGGAGAATTCTGCCTACGGCGTCACCTGCAATCCCTGGGGCCTCGGCCGGGTGCCGGGCGGTTCCTCGGGCGGCTCCGCTGCCGCTGTCGCCGCGGGCGAGGGCTGGTGGGCCTTGGGCACCGACACCGGCGGCTCCGTCAGGCAGCCCGCCGCTCTGTGTGGCATCGTGGGCTTGAAACCGACCTACGGGCGGGTCTCGCGCTACGGGCTGATCGCCTTTGCCTCTTCGCTGGACCAGATCGGGCCGATGACCCGCGACGTGCGCGACTCGGCCCTCCTCCTGCAAGCTATAGCTGGCCACGACCCCCGCGATTCCACGAGCGCCAACGTCGAGGTGCCGGACTATTTAAGGGAGCTCGAAGGGGGCGTCGCAGGCCTGAGAATCGGCGTCGTGACCGAGCTCATGGACGAGCGCATAGACGCCACGGTGCGCGAGGTCGTCGAGAAGGTCGCGCAAGGTCTCGAGCCTTTAGGGGCCGAGGTGGAAGAGGCCAGCTTGCCGCACTCGCGGTACGCCTTGCCCGCCTATTACATCATTGCTCCGGCCGAGGTGTCCTCGAACCTGGCTCGCTTCGACGGGGTGCGCTACGGTTACCGGGCCCCCGCCGAAGGCGTCCACGAGATGTACCGCCGGACGCGCGAGGAGGGCTTCGGGGACGAGGCAAAGAGACGCATCATGCTCGGCACATACGCCTTGTCTAGTGGCTACTACGATGCCTACTACGCCCAGGCGCAGAAGGTGCGCACCCGTGTCATCGAGGACTTCCGCGCCGCCTTCTCGCGCTACGACATCCTTGTCTCCCCGACCTCGCCGACGGTGGCGTTCGAGATCGGGGCGAAGGTGGACGACCCGCTCGCCATGTACCTCAGCGACATCTGCACGGTGCCGGTGAATATCGCCGGCATCCCAGCTATAAGCATCCCCGGAGGACTGAGCGAGGGGCTCCCGGTGGGCGTCCAGCTCATGAGCGACCACTTCACGGAGCCGATGCTGCTGCGGGCCGCCCGCGCCGTCGAGGAGGTCGCGGACTTCGAGTTCGAGTTGAAACCCTAAAGAAAGAGGAAGCTGTCAGTAGCAGCGAAGAGCGTCCAAGACGCGCGCTGCGCCTTGAGACGGCCGGCGCGGGGCTCAAGGTTATCACCCGTCCATAACGACTACACCCCGAGGATTCGCTTCTCCGCCACGCTGGGCCAGGAGGAGCCGGAGGTGGAGCTATGGCCGTCTTAGCCTCACCAGCGTCAGGAGGCTCACTAGTGAGCCTCGCTCATGGCCTTCCCTCCCCACACACTATACACTCCCCCGGGGCGTCGGCGCGGCTGTTCTGGGCGATCCTCGTGGCTCTGAAGGGGGCCTCAGGCGGCACCTCCCTCGCACGCAGTGAACACTGTCCGCCCTCCATCTGCCCGGCGAGTATCGACTGTACGAACTGACAACACCCCGGAGGTCCGCTTCTCCGGCACGCTGGGCCAGAAGCCGAAGGTTGAGGTGGTGGCGTGAGCGTCCGCCAGGGCGCGGGCCCGCGGGCCGGGGGTTACTCAATGCCGAGTTCGTCCTTGAGTCGCTGATACCAGGGTCCGGAGTGGTAGATCCTTTTGGCCTCGCTCGACTCGATCAGTTCCTGCTTCGACATCCTCAGCAAGCGTTCCTCGCCGGAGTCGAGCACGTATATGGCGTTGCCCTCGACCGGGCATTCCAGGAGGACCTTCTCCGTGTGGTCGAACATGAGGACGATGTAACCATAGAAACCGGCCCTGCCCTTCAACCACCCGCTCCGGGGGAGGGCGAGCATCTTGTCCAGGCGGTCCTGCGAGAACCCCTTGAGCTGGCCATGGCTCACCGCCTTCCGATAGTACTCGCGCACGTGCTCGTCGGTCCGCTCGGACGGGGGGAGGATCTCGAAGTCGAGGGTGACCAGCCCCCGACCACCGGAGCCGCGCTTGGGCCTAAAGGCCTCCGCGACCCTGCAGCGCGAACGCTCGACGAGCGCCTCACGCTTGTCGTTGTCCTCTCGCCTCCTTCTTGCCCTCGCCACCTCTTGCTTCCAAGCCGAGATGCTGCGCTCGTAAGGCTCGCGGGCCTGCTCGTATTCGCGGCGGCGCCGGAGGAGCTCCTCCTTCCTGCGCTCCTCCTCAGCTTCTATCGGAGGAAGCGCCCGCTCCGCCTCCCGCAGTTCGTACTGGAGCCGCTGGATGCGGTGTTCATTGTGACGATACCTCATGGCGTCCTCCAGGCGCTCCAGGGCCTGGTTCCGCCTTCTAAGCGCAGCTCTGACTTCGTCGGAGGGGTAAGAGTAGGGCGGTGGGGGCGTGGGGCCCTCGTAGACCGGGCGCGCCGGCATCGTCGTGTCTTCCTTCTGTGCCTCCGCTTTGGCCTCCATCAAGCCGACGAGATCCGAGAACTCCTGCCGCGAGAGCGGAGTGCTTCCGTCGGTCGGAGTCGAAGGTTCCGTCCGCCTTTGCAAGGCATCGTAGATGAACCTGCCGAGTTGAACAAGGGTCATGCTCTCGCAGGCGGCCCAGTAAGGTGGGTGCTCGGGTTCGGTCAACTTGGTGTTTCCCTCTTTCGAGACCATTCGTCTAGTGCGGGCTTGTTGGCGAGTTGCTCGAACAAATCATGAACAGCTCGCCGAGCTTCTTCGAGCGGCTGGTCGTGGACCTGCTGGTGACCAGCATCCAGCCGGGCAACGTCGCGACCGAGCTTCCGGCGCTGAGCCACGACACCAAAGCCGTAGAACGCTATGGGCAGCCAAGCGGGGCGCGGATCCTAGACCACGAGGACTCGTGGAGATCTCGCCCTCCTTTTCGCTCTGCGCGCCCCTTTCGACCAGATTCTAGCATTCTCGCCAGGGCCGAGAACGGCGCCGGGCGATGCTAGAATTATCCTGGAAGAGCAGGCAAGCGAGGCGCGAGGATTTACCACTTGCAGACACAAGAGAAGAGAATCTATCAGGCGGTGATCGGGCTCGAGTTCCACGTCCATCTGGCCACCCAAACGAAGATGTTCTGTTCCTGCCGAGTGACCTACGGTGAGGAGCCGAACACCCACACCTGCCCGGTCTGCCTCGGACATCCGGGAGCGCTCCCGGTCATCAACGAGAAGGCCATCGAGCTCGGGGTCATGGCGGGGCTCGCTCTGAACTGCGAGGTCGCGTCCCACGCCGTCTTCGCGCGCAAGAACTACTTTTACCCTGACCTACCTAAGGGGTACCAGATCTCCCAGTACGACCAGCCGATCTGCACCGGCGGCTACCTCGACGTCCCGACCTCCGAAGGCACGATCCGGGTCGGCATCACGCGCCTCCACCTCGAAGAGGATGCCGCCAAGAACGTGCACGTGGGAGAGTCGGGCCGGATGCACGGCTCAGTCGGCTCGCTCGTGGACTTCAACCGGGGCGGCACCCCGCTCATAGAGATCGTCACTGAGCCCGACATCCCCACCCCGGAGGCCGCGAGAGCGACGGCGACCCAACTTCGTTCCATCCTCCGGGCCATAGGCGTCTCCGAGGCCGACATGGAGAAGGGCCAGCTGCGCGTTGACGCCAACGTGAGCATCCGCAATCCCGACGGCACCTTCGGCACCAAGACCGAGCTCAAGAACATGAACTCCTTCCGCTTCGTCGAGCGCGGCCTCGTGCGAGAGCTGGAGCGCCAGCGCGAGATCCTGGAGGGCGGCGGACGCATCACACAGACGACGCTCCACTACGACCCGGAGACCGACGAGGTCCACGAGCTGAGGAGCAAGGAGTACGCTCACGACTACCGCTACTTCCCCGAGCCCGACCTTTTGCCCCTGGAGCTCACGGACGCCTGGATACGCGAGATAAAGAGAAGCATCCCCGAGCTGCCCGAGCAGAAGAGGGTGCGCTTCGTCGAGCAGTACGGGCTCTCCGAGTACGACGCCAGCGTCCTCACCTCGGACGCCGACCTCGCCGACTTCTACGAGAAGGTCGCCACTAGCGAAGCTACCGACCCCAAACAGGCCGCTAATTGGATCTCCGGCGAGCTCAGGGCACGCCTGAACGAGGCGGGGACGAGCGTCTCCGAGTCCAGGATAACCGCGGAAGCGATGGCCGAGCTGATCGGGTTGATTCAGAACGGCACCGTCTCCCGCTCCGCCGCGAAGGATGTACTCGGCACCGTCTTTGAAACCGGCGAGTCCCCTTCGGTCGTCGTGGAGCGCGAGGGCCTGGCTTCGATGGGCGGCGACGAGCTCTCCGGGGTGGTGGACGAGGTCATAGCGGGCAACCCGGACGAAGCCGAGAGGATCCGCAGCGGGGACAAAAAGGTCATCGGTTTCCTCGTCGGCCAGGTGATGAAGGCGACCCGCGGCAACGCCGACGGCCGCCGGGTGCGCCAGCTCCTCATGGAGAAGCTTAACGGCTCCTAAAAGCGTACCGCGCGTCGGCGTCCTGTCTCCCGCGGCGTCGGAGCACCTCGACCCCGTTCGGGAGGCGGGCGGGGAGCCGTTGCCGCTAGGCTTGCCGGGAGCGCGTCCGAAGGGCGGCGTCGCGCTCCATCGAGAGTGGATCACCGACTGGGCCCAGATCTCCTGCTCCGGCGAAAACTTCGACGCCCTGCTCGTGAGCGCCACAGAACCCGCAGAGCTCGCGGCCTTGCTGATAGCCGCGCTGCGTCTGTACATGCCGGCGGTCGTCGCCGCTCCGCTCACTAGTTCCTATGCCGTCGCCCTCGCGGCCCTGGGCTTCGTGCCCCTGAACGAAGATCCCGAGGAGGCCGTCGTGGGCGTCGCCCGCGCCGGCGGTCCGCGCTCCCGTGAGCTGATCGAAGGCTTCTCTTTGGCGAACGCGTTGCGGGCCGGCCTCTCTTCAGGAGCCGGCCCGGAGCTGCTCGTGCACCTCGCCGCCATCGCGCGCGAGGCTGGGGTGGTGGGTTTCCCGCAGATGATCCGGGTCCTCGCCCCCGAAAATCCCGGGATCTCCACTCCCGACTCGTCCTGGTTCAGCGCGCATGGCGCCGCCGGACTCCTCGCCCACCTCGGCGAGACCCTGCACGATACGCCGACGGTGACGGGGAGGCTCAAAGAAGCTCTTCCGTCCACGCCTCCAGCTCCGGAAGCTTCCGGTCCGCGCCTGGTCTTCGTCCGAGGCCGGGCATCCGGCACGGAGGCCGTCTGTCGGACGAGAGAAGTAGTCGCGGAGGTCTCCGGCGATTGCCGCTTCTACCCTTCCGAAAAAGCGGCCATCCAGGCGGTGGAGGACGTTGCGGTCTATCCCTCCGACCTTCTCGTCGTGGGCGGTTGTGGACCGCGCGGGGGACCGGGGCTCCTCCGGCTCGACCGGCTGAAGCATGCTCTTGGTGAGGCTGGCCTCGTCGGCGTCGTCCCGGTCCTCACAGACGGGCTTCCTCCCGAAGACGCTCCGGGTACCTGGACCTCGCTCATGACGCCGGAGGCCGCAGCGGGCGGCGTCATCGGTCGCCTGTGGAGCGGGGATACCCTGCGGCTGGACCTTGCGGAAGGTCTCATCCGCACCGGGGTCGACCCGGACGAGTTTCGTCGCAGGGAGCCTTACGCGCCCCCGGTCCCTTCGGGATTCGGTTATGCTGCCCGGTACGCCCGAGCAGCCCTCCCCGCACTCGAAGGGGCTGGGTTCGGCTAGCAGCACCTTCTTCGGGTTGCCGGTTTGCTCGCGACGCCTCCGGAGGAAGATCCCAGGTATCCGGCGAGATAGCAACAGATTGTAAAATACTTGCCCCAGAATATAGCCATCGTAAATTATAATGTCTAGAATATGCGCCAGTTGTCCGCTGCAAGAGAGGAACCTTTAGAAGCCCATGATGAACAAGTACCGTCTTATGTCGCCGGGTCCGACCCCCATACCGCCGGAGGTATCGGCTGCGGGGGCGCTCCCGATCATCCACCACCGCACGCCGGAGTTCGGCGAGGTCTTTACCCGGGTCAACGAGAACCTCAAGCAGGTCTTCCTCACCGAGAACGACGTCTTCACCTACGCGGCGAGCGGGACGGGGGCTTTTGAGGGTGCGATCCAGAATCTCTTCTCGCCCGGCGACAAAGTGCTCGTCGTTAATAGCGGCAACTTCGGCAACCGCTGGGTGAAGATGAGCCGGGCGTTCGGCCTGGAGGTCACCGAGCTCAAGTACGACTGGGGCGTGAAGGCCGACAACGACGAAATCGCCGACGCGCTCTCGCGAGACCCCGGGATACAAGCCGCCATGTGCGTCCTCTCGGAGACTTCTACGGGGACGGTCAACGACATCGAGGGCTTCGCCCGGGCAACGGAGAACGTCATCACGATCGTGGACGCGGTCTCGGGCCTGGGGGCGTGCGAGCTTAGGACGGACGATTGGGGTGTCGACGTTGTTGTGGCGGGCTCGCAGAAGGCGTTGATGTCGCCCCCGGGCCTGGGGTTCGTGAGTGTTTCGGAGCGGGCGATGCGGGCGCACGAAGAGGCCACGATGCCGCGTTACTACTTCGATTGGACGGCGGCGAAGAAGGCCTACGTCAAGGACCCGCCCCAGACGGCCTGGACGCCAGCGGTGAGCGTCATCATCCAACTCGACATCGCGCTGCAGCAGATCTTGGCCGAGGGCATCGAGGAGATCTTCCAGCGTCACGTATTGTTGGGTCGGGCCTCGCGCGAGGGCATAAAGGGCATGGGCCTCAAGCTCTTCGGTCCCGACGAGGACATGAACTCGGCCGTCACGGCGGCGTGGGTGCCCGAGGGGATCGACGGCAAGGCTCTCGTTAGGCTCATGTTCCGGGAGCACGGGATACAGGTCGCTGGCGGGCAGGGCCAGATGGAGGGCAAGATCTTCCGCATCGGTCACTGCGGCTACTTCGACTCCTACGACATCATCGCCACCATAGCCGCCGCCGAGCTTGCCCTGGAGGCCCTCGGCTACCCTGTGGAGCTCGGCAGGGGCGTCGGCGCGGCCCAGCGAGTCTTCTCGAAGAGCGGGGTGGCCGCTTGAAGGTCCTGATAACCGAGGCCCTGGCCGAGAGCGGGGTCGAGCTACTAAAGAAGGACTTCGAGGTAGACGTCCTCCTGGGCCTTAGTACCGAGGAGCTTCTGGAGAAGATTGGGGCTTACGACGGCCTCATCATAAGGAGCGCGACGAAGGTGACAGCAGAGGTCATCGAGAGGGCGGACAAGCTCAAGGCGATAGGCCGGGCAGGGATCGGGGTGGACAACGTAGACATCGAGGCGGCGACCAAGAGGGGCATCATCGTCGCCAACGCCCCCGAGAGCAACACGATAGCAGCGGGAGAGCACACCTTGGGCCTCATGCTCGCCGCGGCCAGGCTCATCCCGGTCGCCGATGGTACCCTGCGCAGCGGCGAGTGGAAGCGAAGCGCCTTCAAGGGCGTCGAGGTCGCCGAGAAGACGCTCGGGCTCGTAGGTCTGGGACACGTTGGCCGCATCGTGGCGCGCGGCGCTTTGGGGATGAGGATGCGCGTCCTCGCCTACGACCCGTACGTCTCCGAAGACCGGATGCGCGATATGAACGTGATGCGCGCCGAGAGCGTGGACGAGGTGCTCGAGCAATCCGATTTCGTCTCCTTGCACGTCCCGCGTACCCCGCAGACGACGGGCATGATCGACGAGGGCGCCATAGAGAAGATGAAGCCCTCCGCGTACCTCATAAACGTGGCGCGCGGCGGCATCGTGGACGAGATCGCGCTCTACAACGCGCTCAAGGAGAGTAGGATCGCCGGGGCCGCGATCGACGTGTTCCGGGAGGAGCCGACGACGGACTCCCCGCTCTTCGCGCTCCCTAACGTAGTCGTAACCCCGCACCTCGGGGCGAGCACGGTTGAGGCCCAGGACCGGGCCGGGATCACCGCCGCCGAGCAGGTGGCCGCCGCTCTGCGCGGCGAGGTGCCCTTAAACGCGTTAAACGCGCCGGTGCCGGCTGGCGAGGGGGCAGAGTTCGTAGCCCAGTTCGCTGAGCTCTGCGAGACCTTGGGGAGGCTGCTCTACCAGCTCACGGACAGGCCATGCAGCTCTTTAAAGATCGAATACCGGGGCGAAATCGCGGGCTTCGACACCCGCCTTCTAGACGTCTCGGCCACGAAGGGGCTTTTGGCCCTGATGGTGCACGAGCCTTTGAACTTCGTGAACACGCCCGCACTCGCCAAGGAGAGGGGCCTGAGGGTCGAGACCGCGCGCGTCTCGGAGAGCGCGGACTACACGAGCCTCGTCACGCTCAGGCTCGCCTCGAAGGGCGACCAGGAGAGCGTCGTGAGCGGGACCCTCTTCGGACCCCGGATGCAGCCGCTTATCGTCGAGGCCTTGGGCTTCGCGGTCGACCTCGTCCCCGAAGAGCACACGCTCTTTATCCGCAACGAGGATAAGCCCGGCATGATAGGCAAGGTCGGGACCATCCTGGGCGAGCACAGGATCAACATCGGCAACATGGCCGTCGGACGCAGCGCCCCCGGCGCCCCCGCCGCCATGGCCATCACAGTAGACGAGCCTGTCCCCGAAGAAGTCATAAGGAGCCTGCTCGAGGTCCCCGGCTTCACCGACGCTCGGGCCGTGAGCCTGTAGGTCTATGGCGGCGAGCATCGAGGACGTCCTCAACCGCTACCGGCCCTACGGCCCGATCTTCAAGCCTGGCGACAAGGCGCCTATAAGCGGCACCTACATCTGCGACCGGGGAACCATGCTCCCCCCGGTCCGCGTCCAACTCACGAAGGGCGACGAGTTTCCGGAGGCCGAGGGCCTGGGCACCCACACCCGCTGGCGCGAGACGAACATACAAGACTAGAGCGTTCGATCTCGGCTCGCCGGGTTATCCCTTCACGCTCGTCCCGTGCCCTTCGAGCCTCGGCCCCCTGACCGTAAAGACCTCCACCGCCAACGCCTCGCCCAAAAGCCGCACGCTCTGCGGGGTCCCCGTGAGGGCGCGGGAGACGAGGACACCTATGCCCTCGTCCCCCTCCATGCGCAAAGGCTCCCCCGGCCGATGTCGGGAAGCTTTAGCTTTCGGCGAGCAGCGCGGTCGCAGCCGCGTTCAGCCGGATCACGGACCGCAGGTAGGGGAGGTTTAGCTTGTCGATCGTGTCGGTGGCCTTGTGGTACCAGGGGTAGCCGTCGTACTTTGTGCTGTCGGTCATTATGACCGCCGGTAAACCGGCGTTCCAGAAATGCTCGTGATCGGAGCGGCGCAGGCAATCGTCGCCGACGTCGAGCGGCGAGTCGATGATCTCCGAGGCGCGCAGGATGGCGTCGTCTATGGGGCCAGCCTGGTTGCAGGTTCCCATAACCGCCTCGAACCCGCCTTCGTCGTAGCCGATCATGTCGGTGTGCAGGTTGCCGATGATTGCGCCTTCGCCTTCTTGCCTGAGGACGTCGCTCACGACGCTCTTCACGTAGCGGGAGCTCCCGACCAAGCCCACTTCCTCCAGGTCATAAGCTACGAAGTGGACTGTGTGCTCGGGATTAAGCTGCTTCAACGCCCTCGCGCTCATCAGGATCGAGACCAGGCCGCTCGCGTCGTCGCTCGCCCCGGCGTTGTAGACGGAGTCCAGGTGCGCGGTTACCCACAGGTGTTTACCGCCACTGGTCCCTTCTAGAGTTGCCTCAACGTTGAACCCACGCTCGTCGTCCAGGTCGAACTCTAGGACGCGCGAGGGGATACCCATCGCTTCGAAAGAAGACCGAATGTACTCGGCGGCCGCGCGCCTTCCCTCCTCGCTCCCGCGCTCCTCGATGGTGACCGGGCCGCCGGCGAGCGGAGCGGGGGATTCTCCTGTCAGGTGGGCCAGGCTCTCACGGATGGAGGCTTCGTCTATCCCGGCCGCCGCGGCCTCGGCGACTTTCGGCGACGGCTCCGCGACCGAGACCTCTTCGCCCGGTTGTGTGGTGGTTTCCGGTTCGGCGCTGGCCCCCTCCTCGGAGTTACCACAACCGGCCATCACAACCATGATGGCAAACGCGACGATGACCCCGGCGAGCCTGGTCGAGAGCGTAGAAGACGCTGGTCGGACGCGTTTCGGCATCAGTTCGATGTTAAGATCCGGCGCTGGGGATCGAACACATACCCAATGTTTATCCGAAAAGTCGGCTGTGTGCCACTCTCGGGATCGCCACGTTCGTTGGCTCGTTTGGGCCTGATCCGAGGGCCGACGGCAGAGAACGGAGACCGCTCCGTGCACCGCGAGGTTTAATGCGCTAACTTTACTGACACACGCTGCAGTGGCCGGCGGACATAGGCACGGACCGTTACCAGACGGAAGTGAGGTTTTTCGTTCATGAAGGTAGGCTACTTTCTGTCCTGCGAGGAGTGGGGGCCACGCGAGCTCTTGGAGCAGGCCCGGATGGCCGAGGAGGCTGGCTTCGAGGCGCTATGGATCTCCGACCACTACCACCCGTGGAACGAGGAGCAGGGGAACAGCCCATTCGTATGGTCGGTGATCGGGGGCCTCTCCCAGGTCACCTCCCGTGTAAAGGTCGTCACGGCCGCGACCTGTCCGACGATGCGCATCCACCCGGCGGTCATAGCCCAGGCGACCGCGACCTCCGCCTCGATGCTACCGGGGCGCTTCGAGTTCGGCGTCGGGAGCGGCGAGAACCTTAACGAGCACGTCTTCGGCGACGCGTGGCCGTCCACGGACGTGCGCCTAGAGATGCTCGAGGAAGCTATAGAGGTTATACGCCTTTTGTGGGAGGGTGGCACGAAGGACCACGAGGGCAAGCACTACCGGGTCGAGAACGCCCGGATCTACACCCTCCCCGACGAGACGCCCCCGATCCTCGTCTCCGGCTTCGGTCCCAAGGCGACCCGCCTCGCCGCAAGGATTGGCGACGGCTACGTAAACGCGGTCCCCGACGCCGAGCTCCTGAACCTCTTCCGCTCCTCGGGCGGCGGCGACAAACCCGCTCACGGCGCCTTCAAGGTCTGCTATGGCGAGGACGAAGCGGAGGCCCGCAAGATCGCCCACCGGCTCTGGCCGAACGACTTGCTCCCCGGAGAGCTCGCCGCGGTCTTGCCTACACCGGCCCATTTCGAGCAGGCCGCCCAGCTGGTCACCGAGGAGATGGTCGCGGAGGCCATGCCTTGCGGCCCCGACTCTGAGCCGCACCGGGAGATGATCCATCAGTTCGCCGGCGCCGGCTACGACGAGGTCTACGTCCAGCAGATCGGACCGAACCAGAAAGCCTTCTTCGACTTCTACGAGAAAGAGATCCTGCCGGAGTTCCGTTAGAGCACGACGAAGGGTGGATCTAAGCTTCGTACCCGATGCTGCTGTGGGGTTGCATCGCTGCGGTGCAAGCCGAACGGTCACTAATATATTTGACAGCGTCAACCGAATAATAGACGCTGTCATTTATCTGTTAGCGTGGTGTTGGGGGTTACGCCGATGGTTGAGAGCGATTTCGATTGGCGCGTAGGAGCCGTGCGGCGCTTCAATCGGTTCTGGACCCGGCAGATCGGGGTGTTACAGGATGGGTATCTGGAGAGCCCGTTCTCCCTGACGGAGGTGCGCGTGCTCTACGAGTTCGCCCACCGCGAGGAGACCACAGCGAGCGAGCTCAGCAAGGAGCTAGGGCTGGACGCGGGTTATCTGAGCCGCATCCTGCGTGGCTTCGAGGAGCGTGGTCTGATTGGCAAGAAGTCCTCCGAAGCAGATGGACGACGGAGCATCTTGTGGCTGACGGAGCAAGGACGAGAGGCCTTCGCCACGCTCGACACACGCTCGCACGACGAGGTCGGTGCGATGTTGGGTGGCCTGTCCCCAGCGGAGCAAGGTCGCTTGGTCGAGGCGATGCGTACCATAGAAGGTCTCCTCGGCGACCAGCCTGAGCTAAAGGTTCCGTATCTTCTGCGGCCCCACCAACCCGGCGACATGGGCTGGATCGTGCACCGCCACGGCGTACTGTACGCCCGAGAGTACGGATGGGACGAGCGATTCGAGGCGCTCGTCGCAGAGATCGTGGCGGAGTTTATACAGCAGTACGACCCGAAGCGAGAGCGCTGCTGGATCGCCGAGAGGGACGGCGAGATCGTCGGCTCGGTATTCCTCGTCAAGCAGTCGGAAGAGGTCGGCAAGCTGCGTCTTCTACTCGTCGAGCCCTCGGCGCGGGGCTTGGGCATCGGTAGACGTCTCGTGCAGGAGTGCGTGCGCTTCGCCAAGCAAACAGGCTACGGCAAGATCACATTGTGGACGAACGACGTGTTACGCGCTGCCCGCCGCATCTACGAAGAGGCCGGCTTCTGCATCGTCCACGAAGAGCCACACCACAGCTTCGGACACGACCTGATAGGCCAGACCTGGGAGCTGGAGCTGTGAGCACCTTCGTGAAGGGAGCAGGGCTTGATGAGACCGTCGAAGCTCGCTATCGCAGCGTCCGATGCTGCCTGGCTCGGTTTCCCGGCAAGGGACCTTATTACTGCTCGGGGTCGTAGGCCAGGTTTGGGGCGAGCCACTTCTCGGCCTCTTCTAGCGGCATGTCCTTGCGTTTGGCGTAATCATAGGCCTGATCTCGCCCTATCTCGGCGACACCGAAGTACCTTGAGTCCGGGTGGGAGAAGTAGAAGCCGCTGACCGCCGAGGGTGGGTACATGGCGTAGCTCTCGGTTAGCTTGATGCCGGAGTTCTTCTCCGCGTCCAGGAGGTCCCACAAGAGCCCCTTCTCGGTGTGCTCCGGGCAGGCCGGGTAGCCAGGTGCAGGCCGGATGCCGCGGTACTCCTCCTTGATAAGGGCTTCGTTGTCGAGTTGCTCGTCCGCCGCGTAGCCCCAGAACTCCTTGCGGACCCGCTCGTGCATGAGCTCTGCGAACGCCTCGGAGAGGCGGTCGGCCAAAGCCTGCACCATGATGGCGTTGTAGTCGTCGTTGTCGTCCCGGAAGCGCTGCGAGACCTCGTCCGCGCCGAGCCCGGCGGTCACGGCGAAGAAGCCCATGTAGTCCTCCAACCCCGTCTCCTTCGGGGCGACGAAGTCCGCTAAAGAGCGGTTGGGACGGCCCGGTGGCTTGGCCCTCTGCTGGCGCAGGAAGTGAAACTCCTTCAGCACTTCTTTGCGCGACTCGTCTGCATAGACTTCGATGTCGTCGTTGGGCAAGGCGTTGGCCGGGAAGAGACCTATGACCGCGCGGGCTTTTAGCCACTTCTCCGCGATGAGGCGGTCCAGGAGGTTCTGAGCGTCGTCGAAGAGTTTTCGTGCCTCCCTGCCCTTCTCGGGGTCGTCCATGATCTTGGGGTAGCTCCCCTTCATCTGCCAGGAGTGGAAGAAGAACGTCCAATCTAAGTAGTCTCGGATCTCCTCTAACGGGTAGTCGTCGAACGCCTTGACTCCTAGGACGTTCGGCCTGGGCGGGGCGTACTCCTCCCACTCTATCTTCGTCCTGTTGGCCCGCGCCTTTGCGAGGGGGGAGAGCATGGTGCTGGACCTGCGCCCGGCGTGCTTGGCGCGCACCTCTTCGTACTCGGCGGCGATCTGGTCCGCGTAGGCTACCCTGCGACCTTCGCTCACCAGGTTCTGGACCACGCCTACGGCTCTTGAGGCGTCTTTCACGTGGATCGTGGGATGCTCGTAGTTCGGCGCTATTTTGACCGCCGTATGCGTCTGCGAGGTCGTCGCCCCGCCGATAAGCAGGGGGATTTTAAAGTCCTCGCGCTGCATCTCCTTGGCGTTGTGCACCATCTCGTCCAGGGAAGGGGTAATCAGGCCCGAGAGCCCGATTATGTCCGCGCCGCTCTGCTTCGCGGTATCCAGGATCTTGGCCGCCGGCACCATCACCCCGAGGTCTATCACCTCGAAGTTGTTGCACTGCAAAATGACGCCGACGATGTTCTTACCGATGTCGTGCACGTCGCCCTTCACGGTCGCCATTACGACCGTGCCCTTGGGCTTGGAAGTCTCGGTCTTCTGCTCCTCGATGAACGGCACGAGGTACGCGACGGCTCGCTTCATCACGCGCGCGCTCTTGACCACCTGCGGCAGGAACATCCTGCCCGACCCGAAGAGGTCCCCGACCACGTCCATCCCATCCATGAGGGGACCCTCGATCACCTCCACCGGATGGTCGTATTGCTGGCGCGCCTCCTCGGCGTCCTCCACGACGTACTCGGCGATGCCTTTGACGAGCGCGTGCTCCAGGCGCTTCTCGACCGGCCAGGAACGCCACTCCTGGGTCTCCGACGCCCCGTCGCTGTCCTCCCGGTCGCGGTACTTCTGGGCCAGCTCCAGGAGGCGTTCGGTAGAGTCGCTACGACGGTTCAGGACCACATCCTCGACGGCCTCGCGCAACTCCTCGTCTATCTCGTCGTAGACCGCGAGTTGGCCGGCATTCACGATGCCCATCGTCAGGCCGGCGTTGATGGCGTGATAGAGGAAGACGGCGTGTATAGCCTCGCGCACCGGGTCGTTGCCGCGGAACGAGAAGGAGACGTTGGAGATGCCGCCCGAGGTCTTGGCGTGGGGGAGGTTTTGCGAGATCTCACGAACCGCCTCGATGAAGTCCACGCCGTAGTTGTTATGCTCCTCGATACCGGTGGCGATGGCGAAGACGTTGGGGTCGAAGATTATGTCCTCCGGCGGGAAGCCGACCTTACCGGTGAGGATGTGATAAGCGCGATCACAGATCTCGACCTTCCGCTCCTTGGTGTCTGCCTGGCCCTCCTCGTCGAAGGCCATCACGATCACGGCGGCGCCATACTTCTTCAAGAGCTTGGCTTGCCGGATAAACTCTTCCTCGCCTTCCTTCATGCTGATCGAGTTGACCACCGGCTTGCCCTGCACGCATTTGAGACCCGCCTCGATGATGGACCCTTTGGAGGAGTCGATCATTACCGGCACTCGTGAGATGTCCGGCTCGGAGGCGATAAGGTTGAGGAAGTTGACCATCGCTTCCTCGCCCTCGAGCATCCCCTCGTCCATGTTGACGTCTATCATCTGGGCGCCGTTCTCCACCTGGTTTTGCGCAACCTCCAGAGCCGTCTCGTAGTCGCTAGAGAGGATAAGGTCCTTGAACCGCCGCGATCCGGTGACGTTGGTGCGTTCGCCGACGTTCACGAACAGCGAGTCAGGCCCGATGTTGGCCGGCTCGAGCCCACTCAGGCGCAGCTTCGGCGGAAGCTCTGGCACCTCGCGCGGCGCATGACCGGAGACGGCCTCGGCTATAGCTTCGATGTGCTCCGGGGTGGTGCCGCAGCAGCCGCCGACGATGTTCAGCCAGCCATTCTCGGCCCACTCCCCGATCTCGGTAGCCATGTGCTCGGGGGTCTCATCGTACTCTCCGAACTCGTTGGGCAGCCCGGCGTTCGGGTAGGCGCTAACGTGCGTGTCGGCGATACCGGAGAGCTCTTCGATATACTGCCTGAGCTCCGGGGATCCCAGAGCGCAGTTAAGACCGACGCTGATGGGCTCGGCATGGCGCACAGAGTTCCAGAACGCCTCTGTCACTTGTCCCGAGAGCGTCCGCCCGCTCGCGTCGGTGATGGTGCCCGAGATCATGATCGGGACATCGAGGTTGTCCTCTTCGAGGTACTCCTTGATCGCAAAGATCGCGGCCTTCGCGTTCAGGGTGTCGAAGATCGTCTCGACGAGCAAGAGGTCCGCGCCGCCCTCGACGAGCCCGCTGGTCGCCTCCTTGTACGCCTCCTTGAGCTCGTCGAAGGTGACGTATCTTAAGCCGGGATTGTTCACGTCCGGGGAAAGAGAGGCCGTGCGGTTGGTAGGGCCTAAAGCGCCCGCCACGAAGCGCGGTTTGTCCGGCGTCTTCTGCGTAAAGCCCTCTACCGCCTCGCGAGCGATGCGCGCCGACTCGTAGTTCAGCTCATAGGCCAGGTTCTCCAGCTTGTAGTCCTTCTGGGCGATAGAGGTGGAGCTGAAGGTGTTTGTCTCGATAATGTCTGCGCCGACGTCCAGCACGGCCTCGTGGATGTCGCGGATTATTTGCGGTTGGGTGATAGAGAGCAGGTCGTTGTTGCCCTTTAGCTCTCCGGGATGGTCCTCGAAACGTTCCCCCCGGTAGTCCTCCTCCGAGAGCCGGTAACGCTGGATCATGGTTCCCATCGCGCAGTCCAGGAGGATGATGCGCTGCTTCAGCAGAGCTCGAAACTTCGATATCCGGCCCTCTCTCTCTTCGTTGAACGTGCGTTCGAGAACCATGAACCTCTTTCTATATTCTGCCTAGACCGTACTTAGGAACCGTTGAGCGTCGCCTCGGCGAGGCGGGTACCCTCGACCATGTTCCTGAGCTTCTCATAGGAGACCTCCCAGGTGCGGGTCCTCAGGCCGCAGTCGGTGTTGACCTCGATGCGCTCCGGGTCGAGCACCACCGCGGCGTGCAGGATGCGGTCTCGCACCAACTCCGGGGGCTCGATGAAGTTCGAGTGAATGTCTATGACCCCGAGCCCGATCTTGCCGTCCCACGCGCTCTCCTTGAACCTGGACAACACGGAGTAGCCGGGGCGGTCTTCGGGCTTCGTGCCGAGCTCTAAGGAGTCGCGGTTCGAGAACTCGAGCTGCAGCTCGTAGCAGTCATCCAGCTCCTCGATGTGCGGGAAGAGGCTGGTGTAGTCGGAGAAGCAGATGTGCATGCTGGCGCGGGCACTTACGCCCTCGCGGGTGGCGTTGAAGGTCTCGACGACGAGCGGGACCTCCTCCGGGCTGGTGGTGGCGGCGGGTTCGTCGATCTGGACCCAAGTAGCGCCGGCCTCGACGAGCCCTAGAACATTCGGACGGACCACGTCGCGAGCCGCATCTACGCCGAACCTCCACCGGGGCTCGGTCCTCTTCTGCGCGGTGGCGCCGAGAAGCGCGCCGTCCCTGGCGTAGTACTCGTCGTAGGACCAGTCCATGATTGTGTAGGCGCCGGTAAAGGGGACCTTGACCTGGCGGTCGGTGTGAGACTGGACGAACTCGTACTCCTCGAGGTCGTAGACCGTCTCGACAAGGGGCTTCTCGACGACGGCGGCTTTGGTGTAGTACTTGTTGTCGAAAGCGCGTACCGTCCCGCGGGTCTCGAAGCCCTTCGCATGCCTGACGGCGTGGTCGTACATCTCGCTCCGACGCTGCTCGCCATCGTAGACCACGTCGAGGCCGGCGTTCTCCAGTAACCGGAGACCGTATAGGGCGGAGAAATTTTGTATGCGAGCCTTCTCCTCGTCTGTGAAGCCCATACCTTTCATGAGAATGTCGTTTACGAGCACGTCATAGTCCTCTATCCCCAGCCGACTGCCCCACTTTTGGGCATCTTCAACATCGTTCTTCTCGACGGGACGCCCGGCGATGGATTTCACACGCCAACCGGGTTTGGCTAGGCTGCCTATCTCGCGGGTCGTGAAGCGGACCTTGTTCATGCTACTGCTCTCCTTTCAGGATCCTGGCTGTGGCACCGAGGCGCAGCACCTTCTCGCGGGCTATCTTCTCCGGCACGAACTGCAGATCCCCGTTCGGCACGAGATGCAGCTCCGGCCCCTCCATCTCTCTGAGCAGGCTCCGCCCGAACTCGGCCAACTCTTCGGGCTCCTCCAAGAGAGAGTTTCGGGCATCCACGACCCCCGCGAGCAGCGTCTTCGGGAACGGGTGCGGCAGCGCCCTTACGTCCGTCGCGTAGAAGTCAACCCCGATCGCGTCGATCGGCAGCTCCAGGAGCTCCCCGAGCAAGTTTCCGGCGTCCCCGAACGGCAGCTGGAGCGCGAGCGGCAACGGGCTCGCGAGTGCCTCGAGTGCCTCGCTAAGCCCGTACAGGTTGCTCCTCCCGCCGACGACCGCTGTCTCTTGCAGCACCACGTATGCGCAGCCATTCCCGGCGAGCCAGCGTATCTGCGGCCGGAGTATCCCTTCCGTGACCGCCTGCAGTTCGATCTCCCCCGCAGCCCACTCGGCTAAAGAATGGGGAGAAGGCAGCGTCGCCACCCACCTTTCCCGCGGGAGGTCCCCGATCCGGAAAAACGGCTCGGCGAGCGGCTCGACCAATCTCGGCCTCTCCATTTCGACCGCCGGGGCCCGGTAGAACGTATTCGTGTTCAAAAGGCGCGTCAGGGGACCGGGGTGCAACCCCTCCGCTGCCGTGTCGAACGGTCGGAAGATGTCCTGCCAGTTCAGCAAGCCGTCCGAGAAGTAGTCGAGACCTGCCTCCCTCTGGGCGTCGAGAAAGGCCCGTAGGTCTGCGTCCTGTTGAGTGGCGACCGCCTCTTCAGTCGTACGGCCCCGGTCCAGGTCGCGAGTTGCCTGCACGAGCTCCTCCGAGCGGGCGTAGATGCCGGGTGCGTAGGCTTTTATCTCGGGCAACTCACCTTCTCCTTTTCTAGGGGCGGGTTTTCAAACCCGCCCCTAGACGATCGGTTCTATGACGTCTCCGGCTAGATGTTGGCCCTGTTGGACTCGCGGTCGGCCAGGAGCGTGCCCATCGCGCCGTCTCCCACGAGCAGGCGCCCCTCAAGCTTCTCTCTGAGGTCCAACGACTTCTCTTTGGCATTCAACAAAACATTTCCTCTCTTTAAGCGCATCTTGTCCGGGACAGGTAGGAGAGAGGTGCGGCCAAAAACATCCCTGCGCGCCTCATCTCTCGGAGATCCTCTCCGCGGGAGTTGGCACCTGCCGCAGTCTTTTGGTCATCCCGCCAGACTGCCGGTTGCCGCGGCTTCTAAGGGCCCGTCCCTCCACCGCTCTCGATGAGCACCACCCGGACCTAGAGTCCGGAACAGCCGAGCTATTACAGCACGATCACGGGGTTATTGCAACACCGCCGGGCCCATCGCCGCGGAGACGCGTCGTTATCTCTGCGGGGTACGAGAGCGCACAGGCCGCTGCGATTCTGAGTTTGTGGGGAAGCGTGGTCTGGGCCCGCCTCGAGAAGACATCGTAGCCTTGCGCTTCGATGCGGTCCAGGATCGCCTCGTAGAGCCGCCGCGCCACGACGACCGGGTACTTCCGCCCGCGGGGTATGTAGCGTATCCCCTGGTCCGCCAACCGGTAGAGCGTCCGGGCGCGTGAGATCTCGAACCGCATCAACGCCACGAACCGATCGTCCACGACTCCCCGCCCCAGCTCCTCCTCCGCGTACCCGAAGCGCTCAAGGTCTTCGAGCGGCAGGTAGACCCGCTCCCGCTCCCAGTCCTCCTTCACGTCCCGCAAGAAGTTCGTGAGCTGCATCGCCACGCCCAACGCCTCGGCGTGCGGGTCGGCCTCCTCGTCGGTGACGCCGACCACGCGGCACATCATGAGACCCACGACGGCGGCGCTCCCGTAGGTGTACTCCTCCAGGTCTTCGTAGGTCGGGTAGCGGAAGACGTGGGTGTCCATCTTCATGCTCCTCATAAATGCTTTTATGAGCCCCGGCCCGAGGTTGCACGCGAGCACCGTGTTCGCGAACGCGCGCAGGATGGGGTTCGGGGGTGCGTACTCACCGGATACCGCCGCTAGGGTGTCCTCCTCGAAGGCCTCCAGCCTCGCGAGTTGCTCGTCGAGGGTCGTCATGCCCGGGTTGTCCACGATCTCGTCCGCGTAGCGCATAAAGGCGTAGATCGCGTGCACGTGCAGGCGCACCTCCTTTGGGAGGAGGCTCGTCGAGAAGTAGTAGGTCTTGCTGTGTGCCTTCTCAACCGAGCGGCACAGCTCGTAACACTCCGGGAGGGCCAGCTTCTCGCCGACCAGCGGCCCTTTACCCACCGGGTCCAGGCGCACTAGGAACCCCCGGCAGCAGCGAGATGATAGCCGAGATCCCGCCCTACCCTTTCGGCCGCGAGCTTCGCCCCGATAGTAACGAGCGGCACGCCCGTTCCGGGACGGGTGCTAGCGCCGACGAAATACACGCCCCGGACCGTCTTCGAGGCCAGCGGCGGCCTGAAGTAGCCGACCTGAAAGATGCCATGCCCGATCCCGAACGCCGCCCCTTCTTCGAGGTTGTATTCCTCGCGCCAGTCCAATGGAGTCTTGACCTTCTCGTAGACGATATGTTTCCTGATGTCCTCTATATGGGCCTTTCTCTCCAAGAGATCATAGACACGCTCCTTGAACGCATCGCCCTCGCGCGACCAGTCCACGTTGTCGTTCAGGTGTGGCGTCGGGATGAGGACGTAGAGCGCCTCCATGCTTTCGGGGGCGGCGTCCTCGTTCGTGCGCGAGGGGACGTTGGCGTAGAAGGAGGGGTCGTCGGGGAGCTTGCGCTCGTCGAAGATTTGCTCGAAGTTCTCTTTGTAGCGTGCCGAGAGGTAGACGTTGTGGTGCAGCATGTGGTCGAGCTTCCTGTCTAGACCCAGGTAGAGCATGAAAGCTGAGGCTGTGTAGAGGAGCCTCTCCCGCTTGCGGAGCTTCCACCTGAAGTCCCCTTCACCCGCAGAGCGTGGCAGGAGCTCGCGATAAACGTACGGCAGGTCCGCGTTCGCGAGCACGGCGTCGGCCCCAACCTCTTCGCCGTTGGCTCTCACGCCGCGCGCCCTGTTCTTCGCGACCACTATCTCCTCGACGGGGCTGTTCGGGTGGATCCTCACCCCGAGGTCGCGGGCGAGCCGGGCCACGGCCTCGATGAGTTCGTGCATCCCGCCACGGGGGAACCAGAGTCCGTCCTCCGCGAGCTCGGTGTACGGCAAAAGCGCATAGACCGCCGGCGCCTTGAAGGGCGAGAGCCCGAGGTACATGGTCTGGAAAGAGAATGTCTGCCGGAGCTTCTCCGTCCTGAAGTACTTCGAGACCAAGCGGTAGTAGTTGTTGACGGCCTTCGTCTTCAGCAGCAGTCTCAGGTTGCGCGGGCCGAAGAAGTCGCCCGCCTTCTGGAAGTCGCGCTCGACGAACTCGCTGCGCCCGAGGCGGTACTTGAGGCAGGCGTCCTCCAAGAAGCGGTAGAAGCGGGGGGTAACGCCGGGTTCTACGCGTTCGAGTTCCGGGATCAGGGCCGGAAGGTAGGAGGAGACTCGAATAGAGTCCCCGTCTCCGAAGTGGACCCGATAATTCGGGTCGAGTGGCGTCAACTCGATCTCTTCGTCCAGGTTCTTTCCCGCGGCGGCGAAGAGGTCGCGGTAGACGTCGGTCATGAGGAGGAGGGTCGGCCCCGTATCGAAGGTGAAACCGTCCTCGCGCAAGCGCCCTATCCGGCCGCCGGGCTGCCCGTTCTTCTCGAACACCTCGACGGCGAAGCCCATCAGCCTAAGCCGGATCGCCGCCGCGAGGCCTCCCATCCCGGCTCCTACGATCGCCACCCGCTTCGTCGCCAACAAGCTAAGCCTCTCTCAAAATCACGACACACCCCGTGAAAGGTATATTGGAGTATACGCGAGGGATGCTAGCAGGACGGGCCGGAAAGCCGGGTAAATGGGCTCACAGAAGGATGGCGCAGGTACAACGAAAATGACTGGGGCGGCCGTGCTGACGAGGAGGGGCGCCGCGCGGGCGAGATCCGGACACCCCTGGATCTACCGCTCAGACGTCTTCGACGCCTCGGGGGGGACAGGCGACGTGGTGCGCGTCGTGGATCGGGGCGGACTCTTTCTGGGATACGCTTTCTACAACCCAAAGAGCGAGATCACGCTCCGCATCGCCACCCGTGAAGACGAAGCGTTGGACGAAGCCTGGTTCCGAGCCCGCATCGAACGAGCCCTAGCCTACCGCGAGTCGCTGAACATAGACGCCGATGCCTACCGCCTCTTCCACGCTGAGGCCGACGGCGTCCCCGGCCTCGTCGCAGATCGCTACGGGGACCACTTCGTCCTCCAGGTGGGTTCGGCGGCGGTCGAGGAACGCCTGGACTGGATCATCGCCGTCCTCGAAGATCTTTTTGCCCCATCCGGTATCCTCCTGCGCGGCGACTCTCCGGCCCGCCGCAGGGAGGGCCTCGCCATGAAGGTGGAGGTAGCCTCCGGCGAAGTCCCGGAGAGAATCGTCGTGCGCGAAGGCCCGGTGCGCTACCACGCGCGACCGTGGAGGGGCCAGAAGACCGGCGGCTTCCTTGACCAGCGGGAGAACCACCTTGCCGCCGCCTCTTACGCTAAGGGTCGCGTCCTCGATGTCTTCTCCTACGCCGGCGGTTTCGCCCTGCACGCCGCGCGCCGGGTCGAGTCGGTAGAGGCCGTGGATTCGAGCGGCGAAGCTTTGGAGGCCGCCCGCGCCAACGCGGAGCTTAACGGCTTCTCGAACATCGCTTTCACCCGCGCCAACGCCTTCGACCTGTTGCGCGAACGGTCCAATAGTGGGGAGGGTTACGATACCGTCGTCCTCGACCCGCCCTCCTTCGTCAAGACGAAGCGGGATCTACCCGGTGCGACCCGCGCCTACAAAGAGATAAACCTCCGCGCGATGAAGCTCCTGTCGCTCGGCGGTGTCCTCATCACCTGCTCGTGCTCCTACCACTTCTCGCGCGAGCTCATGGAGGAGACCTTGCGCTCGGCGGCAGCCGACGCCAACCGTGTAATACGGGTGCGCGAGTGGCGGGGGCAGGCCCTCGACCATCCCGAGATCCTCGCTATCCCCGAGACCCGCTACCTAAAGTGCGCCGTTTTGGAGCGTCTATGAACGTGGACAAAGCGCCATAGACCCAAAATTCTTCTGAGGGCGAAACACTCATTTTTGGGTGATGATACGCCCTTCGTCGGACGTCACAATCTTCTTGTAAGAAAAGATTTGAGTAAGGAGAAGACTATGTCGTCGTCGGACCTAATCCGGTGGGGTGGGATCTCGGCCATGTTGGCGGCGTGACGTTCATGTTGGATGGCTTCTCGGCTTGGTGAACAAGGACGCTCCTTACCTTGATGCCATATTCATTGTTGCGTTGGTCCTGGTGTTGGTAAGGTTGATAGGGTTGCACGCTCAACAGAAAGAGAACTACGGGCGCATCGGGCAGGCAGGCTTCTACACGGTCGTTAAAGCGAGTTTTGTCCAGATCTTGGGTCTGGTTGTCCTATTGTTGGGGAGCGCGGTACTCGAGTGGCTTATCCCAATCGGGTCTCTTGCTGTGTTGGTTAGGTTCTGCTCTACGGCACAGCCGCCCTGCAGGCAAGGGTGCTGGCACGCTGGTGCGGTGTGGGGCTCATCGTCGGGTTACCCGTGACGATATTCTTAGGAGAAATATGGGGGTTCGTGGTGTTCGGCATTCTGTGGCTGGCGTTGGGGGTACGTGCTCTGGTCGAGAAGGAGCGCACCGCTTCAGCAACCCTCGTGCGTAAGTTAAACTCGGTGCCAACGGCTACGGTAAAGGACCAGGCCCACAGCCTCGTTGCCCGGTTATTGCGGCCACGTGATCTTACGCACCATGTAAGTGCGCCGGAAGTTCGTTACTGAGGAGGTATCGCTTATGACTTCGGTATCTTCGCACGCGTCCCTTGTGACCCCGCTGTGCGATCTACTGAACGTCCGTTACCCGATCATCCAGGCCCCGATGGCCGGAGGATGGACGACGCCCGAGCTCGTCTCTGCGGTGTCCAACGCCGGCGGGTTCGGGGTTCTGGCGGGCGCCAGGGTAGCACCCGATAAACTGCGGGAGGACATCCGGGCGGTCAAGGCGCTGACTAACCGTCCTTTCGGGGTCAACTTCCAGCTGGCGTCCCCGGAGGCAGGCACCATGGACGCGGGCTCCGTCCAGCAATTTCTCGACCGCTTCCGAGAGAGGTTCGGCTTGCCTCCCGGGGATGACGAGCTTTCGCTGCCACCCTCACCGCTTTCGGAACAGTTGGAGGTTGTCTTCGAGGAGCGGGTGTCAGTCTTGAGCGTTGCGCTCGGCAATCCCGGAGAGCTCGTCGAGCGGGCACACGCCGAAGGCATGCTGGTGGCTTCTATGGTCACGACCGTTGAGGAAGCTGTTCATGTAGCGGGGCTCGGAGCTGATGTCGTGGTTGCTCGGGGAGCCGAGGCCGGGGGCCATCGCTCGACCTTCGAACTCGGCCCGGGCGGCGAGGCGTCGCTCGTCGGAACGTTGGCTCTGGTCCCGCAGGTCGTAGACGCGGTGGACGTGCCGGTGGTAGCTGCTGGTGGTGTCATGGACGGACGTGGCCTCGTGGCCGCGCTGGCGCTCGGTGCTGCCGAGGCGCAGCTTGGCACCCGGTTTCTTCTGGCGCGGGAGAGCAGCGCCCACCACGCGTATCGGGAGCGCCTGCTGGCGGCCACGGAAGCCGACACGGTGGTTACTTGCGCCTTTACGGACCGTCCGGCCCGGGGCTTGCGCGACCGGTTCGCTGAGGAATACCTGAGGGACGGACCGGAGCCCCTAGCGTGGCCGCTGCAGAGCGTGGCCGCCGCCGATCTTTACGGCGCGTCACAGGCTGCTGATGACGGCGACTACTCGCCGCTGCTCGCCGGGCAAGGGCTCAGAATGCTCAAGAACGGTCAGGGCGCAGCCGAGATCGTTCAGGAGCTGATGGAGCAGGCAGGAGGCGTTCTCTCGCGGTTACGTGGCTGAGTTTGTAACAATCCGCTGGCGTTGATACACTAGCGGCGCAACTAGATATAGCCCCTGCTTCCCGGGGCCATCTGCTTTCGGGAAGCCGTGACAGACCGGAGGAGGCGAACAATAGACACTTACGAAGTCATGCTCATAGTCATCCCCGAGCTCGACGAGGAGCAGGTCGAGAACACCATCGGGCGTTTTCGCACCATTATCGAGCGCACGGGCGGCGAGGTCAGCGAGATGAACAACTGGGGCCGGCGCAAGCTGGCGTACGAGATCGACCACCGCGCCGACGGCTTTTACTATGTTATGGAGTTCACTGCCGGGAAGCAGACGCTCAACGAGCTCAAGCGCATCTTGCGCGTCTCGGACGACGTCTTGCGGCACATGATCGTCAAGCTCCCGCCCACGTACGCCCACAAGCCACACCCCGAGCCCGCCGAGGTCTCGGGCTAGTCTTTGAGAGAGGAGATCTTTTATGGCCAGACGTAGGGCCGGGTCGCGTCGGGAGCGGCCGGTCAAGAGTAAGCCGTGCGTGTTCTGCAAGGAGAACATAGCGTACGTGGACTACAAGGACTACAACATGCTCCGCAAGTTCACCTCCGATCGTGGCAAGGTCCGGGCGCGCAGGGTCACGGGCCTTTGCCCCCAGCACCAGCGCGAGGCTGCGACAGCCATCAAGCGCGCCCGCGGGATGGCGCTCTTGCCGTACGTGGTCGGGCGATAGGGGGTTCTCGTGCAGGTAATCCTCAAACAGGACGTCGAGAAAATCGGCCAGCGGGGCGACATCGTAGACGTGAGCCGGGGCTACGTCCGCAACTTTCTCGCCCCGCGCGGCCTCGCCGAGATCGCCACGCCCTCGAGGCTCGAGGAGACCCGCCGCGAGATGGCCGAGGCCGAGGAGCGCGAGCAGCGCATCGCCGAACGGGCGAGCGAGGTGGCCGAGACGCTGAACAAGAGCGTCATAACCATCGAAGCCCGCACCGGCGAGGATGAACGCCTCTTCGGCTCTGTCACCGCCGCGAACATCGTCTCCGCCATCGAGAGAGCCCGCAGCATCCGGCTCGACCGGCGCCGTGTCAAGCTCGAAGAGCCGATCAAGTCCCTCGGTACCCACCAGGTGCCCATCCAGGTCCACGGAGATATCGAGGCGAGCGTCAAAGTCATCGTCGTCCCCAAGCTGTAGCTAAAGCGCAACTTTAGCCACAACCTGAACCAAAGCCTTAAGGGTCCCGTCTTGTAATGGGGCCCTTTTTGCTGCATGCTGTTGGAGTGGAGCGCAGGGGGAGGATACGGGGAATGCCTTCGGGGGCGGCTAGCGACGCTAGCGTTGCACGCGTGCCGCCGCACGATCTCGACGCCGAAAGGGCGGTGATAGGCGCGATGCTCGTCTCCGAGGCTGCCGTTTCAGTGGTCGGGGAGTCCTTGGCCGCCGAAGACTTCTACTCCGAGACGCACCGAGTGTTGTACGGGGCGATGATGCGTCTGTACTCTAGGGGCGAGCCCATAGATCAGCTCACGCTCTCGGATGAGTTAAGGAGCGTCGGCGAATTCGACCGCATTGGGGGGCGGCAGTACGTCTTCAGGCTCGTCGAAAGCGTCCCCACGGCGGCGAACGCGGCCAGGTACGCGGAGATCGTGCGTGGTAAGGCGCTTCTTAGGGCCGTGATCGACGCTGGGAGCCGCATCCAGCAAGAGGCCTTCGCCGAGCCCGAGGACGTAACGCAGGCCCTCGACGCCGCCGAGCAGCTCATCTACGGCGTCTCCAACCGGCAACTAAAAGAACACCTGGCGCCCGTCTCCGAGCTCGCGCCCGGCGCTTTGGAGAGGATACAGCGCCTCTACGAAGCCGAGGGTGAGGTCACGGGCGTCGAGACGGGCTTTGAGGACCTGGATCGCTTGACTACCGGCTTCCATAAGAGCGATCTCGTGGTGCTCGCTGCAAGGCCCGCGATGGGGAAGACGGCTATGGCCCTAAACGCCATCTGGCACGCAGCAGGAGCGAGAGGCTTACCGGTGGCGATCTTCTCTTTGGAGATGAGCAAGGAGCAGCTTGTCCAGCGTCTCATAAGCCAGATCACACGTATAAGGACGCAGGACCTGAGGAGCGGCAACGTCAGGGCTGAGGACTGGCCCAAGCTCGTGCGCGGGATTGCCGAGGTCAGCCGCGCTCCTATCTGGATCGACGATACCGCCGGCGTGACCCTCATGGAGATGCGGGCCAAGGTCAGGCGTCTGGCTTCACGCTTGAGTGCCCAGGCCGAGACTCCCCTCTCGCTCGTCGTCGTGGACTACCTGCAGCTCATGGTCGGGCAAGGTGCTCGCTCCGAGAACCGCCAGCAGGAGATAGCCGAGATCAGCCGCGGCCTCAAGATCCTAGCCCGTGACCTCGACGTCCCGGTCCTGGCGATAGCGCAGCTAAGTCGCGCTGTCGAGCAACGCCACGACAAGCGTCCGCTCCTCTCGGACCTTCGCGATTCGGGCGCCATCGAGCAAGACGCAGACATGGTAATGTTCTTGTATCGAGACGAATATTATAACCCGGATTCCGACGACAAGGGCATCGCCGAGATCATCGTCGGCAAGCACCGCAACGGACCTACCGGCAAGGTGCAACTAGCCTGGCTCGAGCAGTATACCAAGTTCGCCTCGCTCGCCCGCCGCTAGTCTTTGATCGGGGCCCCCATCGCGTGGTATCCGCCGTCAACGTGGATCAGCTCCCCTGTCGTGGCGGGCCACCAGTCGCTCAAGAGGCTGACTACCGCCCGGCCTACCGGCTCGGGTTCTCCGGTGTCCCAGCCCAGAGGAGCCTGCTGCTCCCACTCGCCCTCGATGCCTTCGAAGCCCGGGATGCCCTTGGCGGCCAGCGTCCTTAAGGGGCCTGCGGAGACGAGGTTGACCCGGATGCCCCGGCCTCCCAAGTCGCGGGCGAGGTAGCGGCAGGCGGATTCTAAAGCCGCTTTCGCTACCCCCATCCAGTCGTAGGCGGGCCAGGCGACGCGGGCGTCGAAGTCGAGACCGACGACCGAAGAGCCAGGCTTCATCAGATCCATGAGCCCCACGGTGAGAGCCTTTAAAGAGTAGGCTGAGGTTTGGAGGACCTCTGCAACGGAGGGCCATTCGGTTGCTAGGAAGCTGCCGCCCAGAGCGTCTTCGGGGGCGAAAGCGATGGCGTGCACAATACCGTGCACCTCGCCCCAGCGCTCCTCGAGGTCTTCCGCCATAGCCTTTATGTCTTCTGGCTTGTTGACGTCGAGTTCGAGGACGGGAGGCTCGGGGTCCCCCAGGCGCTTGGCGGTGCGTTCGGTGAGGCTCTTCGCCCTCCCAAAGCCCGTGAGGGCGATCTCGGCCCCCTGCTCGACCGCGAGGCGCGCCGCGGAGTAGGCTATGGAACGCCGGTCCAAAACGCCGGTTACGAGCACCTTCTTGCCCTTCAGAAGCCTCGCCATCCGTCCTCCTCGACTAGAGTCCTACACGATCCGACATAGTCTAGGGGAACCGCCCCAACCCCGCCAGGCTCCGGAAGCGTCTCGACCGGCGCTCGCGGGAGTGGACCAGGCCAACGCGGCTCCCCTACAATACGAGGGCGCCTGCCCTGGCCGCTCGCTTTTTGGCGGACAGCTAACGGCTTTGTTGACCGTGCTGCCGGGGAGAGCTACATTATTTATATTGGGTGGTGTGAAGGGAACGGAGGAGTCGTTCCCCAACTGGTCAGAACGCAGTAAGGAAAGCCGACGCGCGGTTTTAGGCTCTCTAATCGCGGGTAGGTACGAGTCTGCAAGGGAACAAGACTTCGGAGACTTAGCGCACCTTGCGGAGGAGTAGAAAAGCATAGGGAAAGGAGCCCGATGAGCGAAGAGCAGAACGGCCAGAGTGGCGAGGAATTGGCGGAACGCGTCTACGACCCGCCCGAGGAGTTCGCCAAGAACGCCAATTGCCAGGACTCCGAGGTCTGGGACAAGGCCGCCGAGGACTTCGAGGGTTTCTGGGAGAGCTGGGCCAAGGAGCTGCACTGGTTCAAGGAGTGGGATCAGGTTTTGGACTGGGACCCGCCCTTCGCCCAGTGGTTCAAGGGCGGCAAGATCAACGCCGCGTACAACTGCCTGGACTACCAGATAGAGCAGGGCAAGGGGGACAAGCAAGCGCTCATCTGGATAGGCGACGAGCCCGGCATGCAGAAGACTTACACTTACAACGAGCTTCTCGCTGAGGTCAATAAGTTTGCTAACGTCTTAAAGGACTTGGGCGTGCAGAAGGGCGACGGGGTTGCCATCTACCTGTCGATGGTTCCGGAGCTCCCGATAGCTATGCTCGCCTGCGCCAGGATAGGCGCCCCGCACTCGGTGGTCTTCTCCGCCTTTCAGCCGGGCCAGCTCGCCGAGCGCATCAACGATATCGAGGCGAAGGTGCTGGTCACCGCCGATAACCCGCCCCGTGGAGGTCAGAAGACACCGCTGAAGGAGAACGCAGATGAGGCCTTGCAAGAAACTCCTTCCGTCGAGAACGTCGTGGTGGTCAGGCGTACCGGCGATGAGGTCCCGATGCAGGACGGGCGCGACCAGTACTGGGACGAGCTAATGGAGAACGCGAGCGACGAGTGCGAAGCCGAGGAGCTCGACGCCGAGGATATGCTGTACGTGCTGTACTCCTCCGGCTCGACTGGAAAGCCCAAGGGCATCGAGCACCATATCGGCGGCTACCTGACCCACCTCAAGGCGACCATGATGTGGGTCATGGACATCAAGGACGACGACATCTTCTGGTGTACGGCAGACATAGGCTGGGTCACCGGCCACTCCTACATCGTCTACGGTCCGCTCTCTTGCGGTGCCACGACCGTGCAGTTCGAGGGTACGCCGAGCTACCCCGAGAACGACCGCTTGTGGCAGATCATAGAGGACCAGAAGGTCACGCACCTCTACACGGCGCCCACCTCCATAAGGGCCCTCATGAAGGTCGGCACCGAGCCCATAGAGAAGCACGACATTTCGTCTCTGAGGCTCCTGGGGACGGTCGGCGAGCCGATCAACCCGAAGGCCTGGGTATGGTACTACGAGAACATAGGAAAGGAGCGCTGCCCGATAGTCGACACTTGGTGGCAGACGGAGACGGGCGCTACCATGATCGCCCCGCTGCCCGGTATCACCAAACTCAAGCCCGGCAGCGCCACCAAGCCGTTTCCCGGCATCTTCCCGGGCCTCTGGGACGAGGAGAACGAGGAATTCATCGAGGGCGCCGGCAGCGGTGCCCTGACCATAAACAAGCCCTGGCCTGCCCAGCTAAGGACCCTGTACAAGGACCCCGATCGCTACAAGGATGAGTACTTCTCTGAGATCTCCGACGAGATCTACTACGTCGAGGACGGCGCCAAGCGCGACGATGACGGCTACTACACCATAACCGGTCGCATCGACGACGTCTTGAACGTTTCGGGGCACAGGCTCTCTACCGTCGAGATAGAGAACGCGCTCGTCGCTCAAGAGGGCGTTGCCGAGGCGGCGGTTATCGGCAGGGACGACGAGGATAAGGGCCAGGCGCCTATTGCGTTCGTGATCTTGCAGGGTGACCAGGAGTACAGCGAGGAGTACGAAAAGGAGCTCATAGACGCGGTGGCCCAGAAGGCCGGCAAGATCAGCCGCCCCGACAGGGTTTTCGCCGTGGAGGACCTGCCCAAGACCAACTCGGGCAAGATCATGCGCCGGCTCCTGCAGAACATAGCCCAGGGCGAAGAGCTCGGGGATACCTCGACCCTAGCCGACCCGAGCGTGGCGGATACGATACAGGAGCAGACCCAAGAGCAGATGTCGTAGCGGCAAAACGTACAGCAGTTGTCGAAAGAGGGGCGGGATCAATCCCGCCCCTCTTATCTTGCGCGCGTAGCGTCCGCGACCCTGGCCGCGTCGTATAATCGGTGCGTATCGTAAAAGCGTGCTGCTTCCTGGCGGGTATCGGAAGGAGAAAAGGTTTTGGAGTACGGTGCTTACGCGACCCCGGTGGCGAACGCGCTACCGGAGGCACGCGCCCGGTTCATCCGTAGGACCTACGCTCACCTGGCGTTCGCCGTGCTCGCCTTCCTCGCCCTCGAGTACGTGCTGCTCAGTTTGCCTGGCGTAGAGCGCCTCGCGACGCTCATGACGCAGGGGTTCAACTGGCTCTTGGTGCTCGGGCTGTTCATGGTAGTGTCCCTGATAGCGGACCGCATGGCGCGTTCTTCGGCCTCGCGCGGGGTGCAGTACGCCGGGCTAGCGCTGTACGTTGCGGCCCAGGCGGTACTCTTCGTTCCTCTCCTGTTCGTCGCCGTCTACCTCGTAAACGATCCGACCCTGATCCCGACGGCGGCGATCGTCACCGGGACGCTCTTCGCGGGGCTCACGCTCGTGGCCTTCACGACGAGGGCGGACTTCTCGTTTTTGCGCGGGATGCTCGTAATCGGCGGGTTCGTGGCCCTGGGCCTGATCGCGGCGAGTATCCTCTTCGGGTTCACGCTCGGCGTGATCTTCTCGGTGGTCATGGTCGGGTTCGCATCGGTGGCGATCCTCTACTACACCTCCAACGTCATCCACCACTACCGCACCGACCAGTACGTCGCGGCCTCGGTGACGCTGTTCGCCTCCGTCGCCCTGATGTTCTGGTACGTGTTGCAGATCCTGATAGCCCTCAGAAGTAACGAGTGACGACCGGTGGGCGCAACTTTCGGCGGCTTCTACCGTTTATATAGTAAAATATGGGTGCTACAGAATAGGCCCTTTCCGAGGAGGAACGACCTTTGGGCGGTTATTTAGGCTACATACTTCTGATGATCGTAGGGATGGTTATCTCGGGAGCCGCGGCGCTCTGGGTGAGGAGTTCGTACAAGAAGTACTCCAAGCAGATGAGCTACAGCGGCATGACCGGCGCGGAGGTGGCGCGCACGATTCTGGACCGCAACAACCTCTCCAACGTCAAGGTCGAGCCGGTGGCCGGGCAGCTCACCGACCACTACGACCCGCGCAGCAAGGTCGTTAGGCTCTCCGAGGGCAACTTCAACAAGAACTCCATAGCCGCGGTGAGCGTGGCGGCTCACGAGTGCGGGCACGCAATCCAGGACGCGGTGGGCTACGTGCCGATGAAGCTTCGGGCGGGGATCTTCCCGGTAGTGGCCTTCAGCAGCCAGATCTGGGTGTACCTGTTCATCGCAGGCCTCTTCGGCCTGGGGAACTTCTTTATCCAGCTCGCAGCTATCCTGTTCCTGGCGGTGCTGGCGTTCCACGTGGTGACGCTGCCGGTGGAGATTAACGCCTCCACCCGCGCCTACGGTATCTTGACCCGCTATGGCATGCTCTCGGCCCGCGAGGCCAGCGGCACGAAGCGCGTCTTGTCGGCGGCGGCCTTCACCTACATAGCGGCGGCGCTGACCGCAGTCATAACGTTCCTGTACCTGCTCTTCCTGAGCCAGAACGAGTAATCAGGAGGCGAGGAGCACGCGGCTTCGAGGGGCGGGGACCGAATGCGGTCCCCGCCTTTTTCGTGGCTACGGTTTGCCCTTCGGGCACCGGGCGAGCGCAAGTTGTAGAATAGCTCGGTCATGGAGGAGACAAAGCGCATAAGCAGGCGTCGCCGCAGGCTCAAGACTGACGGGGAACCGCACCCGTGGGAGCCGCGGCACATGAAGCTCTCGGGCATCCGGTACGCCGAGTCTCTAGGGGATACTCGGGGACGGCGCAACGTGGCGCTCGGGGTGATACAGCACCTGTGGCGCTCGCCGGTCCCCTTCGTCGGGTTCTATGCTCCGGAGGGCGTCAAGGTGACGAAGCATCGGAACTACGTTCCCGCCCCCCCGAAGCTCGTGGACGACGTCGAGTACCTCGCCGGGGCCGAGGCCCACAAGAAGGCCTACGCCCGGGACCTGAGGAGCAGTATGCTGCCGGAGGGGTTACTGCCGGGCTACTTCGAGGTGCCAACCGACGAGGGGTGGCGCGTCGTGGTGGATCTTGCGGGGCAGCGCGTCGAGCTCTCGGACGCTTGGGGTTTGGGTACTGCGGCGGGGGTCGTCGGGGACCTGGCACCGTTCGTCTGGGCTTACAAGCACTGCGGTTTTTGCGTGCTCACCGTCTACGACAAGGACATCGGCGAGCTCAGGGACGACCTGCTCTTCGTCGCCAAGCGCCAGGGCATCGAGCTCCGCTGGCACCAGAACGCCGCCTAAGAGGTGAACAGAATTAAAGAATAGGAGCAGTTTTTGGGGTGTGATAAAGCGTGCCTACCCAGCTACCCATAACCGTCGAGGTTACGAGACGATTTTTGGGGCTTCGAGGAGAGAGGAGAGCGGGGCAGATGCTTAGGCCTGACACCGAGGGTTTCGCGGCTACCACAGCCCCCGGGGTTTCGACATCGAGGATTTCGAGAACGCGGGTGTCAGGGTAGTCGATCGGCGCTTCAAGGCCAGGGACGTCATCTTCACCCTTGGCGATCCCGACGACCAGCTCTACTTCTTGCTCGAAGACACGGTACGCTTGCACAAGATCTACTGCGACTACAAGGAGGCGACGGCTGCTCTTCTGAGGGATGACGGGGTCTTCGGTAAGGTTAGCCTCGTCGAGGGCCGCTGGCAGGACGTATTTGCCGAGGCCGTGACCGATGCGCGGGTGGCCGGGGTACAAAAGTACGCCCTGACCGAGGTCATAAAGCGACGTCCGGACTTCGCCGTGAAGCTCTTCTCCTCTTTCTCCGAACGCTACCGGCAATCCGACGAGGTTATAGAGAGCCTCCTCCATAGGGAGGTCTCGACGCGCCTCGCGACCCTGCTCTTGAACCTGGGCGAATGTTTCGGAGAAATCAACGGTTCGGGTACGGTCCTCGAGATGCGCCTGACGCACCAGGACTTGGCGAACATGATCGCCTCGACTCGAGAGGCTGTCTCCAAGGTTATGAGCAAGTTCCAGCGCGACGACACCATCGAGATCCAGGACCGCAAGATAGTACTCGTGGACAGGGAAACCTTCGCCGAATGCGCCTCCGGTCCCTCAGGTTTAGCTGCGGACGGCCAGCTATCGATTTAAACGAGCGGTTCTACAAACGCCCTGCCTACTGCTCTACCCCTAGTCTTGCACACGGCGTATGATGTTTCTGATAGGCCCCGAAACTTTCCGTGCGGGGCGGCGTATAACTAAAGGTATGGAGTACTCGGCACCGGTGACGCTAGGGAGTTGGCGGGAGAGGGTCAGGCGTCTCTCCGTCCCCCGCGCGCGCCTTGAGGACAACGAGTTGGTCGAGCGAACCCGGGCGGGCGATGTCCGCTCCTACGAGGAGCTGGTGAGACGCTACGAGCGGTTGGTGGGGCGCGTGATCTACCCCTACGCCGGGAGCGAGGTCGCCGTCGAAGACCTTGTGCAGGAGACCTTCCTGCGCGCCTACGATAGGCTCTCTACCTTCAACCCCGAGTACCGCTTCAAGACGTGGCTCCTGACCATCGCCAACAACCTAGGCATCGACACCTTGAGGCGCCGCCGGGACGCCGTCGAGTTCAACCCCGAGCTACACGCGCCTTCGATGCGCGGTCCCGAGGCGGTCGCCGTCCAGGCCGACCGGGCGAGTAGCGTTAGGGACGCCGTGATGGCGTTGCCCGAGACCTACAGCGTCCCGCTAGTGTTGCGTTACGCGGAGGGTCTCACGTACGCGGAGATCTCCGAGGTCCTCGGCATAACCGTCCCGGCCCTCAAGAGCAGGCTTTTCCGCGCCCGGAACATGCTCGCCGGGAGGCTCGAAGAGAAGGGCGAGGCCGGATGAGCACGTCCGGCGGGTGTGGGTGCGACCCTGGGAAGGTTTTCGAGTTTGCCGACGGGAGCTTGAGCCCCGAGCAGGAGCAAGTGATGCGCGAACACCTCACCTCCTGCCCCGGGTGCCGGGAACTGCACGAGCGCGAGCTCAATCTGAACGCCTTTTTGGTATCCCTTGACTTCTCCAAGGTATGCTCCCGGTCCGTTTACAAGAGCGTGGCGATGGCGCTGCCGACTCGGGCTGTGGGAGTACGTCTCCTGTGGGGCTTGCTCGCCTTTTCGCTCCTCGTAGCGGCGCTCGTCTCTTTGGAATTAGGCGGCACGGAGCCCGTCATCCTGGCGATGAACGTCTTGGGCGCGGGTTGGGGCTTGGTGGTGGGCTCCGCCGAGGTGGTGCGCGCGGTCCTGGCGGCGGCCGGTACCGCTATCCTCCTCTTGCTTGCCCTCGGGGCTCTTGTGGACGTTCTCATAGCCCTCGCGGTAGTCTCCTTGAACCGGGGACGCCGGACTCGAGAGGCATGAGGATTCCCGCGAGATTCCTCCTTCTCATTTGCGCGCTCTCTCTAGCGTCTCTCTCCGCTTCCAACGTTGCTTACGCCTCCGAAAGGAGGGGCCTGGGAGACGTGGTCGTGGAGAAGGATAAAACCGTCGAGGAGGCCTCCACCGGTTGGGGCGACGTGCTCGTCGAGGGCGAGGTCAAAGAAGACGTAAATTCCGGCTTCGGCGACATCCGGATCGAGGGTCCCGTCGGCGGGGATGTGCGTGCGGGCTCCGGCGATGTGCACATAAACGCGCCGATCGGCGGCGACGTAAAAGTGGGGCATGGAGACGTTTACCTCGAGGGCGGGGCCCACGTCGGCGGCGAGGTCTCTTTAGGTAACGGCAACCTCTACCGTCACCAAGAGGCCGTGGCTGACACCGAGAGGGCTGGGATGGCCTCCAGCTTCGACGAAGTTTCGTCCTCGGAGGTGTTCTCGGATACGATCGGCTGGATCGTCATGACTTTAGGGCTCGTCGCCGCCGCGGTGCTCCTGGCTGTCGTCGCCCCGGGTCCCTTGAGGGCCGCCGCCCGCAGCCTCGAAGGTTCCCCTGGGCGCTCGCTAGTTCTGGGTTTGGGCTCGGTGCCCGCGGTCGTCGTCGTCTCCGTCTTGCTCGCCATAACGGGCATCGGTCTCTTGTTGCTCCTCCTACTCTGGCCCGCTTACCTCGCGCTCTTGCTCTTCGGAGCTCTCGTGGCCGCCTACTTCCTCGGACGCAAGGTCGTGCTCGTCACCGGGCGCTACCGGGCGGGCGACGCCCTGGCCGCGGCGGTTGGAGCCGTCCTCGTCGCGGCGGCTACCTTGATCCCCTTCCTCGGCGGCCTAGTCTTCGCCGTCCTCTCCCTGTTCGGCACCGGCGCCGCCATCTCCGCTCTCCTAGCCCGCCGCCGCATGAGAGGAGGTCCGCCGCGCACCACCTACGCCTCTTACGAGGATTACCTCAAGGACCGTCGCGATTAAGTATCAGGAATTAGGCGCCGGGACCGTCGCGTGCGATCGCACTAGAGAAGGGCGAAACCTCCAGGAAATTCTGCGACACCCCTACACAATAAACGAGGAGCACGGCCGAAGAAGCTGAAAGTCGACGGCTGATACCTGACTGCTAAACCTTAGTAAAATCACCGCGTGTGGAAAGATACAGCAACGAAGATAGACCGCCGCCGCGCACTGGTGTGGCGGGTGGTTCTCCTGCTCGCGGTGCTCATGCTCGTGCTGGCGGCGTACCTGTACGGACGCTCCCAGAGCCTGGCGGGGCTCTCCGCGGAGGATGAAGAGAGCGTGGCTTTGTACGCGGAGGCCCTGAGAGAGGTCCGGGAGGACTACGTCGACAAAGAGGCCGTGGACCCCGAAGAGCAGACCTACGGCGCTATAGAAGGGATGCTCGAATCCTTGGACGACGAGGGGCACACGCGCTTCCTGACCCCTGAGGAGATCGAGAAGAACCGGGAGGGGCTCTCCAGCACGTACGTCGGCATCGGGGTCCAACTCGAGGACAAGGACGACGAGGTCGTCGTCTCATCCCCCATAGACGGCTCGCCCGCTAAAGAAGCGGGCATCCAGCCCGGGGACGTTCTGGTCGCGGTTGACGGCGAGAGCGTGCAAGAGGAGGACGTCAAAGGAATCTCCGAGAGAGTGCGGGGTCCCGAGGGGAGCGAGGTCGAGCTGACCGTGCTCCGGGACGGGGAGGAGCGCGAGTTCACCGTCGAGCGCGCCGAGGTAGAGGTGCCGGCCGCCACCTGGAACCTCGTCCCCGGCACGGACGAGGCCCACCTCAGGCTCACGTCGTTCTCGGAGAACAGCGCCGAGAAGCTCCGAGACGCAATCTCCGAAGCCCGGGAGGCTGGAGCGGAGCGCTTCGTGCTCGACCTCCGGAACAACGGGGGAGGGCTGGTAGGGCAGGCCGAGGAGATAGCCGCACAGTTCCTCCCGGCCGGGAGCGAGATCTACATTAGGAGAGACGCTGACGGCGAAGAGGAGGAGAGGTTCGTCCCCGACGACAACGAGCCTCTTAACGACCCCCTGGTGGTTTTGGTAAACGAGGGGTCGGCCTCGAGCGCCGAGATCCTGGCTGGGGCCCTCAGGGACAATGGCCGGGCGAAGGTCGTCGGCGAGACGACCTTCGGCACCGGGACCGTGCTGGAGGAGCAGGTCTTGAGCGATGGTTCAGCCATCCTCTTGGGCATCGCCGAGTGGCTGACCCCGAACGGAGATTTTATCCGGGGCTCCGGCATCGAGCCAGATGTCGAGGCCGTGCTGGAAGAGGAGCAGGAGCCGCGCACCCCGGGCGAGACGGAAAACCTCTCGAAGGAGGAGATTTTCGCCGAAGATGACCAGCTCGAGCGCGCCCTCGAGGTTCTGCAGGAAGAGTAATAACGAACCCGGTGTCGGGGAATAGGTGGGTTATGAGTTCGTCACGACGGGCCTTTTATGGAGCGCTCGGCGGACTCGGGGGCACGCTGGTGCTGACCGGGTTTCGCAAGGTTCTGGCAGCTTCTGGAGCGTTGGTGACTACCGCCCCCGAGCAGGTTGTCGAGAGGCTGGAGGAACTCGGTCTGCTGGATGGGTGGTCGCCCGAGGCCCGGCGCGTCCTGACCCTGGCCGTGCACCTAGCCTACGGCGTCGGGACCGGGACGTCCATGGGTCTTTTGCGCCGGGAACTGGGCGGGGTGATGGAAGAGGCGACCGTGGGTTCAGCTTTGGGGGTTCTGGCCTGGGGAGCGGGGTGGGCCAGCTGGCTGCCGCTTAGCGGGGTCCACCTCCCGCCGTGGGAGCAGCAAAGCCCGAAGGTGCTCCTGCCGATCCTCGACCACGTCGTCTTCGGTGCCGTTTGGGGAATCTTGTACAGGGCCACGAGGGCAGATCGGGTTTAAGTATCCCCTTTGCACGGGTATGTAGCATGGAGAAATCTGCGACGCACAAGCGAGAGAAAGAGAGGCCATGGCCCAGAACGTACACGAGAGCATCGAGGTTCAGGCCCCGCTACAGGACGTCTTTACCTACTGGTCGAACCTGGAGCACTTCCCCGCGATCATGTCGAACGTCGAGGAGGTGCGCGTGATCGACAACGAGACGAGCCACTGGAGGGTCAAGGGGCCTTTGGGCAAGACCGCGGAGTTCGACGCCAGGACCACCGAGATGAGCCCCGAGAATGGCATCGGCTGGAACAGCGTCGAGGGCGAGGTAGACACACCTCCGGCCAGGTGCACTTCGAGGAGGTCTCCACCGGCCCCACGCGCATAGACGTAACGATGAACTACGCCGACCCACCTGGTGGTAGGGTTGGGGAGGTCGTGGCCGACGCCGTCTCGAACCCCGAGCGCGAGATGCGCGAGGACCTCGAAAACTTCGCCAGAAAGGTCGAGCGGGGCGAGATAGAGCTGGGCGGACCGGGCGCCCAGGCGTAGGTTAAGGGGCATTCGGCGCGGCGCGTCCAACGCCGGCGCCTTTTAGTAACATTAGGGTCGTCGGGCTCAAGCCCGGCGGCCCTTGTACGCGTAAGGGGAGGTCAGCTTTGAGCATCGGGATAGTGTCGCTGCTCGTCCTCGTCGTTGTCGCTATTATAGCGATCCTGATCTTGATCCAGGTCTTCGGTTCGGCGGCCAACCGCAACCCTAACCGGGCTGAGGACGAGGAAGACCGGGCACGTCAAGAGCGAGAGAGCGGAGAGCAGGACACCCACAGGTGAGACCTTCCAGGTCGCGAGGCGCGTAGTCGTGATCCCCGGCGAATCCACGCCCGCTTCCGCCATACCGCTCGAGATAGCCGAAGTGCGTGAGGCAGGGGGTCGCGTGGTCTTTACCAACGGTTGCTTCGACCTCCTCCACCCCGGGCACGTCTCTTATCTCTGGGCGGCGCGCTCTTTGGGGGACGCTTTAGTTGTGGGCCTCAACTCCGACGCCTCGATCAAAAAGCTCAAAGGGCCATCCCGCCCCGTAGTCCCCGAAGGGGATCGGGCCCTCGTGCTTTCTGCTTTAGAGCCCGTGGACGCGGTCGTCGTCTTCGGCGAAGCTACCCCTGTGCGCCTCATGCGCGAGCTAAGGCCAGCCGTGTACGCCAAGGGTGGCGACTACCGTATCGAAGACCTGCCGGAGGCAAAGGTTGCCGCGGAGATCGGGGCGGAGGTCAACCTCTTGCCCTTCGAGCCTGGTTACTCGACTACGGCCCTGATCGAGAGGATAAAGGGTCTTTCCAGCACGTTTCGTCTAGCGTAGAAACCCCCTCCGGGTTCTACCTGGCTTCTCGAAAGCTTCACGGACTATAATTAGCATAAGAAAATCGGGCGGGAAAGGGGCATTCTATGAGATCCACCGGGAAAGCCCGGTCGATTCTCTTTGTGCCACGTATTGCCGGTTTGGCAGGCGCAGTCCTCACCCTGACTGGCATCACCATAGACAAGTTCTTCGACCCCTTTGGTAGAGGATCTCTTTCTCCCCACACAGAATGTTTCTACGAGCGTCGGCCCACTTCGCGCTCGTGGCGCTCCTGGTTGTCCTCGTGCCTGCGAGGAGGCCTCTACTCCCGGCGCTCGTTCTGCTGGTCGCTCTGGTCGGCTCCCTCGTGTGGGGGGGAGTTGGTTCTTCGTGTTCTATCCTCCTCTCGTGACGCTGATCGGCCTCGGCAGCCTACTCTACTCCTTAGCCATAGGGCTCTTGGTACTCATGGCCCTCTCGGGACCACGACGCGGGGCTAGGGACTAATCCAAGAGGTCGCGCAGACTTGCGGCGTGTGGGCTGCTCTTTATTTTGGCCAGGGCCGTGAGCTGTATCTGGCGAATGCGCTCACGGGTCACGTCGAAGCGCTCACCGACCTCTTCGAGGGTCTTGGGCTGGCCGCCGGTGAGACCGAAGCGGTACTCTAAGACCATGCGTTCGCGCTCAGGGAGGCTGTGCAGAGCCTCTTGCATCCTGCTTTTTAGGAGAGAGGTTTTGGCGAGGTCGTGGGCGGTTTCTGACTCCTCGTCGGCGATGAAGTCGCCGAGCTCGGAGGAGTGGTCATCGCCGACCGGGGTTTCTAAGGAGATCGAGCGTCGGCTTACCCTCCGGATGCGTACTATCTCCCCTACTTCTATCTCCATCGCGCGGGCGACCTCTTCGTCGTCGGGATCGCGGTTGAGCTCGGCGGCCAAAGTGCGCTGCACTCGGTAGTATTTGTTGATCTTCTCTACCATGTGCACGGGAACCCGGATCGTGCGCCCTTTGTCGGCGATGGCGCGGGTCACGGCCTGGCGGATCCACCAGGTGGCGTACGTGGAGAATTTGTAGCCCTTGCGGTAGTCGAACTTCTCGACGGCGCGCATGAGCCCGATGTTGCCTTCCTGGATGAGGTCCAAGAGCGAGACGCCACGGCCGGAGTACTTTTTGGCTATCGAGACGACGAGCCGCAGGTTGGCGCGCGTCAGGTGCGCCTTGGCTTTCTTGTCACCGCGCTCGATGCGCTTGGCGAGGTAGACTTCTTGCGCCTTGGTGAGAAGGGGGGTCTTGCCGATCTCGTCCAGGTACATCTGGACGGCGTCGCCAGTGTAGCGGGTGCGGAGGTCGCTGTCCATGACCTCCTCGACGAGCTGGGCGTCCTCTTCTTCGTGGTGGAGGGTGTCGTTCAAGAACTCTGCGTCCACGACCTCGACGCCGTGTTCGCGAAGGAGGCCGTAGACTTGCTGGATCTCGTCTGTCGAGAGGTCGACTTCCTGCAGGAGGTCGAGGACTTCGCTGGACTCTAGCGTCCCGGTCTCCTGGCCGGTCTCGAAGAGTTCTTGGACTTCCTCTATATCCCGCAGATCGCGTTGGGGTTGCAAATTTTCCTCTGGATCCACCCTTGAAACTCTCGCCTCGCTTGCGCGTAATATATCTGAAATGCTCCGATAATCAACGACACCGCGAAGAGGGGTACTCCTTGCTGGGACTGAGAAACCTGTACCGTGTCTTCCACGAATCTCGGACGGCCGCCCGCAAACACGCCACTTTAGCCGTGTTAGGCGAAGCGCACGAGGCCGGGAGGCTGGCGGGACTGTTGGGCGCAAGTAGGGGCACAGTGGGGACTGAGATCCTCATCACCGTCACCGAGACCCGGAACGGCGGCGTCGAGGTAACCCTTTCGGGCGAGGCCGTCGAGGACGCGGGGGTGGCCTTTCTTTCGGCCATAACCGAGGAGGCCGTACTTCGGGAGCTCACGCCCCGGGTTGCTGGCTCCCTGGACGAGGAGTACCTGATCTCTTTGGGGCGCGGTTACCCCGCCTTCAGGCGCGCGGTGTGCGAGGAGATCATCCGCAAGAACGCCCGTCAGAACGCCGTCATAGGGGCGCTCCCCGTCCCTGGCGCGGATATGCCCGCCATCACCGCCAACCAGGGCCGGATGGTCCTCGGCATAGCCGCGGCCTACGGGGAGGAGATCTCGCTGGATCGTGCGCGGGAGCTCGTCGGGGTGCTGGCCGCAGGCTTCGGCCTCCGGGCGCTCTACCGTCAGATCTTGAAGCTCGTGCCGGTGGGTGGCTGGGCGGCCTCCGGGGCCATCGGCTACACAGGCACTTTGGTAATGGGCCGGGCCACCATCCTGTACTTCGAGCGCGGCAAGGAGGAGCCGAAGCCGGGAGAGGCCTCCGAGTTGAGGCGGCGGGTGCTCGAGGAGGCCGAGGACTTTCTCTCTCGCGTGCGCCGACGCTAACAGAGCTCGGCCGGATAGCATCGTCGTCCGGTCCGGCTACTAAGACAAGACTATATACTGCCCCTTATGTTTTCTGCTGCTTCGCGGATCTTGCTGTGGGCGAGGGAGATGATCGTCGGCCTGCGGAGGTTGGGGATTCGGGTCGTGCTCGCTTTCGCGGCGGTTCAGGCTGCGCTGGTCGGAGTTCTAGCCGTGAGGGCCGAGATAAGAAAGCGTAGAGAGGGGCCAAAAGAGGGGTTCCCGTGGATGAAGCAGCCCGAGATCGAGCTGGAGTCGGGCGAGGACCGCATAAGGCTCTACCCTTACGGCGTCGAACTCTACGAGGCGATGTTAAAGGAGATCGAGGGGGCGAAAGAGAAGATCTTCCTGGAGACCTTTATCTGGAAGGGGGACGAATTGGGCCGCCGGTTCGTCTCTGCTCTGGAGAGGAAGGCAGAGGAGGGAGTCCGGGTGTACGCGATCTTCGACGGCTTCGCTAACCTCGTGGTGCCGCCGTCCTTCAAGCAGTTCCCTAAAGAGATATACACGTTTCACTTCCGCCCGTTCCCGAAGGCTCCGAGCGCTCTGGATCCACGCAACGTTTTCAGGGACCATCGCAAGATACTCGCAGTGGACGGCAGGGTAGCGTTCATGGGTGGCTTCAACATCGGCTCGTTGTACGCTACGGGCTGGCGCGACACCCATCTGCGCATTAGGGGTACCGGGGTCCGCGAGCTCGAGAACACCTTTATAGATTTCTGGAACACTCACAAGACCGACGATCTCCCCACCATCGAGCCGGTCCACGAGCGCGACTGGAACCCCGCGACCGTTCTTCACCGCAACGACCCATATTTGCGGATCTTCCCTATACGGGGTATGTACCTCGAAGCGATAGCTCGGGCCAACAGTCACGTCTACTTGACCCACGCCTACTTTATCCCGGACAGGGCCATGCGCGCCGGTCTTAAGGAGGTCGCGGGGAGGGGTGTGGACGTGCAGGTGCTTCTGCCACGCTACTCTAACCACGCCACCGCCGACTGGCTCGCAAGGAGACACTTTTACGAGCTATTAAGCGCGGGGGTCCGGATCTTCGGTTACGAGCACACCATGATCCACTCAAAGACCGCCACCATAGACGGCGTATGGTCAACCATTGGTACGGCTAACATAGACCGTCTGAGTCTATTGGGGAACTACGAGATAAATCTTGAGATCTACAGCGAGCGTCTCGCTGCCCAGATGGAGACGATGTTCGAGCTCGACAAGACGAACGCAGCCGAGATTACACTAGATGAGTGGGAGCGCCGACCACTGCCCGCCAAGATAACCGAGCGTGCGCTCGGCACCCTGAGCCCGCTCGTTTAGTGAGCACGGCTTCCGCTCCCTACTTGAGTTTGCCTCCCAGCGTCCACAACAATCTGGGGTGGCGAGATGGACGTCCGAAAGAGATCTCTTGCCGCACGACCACGCTCGGCACGGAGCCGACCACAGCCTTGACGTTCTCAGGATAGATCGCTCACAACAAAAGCGCCAGTTCGCCGCCCTTCAAAGCGCCCATGACGGAGATCTTGTCCCCATAGGCTATGGGTTGGGTCTTTAGCCAGCTTATGGTGTCGGCGAAATACTCTAGCGGCATCTCGACCAGTTCACGGGGCAGGGGATCGATGCCGAACTAGGCGAGCGCCAGCGCCGCGAAACCTTACTCCGCCAACGCCTCCGCTCCCCCAAGAAAGAATACTGTCGGGTGTGGACCGGGTGTAATTGGACTAAACAGCGTGCCGACCAGACCTTCTTTTTCGACCGGTTGCCAAATCACCCGGTTTTCATTCACCTGGATCTCCTCACTCGATGCTCGCATCCGGTCCATTTAATAGCACAACAAACCTGTTGACTCGTGTGTGGAGTGCCTTTATCGTGCCGTGAGAGTGTGTTGGGGAGTAGGGTTTTGGGGATCGTTCCGCTCGAACCTCAGGACCTACGTGCAGGGACAACAGTGTCGGAGTGGGCAGATCGCTCCGCTGGCGTGTAGAGGAGTACGGCATGGTGAAGCCTCCTACCCCGGATCTTGATCTCCTGTCCATGACCGTCCCCTGCGCCCTCTCCGAAGGTCTGCCCATCGGCATGATGCTCGTCGGCAAGAAGTGTGACGAGCCCACGATCCTCAATGCCGCTCGTGCCTTCGAGGGCACGGAAGCCTACGCCGTTCGTCCCGAGGGCGCAAAGAGTGCCTCGTCGTAGCTCCGCCAGGGAGATAAACGCCGACCGCCTCTGGTCCCGCCTCTCGGAGCTGTCGGGGATCGGGAGATCCGAGGGGGACGGCGTCACCCGGCTCTCCTTCACGGAAGAGGAGCGGGCCGCGAAGGACCTCGTCACCTCCTACATGCGGGAGGCGGGCCTCGAGGTGCGCGAGGACGCCGCCGGCAACCTCATCGGTCGACGCGAGGGCCGGGTAGAAGGGGCCCCCGTCGTCCTCGCCGGCTCGCACGTGGATTCTGTCCGCAATGGCGGCGACTTCGACGGGCCTTTGGGGGTTCTCGGATCGGTGGAAGCGCTCCAGATCATGGGAGAACGCGGCGTGGAGACGGAGCGTCCCATAGAGGTCGTCACATTTACCGACGAGGAGGGAGCGCGGTTCAGCTTCGGAATGATCGGAAGCCGCGCGATGGTCGGCACGTTGGCCCGAGAAGACCTCGTCAAGGTGGACAAGGACGGCGTCTCCGTGGCCGGAGCCATGCGCGACTCCGGCCTCGACCCGGAGAGAGTAGGCGAGGCCGCGCGCCCCGAGGACTCAGTCTACGCTTACGTCGAGCTGCACATCGAGCAGGGCAAGATCCTCGAGGATAGTAATCTCCCCGTCGGCGTGGTTACCGGGATCGCCGGTCCGGTGTGGCTCAGGTTCATCCTCACAGGCGAAGCAGCTCACGCGGGCACGACGCCGATGAGGCTCCGGCACGACGCCCTAGCGGCGGCGGCAGCTGTGATCGGCAGGATCGAGAAGGAGGCCGGAAGGACCGGAACGAGCGTGGGCACCGTCGGGCAACTGGATCTCGAACCCGGCGGCATCAACATCATCCCCGGTCGCGTCTCTTTCTCCCTGGACCTGCGCGACATCGACGAGGAGGTGCGCGACAGGGTGGAGGCGAGGATCGCGGCCGAAGTCGCTCGCCTCTGCGAGGAACGCGGCATCGCGCTAGAGACGGAGACCCTCCAGAGGCTTCCGCCGGTGCCGTGCTCCGATCTCGTCCGGGGAGCCGCCGGGGCGGCGTGCGAAGCCTTGGGCTTCGGGCCCTTCGAGCTTGCGAGCGGGGCCGGGCACGACGGGATGCAACTCGCTGGGCTGTGCCCGATCGGCATGATCTTCGTCCGCTCGAAGAACGGCCTCAGCCACAACCCCGACGAATGGAGCTCGAAGGAAGATTGCGCCGTCGGCGTCGAGGTCCTCTACCGGACGCTAATCGAGCTGGCCCGGGAACTCTAGAGGCCGGTGGGAAAATTGCGCAGCCTTTGCCGGCGACCTATATTACGGGCACTGACCGGAGAAGGGGGTTGAGCATCGAGACTGCAACGATCAGCAACTTCGTAGAGGACGTGAGGGACGAGGTCGTCGGATGGCGGCGCCACCTGCACCAAAACCCTGAGCTGTCTTTCCAGGAGGAAGAGACCTCCAAATTCGTCTACGAGACGCTGAAGTCTTTTGGGGGTCTGGAGCTTTCAAGGCCGACGCCGACGAGCGTGGTCGCGCGGCTCGTTGGTGGGAAGCCGGGGCGCACGATCGCCATCAGAGCGGACTTGGACGCGTTGCCGATCATGGAGGAGAACGACTTCGAGTTCGTCTCCAAGAACCCTGGCATCATGCACGCTTGCGGCCACGATGGACACACTGCGATGCTGCTCGGGACCGCGAAGATACTCTGTGAGATGAGGCAGGAGATCCGGGGCGAGGTGCGCTTCGTCTTCCAGCACGCCGAGGAGGTTCACCTCGGCGGAGCCGAGGAGTTGGTAGAGGCCGGCGTGATGGACGGTGTGGATGCGGTGATCGGGGCGCACCTCTCGTCGTACCTCGAGGTGGGCAAGATAGGCGTCGGCTACGGCCCGAGGAATGCCGCGCTCGACACGTTCAGGATCTTCGTGAAGGGCGAGGGCGGGCACGCGGCGAGACCCCACCGGGCTATCGATAGCATAGCAATAGGCGCGCAGCTCGTGACGAACTTGCAGCACGTCGTCTCGCGCAACACCGACCCGCTAGACAGCGTGGTCGTCTCCGTCACCAGGTTCGTCGGGGGGACGACCCACAACGTTATCCCGGGCTCGGTCGAGATGGAGGGGACGGCCCGCACTTTGGACGAGGAGGTCCAGGAGCGGTTGCCCAGGACGATGGAGCGCATAATCGAGGGGATTGTCGAGGCACACGGCGCCTCTTACTTCTTAGAGTACCAGCACGGTCCCCGACCCGTCGTGAACGATGAAGGGGTCACAGCGGTCGTCGAGGAGACCGCGCGAGAGGTCTTCGGCGAGGCGTCGGTCGAGGCGATGCGCCCGAGCATGGGCGCGGACGACTTCTCGGCCTACCAGCGGGTCGTTCCCGGGTGTTTCTTCTTGGTCGGCGCGAGGAACGAGGAGATGGGGATAACCTACCAGCACCATCACCCGCGCTTCGCCATAGACGAGGACGCTCTGGGGAACGGGGTGAAGATGTATCTACACGCGACGTTCAAGTTACTGGATAAAACCGGAAGTGGGGCGTGAGGCTCATCCATCTGTTGGCGGCGTTGCCTTTTATAGGGATATTTGGGGGGATAATTGCCAAGCAGGTCTAGCCCTTCGTCTTGGGGATGTCGTTTATCTTGTTCTGGATCGTGCTGTAGGTCGTGCTCACCTCGAGGATCATGGCGATCGTCTACCAACTCGGCCCGGCGAATCCTTCCGGATTAAGCTGCGCGCCGTCTTCCCTGCTCTGGGCTCTTTGGGCGACACCAACGTCGACATCGTCGCCATGCTTGCCAACATCATCCTCGTCGTCGTTAGCCTCGCCACCACCCTTCGACGGTCACCGAGGAGCAACGTGCCTGAGAGAGCACGAGGCTACGGAGCGAGCCAGATTCCGCCGGGCAGATGGACACCGCTCGGTGTCTCTATAACGTAGGCCCAGGTCGGGACGGTCTCGCCTGCCTGCGAGAGCGTCGCGGATATTAGAACGCGTTCGTAGCGGCTGTCCTCGCCCGGGTTGAAGCCTTCCAGGCCGTCGAGGGCTGGGAGACGCTCCTCGGGATCGTCGAAGGCGAAGAGCTCGCCGTGGACAGTCGGGCCGAGGGAGCTCTCTTGCGGTTCGGATTGCGCGCGATTCTGGGTCTTCGCGTCAGCTGAGTAGTCCATGGTGCCCATGGCGAGCACATCCTTTTCCGGGACGACGAGGGCGGGGACGCCGTAGGGGAGTTCATATAGCCGTCCTCGTACGGTCGCCTCCCTTACGGCGAGCACGCCACGACAGAAGCGTTCGTGGTTGCGTTCGCCCCGTTTGAGGGTGCTGTAGACGAAGACGTTGAGCCGCGCGGGCTCCACCTAGAGCTTCTCGGCGAGCGCTTCGAGGTCCGGGGCGGTGAGGTCGGGCTCGATGCCCCAGGGGTCGAAGACGGCGTCGGGTTTGCGTTTGATCCAGGCCGCTTTGAGACCGGCGGCTTTGGCCCCGATCACGTCGAACGGGTTGCTGGAGACGAGCCAGGTCTTGTCCAACTTCTCGCCGAGACGATGGACGAGGTAATGGTAGACCTCCGGATCTGGCTTGAAGGTCTTCACGTCGTCGACGCTAATAACGTCCCGGAGGTGGGGCAGGATGCCGGTCCGATCCAAGAGCGTCCGCACTGTCGCCTCGACGCCGTTGGAGAACGCGACGAGCGCGTGTCCTTTGGCCTCTAGCGCTTCGATGCCGGGGATCACCTCGGGGAAGGGCTTCAGGTTCTGGTACTCCGCGACGAGGTTCTCCCGATCTTTTTCGGAGAGATCCACGCCCAGCACGCGCGTGGTGTGGACGAGCGACCGGCGCGTGCAGGAGCCGAAATCCTCGTACTGGCGCATCAGGCCGTGCCGGAAGGTGTACTCGATCTGCTTATTGCGCCAGAGCTCGGAGAAGCGGTCCGCGAGGCCGTCCCCGACTAACGGCCCGAGGTGCTCGTTCATCTCTAAAGGGTCGACCAGCGTGCCGTAGATGTCGAAGCCCAACGCCTCGGGCATTCGCTACCTCCTCCGGAGCATTGCTATCGTCCGGGGCAAAGCTTACAGGATTGCTCAGGCCCGATCTTTGTTAAGGTCCCGTCTCGACCTTGAGGATCTGGTTCGCGACCTCCGTGAGGTCAGCGCCGACCACATCCGGGCGCTCGAAGAGGGGGTTGAGTACCATCCCCGGCCTCGCCACGAAGGCGGCGGCGCAACCCGCTCGCATGGCTCCCGCCACGTCCCAGGCGTGGGCCGCAACGAGCCGGACCTGCCCGTTCTCTACACCGAGACGCTCTGCGGCCATGTGGTACGGCTCAGGCGCCGGTTTCAGGCGCTTTACGGCGTCAGCGGAGAGAACCTGCTCGAAGTAGCCGTGGAGACCCGAGTTGTCGAGCTGAGCGTCGGCTACCTGCTGCGGGGAGTTCGTTAAGGTTGCCAGGCGGATGCCCGCGTCCCGCAGTCGCTCCAGGTTCTCCTTCACTCCGGGTGTGGCGGCAGCTCTTGCATGCCGCCCAGTATCTGCTGTTTGTCCTCGTCAGAGAGATCCACGCCCTGGCGCTCGGCGAGCATCTCCAAGGCGCTACCACCGATCGGGCCGAAGTCCGTGTATCGCCCGATCACCATCTCGGTCAACCATAGGGCCAGGAACTGCCCGAACCACGCCTGCCGCACGGAGGCGTCGCCGAAGACACGCTCAAAGTGCGGATCAAGAGCCCCGAGGTCCAGGAGCGTTTCGTTGACGTCGAACACGCAAACTCTCGCCATGCCGCCTTCTCTCCTCCAGGTGATCTACCGGTCGAAGGCGCGACCCTGAAGCGTCGCGTTGAAGTCCATGTACGCCTGAAAGGACGCTGGAGAGTCGGCAAACTGCTTGAAGAAGTTGAGCATCTGCCCCATCTCCTGCTCGCCCTGTTCCATCAGCTGCCTTGACTGTTCCGGGGCGTCCTCCAGTTCGAGCGGTTGAATTCGCGGCACGCGATTCTCCTTTCGTTCGTCGCTATGCCTCGGTTAACGCCGGCTATCTACCCGTTTTCGCGAATGCTTAATAGAAGGGCGTGCTTACTGGCCCACTAGCCAGGCGTGGTCCACCTTTATGCACCGGTCCATCACCACGGTGAGACCGTACTCTTTGGCGTACTCTGCGGCCTCCACGTTGATCACGCCAGATTGCATCCACAAGACCTTCGCACCGGCGGCGACGGCGTCTTTTGCGACCGGCATAACCTCCTCGCTGCGGCGGAAGACGTCCACCATGTCTATCCGCTCCGGTATCTCCTGGACGGTCGCGTAAGGTTCCTCGCCCAGGACCGGCCCCTTGAGGTTTGGGTTGACCGGGAAGATCCTGTACCCGAACCTCTGCAAGGCTTGGGCGATGGCGTGGCTCGTGCGGTACGGCTTCTCCGAAAGCCCGACAACCGCGACGTTGCGCGACCCTTCCAGGAGGCTCTTTACTTCTGCTTTGTCCGGGTTCTTGTGCATCTCGTTTTCTCCTAAAGATCCAATTTTTCCAGCGCCTCGAGGTACCCCTGAGAGAAGGTCGGGAATTGGAACACGCTGTCGAGCAGGGCGCCTAAGGGTGCGCACGTCTTGATCGCCAGGAAAGCCTGGTGGATCCACTCTCCCGCCAGCGTTGCCACCGCCCAGGCGCCGACGAGTAGCCTCCGCTCCCGGTCGGCCACGAGCCCCAAATTTCCTCGTGGTTCCTTTTCGTAGGTAACGGGACGGGCGAGCACTTTCGGCAGCTCGAGGGCCACCGTAGCGACATCCATGCCCTGCGGGCGCGCCTGCTCTTCGCTGAGGCCCGTCGCGGCGATCTCCGGGTCCGAGAAGACCACGCGCGGGACGTCGTGATAGTCGGCCCTGCGGTCGCTGCCTAGGGTGTTCGCGGCCACGATGCGGCCCTGGTACCGGGCTACGTAGGTGGACAATAGTACCCTGGTCACGTCCCCGACGGCCCACAGGCCCGGGACCCCCTTGATGCGGCAGCGGTCGTCTACCGAAAGCCCCTTCTTGCCGGCCCCGAGGAGCCGTCACGCGACGACCTCCTCTCCGGGACCCATCCCGAGAATCATCATATCGAACCTCTCGGCCACTTAGAACCTCTGTATCTCCATGACGACTACCGGCGCGTTGGGCCGGTCTCCTGGAATTTTATGCCCAAAGGTAATAGCGCGTGTTCCTTGCCCTTCGCCTCGACCATCACGTCGGCCTCCCTGCCCTCCAAAGCGGCCACGAGCGCCTCCCAGTCCGCTACGTCCACGGAGTAGGTGTGGGCGCCGGCCTGTTTTTCGGGGTTTTGGCTGGAGAGGTGGAGCTTCGGACGCGCTCCTCTACGCACCCAAGTCCAAAGGGAGAGGTCGAAGGCTTCTTTGAAAACTAGGCCGCCCGGATTCAGGCCGTGGTGCAGGGTGTCTGTGATGGCCGGGACGCCCAATGCGCCCGCTACCTCCACGATCTCGGCGACGGTCCAGGTTCGTTCGTCGTTCTCCAGCGCGAGGTATCTAAGCACGTCCTCCTCCGGGACCATGGCCTCCACGAAGCGGATCGCCGTCGCGGATTTGTCCTCGTGTTTCCCTCCCATGTGCAAAATGAGCACATAATCGGGGCTTACGAGGAGATCGAGGATGCGGGCCGCGTAACGCAACTCGAGGAGGCTCCGTCCGACGACCTCGGGCTTGAGGCTCCCCGGCTGGATGAACTGGCCGGGGTGCATGGACAGCCGGATGCCCAAAGCGCGTGCGAGCTCCCCGGCCTCCCCCAGCTCGTCGCCGTGCTCTTTCTCCCAGTCGTACGGAAACTCGGGGTGGGAGGCGAAGGGGATAAGGCTCTGTCCCATACGGAAGAGGGAAATGCCGTGCTCGGCGTTCCACCGCAGGATGGTCTTCAGGTCAGTGAGGTTCTCCCGGATCAGGCCGCGCACCTTCTCCGCGTCGTGCAGGTTCGCCAGCCGGAGCGAGCGGTTAGTCCCGGCGGGTATCGTCAGGTTCTGCGTCGGATAACCTAAACGTATCATCTCCAGGTATATACACCGCGCGGCCCTCTGCGACCGTGATTTCTTTAGCCTCGCGGCGGCTCTGTTAACATCCTCCTGGAGGCGATCGTGCGTCGTTCTTGAGAGGCGGTGAGGTACGGTTGAGGGGTGCGTCGGGGGCTGCGGGGTCTTTCTCCGGGATGTTCGATCGGGCGGCGGGGGTGTTGCGGCGCAACGACATGGGCGGGTGGACCAGGGCTGCTCCGAACCTCTATCCTCACCAGTGGAGTTGGGACAGCGCGTTCATCGCCATCGGGCTCGCCCACCTCGACGCCTCGCGGGCTGCCCAGGAACTCTCGATCCTGTTCGGGGGTCAGTGGGCGAACGGAAAAGTCCCACACATCGTCTTCAACCCGGACGCGCCGCCGGGTAGCTACCTCTTGGGGCCAGAGCACTGGGCACCGGCGACCTCTTATCCGGACGTCCCCGTCCCGGCCAACACCAGCGCCCTCTGCCAGCCCGCCGTCCACGCTGTCGCGGCCCTCCACGTCTGGGAGGTAGCCGAGAAGGGCGGGGGAGGGGCGGCAGACAAGGCCCGCGCGCTAATAAAGAACCTCTACCCCAAACTCCTCTCTTGGCACCGCTACCTGCTGACGGAGAGAGACCCGGAGGGGTCGGGACTGGTGACCATCTACCACCCGTGGGAGAGCGGTACCGACAACTCCCGCGCTGGGATAAGGCCCTTGAGCCGGTCGAGGTCGGGGAGCTGCCGCCTTACGAGCGGTACGACCTGCGGTTCGTGGACGAGGCATCCGAGCGGCCGACGAAGGAGGAGTACGACCGCTACCTCTGGCTCGTCGAGCTTTTAAGGAAGGCCTCCTACGAGGAGGCTGTGATCCAACGTTCCCACCCCTTTCTCGTCAAGGACGTGCTCTTCAGCGCGATACTGGTCGCTGCCAACGAAGCGCTCCTTTCCCTGGCCGGGCTCGTCGAAGCACCCGACGAGGACCGCGCGCGGATAGAGGACTGGATCTCGCGCGGACGCCGGGGCCTCGAAGACTGCTGGGAGCCGGAGCTCGACCTCTGTCTCGACCACGACCTCCGCGTGGACAAACCCTTGCACGCCCGCACCATCGCCGGCTTCGCCCCGCTCGTCGCCGCCCATGCTGGTTCGGAGCGCCTCGACGCCCTGCAAGAGAACCTTTTCTCTCCGGCGTTCGCGGGCAACGGGGCCTTGCGCTGGCCGCTGCCGCCGAGCACGAGCCCCGATGAGGCGCGGTTCAACCCGCGCGCCTACTGGCGCGGCCCGGTCTGGCCCATCATCTCCTGGCTGATCTGGCGCTCGTTGAAGAGAATTGGCGAGAAAGAGCGGGCTGACATCCTCAGGGACGCCGCCCTCGAACAGCTCGCCTCCGCGAGCTTCGCCGAGTACTATGAACCGTTCACCGGCGAACCTTTGGGCTCCGACGACCAGTCCTGGACGGCTGCCGTCGCCCTCGATTGGCTCGCGGAAGGCACCTGACCCCGCGCACCCTTTTCGCGCATGAGAGACGCCCCGAAGGTACCTCCGGGGCGTCCGATTGTGGACGAGCGTCATATATCAACTGGGCTGCTCGCCCTCTTCCAGGATGAAGGTGATGGCCATGTTGACCTTGTAGGCCGTGATTCTGCCGTTCTCTATCATCACGTTCATGTCTTTGACCCAGGCACTCTCTACGTTGCGAAGAGTGCTGGTGGCGCGGTTGACACCCACGTTGATCGCGTCCTCGAAGCTCTGGTCCGAGGTAGCGCTAAGTTCCGTTACGCGAGCTACAGACATAAGTACTCCTTTCTCGGGCTTCCCTCAAAACCTTCTACCCCTTGCGCCGGAACCGTAAACGCTTGAGCAAGCGGGCGAGGAGCGCTGCGGCTAGAAGGTGCCGGTGAGCACGATATCGCTGGTAGGCGTCGGCGACCCGCCGGACGGCTCGACCGTCACCGCCACGGCGTCGGTGCCTTCTAGGGAGCCTTCGACGGGCGTGGCTGAGATCCCTCCTGCGCTCGGCTCGAAGAGGCCGCCGGGCTCAGGGATACCGTCGCGCATAAGCCAGGCCTCGTAGACCTCGTCCTCCGACACGGGGGGGCAGGTTCTCCGCCACCAGAACGGCCCGGCCGTCCCCGACTTCGACAACCTCGCCTCGCGCGTCCTGGGCCAAGTCCGAACCCTGCAGCTCGTACGTCTGGCGACTCTCGAGTTCGCCCCGCAGGTCTTCGTTCTCCCCGCGCAGAGAGGCGTTCCAGGCGAAAAGCCCGACGACAGCCAGGACTGCGACTGCCACCGCGGCGAGTCCACCGGGACCGAAGAGCCTCCGGAGTCCCGCGCGGCGCTGGGGAGCCTCCGCGAGGGTCGCATCCGCGGCACCCCCGATCCTGTTTAGGAGGTTGCGGCGGAGCTCGGGGGGGAGGCTCGTGCTCCTGCGGGGCGAGGGCCAAAAGGTCGGCGACGGAGACCAGCGCCTCCACCTCCGCCTGCAGCTCGGGGTATGTTGCGAGGTAACCCTCGAACTCCCGGCGCTCGTCCTCGGTGAGGACGCCCAAAGCGTAGGCGGACTTGAGGTCGTCGAAACGGTCGCGAGGGGGCCTGCGCCGCTCGTCGCTCATCCGGGCACCGCCATCCCTCGGGAGTCGAAGTACTCTCGGATCTTCTTCAAACCCAGCCTCATCCGGCCTTTTACTGTCCCGAGCGGTAGGTCCAAAAGGTCGGCTATCTCCACGTGAGTGTACCCCGAGAAGTACGCGAGCTCCAGCACCTTGAGCTGCTCCGACGGTAAACCTCGCAGGGCTTCTCTGACCTGCTCGCGCTGAGAGCTGCGCCAGGTCTCGGCGAAAGCCTCGCTCGGTTGCGAGGTGGGGGTCGTGAACTCGACTTTATCTTCTATCCGCCGGTGTCGCGTCGCCGAACGTAGCTGGTCTATGCCGCGTTTGTGGACGATGGAGAGCACCCAGGTGCGCACGCTCCCTTTCTCCGCCCGGTAGCTTGCCGCAGCCCGCCACACGTCGAGGAATGCTTCCTGCACAAGGTCATCCGATGCCTAGGCGTTCCCCATCATCCGATAAGCCAGCGAGTATGCCGCCCGGCCGTGGCGGTCGTAGAGCACCGTGAACGCCCCGGTATCCCCGCCACTGGTGAGAGACATCAGATCCTCGTCCGCCAAGAGATGGTACTGTCGCCTTTTGTCCGCCACAAACGAGTTCTACGTCAACCTCACGACCCTGGATCACCACCGACCACCCTGACGCGGCCCCGGAAGGGGGTAATCAGAGGCCACCAAATGCTCGATGATAGGCTTTACTTTGAGGTCTGGCGGCATGCTAAGATTCCTCCGGGCGAAGTGGAACTTATGCCCTCTGCGACTAGAAACCGTCCGGGAGGAGAAACGGTGAAGATCTTGACCCCCAGGATTCACGGCTTCCTCGACTTCCTCGTCGTGATCGTGTTCTTTCTGGCCCCGCTCGTCTTCAACCTGCCTGGCTTGGCGGCGGTGGTGTCCTACCTTCTCGGGGGGGTGCACCTCGTCCTGACGTTGCTGACCGCCTCCCTTCCCGGAGCCGCCGAAGCCATCCCGTTGACCGTCCACGGAGTGATCGAGCTGATCATCTCCGTAGTCCTCATCGTGGGTCCGCTGCTGCTCCCGATCCTGGGAATCCCGGTGTTCCCTCCCGCGATCATTTTCTACGTCGGTATAGGGCTGGTGATACTTGTCATCCGGCTCATCACCAACTACAGGGAAGCGTAGGGCAGCTTGCGGCTGAGCGTCCTTTCGAGCGGCAGCTCGGGCAACGCGACTTACCTTGAGGCCGGCGGACGGGGTTTTCTCATCGACGCCGGATTCTCGTGTAAGCGCTTGCAGGGGCTTCTGGCCAGGATCAGGCGAGACCTCTCGGACGTCTCCGCCGTGCTCTTGACCCACGGCCACAACGATCATACCTGCGGCGTCCGTTCGCTCCTCCGCGAGCGCAAGGTGCCTGTGTATGCGGCGCCCGGGGTAGCCGAGGCCGTAAAAAGCGCCGCCACGGTCGACGTCGGCGAAACCCTGGACCTGGGTGGCGACATCGGCGCGACCTTCTTCGAGGTGCCGCACGATGCCCCGACTTACGGATTGCGCGTTTCGGACGAGGGGCGGACGAGCGCTCTGGCGACCGATCTTGGGGAGGTCGTGCCCGAGACCTTGCGCTTCTTGCGCGGGGCGGAGGCGGTGGTCCTCGAGGCCAACCACGACCCAGACTGGCTCCGGAACGGGCCGTACGCGGTGGCCCTCAAGCGGCGCGTAGCATCTCCGCTCGGTCACCTCTCGAACCAGCAGGCGGCCGAAGCCGCGTGCGCTTTGGCTCCGCACGGCCTTAAAGACCTCGTGCTTGCGCATCTCTCGGATACGAACAACTCTCCTGCCAGGGCGTGCGGCACGGTGCACAGGGCGCTGAAAGCGGCCGGGTTCGGGGGGGTAAGGGTGCGGGCGGCCCTCGCCAAGCATCCGACGCCTCCCCTCGAGGTGGGGGAGCCGATTGAGGCCCGAGAGTACGTCTACCGCTACGGCGGGGAGGGACGCCGAACGACGCTCTTCGACGTGGAGTAGGCGGGCAGGTGATCCGGCGAGCCACCATCGTCGCGGTCGGCGCCTTAAAAGGGTGGGCCGCTAATGGCGCAGACGACTACCTAAAACGGCTCCGGCGCTATTTCCCGGCGGAGATCGTCGAGGTTCGGGAGGAGGACCTAAACCGGCTTTCGCCTGAGGAGGTGCTCGCCACCGAGGGAAGGAGGCTCCTCAAGCGGTTGCCCACGGGGGCGTACGCGGTCGCCCTAGACCGCGAGAGGGGCGAACCGCTCGCCTCGGAGAAGCTGGCACGGCAGCTCTCCTCTTTGGGCCTCTCGGGGAAGAGCCACATCGCTTTCGTGGTCGGCGGGCCCTTGGGGCTCTCTCCGGAGGTGCTAAAGCGGGCGGATGCCCTCGTATCCTTCGGTCCCCTAACCCTGCCTCACGCCCTGGCGCGTGTGGTCCTCCTGGAGCAGCTCTACCGAGCGGCGAAGATAGATCGGGGGGAGAAATATCATTATTAGCCGTCAGGTGTCAACAAGAGGCTGACGGCTGATGCCTGCTCCCGCGAAGCGGTAACATACGGTCAATGCGTGTGCAGATAAACAGGTTCGAGGACAACGCAATGGCAGTCTTGTTGCTTTACCCGGACGGGAGGCGGAGCTTCGACGTGCTGCGGGAGCTCTTAGCTGAGAACACGCAACCCGGCGACGTGTTCAAGGTCGGCTTCTCGCACGACCGCGAGGAGACCGAGCGGATAGCGGAGGAGAACAAGCGGCTTTGGGACAAGCTTTTGGGCCGGGCCGATGGCTAGCAGGTCTGGCCTCGAAGAGAGGGTAGCCGGGGCCTTACGGGCGGCGGTCCGGGAGGCTTACGGGCTAGAGCTAGACGGCATCCACGTCGAGCGGCCGAGCGAAGCCGCCCACGGCGACTTCGCTACGAACGTGGCACTGGCAAACGCCAGGGTGTTCAGGCGCAACCCGCGGGAGGTAGCGCAGGGCATAGTCGACGCCTTGGAGGCGCCGTTCGTCGAGAGCGTCGAGGTCGCGGGGCCGGGGTTCATCAACTTCCGGTTGTCTTCGGAGGCTTTGGGGGGGGAGCTTGCGGCTCTGCTCTCGGCGGGGGAGGGGTACGCGAAGAGGGAGCCTTCGGGGGCCCCGATACTGCTCGAGTACGTCAGCGTCAACCCCACGGGCCCGATGACGGTTGCGCACGGGCGGCACGCGGCGTACGGGGACTCCCTTTCGAGGGTCATGGAGGCTGCTGGCCGTAAGGTTTCCAGGGAATACTACTTCAACGATGGAGGCAACCAGATCCGGCTGCTCGGAGAGTCCGTCGCCGCCAGCTACGCCGAGATCTTCGACCGCGAGTGGCCCGTCTCCGACCCCGGCTCCCTCTACCGCGGCGAGTACATACGCGAGATCGCCTTAGCCTTCAAGGAGAGGGACGGCGAGCGGCACCTGAACGCGCCCCCTGAGGAAGCCTTGCCGGAGATCATGGCGTTCGCCACCGCCTGGTGCATGGAGGGCATCAAGACAACCCTGAAGCGCGCCCGGGTGAGCTTTGAGAGCTACTTCAACGAAAAGAGCCTCTATTCCACCGGTGCCGTAGAAGAGACTGTCGAAGAGCTAAAGCGAGGTGGCCACGTCTACGAGAGCGAGGGCGCCCTCTGGCTCGCTTCCTCGCGGTTCGGGGACGACAAGGACCGGGTTCTGGTGAGGAGGGACGGTTCCTACACCTACGTCGCCCCGGACATCGCCTACCACCGCGACAAGTGGAACCGGGGGTTCAAGACCGCGGTGGATGTATGGGGTGCGGACCACGCCGGCTACGGGCCGCGCCTCCGGGCCGGGCTCGTGGCGCTGGGGCTGCCGGAAGACTTTTTGGACATAGAGCTCGTGCGGCTGGTGAAGCTGGTGCGCGGCGGGGACCAGGTGAAGGTAAGCAAGCGGGCTGGGAACTTCGTCACCTTTAATGACCTTTTGGACGAGGTGGGGGAGGACGCCGCGCGGTACTTCTACGTGCGCTCTTCGCATCGCACCGAGATGAACTTCGACCTCGGGGTAGCCGTTCAGCAGTCCGACGAGAACCCGGTCTACTACGTGCAGTACGCCCACGCCCGTATCGCGAGCATCTTCCGCCGGGCAGGGCTATCTTCAAATGACGCAAAGGACGTGCCGCCCGGCGATTTCGCGCCGGAGGAGCGGGCGCTCCTCCTGGAGCTCTTCGACTTCCCGCGGGTGGTGGAGGGCGTCGCCGCGCGCAGGGAGGTCCACTCCTTGCCGACCTATCTTGAAACGCTCGCAACCCGCTTCCACAGATTCTACACCGTGCACCAGGTTCTTGTAGAAGATGAGGATCTAAGGCAGCGCAGGCTCGCCCTGTGCGCCGCGACCAAGAACGTGCTCGGCATCGGGCTTGGACTCTTGGGGGTGAACGCGCCCGAGAGGATGTAGGCGGGCACCGGGCATTCAGGAGACGGACGGTATTTCGTGTCCTTCCCGAAAGACCTTTGCGCCTGCCACCTGGCGAGGTCCGGCGATCGCGAGCCTACTCCCGAGACCGGGACGTGTGCTGGACCCGACGTTCTCCAATCTTTGCGGTCGGTTCTCCCGCTTATGGGGAGCGTCCTGATCCGTATGCGACCCTCTTCGACGACTACGCTGCCGTTCTCCAGAGGCTCTTCTATCCGCAGCAGCTGTTCCAGGAGGAGATCGACCTGTGCCCTGGGACGCCGTCCCGACCCTCGACGGAAGATCACGACCGAAGACGTGGCAGCTTACCTTAGCGCCAATCTTCTTGGACGGCCAGCTCGCAGAACTCCTCGTCGGTCGCGGCCTGCATACCGCGATTCCTCACGTGTGGGGCTTCGTGGCCGGCCTTCCATAGATCCTCAACGACGACCGGCGAGAGCGCATTGTCTACGAGGAACCTCAAAGGGAGAACGAGACCTCAGGCGAGAGGAATCTCCCTCTCGCGCACCACTTCCGCAGCGTAACGCAGTGCCTCGCGGGTGGCCTGGGGCTTGGGGTGGGGTAGGCCGCAAGGATCTACTTGTCGCCCATGCTGTCGGCCACCATCCCCACGACCGTGGCTACTAGGATACGTGGGCCCCGAATGCAGGGCGCACCGTCTATCTTGTTCGGGTCCGCCGTAATACGGTCGAAAGCCACCTCGCCTAGGCTACCTCCTAAACGTTGTTCATGGAAAGGTGTTGTACCCGCCCTGCGGGAAGTCCACTTAGGGTTGAGTCATCTGTAGACCGGACGGCGGAGCAGTCGGCTGGGGCGAGGGTGAGAGGCGCTCTGTTATACTTTTCGCGATATTTCTTGGACCGAATATTCCGGGGGTCTATGAGCACGGACGGCCGTTTGACCATTTGCCAGATCAGCGACATCCACTGCGGGAGCGCGTACTTTATACCTGACCTGCTTGAGCGTTCTATCCTTGAGGTAAACGACTACGAGCCCACGGCGGTCGTGGTCTCGGGGGACCTCACGGACGCGGGCTACCGCCAGGAGTTCGAGGAGGCGGCTGGGTACGTGGGGCGCTTTCGGTGCGAGAACCTCATGGTGATCCCGGGCAACCACGACTCGAAGAACGTCGGCTACGTGCACTTCGAGCGGCTCTTCGGGGAACGCTACTCGGTCATCGAGTTCGAAGACGCGATCATGGTCGGGGTCGACTCTTCCGAGCCGGACCTGAACGACGGGCGGGTGGGACGCGAGCACTACGACTTCATTCACGAGAGCTTCGCGAACGCGGGGGACAGGCTCAAGATCTTCGTGGTGCACCACCACCTGATCCCGATCCCCGGCACAGGCCGGGAGCGGAACATCATCTTCGACGCGGGCGATGTCCTGGAGCTGCTCGCCGACGCCGAGGTCGACCTCGTCCTCTCCGGGCACAAGCACGTGCCGTACGCGTGGAGGCTGGAGAACATGTTCATCGTGAACGCCGGCACCGCCTCAACGACCCGCCTTAGGGGCAACACCCGACCCTGCTACAACGTCATAGAGGCCGAGGACGACAGGGTCAGGGTCTTCCGCAAGTACCCGTTCAAGGAGCGGGAGCTGATCGTAGACTTCAACTCCGAGACCCACGAATACTTGCACTACGAAGAGGTCCAGGGCGCCGGCAGGCCCGGGGACCGCCGGCGGCGAGTGATAAGCAGCGAGTAACGGGCTTAAGACCTCGTGCGGACGCTCTTCCTCATAGACGGCGAACATTACCCGCCCGTCGTACTCGACGCCATTAAGAGCGTGGAAGAGTCATTAGGAGCGGAAGGCGTCGCCGCCGCCTTTCTGGGCGGCACGGAGAAGCTCAAAGAAGGGACCGACTACGGCGTGCCGCTCGTCAAGGCCGAAAAAGCGGTCTCGGCGGTGAAGAAGGCGCTCGAAGAGCACGCGGTCGAAGTCGTGGTGGACCTCTCGGACGAGCCGGTGGTGGGCTACCGGGAGCGGATGCGAATCGCGTCGCTGGCTTTGGCAGCGGGAGCCCGGTACGTGGGTAGCGACTTCGAGTTCGGGCCTCTGGAGTACCACCCAGTCTCGACGAAGCCGTCCCTGGCCGTGATCGGGACCGGGAAAAGGGTCGGCAAGACGGCGGTCTCCGGCTACCTGGCCCGCCTGTTGTCTAAGAATGGGTTCGACCCCGGGGTCGTCTCGATGGGCCGCGGGGGGCCAGCCAAGCCTGAGGTGATAAAGGGCAACGAGATGGAGGTTGGGAGCGCGTACCTTTTGGAGGCTCTCGAAAAGGGAGCACACGCGGCGAGCGACTACTATGAGACGGCGGCCCTGAGCCGGGTTGTGACCGTCGGTTGCCGCAGGTGCGGCGGCGGGCTCTCCGGGGAGCCGTTCGTCTCCAACGTGCTCGAAGGGGCGAGGCTCGCCAATGGGTTGCACACAAGTATGACGGTCTTCGACGGGTCTGGGGCGGCGGTGCCGCCGGTCGAGGTCGAGGGGCGCGTGCTCGTCGCGGGCGCCCATCAAGACCCGGAGTACGTAACTGGGTTCTTGGGCGCTTATCGTTTGCTGATCTCGGACCTCTTGCTCCTCACCATGAGCGAGGAACCCATGGCTAGCGAGGAAAAGGTGCGGGGCATCGTGGAGACGGTTCGGGAGGTCAAGCCGGAGCTCCGGGTCGTACCGGCGGTCTTCAGGCCGCGGCCCGTGGGCGGCGAGGTACGAGACCTACGCGTCGCCTACATCTCGACGGCTCCCCGGGTCGTGCTGGACAAGCTCGGCAGGTACCTGGAGCAGCAGTACGGCTGCGAGGTGGTGGCCTCGTCGGGTAGTTTGTCGGACAGGAAGAGGCTGGACCGAGAGCTGGAGGAGATGCGGAGCCCTAAGATCGATGCGTACCTGACGGAGATCAAGGCGGCGGCGGTGGACGTAGTGACGCGGCGGGGCGCCGAAGAAGGGAAGCCGGTCTTTTATTGCGACAACGATCCCGTGCCCGTCGCCGGCCATGGTGGCCTCCTCGATGAGGCGCTTCTGGGGCTCGCTAAAGATGTGGTCGCAGGGTTTGGGGACCGCGCGGGTGGTCTGGTCGGCTCGGTTGATGTATAATATAGATCTACGATGCACCGACCGTTGGGGACCAAGTCCCCGGGTCGTTCCACTTCATCTCGACGGGGATCCCGCATAGGACTCAAGGTCTTACCGCTATGGGACTTCGGCGGGTACGAGAGGATGGGTGAGCTTCTTCCGACATGAGCTTGGCTAGGTTGCGCCCTGGGAGTGTGGCCGCGTCGGCCGTCGAGTACGCGTCCGTGACCGAGCAGGTAGCTCTCAAGGTGGCGCGCCTCGAAGGAGCCGGGACGCCAGAGAAGGCCTACACCCTGGCCACGGAGGGCTTCCGGGAAGAGTTCGGCAGAGTTCCCGTTTCGGGGCAGGTCGCTATCTTGAGGGAGGAGCGGCTGGACGAGCAGGGGCAGGTGCGGGCGCTCAAGACGAGGCCCGGGATCCTGGGCGTGGGCGACGTTTTGGGATCCGGGGAGACGGAAGTGGACCTCGCGGTCGAGCCGGTGGAGGGCTTACACCTTCTGACGAAGGGGCAGCAGGGAGCCATCTCGGCGGTGGCGGCCTCGCCTCGGGGGACGATGCTAAGGACGCCGGACATGTACATGAGCAAGCTCATAGTGGGGCCGCGTTCCAAGGGCAGCATAGACATCGACGCGCCGGTCTCGGAGAACATCGAGGCGATAGCCGAGACCAACGACCGCTGGCCGTCGGAGATAACGGTCGCGATTCTGGATAGGCCGCGCCACGAGGACCTCATCGAGCAGATAAGGGAGAGCGGGGCGCGGATCCAGATCCTGCCCGAAGGCGACCTGACGCCGGCCATTGCCGTGGGCCTGCAAGGGGCTGGGCTGCACGCTATCATTGGGATCGGGGGCGCGCCTGAAGGTATCCTGGCCGCCGCGGTAATAAAGTGCCTTGGGGGTGAGATCCAGGCTAAGATGTGGCCCACCCAGCGCTCGCAGGTCGCGTTGCTTAAAGAGTACGGCCTGGAGGACCCGGAGAAGAAGCTCGCTCTGGATTATCTCATACGGGGCGATGACGTGGTCTTCGCAGCGACCGGCATCACGCCTGGGCAGACCCTGTACGGGGTCAGGTACTTCCGGGGCGGTGCCCGGACGCACACGGTGGTCATGTCCACCGGGCCCCGTGTGGTACGATTTATGGACACCATCCACGCCCTCGAGCCCGACGCCAGGACGCGGGGCTTCCAGCTTTAGGAATAGCATCGACGAGAAAAGTTTAAGCAGCACTTTCGTATTGCAGAACGGGAAAGGTAGATAAACATGACTGAGTTAGCCACACTCGAGCGCAAACCTTTGAGCGATCTTCACCAGATCGCCGCGCAGCTCGGCATAGAGGGTTACCGCAAGTACCGTAAGCCCCAGCTTGCCGAGCTGATCTACAAGACCGCCACCGAGCAGGCCGTCGGCCAGCAGCCGACCTCCAACGGCGGCGATGCAGCCCGCACCGCCCCGGAGGCGGAGACCGCCGAGAACGGTGCCGCCTCGAACGGCGAAGCCGCGCAGGCGGCCACGGAGGATCACACGGACCCCTTTGGGGAGGCCGACACGGCCATCGCGTCACCCGAAGAGGTCGAGCAGCGTCGCCAGGAGCAGCAGCGGGGGCGCGACAAGGGGGCCGAGCGCCAGGACGGGCGCCAGGAGAAGGGCGAGCGTGGCAGGCAGGACGGACAGGCCCAGAGCGGCCTCCTCGACGTGCTGCCCGACGGGTTCGGTTTCTTGAGGACGAACGGTTACAGCCAGGGCAAGGGCGACGTTTACGTCTCGACCTCACAGATAAAGCGGTTCAACCTCAGGCGTGGGGATCAGGTGGTCGGCCAGATCCGCCCGGCCCGCGACGGCGAGAAGTACCCAGCACTGGTCAGGATCGAGTCGGTCAACAGCAACGAGCCCCAGAAGGGCCGCTACCGGACCAACTTCGACGACTTGACGCCGCTCTATCCGTTGGAGCGGCTGAGGCTGGAGTGGAAGCCGAACGACATAGCCCCGCGCGTCGTGGACCTAGTGGCCCCGATCGGGAAGGGCCAGCGTGGTCTCGTTGTCTCGCCACCTAAGGCGGGCAAGACGACGATCCTCAAGCAGATAGCCCAGAGCATCGCCGCAAACTCCCCGGAGATAAAGCTCTTCGTGCTTCTGGCCGACGAGCGGCCGGAGGAGGTCACCGACTGGGAGCGCAGCGTAGAGGAGGCCACGGTCGTCTCCTCAACCTTCGATCAGCCGGCGGACAATCACATAGCCGTCGCGGAGCTTCTCCTGGAGAGGGTCAAGCGGCTCGTCGAGGAGGGCGAGGACGTGGTCGTCTTGCTCGACTCGATCACGCGGCTCGCTCGTGCGTACAACCTCGCGGCGCCGGCGTCGGGGAGGATACTCTCCGGCGGCGTCGACTCGGCGGCGCTGTATCCGCCGAAGAAGTTCTTCGGCGCCGCCAGGAACATCGAGAGCGGCGGCTCTTTGACGATCATTGCCAGCGCGCTCGTCGAGACGGGGAGCCGGATGGACGAGGTGATCTACGAGGAGTTTAAGGGCACGGGCAACATGGAGCTCCACTTGGAGCGCAGGCTGGCGAACAAGCGGATCTACCCGGCCATCAACATCGAGGACTCGGGCACCCGTAAGGAGGAGCTCCTCATGGAGTCCGCCGAGGCGCAAAGGGTCTGGCAGGTCCGGAGCATCCTCAACGCCCTCGAATCCAGCCAGAAGATAGAACTCCTTGTACAGAAGCTCAAGGAGACCCGCACGAACGCCGAGTTCTTGCGCGAGCTGCAAAGAGTACGCAGCTAGGGCGACCAGAGAGCTTTCGGGTGGTCGCGGAGTTCCCGCGACCACCCTTTCGCGCCTCTTACGGACACGTAATAGAATAAGCGATAGGCTTTAGACAGCAAACGGAGGTTTTAGATGAAGACGGGCATACACCCCGGGTACACCACGACGCGCGTGCACTGCACGAGCTGCGGCACCGAGTTCGAGACCCGTTCGACGGCGGGGGATGCGATCACGGTGGATATTTGCTCGAACTGCCATCCGTTCTACACTGGCAGGCAGCGCATCGTGGACACCGGCGGTCGGGTGCAACGGTTCAAGAACCGGCTCTCCCGTCAGGACAACAGGTAGAGCAGGGCTCTTAAGTTGAGGGTCGGCGGGCAAGCGGTCATGGAGGGCGTCTTGATGCGCTCTCCCAACTTTTGGGGGATGGCGGTCAGGACGGCCGCCGGGCAGGTAGACGTCCAAGCAGAGCCGTTTCGTTCGATCACCAAGAGGAGCAAGCTCTTCAGGCTCCCCGTGATCCGGGGCTTCCTCTCGCTCGGCGAGACCTTGTGGCTCGGCATGAAGGCCTTGACCCTCTCTACAAACATAGCTCTGGGGGAAGAAGAGGACCTCTCGAAGAAGGAGATCGCGGTGACGATGCTCTTCGGGCTCGCCCTCGCGTTCTCGCTCTTTCTCGCGGCGCCCGTCCTGGGGACGAAGGGCGTCGGGGCTCTGCTTGGCAGCGGCATTGAGAACCCCATCCTCTTCAACCTCGTCGAGGGCACTTTGCGGATCGGGATCTTCATGCTGTACCTCCTCGGGATAACGGCGATCAGCAAAGACATCAAGCGCTTCTTTGCCTACCACGGAGCGGAGCACAAGGCGATAAAGGTCTACGAGAAGGGCGAGGAGCTCGTCCCCGAGAACGCCCGCAAGCTCGACACGAGCCATGTCCGCTGCGGGACGAGCTTCGTCCTCTACGTGCTGGTCTTGAGCATCCTGGTCTTCAGCCTGCTCCCGATAGACTGGTGGGTCGAGGCGGTCGCGAGCCGCGTGATCGTCATCCCGCTCATTGCAGGCATAGCGTTCGAGTTCATTATGTGGAGCGCTCGCAACCAGCATAATCCTGTGGTCAAGGCTTTGGTATGGCCGGGCTTGCAACTCCAGAAGCTGACGACGCGGGAACCGACGGACGACATGGTCGAGGTTGCGATGGCTTCCCTGAAGAAGGTCCTCGCGAAGGAGGACGAGGCACGCATCGCGCCCAACGAAGCTACGAACAAGTTGATAATTTAGAGGTATATGGATCAGCAGGTAGTAAAACTCGCCGAGGAGACGCTCGCACGCTACGAGGCGCTGACTCAAGAGCTCTCGGACCCGAACATCTATTCCGACCAGCGCCGGTACGCGGAGGTCGCCAAGGAGCACGCTCACATGCGGCGCGGCGCCGAGATGTCGCGGGAGTTTCTGGAGGCCCTCGAGGAAGGCCGGGAGGCGCGGGGGTTGATCCCGGCGGCCGAGTCCGCCGAGGAAAGGGAGTTCTTCACCGAAGAGGCTCAGGCCGCCGAGAAGAAGGTCGAGGAGCTGACCGAGATGATCCGGGCGGAACTCATAGACCGCGACTCGAACGACGACAAGGACGTGATCCTGGAGATAAGGGCGGGCGCCGGCGGCGACGAGGCTGCCCTCTTTGCAGGTGAGCTCTACGAGATGTACGTCCGCTACGCTGACCGCCTCGGCTTCAAGCACCGCACCCTCTCCTCGAATCCAGCCGAGGTCGGGGGCTACAAGGAGGTCATCGTCGAGGTAGAGGGCGACGGGGCCTACTCGGTGTACAAGCACGAGGGCGGAACCCACCGGGTACAGAGGGTCCCGAAGACCGAGAGCCAGGGCCGCATCCACACCTCGACGGCCACCGTGGCCGTGCTGCCGGAGGCCGAGGAAGTCGAGGTCGATGTCAACCAGAATGACCTTGAGATAGACGTTTACCGTTCGAGTGGTCCCGGTGGCCAGAGCGTCAACACGACGGATTCGGCGGTCAGGATCACGCACAAGCCCACCGGCCTCGTCGTGACCTGCCAGGACGAGAAGAGCCAGCTCCAGAACAAGGAGCAGGCGATGCGCATCTTGCGGTCGCGACTCCTCGAACGGGAGATGCGCGAGCGACAGGAGCAGGAAGGCGCCTTGCGCCAAGCCCAGGTCGGCACGGGCGACCGTTCGGCTAAGGTCCGCACCTACAACTTCCCGCAGAGCCGCATCACCGACCATCGTATCGGCCTGACTTCTCACAACCTTGAAGCTACGTTGGGCGGCGACCTCGAAGAGTTCACCCGTGCTCTGGCCGCCAAGGAGCGCGCCGAACGCCTCGCCGCCGAGGCCGCTGGAACTCCCTCCTAAACGCGTATGCAGATCGGCGTGCCGAGCGCCCGCAGGCTCGTCCAAGACGCGGTCGAAGAGCTCCAGAGCGCGGGCATCCCTGAGGCGAAAGCTTCCGCCGAAGTGCTCCTCGCCGAACTCCTCGGCGTGAGGCGGAGCGAGCTGGCATTGCTTAAGGAGCCGGTGACCGGCAAGCAGGCGGAACTTTATGAAGACTGGATCTCGCGGCGCAAGAAGCGCGAGACCGTGCAGCGCATTCTCGGCTATGCCTACTTCCGTAACCTGCGGCTGGAGCTCGACGAGCACACCTTGATACCCCGTACCGACACCGAGAGCGTGGTGGCCGCCGCGCTAGAAGCTGTAGACCGCCGGGGCGGTTCATGCCGCGTCCTGGACCTCGGCACCGGCACCGGCGCCATCGCTGTCTCCATCGCCCAGGAGCGCCCCTCCTGCGACGTCCACGCCACCGACAGCTCTGAGGGCGCTTTGAAGATCGCCCGCCGCAACGCGGAGAGGTCAGGGGTAGAGATCAGGTTTCACAGAGCTGACCTGGCCTCCGACCTCGATGGCCTCTTAGGCAGCGTCGAAGTGCTCGTCTCCAACCCGCCTTACGTACGAAGGGCGGACATCCCGAAGCTCGCGCCCGAGGTCCGCGACTGGGACCCACACGTCGCGCTCGATGGTGGCCCGGACGGCCTGGACTTCTACCGGCGCATCTTCGCCGAGTCATCCCCGCTGTTAGCGGAAAGGGCAGACGTGGTGCTGGAGGTAGGGGACGATCAGGCGAAGGCGGTGCTCGAATTGGGGCGGTGCGCCGGTTACGATATCCTGGGAACGCATCGGGACCTGACTGGGGCACGCCGGACCGTGCGGCTGCGTTGGGGTTCGGGTTGAGGTACATCTCCGCGGCGGAGGCCGGAAGGTTGTTGCGAGAAGGGAAGGTGGGGCTCGTGCCGACGGAGACGGTCGTCGGGCTCGTGGCGGGAGAGGCCGGGCTTTCGAGGCTCTTCGGGATCAAAGGCCGTGACCCCGACAAGCCCATCGCCTTCCTCTGCGCCTCGGTAGAGGAGGCTTTCGCGCTGGCGCGAAACGTTCCCCCGCTCGCCAGTCTATTGGCAGAGCGCTTCTGGCCTGGCCCGCTCACCCTGGTGCTCGATGGCCGGTACGCAACTGTCGGCGTTCGAGTGCCCGCACACCCCGTCGTCCAGACCATTCTCGCCGACTACGGAGGACCACTGCACGCATCGAGCGCCAACCTCTCCGGGGAGCCAGCACCGCACGACCTTGAAGATGTGGACCCACGAGTCTCCGCTGTCGTGGGCTTTGCCGTCCGAGGCCAGCCGGGCAGTGGGGAAGCCTCGGCAGTCGTGGACCTCTCGAGGGGACAGGTAAGGCTCTTGCGCGCTACGAAGAGCCTTACTGGAGACGAGCTAACGCGACTGACGAATCCGGCGTAGCAGGGAGGACACAGACGGCGCCCTTCAGGAGTTAAGACCTAACAGCAACGCTTGCGGGCAGCGTTTATACTCCTTGTGTTTGTAGGCAACAAGGAGCGCAAAGTCTCGCGCGAACGGAGATCGAGCCAGACACGTGCCACCGAGCAGAACTCCAGATCGCCAGCGAGAAAGCTGCCGTGGCCCGCGCAGCGAAAGCTAAACCTGAAGCGGAGGTAGAAGTGATAGGACCGTATACCGAGGTTGACTCCGAAGTTCAGGAGGCGCTCGACGGGGAGCTCGAGCGCCAGCGGAAGACGATAGAGCTGATAGCCAGCGAGAACTTCGCATCACCGGCGGTCTTGGCAGCGCAGGGGTCGGTGCTGACGAACAAGTACGCGGAGGGCTATCCTGGCAAGCGGTACTACGGAGGCTGCGAGCAGGTGGACAAGGTCGAGACCCTGGCCATCGAGCGGGCTAAGAAGATCTTCGGGGCGGAGCACGTGAACGTGCAGCCGCACTCTGGGAGCCAAGCCAACGAGGCGGCTTACGCGGCCCTGATCGAGCCGGGAGAAAAGGCCCTCGCCATGAACCTAGCGCACGGGGGGCATCTCACGCACGGGGCCAAGTTCAACTTCTCGGGACGTACCTACGAGTTCGCCCACTACGGGGTCGGCGATGACGGGTACATAGACTACGACCAGGTGCGTGAGATTTCGCTTCGGGAGAGGCCACACATGATCATCGCCGGGGCGAGCGCTTACCCGCGCTTCATCCGCTTCGACCGCTTCCGCGAGATCGCCGATGAAGTCGGGGCGTTCTTTCTCACCGACATGGCTCACATCGCCGGCCTCATCGCCGCGGACGTGCACTCTTCCCCGATCCCTTACTGCGAGATCGTCACAACCACCACGCACAAGACGCTCCGGGGTGCGCGCGGAGGCATGATCCTCTGCCGCGACGAGTTCGCCAAGAAGGTCAACAGCCGCGTCTTCCCCGGCATGCAGGGCGGTCCCCTCATGCACGCCATCGCTGGCAAGGCCGTCGCCTTGGGGGAGGCCATGAGGCCCGAGTTCAAGGACTACGCCCGGAAGGTAGTGGACAACGCACGGGCGATGGCCGAGGGTCTGCTCGAAGGGGGCTTGAATCTCGTCTCCGGTGGGACGGACAACCATCTGATGCTCGTGGACCTGAGGGGCACGGGTACCAACGGCAAGGGGCTCGAGGAGCTCTTGGAGTGGGTGGGGGTCACTTGCAACAAGAACATGGTCCCTGGAGATCCCGAGCCGCCGACGGTGACGAGCGGCGTGAGGCTCGGGACGGCGGCGATGACCACGCGCGGGATGGGCGAGGAAGAGATGCGCGAGATAGCGGAGATAATCGCCAGGGCCGCGCATGGGGAGACCGGCGGTCTCAGAGAAAGGGTCGCGGCGCTTACGGAGGCCTATCCGCTCTATGCTTGAGGCGAGGAACCTCCGCGTCGTGGACGGGCCGCTCGCTCGCCAGAAGCTCAAGGCTTTGCGCGACGAGAATACCGGCACGCCGGAGTTCAGGCAGGCTATGAAGGAGCTCTCTCTCATCATGGTCGCCGAGGCCGCGAGCACGATGCCGACGAACGCCGCGCGCATCAGAACCCCTTTGGCGGAGACGGAGGTCGAGGAGATCTCCAAACCCGTGTGCCTGGTGCCGGTGCTGCGGGCGGGATTGGGGATGCTCGAAGGGGCTCTCGCACTCCTGCCCGAAGCGACGGTCGGCTTCATGGGCTTGCAAAGGGACGAGGAGACCGCCGAGCCGGTCGAGTATTACGTCAACCTGCCCCACAACCTGGACGAGTACCTGCTGTTGGTCCTGGACCCGATGCTCGCGACCGGCGGGAGCCTATCGGCGACCTTGGGCAAGCTCAAGTGGTACGGGGCCGGGTGGATCTCCTGCCTGCACGCCGTAGCCGCCGCACCCGGCGCCGAACGGGTGACTAACGAGTACCCCGACGTGAACTTCTACGCTGCCGCCGTGGACCCGGAGCTCGACGAACGGGCGTTCATCGTGCCGGGGTTAGGCGACGCTGGGGATAGGTTGTATGGAACGCTTTAATGACCCTTCGGTGGACACCAGCGAGGAACACGCCACGCTAAAGAAGGTCCGTCCTTCGTGGGACGAGTACTTCATGCGCATCGCCCATGAGGTCGCGACCCGCTCCACCTGCCCGCGCCTGGCCGTCGGCGCCGTTGTCGTGCGCGACAAGAGGATCCTCGCCACCGGCTACAACGGGAGCCCCGCGGGGATGCCGCACTGCGAGGACGTAGGATGCCTCATACGGGTCGTGGACGGCCGGGAGAGCTGCCAGCGCACGCTCCACGCCGAGCAGAATGTCATCATTCAAGCTGCCTATCATGGCGTATCGGTGCGCGACTCCGTCCTCTACTGCACCCACCAGCCTTGCCTGCTCTGCACGAAGATGATCATGAACGCCGGCATCCAAGAGGTACGCTACGCGGGCGGCTACCCGGACCCTCTGGCCGTGGAGCTCGCCACCGAAGGCGGCCTCAAGATGGTGCAGCTCCGTTACGACGCGGCACGGACCGGGCCCTGATAGCGGCGTTAGCCGGAGATTGAAACTGTTTGCAACATTTTGGTCGATGCAGTATAGTTTGGTTGATGCCGAGCACCGATTCTCACAGGAACAACGCGGGTAACAACCATGCTCGCTATATCGGTCTCGGGTTCGCTTTCATACTGATTCTTGGCGTCCTCGCCGGGGGCGGTTTCTTCGTGGATGGGGCTTTGGGGACGCTGCCGCTCTTCCTCCTCGTGGGCCTCGGAGTAGGGTTCGCCGGGGGGCTGTACTACGTGTACCTGCAGCTCAAGAAGCTGGGTGACGGATGAGCGCCCACTGGCGGCTGGCATTGCGGTACGCGGCCTGGGTGTCCGTGGGGGCGGCCTTGATAGGTGCGGTGGTCTGGTTTTTGTTTGGTGCGGCGCACGCTGGGGCGGTTCTTTACGGCGTCGGTGTGGGTATAGTCAGCTTCGTCTCGACCGCGCTCACGGTCTCGCTGCTGACGGGGGGCTCCAAGGCCGCCGGGATGGTGATCGGGACGGCTTCTTTCGCTGCGCGGTTGGGTTTCGCCTCGGGGGCCTTGGGGGTTCCCGCGTACCTGGACCTCTGGCCGGTGGTCGCCATGTTGGCCGGTTTCGTCGGGGTTTACCTGGCGGAGAACGTGGTGCTCCTGCCGGGGGTGTTGCTGGGCAGGGCGGGCGCAGGGCGTGACGTCGGGCGCGCGGTGCGCGAGAGAGTAGAACGGAGGGTAGGAGCTTGACGGGTACGCTGGCGCTCATGCAGCAGAGCCAGGAAGAGGTGCGGCACCAGATCCTGCACACCTGGGAGACCGCCAAGGAGACCTGGGTCGTCCCGATACACCTCGGGCCGGTGGACCTCTCTATAAACAAGATCGTTTGGTTCTTGTTCCTCGGGGCAGCGATAACGTTCTTGATCCTGTTCGTCGGGAGCAGGCTCTTGAAGGACCGGCCCGGGGCTTACCAGGTGATCGTGGAGGAGCTCTACGGCTTCGGGAGGAACCAGCTCGGCGGACAGATGAGCGAGGAGGGGAGGAAGTGGTTCCCCTACACGCTCTCCATCTTCGTTTTCCTGCTGACGCTAAACTTCATCGGTCTCTTCCCGAACAGCTACCCGGTGACGAGCAACATCTCGTTCACCATGGCCCTGGCGTTCCTGACCTTCATCCTCACCCAATATCAGGGCATCAGGCGCAACGGCGTTGGGCCCTACTTCAAGAGCTTCATCATCCCCGGGTTGCCGCTCAAGCCGCTTCTGGTGCCGTTCATGTTCTTCACCGAGATCCTGCAGGAGTTCACCAAGCCGCTCACGCTCGGGTTGCGGCTCTACGCCAACATTCTGGCGGGGCACCTGATCATCTTCGTCTTCCTCAGCTTCATCCTGTACTTTGGGACCTTCATGGCATTCGTCTCAGTGCCCCTGTCGGTGGTGCTTTACGCGTTCGAGATCTTCGTCGCGGTCCTTCAGGCTTACATTTTCGCTATACTGACGCAGGTTTACATCGAGCTGGCGATGAACGCCGGCGAGTCTCACTAAGAACCATCATCGAGAAAAAGTAGAGAGAGGAGCGGAGCAGATGGACATGGAAACCGTGGGAACGTTGGCGCTACTGCAGCAGGAGCTCAGGTACGTCGGGGTCGGCGTCGCGGCCGGCACGGCGGTCATCGGGCCGGGGGCGGGGATGGGCTACCTGATCGGCCAGACCATAGCGAGCATCCACCGCCAGCCGGAGGCCTTCGAGCAGACCAGGACCCTGATGTTCCTCGGGATAGGGCTCGTCGAGGCTTTCGCGCTCTACGGCATCGTCTTCGCCCTCCTCATAGCCTTCGTGCTCTGAGGCGTAAGGTAGAGAGGGCAAGGGAAGAGGAGGGCGTATGGACACAACGGGCATTTTCGATCTGGGCAACTTCGGCCTGATCTTTTGGGAGAGCGTGACCTTCGCGATCTTGCTCGCCCTGCTTTATTGGTTCGTGTACCCGCCGATTCGGGACCAGATCCGACGTCGCCAGCAGTCCATCGAGCAGGCCATAGACGAGGCGGAGAACACCAGGAGGGAGGCCCGCGAGCTTCTCGAGGAGTACCGGCAGCAGATCAACGAGGCCCGCGAGGAGGCCCGCCAGATTCGTGACGAGGCACGTCAGCAAGGCGAGGCCCAGCGCGAGCGGGCCAAGAAAGAAGCCCGCGAGGAGGCCGACCGGATCATCCAGAGGGCCCGCGAGGAGATAAACCGCGAGCGGGAGTCGGCGCTGCGCGAGGTCCGGCAGGAGGTCGCCGGCATGGTGGTACAGGCCTCCGAGCAGATCATGGGACGCTCCATAGATAGTGACGACCACGAGCGCTTGATCTCCGAGGCCCTCGATGAGTTGGAGGCTGAGGTCGCTGGGGCCCCGGCCGGGAGTGAAGGGTAGCGATTGAGCGCGGTATCCACCTACGCCCAGGCGCTGTTCGGGGCCACCCGCGAACGCGAGGAGCTCGAAGAGACCCTCGAAAACCTCAAGGAGTTCGTGGACGCCCTCCACGAGAGCGAAGAGCTAAGGTCCTTCTTTTATGGGGTACAGATCCCCGAGGGGCAGAAACGCAGGGCCATAGACGCCCTGACAGAGGAGATGACGAGCTCGACGACGAACTTCCTCAAGGTGCTCGTGGACAATGGCCGGACGGAGATCCTGGAAGAAGTCTTGCCGCGCTACGAGGACCTCGTCAAGGAGTATCAAGGGAAGGTGGAGGTTGAGTTCGTAACGGCGATCGAGCTCTCCGACGAGACGCTCAACCGGGTGAGGTCCCGGCTCGGAGAGATCCTCGACGGGCGCGAGGTGGTGCTGGAGACTAGCGTAGACTCGGACCTTGTGGGCGGCGCGGTCTTCAGGTTCGGTGAGACACGAATAGACGGAAGCGTGCGGGGGCGGTTGCAGGGCCTCCGGGAGACGATGCTGGAGAGGGGTAGCGTTTAGTGGGTAGGTTGAGGCCGGAGGAGATCTCCTCCATCTTGAAGGGCGCCATAACGGATTACGAGAGCCGGACCCGCACCGAGGAGGTCGGCCAAGTTTTGCAGGTCGGGGACGGGATCGCGCAGGTGCATGGTCTCTCGAATGTGATGTACCAGGAGATGCTCGAGTTCGAGGACAACCGGGGCGAGACGGTGATGGGCATAGCCCTCAGCCTCGAAGAGGACAACGTCGGCGCCGTCATCGTCGGCGACGACCGGCACATCCGCGAGGGGAGCACCGTCCGGCGCACGGGGCGCTTGGCTAGCATACCCGTAGGGAATGGCATGTTGGGCCGCGTCGTGGACGCCCTGGGCAGGCCCATGGACGGGAAGGGCGAGATCGAGGCCGACGAGAACCGCCACGTCGAGCAGATAGCCAGCGGGGTTATCAGCCGCAAGGACGTGGATACGCCCTTGCAGACCGGCATCAAGGCTATAGATTCCATGGTCCCAATCGGGCGCGGGCAGCGCGAGCTGATCCTGGGCGACCGCAAGCTCGGCAAGACTGTGATCGCCATAGACACCATCATCAATCAACGCGACCAGAACGTGAAATGCATCTACGTCGCCATCGCCCAGAAGGACTCGACCGTGGCGGGGATCGTGAGCACGCTCGAGGAGTACGGGGCGATGGACTATACGGTCGTCGTCAACGCGCCTGCCTCCCAGGAGGCGACGTTCCACTACCTGGCGCCCTACTCGGGATGCGCCATCGGCGAGTACTTCATGCAGCAGGGCGAAGATGCCCTGATCATCTACGACGACTTGATGAAGCACGCCAACGCCTATCGGCAGCTGATGCTCCTCTTGAGACGTCCACCGGGGCGCGAGGCGTTCCCCGGCGACATCTTCTACCTGCACTCGCGCCTTTTGGAGCGGGCGGCCAAGCTGTCGGACGATCTCGGCGGCGGATCACTCACGGCGCTGCCGATCGGCGAGACCAAGAGCGGGGACATCTCGGCCTACATCCCGACGAACCTCATCTCCATTACGGACGGACAGATCTTCCTCGACGGCGACATGTTCAACTCCGGCCAGCGGCCGGCCATCGACGTCGGCAACTCGGTGAGCCGCGTAGGCAGCAGCGCCCAGATCAAGGCCATGAAAGACACCGCCGGCACGCTGAGGCTAGACCTGGCCCAGTACTTTGAGCTGCAGAGCTTCGCCCAGTTCGGGAGCGACCTGGACCAGTCCACCCAGGAGGCCCTGGCTCGCGGCGAGCGGACCATGAACATGCTGCAGCAGAAGGAGCATGACGTCGTGCCGGTCGAGGAGCAGGTCGTCGCGATCTACGCGGTCACCAACGGCCTCGTCGACGAGATCGAGCCGGACAACATTCCCGACTGGGAGGGCCAGTTCCGGGAGTACATGAGGAACAGCCACGAGGAGTTCCTGAACAGCGTTCGAGAATCGCAGAAGCTCTCCGACGAGGACGAAGAGAGGCTCAAGGACGCCATCCACAAGTTCAACGAAAACTACGAGCCTCAGACCCAGAGCATCGTCGACGTCTCGGCCGGAAACGAGGAGAACGAAGAGGAAGACGAAGGCTCTTCGGAGAACGGCTCGCAGGAGGCCTAGAGCTTGTCGCTTCAGGACTTAAGGCGCCAGATCCAGTCGGTCAAGAACACGGCCAAGATGACGCAGGCGCTGCAGACGATCTCGGCCATCAAGCTCAACAAGGCCCGGGCTCACCTCGACAGGGCGCGGCCCTATACCGACAACGTCGAGGAGATGATGCGGGACATCGCGGACAGGGCCCAGAGCGACACCCCGCTCCTCGTCGGGCGGGACGAGGTCAATAACATCGCTATTTGCACCGTCACGTCCGACCGAGGCCTCGCCGGGGCGTTCAACGCGCAGGTCTTGAGGCGAACGATGTCGTTACGCCTGGAGCAGAGCGCGGAGGTCGTGCAGGTCGCGACCGGTCGCAAGGCGAGGGAGTTCTTCAAGTTTCGGAGAATGAACCTCGATGAGGTGTACGTGGGGTTCTCCGACAGCCCGAATTACGAGAAGGCTCGGGAGATCGGTCAACGCCTCACGCAGCTCTTCGAGGACGAAGAGGCCGACGAGGTCTACTTGGTTTACAACCGCTTCCAGAGCGCGCTCGCCCAGCGGCCGACGGTCACTCGCATCCTCCCCATAGCCTCGGAGGACGAAGAGGACGGGGAAGAGGAGGACAACACGTCGGACATCCCCTTCGAGTTCATCCCCGAGCCCGAGGAGCTCCTCGAGCGTCTGGTGCCGAAGTACGTGGAGACGCTGGTGTTCCGAGCGCTCCTGGAGAGCGCGGCCGGAGAGCACGGGGCCAGGATGACGGCGATGCAGAGCGCGACCGAGGCGGCGAACGAGATGGTTGACGAGCTTACGATGCAGATGAACAAGATGCGCCAGGCGGCGATAACCCAGGAGATTATCGAGATAGCTTCGGCTGCCGAAGCCCTTGGCAGCTAGAACGACCTTGGAACAGGAGGACCCTGCGTGAGCGAAGGCGATAAGAGAGAGCACTTTAGCATCCCGAGGGACCCGCAGGCTCCCGAGCAGGCTTCGGGATCGCAACAGGCCACCGGGCAACAGACAGGTGACGGCGCCCGTGGCGAGCAAGGGAACGGTCAGGCCGGCGGCCAAGCCGATGGTCAGCAGCAGACCGCGACCCGGGAAGAGCCTCGAGAAAGAGTAGAGGGTGGCGTCGGAGAGGTCGTCGAGATCAAGGGGGTCGTGGTAGACGTCCGGTTTAATGAGGAGGAGATCCCCGAGATCTTCAACGCTCTCAAGGTCGAGATCGAAGGCGAGAACGGCGAGTCCGGTGAGGTGACGCTGGAGGTCCAGCAGATCGTCGGCGACGACGTGGTCCGCACGGTCGCGATGGGCTCCACAGACGGCATGAGCCGCGGCCTGGAGGTCAGGGACACCGGACAGCCGATCGCGGTGCCGGTCGGTCAGGCGGTCCTCGGGCGCCTCTTGGACGTGCTCGGCAACCCGATAGACGAGCAGGGCGAGGTCGAGGGCGCGGACGATCACTGGCCCATACACCGCCCGTCCCCCGCGTTCACGGGCCTCTCCACCCAGTCCGAGCAGTTCGTAACGGGCATCAAAGTCATAGACCTCCTCTGCCCGGTGCTGCGCGGCGGTAAGGCAGGCCTCTTCGGCGGCGCCGGCGTCGGCAAGACGGTCATAATTACCGAGCTCATAAACAACATCGCCCTTCAGTACGAGGGGACGAGCGTCTTCGCCGGGGTGGGGGAGCGCACGCGCGAGGGGCACGAGCTCTACGACGAGATGCAGGAAGCCGGCGTTATGCAGAATACGGCAATGGTCTTCGGCCAGATGAACGAGCCGCCCGGCGCCCGCTTCCGCGTGGGCCTCACCGGCGTTACCCTCTCCGAGTACTTCCGGGATGAGATGGGCCAGGACGTGCTCCTCTTCATCGACAACATCTTCCGCTTCGTCCAGGCCGGAAACGAGGTCTCGACCCTCATGGGCCGGATGCCATCGGAGGTCGGCTACCAGCCTACCCTCTCCACCGAGATGGGCCGGCTGCAGGAGCGGATCACCTCGACGAAGCAGGGCTCGATCACGAGCTTCCAGGCGGTCTTCGTACCGGCGGACGACTACACCGACCCGGCCCCGTTCACCGTCTTCACCCACCTCGACTCGACGGTGGAGCTGACGCGCGACCTCGCCGAGCAGGGCATCTACCCGGCGGTGGACCCGCTGAACTCCTCCTCGACGATCCTGGATCCGAGCGTGGTAGGCGACGAGCACTACCAGGTGGCCCAGGGCGTGCAGCACATCATGCAGCGCCACAGGGAGCTGCAGGACATCATCAACATCCTCGGCATGGAGGAGCTCTCCGAGGAGGACAAGATCATCGTCGGCCGAGCACGCCGCCTTCAGCGCTTCCTCTCGCAGCCCTTCTTCGTGGCCCAGCAGTTCACGGGCATGGAGGGCAAGTTCGTGGACCTGGAGGAGAATATTCGCTCCTTCAAGGAGATCGTGGAAGGTGAGCACGACGAGCTGCCCGAGCAAGCATTCTATATGGTCGGCAACATAGACGAGGCTGTGGAGAAGGCCCGCGGCATGAGGGGGGAGGAGGAAGAAGAGGGCTCCGAGAACGGCGAAGAGCAGGAAGACGAGGAGAGCTAATTGTCCGAGAGCCAGAGCGGAGAGGGGCGCCAGCTCTTCTGTAGGGTCATCGAGCCCGAGAGGGTGCTCTACGACGGCGAGGCGGACCTGGTAGTCGCGAGGATCGCAGACGGGGACATCGGCGTGATGGTAGACCACGCGCCGGTGGTCTCTATGGTGGAGATCGGGGCCGTCAGGATCATGCAAGACGACCAGAGGTACGTCTTCGCGACCTCCGACGGCTTCTTCAAGGTCTCCGAAAACCTGGTGCAGATCCTGGTCGAAGAGGCCGCGCCCCCCGACGAGATAGACGTTAGCGAGGCCGAGAGCCGCGTCGAGGAGGCCGAGAACGAGCTGTCGGAGATCCCCGAGGACGACGAGAGGAGGCAGTCCGAGGTGGAGCGCCGTCGCGCCATCGGGGAGAACCTGGCGCGCGTGGCGCGCGAGTACGGCGAGGTGTAGGGCCGGATCTTGCCGATGGATCTAGGGGCGCCCCCGATCGTAATGAAGGCGTTACGCGGGTGTAGCCGTTTCGTAACGTTCGTCCCGCATAGTGTCGGCGCGTGCCCGGGTAAGCTCTGGGCTCTAAAAGAAAAAGAAGGGCGCACCAGGGAGGATCTGCGGTGGAGAGGTTCTACGTAGAGGGAGGAAACCGACTCTACGGCGAGGTGGAGGTCTCCGGGGCCAAGAACGCGGCCTTGAAGTTCGTCGCGGCGGCGCTACTGGCCCCTGGGCGCACCGTGCTCCACGAGGTGCCGCGCATAAAAGACGTGGAGACGATGCTCGCCGTCCTCGACGGGCTCGGCGCCGGCTCCGAGTTCTACGGAAACACCCTCTCCATCGACGCCTCGGAGGTAGGCTCCTATACGGCCCCTTACGATCTCGTGCGCCAGATGCGGGCGAGCATCGTGGTCTTGGGACCGCTGGTCGCCCGCTTCGGGGAGGCCGAGGTTTCGGCGCCAGGCGGGTGTAATTTGGGTTTGAGAAAGTTCAACCTACACCTCGACGGCCTGCGGGCTTTGGGGGCGGAGGTTGGCCTAGATCACGGCTTCATCAAGGCCGAGGCACCGCGAGGTTTGCGTGGCGCGGAGGTCAACTTCGAGTACCCGAGCGTCACCGCGACCGAGAACGTGATGATGGCTGCCGTCCTGGCCCGCGGCACCACCATCATCGAGAACGGCGCCCGCGAGCCCGAGGTCGTTGCCCTCGCGGACTTCCTGAACCTGATGGGCGCCCGGATCTACGGCGCCGGCACGGGACGCATCGTCATCGAGGGCGTGGACGAGCTCAGGTCCGTCGAGCACGCGGTGCTGAAGGACCGTATAGAGGCCGGCACCTTCGTAATGGCGATCGCTGCCGTGGGCGGTGACGTGTTGGTGAGGGGCGCCGACCCTTCTCACCTCAAGATGGAACTCGTCAAGCTCCGCGAGATGGGCATGGACGTGGAGAGCGTCGAAGGCGGCATCCGGGTGCGGGTGGAAGACCCGGAGGCTTTAGGAAGCGCGGACGTTTCGACCCTGCCCTTCCCCGGTTTTGCCACCGATCTGCAGGCCCAGATGATGGTGCTCCTGACGCGAACCTCCGGGGCCGGCATCATCACCGAGAACGTCTACGAGAACCGACTCCAGGTCGCCGAAGAGCTCAACCGGATGAACGCCGGCATAGACCTCTTCGGTGGCCACCGGGCCCTGGTGAGGGGCCCGAGAAAGCTCTCCGGTACCATCGTCCAATCACCGGACTTGAGGGGCGGAGCGGCCCTCGTCGTGGCCGGCCTCGTTGCGGAGGGCACTACGATCGTAGATGGCGCTCGCCACATCTTGCGCGGCTATGAGGGCTTCGAGGAGAAGCTCACGTCTTTGGGCGCCACTGTGGCCTTCGGGGTCGAACCCGTTCTGCGGCGCTAGGGCAACACCGACAAGAGGTAGCCGGCCGCCGTCTTCTCGTTGCGATGCGCCCGTACTGCCTGAAGCGCGCTATCAGACCCTTCTGGCACTTCTTCTTACTGCCGATATGGGGTATGAGCGCTTGTATCCTCTTCCCCGTCGTCCAGGCGGGGATGCGGTGGTTGCCGTAGGCCTCGTCCGCTTTCCCGTGCACCCTCTTATCCTAGCGACGTGCGGGCTCATCAGCACGCTGGTGCAGCCGAGGATGCGGATCTCCCACCCTACCTCCCCCGAACGATCCTTCTGCCTCTGCGGCTCTTCGAGCACCCTCTACCGGGCACTCTCTGCCAACGGCAGAAGCGTCCGTCTGTCAGGGGCCGTAGCGTACGAGCAGGTCGTGCCAGTGAGCTCCGATGTGCAAGTAGGATAGATAGCGTTGAGGATCTTGCGATGATGCTCGACCGGACGACCGCGCCGGGGTTTCCGGAGCAAGAGCGGGGCGAACCCTCGTTGGTGTATAGGGAACTCGGGCGCAAAGAAGTTTCAGCGCTTTTGAGAAACGAAGCACCAATACCATCGTACTGGTTTATTCGGTAGTCAGGGGAAGGAGATCAGTGGGCAGAGCATGCGGAGGGTCAGGGCGTTGCGTACCGGCCCTCTGTTGCGGGTGTCCTTACCTCGGCCTTGGCCTCGCGGCCTTCGCTTCGGCCTCGGCCTCGGTTTCGGCCTCCTCCTGAGCTATCGCGCCGCCGGCGATGGCGACGAGGTCGTTCTCGATCGAGGAGATCGTTCCCCCCACGCTCGCCCAGACGCCGACGCTGAAACCCTCATCGACCGGCTCTCCTATCTTCTGTTCGTACTCCACTTCGTCGCCCTCGGAGACGATCGGCTCGGCCGGCGTCAAGGCAGGGCCGCCCAAGGGCACGTGCGCCCCCGAGACATTGCCGACCAAAGAGACGATGCCTTCTTCGGGGGGATCGGTCTCCATGTCGGCGTACTCCTTGCCCTGCTTGTACTTGAGGAGTACGAAGAGGGCGTTCGTCGTTCGCTTGACGTAGGCGTCACCGGTCCCTAGCTCATCTATGCCCTTCTCGTGCAGGTACGGCCCCCCGTCGACCACCGCGAGGTGCCTCGAATTCTCGACGTCTATCCCTGCTATCCCGAGGATCTCCGCAAAGGAGGCCCCTATCGGCGCCTCGTAGACCTTTATCTCCGTCTCCTCGCCGTAGACCTGCAAGAACTTCGTGGTGAAGGGCTTGCCCAAGAAGAGCGCTCTGTAGACGTTGAGCAAGGTCTCCGAGTTGTTCATGATTATCCCCGCGTCCAAGGGCAACCCCGGGCGCCTTTTCCCGTCTGGCGTGTCCATGAACCGGGGCACCTTGGTGTCGGTGACCCCCTTAATGAGGTTCTTCTCCTCGCCCATGGCGTACGTGTTCGGCGCGTAGCGCATATCGTAGAGGTCGCCGGCATGCTCAGCGTAGTCGGCGAACCACTCCCGGTCCTTCTCGTGCACGCACATGCTCACCTGCTCGAACCCGAAGATGGCCTTCATCGCTTCGAAGAGTTGGAGGAACTCCTCGAGGTGCTCTTTGTGTACCAGCTTGTCCGCCCAGTAGCCGGGCTCGCTCTCGGTGGCGTTGACCATCAGGTGCTGCTGGGGGGCCTTGTACTTGAAGTACGTCGGAAACCCGCCACCCCCCGCGCCGACTATGCCGGCCTGGCGCATGATCTCCACGGCCTCTTCGGCGCTCAAGGCCTTTACTTCTTCGAGGCTGCGTTGCTTCATCGCGGACATGAGCCGTTGCCCCCTAAAGAGTTACCCGACTAATTGCTCCCGAAGCCTGGCGCAATCTCCGAGTAGTCGAACTCGTGGGCCTTGGTAATGTAGTGCTGCATGTCCTCGGGGACCTCATCGTCGGAGTAGATGGCCTCCACCGGACACTCGGGCTCACACATGCGGCAGTCGATGCACTCTGCGGGGTTGATGATGTAATGGTCACCGGCATCGTAGATGCAGTCAACCGGGCACACCTGCACGCAGGCAGCCTGCTTCGTGCCGATACACGCCTCGGTTATAACCCAAGCCAATGCCGTTTCTCCTCTCCCAAGCGCCCCTACTGATCCGCTAGTGCTAACCCCCAAAGTGACACTCGTCTTAAAGCTGTTCAGTGATTAGTCTAACTAACGAGAAAACGTTGTCAACAGGATTAGCAGCCGAAATTCCTGTTCGGGCTCCACTCAACCCGCTAGCTACTAGTACTACAGAAGGAGGTGCCCGTTTCTGCCAGGTCGACTCTCACCGAGGGGTGTTTTCATGCGATCAGATAGGGAATTCATGCTGCGCTGGTCGGCGTCTCAGCTCTACGGACAAGCGCTAGCGATAGCGTGTCGCTACGAGCGACGGGGAGCAACCCCGCCAAAGTTCGAACAAGCGCGATTGTAGTAATGAGTCCCTCGTCGCTAAGGGGTCTAGCGGCGCTGAGCGTCTTCCTCGCCTTGGCGATCGGCGTGAGCGTCGCGCTGCTTTACGGAAACGTGGGGAAGCCGGCGGGCCGGTTAACGGAACTGTTGATAGGATGTACGCATATCCGTAACTCGTAGCCAAAACGGAGTTTACAACTGACGATAGCGACGAACAAGACCGAGATGGTGGCACTCACCCGGCGGCTCGTCCGCTACCGGTCTTACACGCCAGGGACGGCCGAGTCTACGATTGACTTCATCAATAGCTGGTTCGAGGCGCGGGGACTAGATACGATCGGGTACAATGGCGCAGGACCGCACGGCGAGTTGACCTCTCTCGTGGTGCGGATAGGGTCGGGGAGTCCCAAGATCCTCCTTCACGGTCACGCGGATGTCGTGCCCGGCGAGGAGGAGCAGTTCGAGGCTTACGAGCAAAACGGCGAGCTCTACGGCCGCGGCGTCTACGACATGAAGGGCGCCCTGGCCGCGATGATGTACGCCATCGAGGACTTGCACGCTATGAACTGCGACGCGACGGTGGAGCTCCTCATCGTCCCGGACGAAGAGAGGGAGTACGGCGGACCCAAGGGGGCCGAGGTCCTCATACAGAACGGTCATAAGGGCGATTTCCTCATCACGGGCGAGCCTACGGACTTCCACGTAGGCGTCCAGGCGAAGGGGGTTCTGGACCTCCGGGTCAACCTGCGGGGCAAGAGCGCGCACGGCTCGAGGCCCTGGCTGGGCAAGAACGCGGTGCTCCTGGCCTACGAGCACTACAAGCTCATACAAGAGCTGCCGTTCGCCAAGGAGGGGAGCGACCTCTTCCCCTACCCGAGCATAAACCTGGCCCGGATCATCGGCGGCGACGTGATAAACCGCGTGCCCGACAGAGCGACCTACGACCTGGACATCCGCTACCTGCCCGAGCAGGACCCGAGGGAGATAACGCGCCAGATACGTGCGATAGAGTTCCCCGCGGAGGTGGAGATCCTCTTCTCTCACGAACCTACCTACGTCTCGCGCAGAAACCCGTTCGTAAAAGCACTTCGCGAAGTCGCAGCCAGGCACTCCCTGGGCGACCCGGTGAGCGTCGGCCGTCATGGAGCGTCCGACATCGTCTACTTCCAGCGCGCCGGCGTCCCCGGCGTCGAGTTCGGTCCTATAGGCGGTGGACACCACGGCCCAAACGAGTTCATCCTCTGCTCTTCTTTAGAGACCTACCGGCAGATGCTCGTACAGTTCGTCCAGATCCTAGCCGCCAATAACGAGGCCGACGAAAGGGTTAATGTGAAGAGCCGCTAGGCGCGTTTGCTACTCTTAGTAGCTGCTTGAAAGTCGTGTCTAACGAGGGTATATTTCGGGTAGTTTCGTTCGAAGGAAGGTCCGGTTTGGCGCTAGCCCTGTTGCAAGGAACGCAGGAAATCGGTTACGGCACGCTGTATGTGTACGTGGGCTTGTTCGTCTTGCTGGTCGTGGGTTTCGTGGCAACGACGCTGGTTTTGGCGCGGCTCATAGCATCCAGTAGCAAGGGCTCGCGGGAGAAGCGCAGCGTTTACGAGACCGGCGAGGCGAGGGTCACGGACCCGTGGCGCCCGTTTCCGGTTCGGTACTACGTCTTCGCGCTCCTTTTCCTGATCTTCGACGTCGAGGCGGCGTTCCTTTTCCCGTGGGCCGTGATCTACCGGGGTCTCGGTCTGTACGGCTTCGTGGAGATGGTTGTTTTCGTACTCATACTGGGCGTGGGGCTCGTCTACGCCTGGAAGAAGGGGGCACTCGAATGGGTGTGATGCAGAAGTTCAACGAGCCGAACATCATGACGGCGAGCACCGACAAGCTATTTAACTGGGCCAGGAAGAACTCCCTTTGGCCCCTGCAGTTCGGCCTGGCGTGTTGCGCGATCGAGATGATGGCCACCGGCATGTCCCACAACGACCTCGACCGCTTCGGGGCCGGTTTCTTCCCCGCCTCGCCACGGCAGTCGGACGTCATGATCGTCTCCGGCACCGTCTCCACCAAGATGGCCGAGCGGATGACGCGCCTCTACGAGCAGATGCCCGAGCCCAAGTGGGTCATCGCGATGGGCGCCTGCGCCATCTCGGGCGGCCCTTTCCTCGACGGCTACTCCGTCCTCATGGGGGCGGATAGGGTCATTCCCGTAGACGTCTACGTGCCGGGCTGTCCGCCGCGTCCCGAAGCGCTCATCTTCGGGGTCATGACGCTGCAGAAGAAGGTCGAACGAGAACAGCAGGTCGGCTACGAGAAGCCGCGCCCCGCCCTCGTCACCGAGGACGGCGAGTTCCTCGAGTACCTCCCCGAAAGGGAGTACACGAACATCAGCGAGGGCACGGCCCCGCGTTTCGAGGGCATAAAGCCCGTGAAGCGCACCTACGTCTTCGAGCGCAAGGGCATGCCGCCTGCCGCCATGACCGACGTTGGATGGATCCCGGAGAAGGAGCCAGCCGAGCAGGGCGGCGGACAAGAGGAGCCGGCGAGCCCGAAGGGGAGCGCTGACTACTCCGCCAAGAAGCCCGACAAGTCGAAGGACGAGGGCTAGAAGTTGGGCGTAACGCTGCCCCAAGGCGAGCTGGAAGGTAGGCTAGAGCGCTACCTCGAGGGTTTTCGGGGCCGGCACGGGCTCGAGGAGGCGTCGGTCGCAGGGAACGCGGTGCGGCTCGTGGTCGAGCCCGGTATCGTTCCGGCCATTTTGGCGACCGCGCGGGAGTCTTTAGGGATCATGCACCTCTCGTACATCACGGTCGTGGACCGGGAGGGGTTTTACGAGCTTACGTACGAGTTGCTTGACTTGCGCGGCGGGATCGTGCGGGTCAAGACCAAGATCGAGGGCGAGGAGCCGGTCATAGACTCGGTGACGGGGATCTATCCCACCGCCAACTGGCACGAGCGGGAGGCTTACGACATGTTCGGGGTGGCCTTCAAGGGGCATCCCGACTTGCGGCGGCTGTACATGTGGCAGGACCACTTCGACCACCACCCGCTGCTCAAGAGCTTCGAGATCAACACCAAGCGTACCTTCGAGGGGTTGAGGTAGGAGATGCTAAGAGATGAGCGTAGGCCCGAGAGCGCTGCCTTGAGCGGCCGGGAGACCGGGCGGCTGGCGAACCCGGACGTCCGGGACGAGTTCGGCCTCGAGACTATAGACATGAACATGGGCCCCCAGCACCCGTCGATGCATGGCCTCTTGCGGCTCATCCTGGAGCTCGACGGGGAGACGATAGTGCGCTGCGATCCCATCATGGGCTATCTGCACCGCAGCAAGGAGAAGATCTCCGAGAACCGGACGTACCCGGCGGTAGTCCCGATTACAGACCGCATAGACTACTTAGGCAACATGCATATGGAGCACGGTTATTGCCTCGCCGTGGAGGATCTGCTGGACGTCGAGGTACCGCCGCGCGCGGACGCGATACGCGTCCTCATGTGCGAGCTCATGCGCCTGGCAAGCCACACCCCGTCCATAGGCTTCCTCTTGCTGGAGCTCGGGGCGTTCACGCCGATCCTGTACGGGTTCCGGGAGCGGGAGCGGATACAGGACATCTTCGAGGCGGTCACGGGCGCCAGGATGATGTTCCACTACATTCGCATCGGTGGGGTGAAGGCGGACCTGCCGGAGGACATGCCCGAGAGGATTTGGGAGCGCGTCGAGAGCATGGAGGCGAACATCCAGAGAGACTTCGTGGACCTCATCGAGGGGAACGAGATCTTCGTCGCCCGCACCCGCGGCGTCGGTAAGATGACGCAGGAGAAGGCCATCGAGATGGGCCTGACCGGGCCTCCTTTGCGATGCACCGGAGTGGACTTCGACGTCCGGCGCGACTACCCGTACGGCTGGTACCCGAACGTGGAGTTCGACGTCGTCACCGACACCGAGGGCGACGCCGAGGCTTCGTACCGGGTGAGGCTCGGGGAGATCAAGCAGAGCGTCAGGATCATCAAGCAGGTTTTGGAGAAGCTACCCGAAGGCGAGGTCATGGCGGACGTGAGCCGCCGGGTGCGTCCACCCGAGGGAGAGGGCTTCGGCAGGGTCGAGAGCCCCAGGGGAGAGTATGCGGTCCACGTGGTCTCCGACGGGTCGGACATCCCCTACCGGGTCCATTACCGGACCCCGTGCACCGTTAACATGCAGCTCCTCCAAGAGATCATCCCCGGCCACTACCTGCCGGACGTCATGCCGATCATGGGCATCGTGGATCCCGTCTCCGGATCCTGGGATAAGTAATGGGCGCGCTGCTCGAGTACCTCGACCAGGAGCCCTGGCGTTTCCTGATCTCCTTCGGGGCGATACTATTCTTGAGCCTGAACCTGGCGGCGATCCTCACGCTTGCCGAGCGGAAGGTGGCCGGGTACATACAGCTCAGGCACGGGCCGAACCGGGTTGGCCCAAGGGGCTTGCTCCAGCCGGCGGCGGATATGGTCAAGCTGTTTACCAAGGAGAACCTATCGCCGAGCGGGTCGGACCGCTGGGTCTTCCTCGCGGCGCCCATCGCCATGTTCCTCCCGGCGCCACTCATCTGGCTGGTGGTGCCGTTCGCGCCCGGGGTAGTCGTCGCGGACCTGAACATCGCGCTACTGTTCTTCATCTCTATAACGTCCATCGGGGCCTTGGGGGTGATAATGGCGGGCTACGGGAGCCGGTCGAACTTCTCGCTCCTGGGCGCTCTCCGGGGCGCGGGCCAGCTGATCTCCTACGAGGTGCCGCTGATCTTGAGCTTGCTCGGGGTCGCGATACTCGCCGGGAGTTTGTCGCTCGTCGACGTGGTGAACGCGCAGGACGGCGGGTTCTGGAATTGGTACTTCTTGCCGCAGTTCCCGATGCTAATCGCGTTCTTCGTCGCGGGAATCGCGGAGGTGAAGCGGATTCCGTTCGACCTGCCGGAGGGGGAGAGCGAGATCGTCGGTGGGTTCATGGTCGAGTACTCGGGGATGACCTGGGCCATGATCCAAGCCTCCGAGTTCGGCTTGATGGGCCTGATGTCGGCGGTCAGCGCTACGCTGTTTTTCGGGGGCTGGCAGCCGCCGCTCGAGTTTCTCGACCTCGGGACCTTCAACTGGATCTGGCTCGGTCTCAAGACGGCGCTCCTCATGTTTACCTTCCTGTGGATACGCTGGACCTTGCCGCGCCTGCGCATGGACCAGCTGATGGACTTCGGCTGGAAGGTTCTGGTCCCGCTTACCATTTTCTGGCTGTTCGTTACCGCCGGCGCGGTGCTGGCGTTCCCGTCGATTTTCGGATAGAGGAGGGCTCGTAGTATGCCTCAGTTGGGACAGGGAATTTTGAAGGGGATGGTGATCACCCTCAAGCATCTCTTCGAGAAGAAGATCACGCGCCAGTACCCCGAGTACAAGCGCCCGCTCCCCGAACGCAGCCGCGGGCTGCTGACGGTAGACATGGACCGCTGCATCTCGTGTCTGCAGTGCATGAGGGTCTGCCCGGACCACTGCATCTCCATCGAGATGGAGAAGCGCGACGTGGATGGCTCCGGCAAGGCCAGGCCCTACTCGGTAGGGTTCATGATCGACGACTCGCGCTGCCTGTACTGCGGTATGTGCGTGGAGGTGTGCCCGGTCAACTGTATCTACCACACCGAGGAGTACGAGGTCCAGGCTTACGACCGCCTGGAGCTCGCGAGGCAGTTCGGCGAGCGGCCCGTCGACCCGACGGTGGACCCCAAGCCCGCCATCAAGAAGAAGAAAAAGGTCGCCAAGAAAGCCCCCGAGACCGTAGACCAGCGTGCCGAAACCGTACAGCGTGCCGTAACCGAAAGGGACTAAGGGCCTTGATCATCGCGTTCGCCTTTCTGGCTTCGATGACCCTCCTTGCCGCGCTTGGGGTGGTCTTGAGCCGCAGCGTTGTTCACTCGGCATTGTTCATGTCGGCCTCTTTCTTAGGGGTCGCCGGCTTCTTCGTGATGCTCAACGCCCCGGCGCTAGCGGCGTTTCAGGTTTTGATCTACGTTGGAGCGATAACGGTCTTGATCCTGTTCGGGATCATGTTCACCCAGCGACCGCAGGTCAGGCGATTCAGGTTGATCATTAACCGGCAGTTCTGGACGGGTTTGGCCGTCATGTTCGGGGTCGGGGCTTTTTTGGCTTACACCCTGAACATACAGGACTGGGCCGGGACGGAGCCGGGCAACGGGCCGCGGGAGGTCGCGGCTCTGGGCGAGATCCTGCTCGGGGTGAACGGGGCGCCGCCGATCTTCGGGCTGCTCTTCGAGGTGATCTCGGTACTACTCTTGGTCGCGATCATCGCGGCGATCGTGATCAGCCGTCGCAAGACCGGCGAGGAAGTCGACCGGCAGGGGGCGGAGGAGTAATGACGCCCCAGGTGCAGCAGTTTCTGGACACGCTGAACGCGACGATCCCCTTAGAAGGGTACCTGGTGGTTGGGGCGATCATGTTCGCCATCGGGGTGTGGGGAGCGCTGATCCGGCGCAACGCCGTGGTGGTCTTTATGTGCATCGAGCTTACGATCAACGCCGTCAACCTCTCGCTCGTGGCGTTCGCGGACTACCTACCGGACGCGGGTGGGGCGGGGGTCGGTTACGCAGTTTTGGTGATCGCCGTCGCCGCCGCGGAGGTCGCGGTGGGGCTCGCGATAGCCCTGGCGGTGTACCGCACGCGCAGGACGGTTAACGTGGACGAAGTGAACCTCATGAAGGGGTGAGATGGCGCAGACTGTTGGACAACAGCTGATCATCGCGGCCATCCCGGGCCTTCCATTGCTGGTCTTTTTCGTTCTGACGCTCTTCGGGCGCTACCTTAAGGAAGGGGCCCAGTTCGTCGCCATCTTCGGGGTCGCGACCTCGCTGGTCTTCTCCTGCTTCGCACTGTTCTTCGTCCTCCGAGGCGACGGACCGATCGACTTCGCGGTCAATTGGATCGACCTCGGGGAGGGCGGCTCCTTCCAGATGGGGGTGTACATCGACGGGCTGGCGGCGATGATGCTCGTCGTGGTGTGCTTCGTGAGCCTGATGATCCAGCTCTACTCCGGGGCTTTCATGCTGGGCGACAAGCGCTTCGCCTGGTACTACGCTGTCTTAAACCTTTTTACTGCCTCGATGCTCGGCCTCGTCTTGGCACCGAGCTTCATAGAGCTGTACGTCTTCTGGGAGCTGGTCGGCCTTTGCTCTTACCTCCTGATCGGGCACTGGTTTGAGAAGCCTTCGGCGGCGAAGGCGGCGACGAAGGCGTTTATCGTCACGCGCATCGGGGACGCGGCACTGTTCGCCGGGATCATCATGTTCTGGCGGGCGACGGGGACGACCTCCTTCGAGGGCATCACCCAGGCGGCCCAGGCCGGCTTTATCGGCGGTTCCTTGTTCACGGTGGCGGTGGTGCTGGTCTTCATCGGCGCCATCGGCAAGAGCGCTCAGTTTCCGCTGCACGTCTGGCTCCCGGACGCGATGGAGGGTCCGACGCCGGTCTCCGCGCTCATCCACGCGGCCACGATGGTCGCGGCTGGCGTCTACCTCGTCGCGCGCACCTACGACATCTTCGTACAGAGCGAGACCGCGATGCTCGTGGTGGCGTACATCGGCGGCTTCACGGCGCTTATGGCGGCGACGATGGCGCTGACCAAGAAGGACATAAAACGGGTCATCGCCTACTCGACCGTCTCGCAGCTCGGATACATGATGCTGGCGTTGGGGATCGGGTCGTTCACGGCGGGGATGTTCCACCTCTACAACCATGCGTTCTTCAAGGCGCTCCTCTTCCTAGGCGCCGGCAGCATCATTACCGCGATGAACAGCTACAACATCTTCGAGATGGGGGGCCTACGGAGAAGGATGCCCATAACTTTCTGGACGATGGTCGCCGCAGGGCTCTCGCTCGCGGGGATCTTCCCCTTCTCGGGCTTCTGGTCGAAGGAAGCCATAATCGGCTCCGCCTTCGAGGAGCACTTCTACGTACTATACGCGATGGCTCTTCTTACGGTGTTCCTCACGGCTTTATACATCTTCCGGGCGATCTTCGTTGCCTTCATGGGCGAGCCCCAGACCGAAGGGGCGCGGGAGGCGGTCGAGTCGCCGGGGATCATGACGGGCCCGATGGTGATCCTGGCCTTCCTCGCGGTCGTGAGCGGTCTCGTCGGCACGCCGCTGAGGGACTTCTTCGGCGAGCTCGTCGCTCCGAGCACGTTCGCCGCTGAGGTGCTTGGGCTGGAGCCGCATCCGTTTAGCTACCTGCTCGCCGCCGTCTCGGTCGCGGTGGGAGTCGGGGGTATCGCGCTTGCCTACGCGCTCTATGTGCCCAAGCCCGAGCGGGCTACCGCGCTCTCACGCAGGTTCTCGGGGCTGTACGCCTTCTTAGACAATGGCTGGTACTTCGACGCACTCTACGGAGCTCTTTTCGTGCGGCCGGCGATGGCGGTCGGTCGCTTTGTCCGGGAGTTCGACCAGCGAGCTTTGGGCAGGTTCGTCACGGGCGTCGGTCGGGGCGCCTCGGGGATTGGAGAGAGGCTCAGGCCGCTGCAGAGCGGCGGGGCGCAGAACTACGCCCTGTTCATACTGGTCAGCGTCCTGATCCTCGGGGTCATAGTCGGGGCCCAGTACGCGTTCCTGACGGTCGCCCTGATCGCGGGTATCGCGCTGGTAGTCGTGGCGGTGGGGGCGCGACTGTGATCACCACCATTACTATCTTCTTCCCGCTCTTGGGCGTCCTCCTAATGCTTCTCTTAAGGAACGCTGACGAGAGGACCGTCCGCTACTCCGCTTTGGGGATCGCGGCGGTGCCTCTCTTGCTCGTCCTTTACGTCTACTTCGCCTATGGCGGTGACCTGCGTGAGGCTTCGGCGCTCACGCAGAGCTTCGACTGGATCTCCTCTTTGGGCATCGGTTACCGGGTGGGGCTCGACGGATTGGGGTTCGGGATGTTCTTCCTCTCGGCCCTTCTCACGCTCATCGCCGTGGTCGCCTCGTGGGACATCAGGGAGAACCCGAGACAATACTTCGCGATACTCTTCGTCGCAGAGCTTGGGATGCTCGGGGTGTTCGCAGCTCAGGATTTAATCCTGTTCTACGTCTTCTTCGAGATCACGCTGATCCCGATGTACCTGCTCGTAGGCATTTGGGGGGATGAGAATAGGCGCCCGGCGGCGATCAAATTCTTCATCTACACTTTCCTGGGGAGCACGACTATGCTTGCGGGCTTCCTGGCCCTGGGGATGCTCTCGGGGCCGAACTTCTCGATCGAGGCGCTGCAAGAGAGCGGTGCGCTCTCGCGAACCGCCCAAGTCGCCGTGGCGGCGCCGATACTCTTCGGGCTCCTCGTGAAGGTGCCGGCGGTGCCGCTGCACAGCTGGCTCCTCGACGTGTACGTTTCGAGCCCGACGAGTACGAACGTGATGCTCTCGGGCGTTTTGCCGAAGCTCGGGACGTATGGCCTGATCAAGATAGCCGTCCCGCTCTTGCCGCAGGGAGTCGAGCCGTTTTTGCCGTTCTTGGCGATCTTCGGGGTTGTGAACATCATCTACGGCTCTTTCGTGGCGTTCTTGCAGCCGGACCTGAAGGCGCTCGTCGCCTACTCCTCGATCGGCACTTTGGGCTTCATCCTGCTCGGGGTCGCCTCCGGGAACGCCGTCGGGATCAACGGCGCGGTGATGCAGCAGGTCACGCACGGGTTGTATTCGGCGCTCCTCTTTATCCTTGTCGGGATCATCGCGAGCCGGACCGGGACGCGCCGGATCGACGAGATGGGGGGCCTAGCCGCCCGGATGCCGTGGGTCGGCGGGCTCTTGGCCTTGGGGGCTTTGGCGGCGATGGGGGTGCCGGGGCTTGCGGTCTTCGTCTCGGAGTTCATGAGCATTATGGGTGGCTTCGAGGCATTCCCCGTGTGGGGGGTGTTGGCGACCCTGGGCCTCATTCTCGGGGCGATGTACCTGCTCTTCATGCTCCAGCGCACGATCTTCGGCCCGATGACGCTGCCTACCCTCGAAGAGACCGAGGACGCAGGGCCGGTGGAGATGGCGGCGGTCGTGCCGCTCGCCTTTCTGCTTCTGATCTTGGGCTTCGTTCCGAGCCTGCTCATAAACGTTCAGCGTCCGGCCGTCGAAGCCGTTCTGGTCGCGATAGGGGGTAGCTAATGGTTACGGCGCAGGCCTTCGTAGGGCTGATCCCCGAGATCGTGGCGTTCCTTTTCTCGCTCGTGGTGCTCATGGTCGGGGTCTTTGCCCCTCGCGCCACCGGGCTCACGACCGGGCTCGCCGCTTTTGGCGCTTTGGTGACCTTCGTGAGCACGGTCATGCTCCTGGCTTTGAGGTTCGAGGGAAGCTTCTTCGGCGATGGATACGTGGTGGACGACTTCGCCCTGTACTTCAAGCTGATCGTGGCCCTATCGGCGTTCTTCGCGGTTCTCGCCGCCGCTCACTGGGCGGGAGGGACCGGCGACGCCCCTGAGTACCTGAACCTGATCCTCACCGTCGTGGTGGGCTCGATGCTGCTGGTCTCGATGCGGGATCTTTTCGGGATCTTCGTCGCGATAGAGCTCGCGACGATACCCTCCTATGCCCTGGTCGCCTTCGATAGGAGGCGCCGCGAGAGCTCTGAGGGCGGGATGAAGTACCTGCTCACCGGCATGATCGCATCCTCCATCCTGCTCTACGGCATCGTGCTCATCTATGGTACGGCGGGGTCCGCGAATCTCACGGAGTTGTCCGGCGCATTCGCCGGGCAGGTCTCGCCGGTCGCCCTCTTGGGCCTCGTCCTGCTCGTCTCCGGCTTCGCCTTCAAGGTCTCGGTGGCGCCGTTTCACTTCTGGACGCCGGACGCCTACCAGGGCGCTCCTGCGAGCGCTGCGGCCTTCCTCTCGGTGGCCCCGAAGGCGGCGACCTTCGCGGTGCTCTTGCGTATACTGCTCGAAGGCATGCCAGAGGTCGCGCCGTCGTGGACGGCCCTCTCGGCGGTCCTCGCCATCGTGACCATGTTCGTCGGCAACCTCCTCGCCTTGAGGCAGCGCAACGTGCGCAGGATGCTTGCGTACAGCTCGGTGGCACACTCGGGGTACATCCTCACGGCGTTCGCGGCGCTGCAAGGGGCAGGGCTACAGACGGCGGTGCAGGCCGTCCTCATCTACTCGGCCGCCTACGCGGTGATGAACCTGGGGGCGTTCTTCGTGATAGACCTCGTCGGCGAGGAGACCAAGAGCTTCAACGGCCTCTTCAGGACGAGGCCTGGCGTGGCCCTGTCTATGGCTATCTTCATGGCGGCCCTGGTAGGCATCCCGCCCTTCAGCGGCTTCTTTGGGAAGGCCTGGATCATCGCCGCCGGCGCTCAGTCTGGGGCGGTCATCGTCTACGTGGCCGTCGCGGCTCTCGTCGTGAACAGCGTCCTCTCCGTCCCCTACTACTTCGGCATCATCCGCAACATGTTCTTCGAAGAAGCGGTAACGGACGCTGGGAGGAAGGAGCGCGCGGTAGCCCTCAAGTTCTCCGTCTACGCCCTGGCCGTCGCCACCACCTTGTTCGCCTTCTTCGTCGGCCCGCTCGCGGCGCTGGCGGGGACTTCCGGGTTGTTTTAGGTCGAGCTCTAACCCCGGCTCTGCAAGCGTCTTCGCATCTGCCGCAGCGAATATTAAAAAAAATTGCGTTGCCCTCTGTAGCTCTAGCCCGATACCGCAGCTTGGTGTAACCTTCCCGCTGCAATGAAGGCCGTAGTTCTAGTAGGGGGACAGGGAAGTCGGCTGCGGCCGATCACTTTTAGTGTGCCCAAGGCGATGGTTCCTTTGAGGAACCGGCCTTTCATGGGGTACATGATGGACTTTCTGAGGGCCGGGGGCCTGGATGGGGCGGTGCTCACTTTGGGCTACCTGCCGGACCCCATCCAGGAGTATTTCGCCGGGCAGGACCTGAACGGCTTCTCGATGGACTACGCTGTCGAAGACCGCACTCTAGGCACGGCGGGCGGCATCAAGAACACGGAAGATTACCTCGACGGCGAGCCGTTGGTCGTCGTGAACGGGGACGTACTCTCGGGGATGAACCTGCGGGTGGCGATAGAGAAGCACAAAGAGTCCGACGCCCTGGCCACGATCGTGCTGATAAGCGTCGAGGACCCGACGACCTACGGTCTCGTAGAGGTGGACCACGACATGCAGGTGCACCGCTTCATAGAGAAACCCGCCGCCGACGAGGTGACGACGAACCTGGTGAACGCTGGCATCTACGTCCTGGAGCCGGAGGTCTTGAGCATGATCCCTGTAGGGACCGAGGTCTCAATAGAGCGCGAGATCTTCCCTTACCTCCAGGCCGAGGGGCGTCTCAGGGCGTACGTCTCGAGCTCCTACTGGAAGGACATAGGCACGCCGAGAAGCTACCTCGCCGCCTCCCACGACGTCCTCTCCGGCGCCGTCGGCGCTGGCGAAGACTTCGATTTCCTCCAGGTCCACTCCTCGTCGGTGGTGGGCAAGGGTGTGAAGGTCCTGCCGCCGGTCTCGGTAGCCGCCGGGTGCGTGCTCGGGGATGGGGCTACGCTCGGGGGCCGCTCCTCGCTCGGGCGCGGCTGCAGGATCGGGGAGGGTGCGGTAGTCGAGGGGAGCATCCTCTTCGATGGAGCGGAGGTCGAGCCGGACGCGGTGGTGCGCGGTTCGATCATAGGCCCTAATGCCCGCGTCGGGCAGGAGGCCATCGTCCGCGGCCTCTCGGTGCTCGGTGCGAACTGCGTGATCGGCGAAGGCAACGTCCTGGACCAGGGCGTTAGGATAAACCCTGGCGTGGTATTGCCCCCTAGAAGCATAAGTTTCTAGGGGCTCGACAGCTAACCAGCACTTCAGCTGATCAGCTATTGGGCTTTTTGCCGCAACGCTCCGCATGACCATCAGAGGGGGGCGGACTTCGATACATTAGCCTCGAAAATTGCGATCACGTCGGCAACAACGATCTCCGGCGTCTCACTGAGACCTGACGCCTGATCACTGATACCTAATGTCCAATCTTTAACTCGTCGCGCTCGCCGAGCTTCTCTATCCGCAGCGCTGCGGATAGAGAAGCTCGGCGAGCGACGTTCTCTGCCGGGAGTACTTTGAGGATTTGGCCTTCGTGGGCCGTCCCTTCTGTTCTACGTGCGGAGCGCCCACGGCTTTTGAGGTCTATTCTTGCGACGAGTGCAGGAGACGCGCCTTCGGGTTCGACGGCGCTCGGGCACCTCTGCGGTACGAGGGAGTGGGGAAGGAACTAGTGCACGCCCTCAAGTACAAGGGGTACATGCGCGACGTGTAGAAAATAGGATTTCAAAATCAGGCGGGGCTTATGGCCGAGGGGGTAGCGGAGAGGATCGGCGCGCCCACTTCCGATAAACTTAATGTCGTGCGCAGGACCAGGGATCAAGTCGAGCTCTCCGCCGAGGCGCGCATGGGGAACGTCGCGGGCGCCTACGCGTCACGAGGGTCCGTGGTGGGCAGGATCCTCATCGTGGACGACGTCTTTACTACCGGCACAACTTTGGGCGTGTGCGACAAAACCCTCCGAAAAGCGGGCGCCAGAGAAGTCCACGCCCTGACCCTGTGCAGAACGGTTTAGCGGTCTGCTATTAGGTAGCGATAGTAGAAGGAGCGAACGGTTCGTGGTCACGCAGCGACTGCGAACCGAAACCAAAAACCTGACCGCTGAAAGTTGATAGCTGCCGACCGAAGGGAGGCGCAGATGGAGGTAGCGATCAAAGGACGGAACATTTCGGTGACGGAGGCCCTGGAGCAGTATGCGACGGAAAAGGTCGAGCGTGTCCGAAAGTTCTTCGACGACGAGAGCAGCGATGCGCGAGCGGAGGTCGAGCTCTTCCACGAGCGCAACCCGTCCAACCCCGAGCCCGAGGTCGCCGAGACGACCCTCTTCATCAACGGCACCGTCCTGAAGGCCAGGGAGGCCTCGGGAGACATGTACGCCTCAATTGATCGCATGTCGGACAAGCTAGAGCGGCAGGTACGGCGCTACCGGGGGCGGCAGCTCGACCGTTGGCAAGGCCAGAAAAGGTGGCATGCCCCGGCGGAGGCTCCCGGGCCCGTCGCCGGAGAGGACGAGGAAGAAGAGGTAGGGACACGCATCGTGCGTACCAAGCAGTTCCAGATGAAGCCGATGGCGCCCGAGGAAGCGGCGCTCCAGATGGACCTCCTGGATCACGCCTTCTTCGTCTTCACCAACGCCGATACGAACGAGATAAATGTGGTATACCGGCGCCGTGACGGAAACTATGGGCTTATAGAGCCCGCTTGAGGCAAGCGGACGGGTGTAAGGGCGAGCAGGCCAGGCGCTCGAGCGAGGAACGAGACTTTGACTAATTTGCTTACGAGAATCTTACGCATAGGCGAGGGCCGGAAGGTCAAGGCGCTCCAGAAGGGCGTCGCGGCCGTGACGGCCCTGGAGCCCGAGATAGAGAAGCTCTCCGACGACGCGCTTCGGGCGAAGACCGACGAGTTCCGGGAGAGGCTCGATAACGGGGAGACGCTCGACGACATCCTGCACGAGGCCTTCGCCGTCGTGCGGGAGGCTTCCAGGCGTACCTTAGAGATGCGACCCTTCGACGTGCAGGTAATGGGCGGGATCGTCTTGCACGAGGGCAAGATCGCCGAGATGAAGACCGGCGAAGGAAAGACACTCGCCGCCACCATGCCCGTCTACCTCAACGCCCTCTCCGGTAAGGGCGTTCACGTGGTCACCGTCAACGATTACCTGGCACGCCGTGACGCGAACTGGATGGGCGCTATCTACGAGTTCCTCGGCCTGCGTGTGGGCCTGATACAGGACAACATGGGCTTCGATGAGCGGAAGGTGGGCTACTCGGCCGACATAACCTACGGCACCAACGCCCAGTTCGGCTTCGACTACCTCAGGGACAACATCGCGACCAGCGTGGATCGCCTCGTCCAGAGGGAGCTCAACTACGCCATCGTCGACGAGGTCGACTCCATCCTCATAGACGAGGCCCGAACCCCCCTCATAATCTCCGGCATGCCCGAGGGCGCCGCCGACACTTACTACCGCTTCGCCGCCATCGTCCCACGCCTCAAAAAAGGCGAGGACTACGAGGTGGACGAGAAAAAGCGCCAGGTCGCCCCGACCGAGTCGGGCGTCGAGAAGGTCGAGAAGGCTTTGGGCGTCGAGAACCTCTACGACGACGTGAACACGAACCTAGTGAACCACCTGAACCAGGCGCTAAAAGCTCATACTCTCTTCCGCAAAGACGTCGAATACATCGTCCGGGACGGGAGGGTCTTTATCGTCGACGAGTTCACGGGGCGTGTGCTCGAAGGGCGGCGGTACTCCGAGGGGTTGCACCAGGCCATAGAAGCCAAGGAAGGGGTGTCAATCGAGGAAGAGAACCAGACTGTCGCCACGATCACGATCCAGAACTACTTCAGGCAATACGACAAGCTCGCGGGCATGACCGGCACGGCCGCCACGGAGGCCGACGAGTTCATGCACATCTACGGGATGGCGGTCGTCTCGATACCGACGAACGAGCCGATGATCCGGGAAGACAATGATGACCTAGTCTACAAGGTCAAGAAGGCCAAGTACGACGCCGTCGTGGAAGACATCGCCGAGCGCAACGGACTAGGCCAGCCGGTCCTCGTCGGCACGGTCTCGGTCGAGGTCTCGGAGCACCTCTCGGCCTTGCTCAAGCGACGCGGCATAAGGCACAACGTCCTCAACGCCAAGCAGCACGAGCGGGAGGCGGAGATCATCGCGGAGGCTGGCGAGAAGGGTTCGATCACGATCGCGACGAACATGGCCGGTAGGGGTACGGATATAAAGCTCGGCGAAGGAGTGCCAGAGCTCGGGGGGCTGTACGTCCTGGGGACCGAGCGGCACGAGGCGCGCCGGATAGACAACCAGCTCAGGGGACGCAGCGGCAGACAGGGCGATCCGGGCGAGTCGAGGTTCTACCTCTCGTTCGAGGACGAGCTCTTGAGGCGCTTCGGCGGGCAGCGGATGCAGAACGTCATAGACAGGATCGGGCTGGAGGAGGATGTGCCGATCGAGGCGGGCATGGTCTCGGGATCGGTAAGACGCGCCCAGGAGCAGGTCGAGAGCCAGAACTTCCAGATCCGCAAACGGATCCTCGAATATGACGACGTCCTAAACAAGCAACGCGAGGTGATCTACGCCATAAGACGCGACATCCTCATGGACGAAGATGTCGACACGTGGGAGTATGTCGAGGAGGTCCTCTCGGAGGTCGTCGGCCTTCACGCCTCCGAGAACGTCTACCCCGAGAACTGGGACATGACTACCCTCGAGGCCGAGATTAACCGCTTCTACCCAAGCCAGATAGACTTCCAATCCCTGGACGTCGAGAGCCTTTCGAGCGAGGAGATCCTGGAGATGGTCCTGGAGGATGCCAGGGAGCGCCTGGAGGAGCGGAGGGCCGAGTGGGAGGAGCGGACCGAGGAGCTTCACAGGCGCGGCCTCGAGCGCACTGACGGCCTCGAGTTCTTCGAGGAGGCCGAACGCAGGACGCTACTTTCCATAATCGACTCCCGCTGGCGGGAGCATCTCCACGAGATGGAGGCTTTGCGCGAGGGTATCGGCTGGCGGGGATTGAGCCAGAGAGATCCCCTGGTCGAGTACAAGCGCGAGGGCTTCGACATGTTCCAGGAGATGGAGCGGGGCCTCAAGGAGGACTACGTCACCTATATCTACCGCATAGAGAACGTCAAAGTGCGCGAGGAGATAGAGGTGGAGCAGCTCTCCTACAGCGGCGGCGAAGAGGAGCCCAACCAGCGCTCGAAGAGCCCCCGCAAGACCGAGCAGAAAGTGGGCCGAAACGATCCGTGCCCCTGCGGATCGGGCAAGAAGTACAAGAAATGCCACGGTCGCGCCGACGGAGGTGTCCCTAGCACCGCGGCGGTGGCAGGCGAAGATCCCACCGATAGGAATTAGTGTCCGAGCTTAGGGAGAAAACTTCCCAGCTCGAAGTACGCCTCGCGGAGCTTGAGGGCTTCTTCGACGTAGAGGCCCTACGGCGCTCCTCTGTGTCTTTGAGCGAGCGGATGAGCCGACCCGGGTTCTGGGACGACCAGGAGGAAGCCAGAGCGGTCTCGGCAGAGTCCGCGCGGGTCGAGTGCCGGCTACGCCTGCTCGGTAGCCTGCGTTCGCGCCTTTCGGATGCCGAGGAGCTTTTGGAGCTCGCCGAGGGCGACGAGGAGATCCTGGGCGAGGTCACAGGGGAGCTTGGGGACATCGAGCACGTCCTCGAAGAGCAGGAGGTGGCCAGGCTCTTCTCCGGGGAGTATGACGAGGGGGCGGCGATCCTCACCATAAACTCCGGGGCCGGCGGGGTGGACTCACAGGACTGGGCGGAGATGCTTGCCCGGATGTATCGGCGGTGGGCCGAGCGACGGGGGTATGCCCTGGAGACCATCGAGTACACTCTAGGAGAGGAGGCTGGCATAAAGAGCGCCACCTACTCCATCAGCGGCGAGTACACTTTCGGGCTCCTCTCGGCGGAGCGGGGGGTGCATCGTTTGGTGCGGATCAGCCCGTTCGACGCTGGCGGACGCAGGCACACGAGCTTCGCTTCGGTTGCGGTCGCCCCGGTCGTGAGCGACGCGGTGGAGGTAGAGATCGACGAGAAGGACCTGAAGGTGGACACCTACCGGGCCTCGGGCGCCGGCGGCCAGCACGTCAACAAGACCGATTCGGCGGTCAGGATCACACACCTCCCAACCGGTATCGTGGTGCAGTGCCAGAACGAGCGCAGCCAGCACCAGAACCGCGAGGTGGCGATGCGCGTCCTGCGCGCCAGGCTCTTCGAGCTCGAACGGGAGAGGCGGGAGAAAGAGCTCGCCGCCCTTGAGGGAGAGCGGGCGGAGATAGAGTGGGGTTCGCAGATCCGCTCCTACGTCCTGCACCCCTACAAGATGGTAAAGGACCACCGCAGCGGGGAGCAAACCGCCGATGTCGAAAAAATTCTCGACGGCGACCTCGACGCTTTTATCTACGCCTACCTCAAGAGCCGGACCGCCATTTCTTAGGGCTCTCCTCGTCGCGGCGCTCTCGCTCGGTGCCATCCTGCTCGTGAGCAGCTTCGTCCTCCTGCCGCTCCTGCTGGAGAAGCTAGTCGCGCAAGAGCTGCAGAGCGGGCTGGGGCTCGCCGAAGAGCCCCAGGTGGAGATTAGGGGGGACCTGCCGCTCGGCGCTCTGGCCGGTGAGTTCGAGGAGGGGCAGGTGACCTTCGCGAACCCCGAGTTGCTAGGCGGCGTGCGGCCCGACGAGGTTACGGTTGACCTCGATCCCTTCGACCTCGACGTGCTCGGGAGCGTGGTTAGCGGACGGCTCCGGGTCGAAAAACCGTTCTCCGGAGACCTCCGGATAGAGCTCTCCGAGGAGGAGATCGCCGAGATCGCCACTTCTTTCGCCGCATCGCCCGTAGGGGAGGTAGAGCTCGAAGAGGGACGTTTCGTCGTCGGATCCGAGGTCGAGCTCCTGGGGGTGCGCGTCCCGGTCAGTGTGGAGTGGGAGCTCGACGTTCGGGACGGCGTGCTACGCTTCGAGCCGGTCCGGGCGAAGGCTTTGGGAGAGCCTGTCCCCGAGGAGCTGCTCGCGGGTGCGAGCTTCGAGTACCCTATCGGAGAGCTGCCGTTCGAAGGCGAGCTGTCGAGCGTCGAGATCCGGGAGGATCGCCTCGTTCTCGTCGGGAGGGCCGAGGATCTGCCGGTCGGGTGAGGCGCCGGGAGGCGGCGCCACCGGTTGCCAGACCACGCCCCCTCTGGTATCTTTTGCCCTGGTCCAGAGGCTCCGGAGGGGGGAGCGCGGTGGCCGGGCTTGTTGGTAAAGATCCCCCTTAGCTCGAAGCCTGCCGTAGCGCGGGTCGAGTGTTCGTGGCGGCCCAGCAAGGCCCGCCGGACGCGTTTGGAGAGTACCTTGATCTACTTCGACAACGTCACCAAGGTCTACGGCAGGGACATCGCGGCCCTCAAGGACGTGAACCTCGGGATAGAAGCCGGGGAGTTCGTCTTCCTGGTGGGGGCCAGCGGCTCAGGCAAGTCCACGATGGTCCGCCTGATCCTGAAAGAACTAGAACCTTCGAGCGGGACCATCGTCGTCAACGGCGTGAAGCTCTCGGGTATCCCGGACCGGTACGTGCCGAAGCATCGCCGGGACATAGGGTGTGTCTTCCAGGACTTCAAGCTCCTGCCGAACAAGACCGCCGCCGAAAACGTCGCCTATGCGCTGGAGGTCACGGGCCAGAAGCGTCGCACCATCCGCACGAAGGTGCCCCAGATCCTGGACCTCGTAGGGCTCTCGGAGAAGAGAGGGAAGTACCCAGACCAGCTCTCGGGGGGTGAGCAGCAGCGAGTCAGCATCGCCCGCGCCTTCGTCGGCCAGCCGCCGATACTCATCGCCGACGAGCCGACCGGGAACCTCGACCCAGACACCTCGGTTGGGATCATGCAGCTCCTGCACAGGATCAACCGCATCGGCACCACGGTCCTTGTTGCGACCCACGACAAGGAAATGGTGGACGTGATGCGCAAGAGGGTCGTGGCGCTCGAGAACGGGCGGATCGTCCGCGATATGGTGAGGGGGGGCTACACCAATGAGGTTTGACCTAGGATTCTTCTTGCGCGAGGCGTTTAAGAACATACTCCTGAACCCCTTGATGAGCATTACGGCGGTGACGACGACGGCGGTGTGCGTCCTGATTCTGGGCGTGGGCATGCTGGTCAACGCCCACGTCGAGGGCATCATCAACAGAATAGGCCAGGACGTGACGATCACGGCTTTCTTCCCGGAGGACGTCAGCCAGGAGAGGGCGGACGAGGTCTACAGCTCGGTCGAGGGCTACCCGGAGGTCAGCCAGGTCACCTACGTCTCCCGGGAGGAGGCGCTCGAACGGTTCAGGAGCACCCTATCCGACCAGCCCGAGATCCTGGAGGGTCTACCAAGCGACGTGTTACCGGCCTCGATCGAGATACAGCTCGCCGACTCGCGCTCTAGCGACGCGGTCGCCGAGAAGCTCCAGGCCGAGGGCTTCGCGGAAGGGGACCTCCTCTATAACCAGAAGACCATAGATAACCTGAACCAGGCCACCAGCTACGTGGTCTGGGCCTTGAGGGGGGCGACGGCGCTGTTCTTCGTGGCGAGCGTGCTCTTGATCTTCAACACGATACGGCTCTCGATCTTCGCCCGTCGCAAGGAGATAGAGGTGATGAAGCTCGTCGGCGCTTCGGATAGCTTCGTAAGGACGCCATTCCTCTTCGAAGGGTTGGTGCAGGGCCTGATCGGGGCCGCCGTAGCCGCCCTCCTCGTGGTGTGGGTAAACTCGGTCTTCGTGGCCTGGGCCCAGTACGAGCTGCCTTTCATCCCCATCTCTTCGAACGCGATCAGCACCGTGTTCTTGCTGCTGGTACTAATCGCCGTGGGCGTCGTAGTCGGCATCGCCGGCAGCGCCTTCTCCGTGCGCCGGTTCTTGAAGATCTGAACGCGCGAAGCGCGTTCAGGGTGGTCAGGATCAGTCTTTTGCCGTCTAACGTCGGCCAGGCAATCGAACCGCGGACTCTGCCTTTGCGTTGGTCCAGAGCTTTCGGCTGACCTTTTTCGTGCGGATGACCGGCTACCAGCTGACACCTGAGCTCTAAAACAGTCCGGCGAAGGCGCGTGGTAGACTCATCGCGTGTTTGATCCGAAGATTCGAACTTCTCACTCACCGTGATCCTACCGGCCCAGCTTGTCCGCCGGGGTAAGTACTCGGTCGCCGACCCGCTCTTCGGCGAGGAGCGTCGCCCGGTCCTGGTCGCCCGCCGCTTGAGGCGTGGCGCCGAGGCCGGGGACCTGGTCCTGGTGCACGTCCGCGAGAAGGGCCGCTCCCTGCGCGGCGAGGTGACGAGGGTCCTCGGCCCCCCGGACGATCCGCGCAACGTCTACGAGGCGCTCTTCGCCTCGATAGACACCTCGCGCGGCTTCTCCCCGAGGATTGAAGAAGTGGCCGTGACGAGCGCCCGTAGAGAACCAGGCCAACGCGAGGACCTTCGTGGCCTCGCCACCGTCACCATCGACGGCGCGGACGCAAAGGACTTCGACGACGCGATCTCCGTTGAACGCACGAGCGCGGGCTACCGTCTCTGGGTTCATATAGCGGACGTGACCCACTACGTGCGGCCCGAGAGTCCCTTGGACAGGGAAGCTCGCAGGCGCGGCAACTCGGTCTACCTGCCGGGGACCGTCGCCCCGATGCTCCCGCGCCAGCTCTCGGAGGACGTGTGCTCCTTGAGGCCGGGCGAGGAGAAGGCGACTGTCACGGTCAAGACAGAGGTAGCCTCGTCCGGCGAAGTAAAGAGCAGCAGGGCTTACCGCAGCCTGACGGCTAGCGATGCTCGACTAACCTACGATGGTGTGGACGCGTTCTTGCATGGTGAAGGGGAGATCCAACAACCCGAGCTGGTGCGAACGGCGTACGAGCTCTCGCGAAAGCTGAAGACGCGGGCTGCGGTGCGTGGTAAGTTGGAGCTTGGCGGGCGGGAGCCGGAGTACGAGGTGGACGAGCAGGGGGTACCCGTCGGGGCAAGGGTGCGCCGCTCGACGCCCGCGCGGGATCTGATCGAGGAGCTCATGGTCCTCGCGAACGAGGAAGTAGCCAAAATGCTGCGCCGGAAGCCGGGCGGCGTATACCGGGTGCACGAGAGACCCGACGCGGACGATATGGAGATCCTGGGTGAGAGGCTAGCTGCTGTGGGGACACAGGTCGAGCCTACGCCGGAGAACCTCGGCGTTATTGCCCAGAAGGCAAAGTCGGACGCTATAGGTTACCTTATCCTACGCTCCATACCCCGCGCGTTCTATTCGCCTTCGCCTCTGGGCCACTACGGGCTGGCGCTAGAGAACTACACCCACTTCACCTCCCCGATCCGGCGCTATTCCGACGTCCTCGTCCACCGCGCGCTTCTAGGTGACGAGCCACCGGATGATCTCGCGGAGGTTGCCGGGCACATCTCCGAGCGCGAGTGGCGGAGCATGATCTGCGAGCGCACCGCCGACGAGTACACCCTGATGTGGTTGATGCGGGACCGCATGGGAGAGAACCTCGAAGGCGTGGTCGTGAGCACCGCGGCCTTCGGACTCTTCGTCGAGCTCGAGACGGGGGCGACGGGCCTCGTGCACGTCAGCAAGCTCCCAGGTTGGTGGGAGTTGGAGCCGAACGGGGTGGTCCTCTCGAACAACCAGATAGGCTCCTCCTACAAGGTCGGGGATCGCGTCCTCGTCGAGCTTTTGGACGTTCGACCGCTGATGCAGCGGGCAGAGCTCAGGGTGGTGAAACGACTTTGAACGGCAGGCACTTCGCTCAGAACAGGAAGGCGCTGCACGACTTCGCCCTTGAGGAGACCTACGAGGCCGGTATCCAGCTCACCGGTCCTGAGGTGAAGTCCATCCGGGCGGGTCGGGCAAACCTCAAGGAGAGCTATGCCAGGGTGAGGGACGGGGAGGTCTTCCTCATCGGCGCCCACGTCTCCCCGTACGCGAACGCCACCCACCGCGAGCAGCTCCCGACCCGCGACCGCAAGCTGCTCTTGCACAAGGGGGAGATCTCACGCCTCATCGGCAAGAGTCAGGAAGAGGGCAAGACGATCATCCCCTTGAGACTCTACGAAAAGAACGGCAACATAAAGCTCGAGCTCGCCGTCGCCAGCCGCAAAAAGCAGTACGACAAACGTCGCGAGATCGCCCGCAAGACCGCAGAACGCGAGATCGAACGCGCCATGAAGGAGCGCCTCCGACGCTAGGCCGCTGAGTTTGACCAGGTTCAGGCGTGGTATAATACGCATAGTACACGGGGGCGTACCGGCTTCGACGTGAGCGGTCAGCGTCTCGTGAGACGAGCCGAGTTTGCTGGAGACTCGTTAAACGCCGGCACCTAAACATACACGCCAACAATGACGTGGAACCGGCTCTCGCTGCTTAGATAGCGTAGCCCATCGGCCCGGGTAGTCCACGACCCGGGTACCGGTGTCATCTTAGTGGGCTTACCCTCTGAGTCTTGGCCCGAGGCTCCTAGGGGAAACTTAAAGGGCTAGCCCGCCTGCGGTGCCCCGGTCCGCAGGGTAGGGCGAAGCTAAAACTGGGAGCTACGCTCGTAGAATCTCACGGACGGCGCGTTCGCGGACGCGGGTTCGAATCCCGCCGCCTCCACTACTCACGGCCCGCTTATCCGGTGGGCCTTTCCGCTTTCTCCGGCAACTCTGTGCCGAATGTATATAATGCGATCCCGTGAGCGATCCCAGGCCCATAGGCGTCTTCGATTCGGGGGTAGGAGGGCTGACGGTGCTCGCGGAGATCCGGGACCGGCTGCCCTATGAGCACACGGTCTACTTCGGCGACACGGCGCGGGTGCCGTACGGCGTCCGGGAGCTGGCCGAGGTGCGGTGGTTCGCGTTCGAGATCATCGAGTACCTGGTCAGTCTGGACGTGAAGTTGGTGGTCATCGCGTGCAATACGGCGACCGCGGCGGCGATCAAGACTGCCCAGAGGTCGTTCAAGGTCCCGATAATCGGGGTTATAGAGCCCGGCGCCCGGGCGGCCGTGCTGGAGACCCGCAACCGGCGCGTCGGGGTCCTCGCCACCGAGGCCACCGTCGGAAGCAGGGCGTACGCGAAAGCCGTCCACCTCATGGACGCCGGCGTCGAGGTGTACGAGCAGGCCTGCCCCGAGTTCGTGCCGCTCATCGAGCGCGGCGTCGTGGACGGGCCGGAGCTGGAGAAGGTCGCCGGGGGCTACCTAGACCCCCTCAAAAAGAGGGGGGTGGACGCGGTCATCTTGGGGTGCACACACTACCCCCTGATCTCGGCGCCCATCAACAGGATCCTGGGACCTAAGGTGCGCCTGATCTCCTCCGCCGGGCAGACTGCCCTGGAGGTGGGGCGCATACTCTCGAGGAGGGGCTTCTTGAGGCGCCCTAAAAGCCTTGAGGACGAGGGCCGCTCGTACTATGAGTGCAGCGCCGACCCTGAAGAGTTCGCCGCTTTGGGGAGCCGTTTCCTCGAAGAGAAGATAGAGGCCGCCGCCCACGCCACCGTGCTCTAGGCGGGAGGTCCCAGATGCTCTGGTATACTTTTCGTAGATCTCGGACGGGGCGTGGCGCAGTCTGGCAGCGCACCTGCTTTGGGAGCAGGGGGTCGGAGGTTCAAATCCTCTCGCCCCGACCGAAAGGCCTGCGCGCGGGTGTAGCTCAATGGTAGAGCCCCAGCCTTCCAAGCTGGTTATGGGGGTTCGATTCCCCTCACCCGCTCTCCGCGCTGCTACGAAGCCCCCACGCGCCCGTAGCTCAGCAGGACAGAGCAGCAGACTTCTAATGCGGTAGAGCAGGTTTCGCGGGTTTCGTGAAGCATCGCAAAACAGCTTATCTAAGCCAAATTCTCGCCTTTTCACGATCTCGCTGCTCCGTTGAGTTTCGCTCAGTTTCGCCGCTACTGCTTACGCTATTGCCGACGTTTAAGTGCCACTTTCAGGCGCCAAAGGAGCGTCTCTCAAACCCGACCTCACTGCGTAAATCGGATTACGCAAAGCCGTATCTCTCATTTCGTGTGGGGAAATCCTCGCCTCTGTTCGCGAGGGGGGTCAAACCCCAGACTACGGCACCTGCCCCGTAGGCATGAACGGGCGTAAACTGCCCCCGTGAGATCGTTCGGTGATCGTTTCCAGGAAGAACCGCTCTCAGGCAACGTCAGCGCCGTAGCAAGGGTAAGAGACACGGTGCGGCGCAGCACCGGCCCATGGACACCCGCGGTCCACGCCCTCCTGCGTCACCTAGAGCATGCAGGCTTCGACGGCGCTCCCGGGTGCTGGGCATCGACGAGCGTGGGCGCGAAGTCCTCACCTACGTCCCAGGAGAGGTGCCCCACCGAGCGAGGCCCCAGATTGTGACCGATCGGGCTCTCGACGAAGTCGGCCGATTGCTCCGGCGCTTCCACGACGCCGTCTTAAACTTTGAACTCCCTGCCGGAATCCGCTGGCACCACAAACCGATCCCCGGCCCGAAGACGCTCGTCTGCCACAACGACCTCGCCCCGAGGAACACCGTCTTCCGCGATGGGAGGCCGGTTGCGTTCCTTGACTGGGACTACGCACACCCGGCCCCGCCCCTGTGGGACGTGGTCCATGCAGCGTGGCAGTTTGTGCCTCTCACAGACGATGCTGGCTGTGCGCGGCACGGCTGGCCTTCACCGCCAGACCGCTTCCGTCGCCTGCGCACGTTCTGCGACGCGTACGGCTTAACAGAGGAAGATCGGTTGGGATTCGTAAAATTCGCGGTCCGACGCATGGAGACGACGGCTTGCGGCATCGAAGCGCTCGCCGCGGCCAGAAAACCGGCGTTTGAACGGCTTGTGGCCGCGGGTATTCCGATGATGATCCGGATGGAGCAAGAGTGGATCGAGCGTCATGCCGAGGAGTTGGATGCAGCTCTCGGGTAGGTAAGAGACCTTTGCGAGAAAGTATGCTGCACGCAAGGGTGCAGCACCCAGAATTCAGAGCGACAACGCTAACCGGAACCATTGAGCTTGGGTGCTGCCGCGGTCCTCGATTCACCCCGACTTCCGACAAGGCTAGTTTCTAGGCAACACGTTTTCCCATAGGTAAGCCGAATCACGGGATAGCGCAAAATTCTCCGGCAATCGGGCATCTTGCTACAGGCTTCTTTGAGCAAAGTCGTCTATTTTGCTACCGCTCGCTACTCATTAAATCGGTACAAGAAAGTATAATAAGTACAAAAAGCACTTCCTAGGAAAGCGAGTCACAGTGTATTCTGCGTATGCCTAAGCGAACGACTGTGTTTCAACGGCTAGTAGCCCTTATTGAAGATCAGTTGCAACCTCTTTGAGTTAAGGTAACTGAGTCAAAAGAGTTCCGTGACAGCGTAACCGGCAACATGCGTGAGGTCGATATTGCTATTGAAGCAAAGCTAGCAGGACACTCGTTTGCTATTGGGATCGAGTATATAGACCGCAAGCGTCCGGCTCCGGTCACTTGGATAGAGGGAATTCACGACAGGAACCAAACTCTAGAAGGGCTTCATAAGACTGTAGCAGTCTCAAGATCGGGGTTTACTAAACCCGCGCTGGTTAAAGCTGAGCGCTACAACATTGACACCATTACTTTGCAGGAAGCTGAAGAGTCTGACTGGGTAGAGCGAGCGCGACAATTATTACGGCTGAATCAACTGGGCTTAGAGGTCATCGTAGGTGTGCGGAAGGGAGCCAAAATACTTGTCGCTCCCCCCTCTGGTCCTCCTTATCCCCCTCCGCCTCAACTCGGTAACCAAGATGAAACCATGCTGTACGATCCAACGGGGAAGCCTCTAGCGACTGTGGCACAAGTGGGTGATGAAGTATTTAGCGAACCAGAGGTGTGGGAAAAAATTGCGCAAGAGGTTGCTCCGAACACATGGTTTGCTTACGGGGACGAGAGGTTGGGGCAGGGACGCGAGAACGCCAAGCAGTTTCTCAAGGAGAACGACGATGTGCGCGAGCGCATCCTCGCCGATATTTACAAGAAGCTCGGACGGGAG